>Ga0308421_1001429_pt1 | contig 12654 bp, 12 predicted proteins | sample HotsprSampleMS60_FD_203673 | JGI IMG/M metagenome (GOLD analysis project Ga0308421, IMG submission 203673) | Hot spring phototrophic mat microbial communities from Mushroom Spring, Yellowstone National Park, Wyoming, United States - 20090730_MS60 ...
CGGTTGTGAGGGTTTGGTTGTGTTTTGGGGCAGTTGTGTGGTTTTTTGGTGCAGTTTTTGGGTGGGCTTTTGGCTGTCAGAGAGCCTGCGGGGTGTGTTCACGCCTGCTCGAAATGGCAGACTTCAGCGTTGGACTCCAGTCCAACAATCAACTCTCCTGGAACAAACGGTGCACTAATCTGAGCAGGGTCTAGGCTGGGCTGGTTTATCTCCTCTGAATCTATTTGTGCCCAGCCGAAATGCACGCTAAGCACACTCACAGTAAGCCCAAGTACGAGGTTTCTGAATCGCATAGTCCTACCTCCGCATTTCTTGTTTCGGTTTGTCATTTGGGGTTCCTGCTGGATTTCTGTGGGAATTGCGCCGATTTGCCGACAATTCGCCTGATGGAGTGGTTGAGGGTTCTGCGGCAGCGTTGGCAGGCGGGCACAGAGGTGCCTTACGAACGGGAGCTGCTGGTGCGCACGCTGCGCATCTTAGGCGAATATGCCTTCGAGACCCATCGGCGGCGTGCGGAGACGGCGCGTGAGGTGTTTTTGCACCTGAGTGAATGTGCCTTCGCGGGCGACTATGCGGGAGTTCTCCCCTTTCTCAAAGAGCAACGCTCCGACGAGCAGCGATTTGTGCAGGAACAACTCAACGACCTACGCGAGCTGACTTGGAGCCTGCTGAACACACTTTCCGAAATGACGCAGCAGGGCGCGCAGGACGACCATCTGCTGCAGCAAAAAGTTTGGCAGATTCATCAGCAAGTGCAGCAGCCCGAATCATTAGACATCAACACATTGCGCCAAACACTTCGAACCATCACGAAGATTATTGAGCAGCGCGAGCAACGCCATCGGCAAATCTTGGGTCAGTTGGAGCACCAAGTTCACCACTTGATGCGCGAGTTGCATCAAGCGCGCCTCGAAAGCGCCACAGACCCCCTCACCGCGCTCTACAATCGCCGCGCGTTCGAAGAGTGCCTCCAACATACCCTCAATCTCAATCGCTTATTCGGCTACCCTGCGACAATGCTACTGATTGACATCGACCATTTCAAGCAGGTAAACGACACCTATGGGCATGCGACGGGAGACGCTGTCCTGCGAGCGGTTGCCGAGCAGATTGTGCGGGTGTGTAAGCGGAGAAGCGACTTTGCCGCACGCTACGGCGGCGAAGAGTTCGCCGTGATTCTGCGCGAAACGACGCTCCGTGAAGCGCTACGAATCGCTCAGCAGCTGGTGGAGCAAATACGCAAGCACGCCATCCCTATCGCCGATGGAAGCACGATCCGCGTTACGGTCTCTGTCGGACTGAGCGAGCTGCAGCGCCATGAGAGCGCGGAGGCATGGTTCCGTCGCACAGACGCGCTGCTTTACCAGGCAAAGCGCGCGGGGCGCGACCGAGTAGCAGCATAGCGACGCAGGGGAGCAAGCCACCTCTGTGCGCACCCCGCTCAGGAGATGCTAACTCTCTTCCTGCGATTGTTGCAGGATATGCAACGGCAGCAAGTGCCCCAACTTCTCGGCTTTGGTGCGCAGGTAGCGGAGGTTGTGCGGATTAGGTGTCGCTACCAGCGGCACATGCTCGACAATCTCCAGCCCATAGCCCTCCAACCCTGCGATTTTCTTGGGGTTGTTGGTCAGTAGACGGATTTTGCGCACGCCAAGGTCGACCAGCACCTGTGCGCCCAGCCCGTAGTCGCGCAGGTCGGGCTTGAAGCCGAGCGCGCGGTTCGCCTCCACTGTGTCCAGCCCGTGTTCCTGCAGGTGGTATGCCCGCATCTTGTTCACAATGCCGATGCCGCGCCCCTCCTGGAGGATGTAGACCAGCACGCCGCGCCCCTCGTTGCCGATTGTGCGCAGCGCAAGTTCCAACTGCGAGCCGCAATCGCAGCGCAGCGAGCCGAGCAGGTCGCCCGTGAGACAACTGGAGTGCATCCGTACCAGCACAGGTTCACCGTCATCCACTTTGCCTGTCACCAACGCAAGGTAGGGGCTTGATTCGACATCCGACTCGTAGGCGTACACGGTGAAGTGTCCATATTTGGTGGGCAGGGAGACAGGAGGCGCAGCGCGACGGATGAGCTTCTCGTGCTGACGGCGGTAGGCAATCAGGTCGGCAATGGTCAAAATCTTCAGCCCGTGCTTGCGGGCGATTTCGATGAGTTGGGGCATGCGTGCCATCGAGCCGTCCTCGTTCAGGATCTCGCAGATGACGCCTGCGGGGAACAACCCTGCCAGTCGTGCAAGGTCTACGGCAGCTTCCGTGTGCCCCGCACGGCGCAACACGCCTCCTGGCGCCGCGCGCAGCGGGAACACATGCCCTGGACGCACAAAATCATCGGGCTTTGCCTCTGGGTCGCAGAATTTGCGGATGGTCAGGGCGCGATCGAAGGCTGAGATGCCCGTGCTGATACCCTCACGGGCATCGATGGCTTCCGCCATCGGCGTGCCGAACTGCGCCGTGTTCGCCTTGGTCATCATCGGGATGCCAAGAGCGTCCAAGCGAGCACCGTCGGTCGGCATGCACAGCAGCCCCCTCCCGTGCACCACCATAAAGTTCACCGCTTCGGGAGTAATTTTCTCGGCTGCCATCAGGAAGTCGCCCTCGTTTTCGCGGTCTTCGTCGTCGACCACGATGAGCATGCCTCCGTTGCGGATAATTCCAATCGCTTCCTCTACCGTCGCGAACACCTGCGGATCGCGCGACTCAACGCTCATCATACGAACATTATACCTCCTTGAAGACCGCGACACCCCATCGCAGGCAGCTTACTCTCCAGAGGCGAGAGTAGCACGCAGTTTCTCAATCGCCCACCGAGCTGCACCCCGTACGTGGGTCCTGTTATCTTCCATCGCTTGGCTGAGTGCAGGCAGTGCTTGTGGGTCGCCAATCTGAGCCAGTGCCCAGCAAGCCGCCGAACAAACGCGCCAATCCACATCTTCCAGCATCGGGAGAAGGTGGGGCACGGCTTGCGGAGCGCCGAGTTGCCCTAATGCTTCGCACGCAGACTTGCGAACACAACGGCTCTCGTCTCCAAGTGCGCGACAAAGGTGGGGCACGGCTTGCCAATCGCCCAGCTGTCCCAGCACACTACACGCGGCATCGCGCACATGCGCATCCTTGTCCCCAAGCGCACGACAGAGGTGGGGAACGGCGCGTGGATGACCAATTTCCCCCAGTGCGCGGCACGCTGCTTGGCGAACCTGCGCTTCGGGGTCATCCAGTGCCCGAAGGAGGGGCGACCCAGCGCGCCTGTCGCCAATCAGCCCTAACGCACGACAAGCCCCCTGACGGATGTCCCGATTCGTATCTGATAATGCTCGGATAATCATCGGCATAGCGAGACTGCCGATCTCGCTCAAGGCAAAGCACGCCGCTTCGCGAACAGACCAATCGTTGTCCCCCAGCGCTCGGACAAGTGAGGGGATTGCAAGCGCTCCGAGCGTGCCTGTTCACTGCGCTCACCTACCGCACTCCAATTGCCAAGCGCGGACATGCGCACTGCGCACATCGGGACGAATAGAATTCTACCCTGTCACCGCGGGCAGTTTGGACACCGTGCAGGCAATCGTGGGAGGGGGGGTTGCGAATCGCTTGTTGCATGTGGAATAACTCGGTGTGGAGGCTTTGCGGGCGGCATGACCACGATTATCGGGTTTGTGATTGTGTTCGGCGCGGTGTTCGGCGGGTTTATTATGCACGGCGGGAAGATTGCCGCGCTGATCCAGATCTCGGAGTTCGTGATTATCGGTGGGGCGGGGCTAGGCGCACTGGTCGCATCGAACCCGCCCAGCGTCATCTCCGCCATCATCAAGGGCGTCTTGGGACTGCTCAAAGGCAGCCCCTACAGCAAAAAGGAGACCTTTCTGGAGCTGTTGCAGGCGTTGTTTGCGCTGTTCACGCTCGCCCGCAAGGAGGGACTGCTCGCGCTGGAGCAGCATGTGGAGCGCCCACAGGAAAGCTCGCTGTTCCAGCAGTATCCGTTTTTGTTGAGCAACCACCACGCGCTGGACTTCCTATGCGACACGATGAAGGTGGTGCTGACGGGCGCGGTCGGCGCGTTCGAACTGGCGGAGCTGACCGAGACCGACTTGGAGAAGCACCACGAAGAGGTGATGCGCCCAGCGCACGCGATGGCAAAAATCGGCGACGCGATGCCAGGCTTCGGAATCGTCGCGGCGGTGTTGGGCGTCGTGATTACGATGGGCTACTTGGATCAGGGTCCCGAGACCATCGGGCACAAGGTCGCCGCCGCGCTGGTGGGCACCTTTTTGGGCGTGTTGCTGGCGTATGGCGTGTTCCAGCCGTTGGCAGCTGCGCTGGAGCATAACGCGCATGCGGAGGCGCAGTATTACCAGTGCATTCGGCAGGCGTTGATTGCCTTCGCGCGGGGCGACGCGCCGCTGACTTGCATCGAGTTTGCACGGCGCAGCATCGAGCCGCATGTGCGTCCCGGCTTCCAAGAGATGGAGGAGGCGGTCAAGGGCGGCGGCAGCGCGGCGCAAGCGGCGTAAGGAGGTCAACGAATGGCGAAAGAGGGCGGCGAGATACGCATCGTCAAGAAGAAGGGCGGCGGGCACGGGCATCACGGTGGCGCGTGGAAGGTCGCCTACGCTGACTTCGTGACGGCGATGATGGCGTTTTTCTTAGTAATGTGGCTGATCGGCTTGGACGCCAAAACGCGCGCGGCGATTGCCGCCTACTTTCGCGACCCTGTGGGGTTCATGGAAGCCGTGCGTAAAAACGAAGCTATCTTCACCATCAACGACGCCGTGCCGCCTGGCGGCAAGAACACACCTTACCTGCCCCGTGCCGTCAAAGACGGCAAGACCGTTCTCAAAAAAGACCGCAAGACCGAGCGACAGGAGCTGGAGGAGTTCAAGCAGTATATGGAGCGTGCGCTGTCGAACATCCCCGATCTGTCGCGCCTGAAAGAGTATGTGAAGATCGAGTTCGTTAAGGAAGGATTGCGCATTGAGCTGTTGGAGGGCAAGGAGCCTGTGTTTTTCAAGTCGGGCAGCGCGGAGATTACCCCTGCTGCGCGACGCCTGCTGGGGCTGATTGCGCAGAAAGTGGGCAAGCTGGACAACCGCGTGGTGGTGGAGGGGCACACCGACGCGCAGCCGTATCGGTTGGGCGGCTTCTATACGAACTGGGAGTTGTCGACCGACCGTGCGAACGCCGCGCGGCGCGTGCTGGAGAGCGCGGGCTTGTGGAAGGGTCAGGTCGCCGAAGTGCGCGGCTACGCCGACACGCGCCTGCGCAACCCGCTGGATCCGTTCCACTACTCCAATCGGCGCGTGTCGTTGCTGGTGCCGTACCTATCAGAGGAGTCCCAGCCACAGTCCAAGCAGAAGCCTTAGACGACCCAATTGCGCAACACGCCGATGCCCTCTGCCGCCAGCTCGACAACATCACCTGCCTGGAGCCATGGGTAGGTTCCGTCAGGGTACTCCAGCAAGCAGCCCCCGCCGACAGTGCCCGAGCCAATCACATCGCCCACTTGGAGGCGCGTGTTGCGCGAAGCGTGCGCAATCAGCTCGGCGAAAGTCCAGTGCATCTCGCTTGCGTTCGCCTGTGTAATACACTGCCCGTTCACACGGGCGGTCAAGGGTATTATCCAGTGGCTGCCGTGTTCGGGGTCGGGACATCGCTGTGCCTCCAGTTCATCAGGCGTGACGACCCACGGTCCCAGCGAAGTTGCGAAGTCCTTCGCTTTGGCGGGTCCCAGTCCTACCCGCATTTCGCGCCGCTGGATGTCGCGGGCGCTCCAATCGTTCAGCAAGGTGAAGCCTGCAATCGCCGATTCGGCTTCTTGCAGACTGAAGTCGCCTCCTGCGCGTCCGATGACGACCGCCAGCTCTAGCTCGAAGTCCAGCGCGTGTGTCTCTGGCGGCTTGCGCACGGGTTGGTCGTGCCCGATAAGGCATGCGGGGTTGGAGAAGTAGAAGACAGGCGCCTCGTACCATTCTGGGGGCGGAGCGTCGTAGCCGCGGGCGCGGCGCGCGTTGCGCACATGTGCCTCGAACGCATAGCAATCGCGCACGCTGGGCGGGACAAGAATCGGCGGGGAATAGGCGGCAGGTACGACTGGCGCGCCCAGCGTCCGCGAGCGCTCGGCGCGTTCCGCTTCCGAAAGGCGCAGCCAGTCCAGAAAGTCGCGGCAGCCCTCGACACGCCGCCACACACCTGCATCCCACACCGCAAGGCATGGGGGACCATCAACTGTTGCGTGCAGTGTCGCGAAGCGCATCGCTACTTGCGGATGTCCACGATGCGCACGCGAAGCGACCCCTTCGGCAAGTGCACCTCCACCTCGTCACCGACCTTGTAGCCAATCAGCGCGCTCGCCAACGGCGCTTGGTAGGAGAGTTTGTGATGTTCAGGGTCTGCCTCCGTCGCACCCACGACTCGAAACTCGCGCCGCTCGCCTGTAGGCATCTCCTCGATCGTCACACGGGAGCCAATCCACACATAGTCGGTCGGAATGTCTTGCTCGCGGACAATTGTCGCGCTCTGCAGAATCGCGCGTATCTCCTGAATGCGCGACTCGACATACGCTTGGTCGCTCTTGAGAATCTCCAACTCAGCATCTTCGGGGCTGAACTCTCCATGCTCTTTGTGCGCACGGAACGCCTCAGCAATTCGCGTTCGCTCGACGGTCTGCAAGCGACGCAGCTCCGCCTCCAGATGCCTGAAGCCCTCTTCCGTCAAATAGACACGATCTGGTTCAAATTGCGTCATCGCAACGCCTCCTCTAAAACAAGACACCCAAGCATGATGGCTAATACGCAAATTGGGGCGCAAGGGTTCCCACAAAGTATGCGACTTAGGCGACTATTCCTGCCGAATTGCTGATGTCCGCGCAGCGGGTTTACTGGCATCAACTTCAGAACAGCCTAGATCTACACACTAATCGCTGGAAGATGCGTGGTATGTGAAGGTAAAGGTTGGTGCTTCCCCGCGCTCGCAGGTGACGATGATTTGCCGCTCGGCGTCGCTGAGGGAGATCAAGCACACCGTCCACAGATGCGCAACAGGGATTGGTTCGCCCCACAGTTCCAGTCGCTCCGCCCACTCAATCGCGGCGACGCCACTGCGCTCGAAAATCTCGTCCAGCCCCAGCGTGTGCAACTGCGCGGCGGTCTCGATGCGGTACAGGTCGATGTGAAACAGCGGCAGCCCGCGCAGGTTGGGGGGCTGTTGGATGGTGTATTCGTGCGTGAGGGTGAAGGTCGGGCTGCGCACGGGTTGCGTGATGCCCAGCCCGCGCGCCAGCCCGCGCACGAAGGTCGTCTTGCCCGCCCCCAAGTCGCCCCGCAGCAGTATCGCCGTGTCGGGCGCAAGCGTGCCCGCCCACTGCGCCGCGAACGCCTCCGTCGACGCAGGGCTGTCCGAAACAAACTCAGCCAAGGTCATCCTCGTAGCGCTCAAAGCGAATCAGCAGCATCTGCGGGTCGACGGGCAGGTTATGCTCGTGAATCAGTTGCAGGATGCGCATGTTGGTCTGCGCGACGACTTCGGACATCTCGCGGTTCATCTGCTCGATGCGCTCCAGCAGGCGCAGGATGATTTCGACGCCTGCGAGGTTCACGCCCATCTGTTGGGTCAGGCGTTGGATGCGGCGCAGGCGGGCGATGTCCGCTTCCGAGTAGAGACGCTTGCTGTTGCCCACGCGGTGCGGCTGCACCAGCCCCAGCCGCTCGTACAGGCGCAGCGTCTGCGGGTGCAGTCCGCACATGCGCGCCGCGACGCTAATCAGGTACACCGGCTCGTCCGAAGGCGTCTTCTTGTCCTTCATACCTTCACCTCCTGTGCCGCGCGGAGACGGCGCAACTCCTCGAGCAGTTCGCGCTCGCGGGCGGTGAGATGCTTGGGCACGGTGATGCGCGCGCGGGCGTACAGGTCGCCGATAGTGCCCTTGCCCAGCGGCAGCCCCTTGCCCGCCAATCGGAACCGTGTGCCGCTTTGCGTGCCTGCAGGGATGCGCATTTTGACTGCGCCGTGCGGCGTCTGCACCTCGACCTCGCCGCCCAGAATCGCCGTCAGGTAGTCGATGTCCACTTCGGTGTAGAGATCGTCGCCTTTGCGTTCGAAGCGCGGGTCGGGCGCGAGTTTGATGCGCAGGTAGAGGTCGCCGCGTTGTCCGTTCGCGCCTGCCGCACCTTCGCCCGTGAGGCGCAGTCGCTGTCCTTCGGCGACGCCTGGGGGGATGTTGACCGTGAGGGTGCGCGTGCGCATCACGGCGCCTGTGCCGCGGCAGGTTGGGCACGGCGCGCCGACGACGCCCGCGCCGTCGCACTCGTCGCAGTGCATCTCCAGCCCGAACATGCCGAACCGTCGGCGTCCTGTGCCGCCGCAGGCGCGGCAGGTCTGCCGTCGGTTGGGGGCAACGCCTGTGCCGCTGCAAGTGCTGCACGGCTCCTCTACGCCCAGTTGTATGGTGCGCGTTGCGCCGCGGATAGCGTCCTGCAGGCTGATTTCCAGAGTCTGCTCGATATCGCGCGGGGCGCGTTGCACGCGCAGCCCGCCGCCTCCCCCGCGCAGCAGGTTCTCGATAAACTCGCCGAAGTCGCCGAAGCCCCCAAACGGCGACTCGAACCCGCCGGGCGGGAAGTTCTCGCCGTACTGCTCGCGCATGCGCTGGTAGGCTTGCCACTGCTCGCCGTAGCGGTCATACGCTGCGCGCTTTTCAGGGTCGGACAGCACTTGGTACGCTTCGTTGATTTGCTTGAACTGCTCTTCGGCAGCTTTGTCGCCGGGGTTAACATCGGGGTGATACTTGCGCGCGAGTTTGCGGTACGCCGCCTTGATTTCCTTCTCATCGGCGTCCCGCGACACGCCCAGAATCTGGTAGTAGTCCTTGAAGTCGCGCATCGGTTTCACCCCCTACAGGGGCGCGGCGGGGTCGCCGCCGCGCCATAGGCGTTTACTTCTCCTCGCGGTACTCGGCGTCGATCACATCGTCGCCGCCTGTGCCGCTGGTCGCGCCTGCGGTTGCGCCTGTGTCGCTGGCGTAGCCTGCCGTGCGCTGCTGGTAGAGTTGCTCCGTGATGCGGTAGGTCAGGCTCTCCAGTTCGCTCATCAGGCTGATGGCGCGTTCGGCGTTCTGCTGCTGAATCGCCTCGCGGATGTCGCGGATGAGCGTCTCAGCGCGTTCGCGGTCGCTTGCGCTAATCGCCTCGCCCTGCTCCTTGAGCAGTCGCTCGGTATCGATGGCGAGCCGTTCGGCGCGGTTGAGTTGCTCGGCTTGCTCGCGCAGTTGGCGGTCGCGTTCGGCGTTCGCCTCCGCTTCGCGCACCATGCGCTCGACTTCCTCGCGCGTGAGGTTCGTCGAGCCTGTGATGCGGATGCTCTGCTGGCGTCCCGTGCCGAGGTCTTTCGCCGAGACCTGTAGGATGCCGTTGGCGTCGATGTCGAAGGTCACCTCGATTTGCGGCACGCCTGCAGGCGCGGGCGGGATGCCATCGAGGTGGAACACGCCGAGCAGTTTGTTGTCGCGCGCCATCGGTCGCTCGCCTTGATAGACGCGCACCTCCACGCTGGTCTGCCCATCGGCGGCGGTGGTGAAGATTTCGCTCTTGCGCGTCGGAATGGTCGTGTTGCGCGGGATCAGCACGGTGAAGATGCCGCCCTTGGTCTCGATGCCCAGCGAGAGCGGGGTGACATCCAGCAGCACGATGTCCTTGACCTCGCCCGACAGCACGCCCGCCTGAATCGCCGCGCCGATGGCGACCACCTCGTCGGGGTTGACGCCCTTATGCGGCTCCTTGCCCGTGATCTGGCGCACCATCTCCTGCACTTTGGGGATGCGCGTCGAGCCGCCCACCAGCACCACCTCGTCGACATCGCTCGGCTTGAGACCAGCGTCCTCCAACGCGCGGAAGATGGGTCCCTTGAGCCGCTCGAACAGGTCGGCGCACAGGTCTTCGAACTTCGCGCGGGTGAGCGTCATATCGAGGTGCTTGGGTCCGCTCGCGTCTGCCGTGATGAACGGCAAGTTGATCGTGGTGGTCGTCACGGTGGAGAGTTCGATTTTGGCGCGTTCGGCGGCTTCCTTGAGGCGTTGCAGCGCCTGGCGGTCTTGGCGCAGGTCGATGCCGTGCTCTTTCTTGAACTCGTCGGCGAGGTAATCGACGATGCGCTGGTCGAAGTCGTCGCCGCCAAGGTGCGTATCGCCCGAAGTGGACTTCACCTCGAACACGCCGTCGCCGACTTCCAGAATCGAGACATCGAAGGTGCCACCGCCGAGGTCGAACACGAGGATGGTCTCGTTGCTCTTCTTGTCCAGTCCGTAGGCGAGCGCGGCGGCGGTCGGCTCGTTGATGATGCGCAGCACCTTCAGCCCCGCGATTTCACCCGCGTTTTTGGTGGCGGTGCGCTGTGCGTCGTTGAAGTAGGCGGGCACAGTAATCACCGCCGCGTCCACCTTTTCGCCCAAGTAGGCTTCGGCGTCCGCCTTGAGTTTCTGCAGCACCATCGCCGAAATCTCTTCGGGGCGCAGGGTTTTGTCCAGCGCGGGAATATGCACCGCGGCGTCGCCCTTGCTATCGGCGACCACCTTGTAGGGCACGCGCTTGCGCTCGTCCTCCACTTCGTCGTAGCGTCGCCCGATGAAGCGTTTGATGGAGAAAATCGTGTTTTCGGGGTTCACGACGGCTTGCCGCTTGGCAGGCGCGCCCACCAGCCGCTCGCCCGTCTTGGTGAAGCCCACCACCGACGGGCACAGGCGACCGCCCTCCGCCGTCGGAATCACCACTGGCTCGCCGCCTTCCAGCACGGCAATCACCGAGTTCGTCGTCCCTAAGTCAATCCCAACAACCTTACCCATAGTCAGTGCCTCCTATCGTTATTTTCGTGCGCTGCGGAAAGTTTCCACAGCCTTCGATACTTCACGCGTGGGGGAAAAGTTCCCGTTTTCTGAGCGTGTGCATTATACCTGACTTGAGTGCATTATTGTCAAGTAGTGGCACGGATACGCGCGAACTCATTTGGCGAAGCCGATTCGGGGGCTTTTGTGGGGTTGTGGTTCCCGCGTTTGTTGAACACCCACAGCAGTTCGCGTCTCTTAACACACTGCCAAAAACATGGGGCGCACAATTCTGCCATTCTGGTTCTGTCCGTCGGAGCCGCGCCCCAGCGTATGGGAGCAGGACGGGTTCAGCACAGGCGACCCGAGCTATCGCGGTGCGGGCACTTCCTATGCCTACAAGTCGCGCTTGACAACCGACTGCCTGCCGAATACGCCTGCGAACTGTCGCGGCAACTTGGCAGGCGTGTCGCAAGCCGCCATCGATAACCCTGCAGGAGTCTGGCTCTTCTGGGACGCCGACTCGGACTACAGCCGCCACACTGACAAGTCGCGCGGCGGCTGGCGCGGTGCGCCTGACTGTCGCTGGGAGGGCGTCACCAAAGGTCAGATGGCTGCCTACGCCGATGGGCACGCCAAACTGACGCTCGGCATCCCGCGCCCGCAGTGGTACGAAAACATGGCGCTGGACGGCAAAGTCTATGTGCCGTTCCAAGGCTGTCCGTAGCCTCTTAGGTGGGAACGCCCAACGCCGCGCGTTCCCCCGCGCCTAAAACACCACCACCCGCGCGCTGTCCACGCCCTCTAACTGCCGAATCTGCGCAAACGCTTCGGGGGGTATCGGGTTGTCCACCTGCAGGATCATCACCGCGCGCCCACCCATCGACTCGCGCCCCACATGCATCCCCGCGATGTTCACTTGGTAGTTGCCCAGCAGCGTGCCCACACGCCCGATGATGCCCGGGCGATCCTGGTGTTCCGTCAACAGCAGGATGCCTTCGGGGCGGATGTCCACGAACAGGTCGTTCAGGTGTGTGATGCGCAGGTCGGCGCGCCCGAAGACCGTGCCCGTGAGTTTCTGTACGCCGCTGGCAGTGTGCGCCGTGAGCGTGAGTGTGTCAGGGTAGAGTTCCGTTTCGGGGCGCACGCTCCACTCCAGTTGCACCCCGCGCTGTTGGGCGATTAGCGGCGCGTTCACCAAGTTCACGGGCGTATCCGTCGTGCGCTGGAGCAAGCCTGCAAGCGCGGCGCGCGCAACCAAGTCCAACGGCAGGTCGCCCCACTCGCCCGCAAAGAGGGCGTGCAGGCGTTCAATCGGCGTATCGGCGAGCTGGCTGTGCAGGATGCCCATGCGCTTTGCCAGCTCCAGATACGGCTCCACCCGCGCCATCAGCTCGGCAGGAATCGGCGGCAGGTTCACGGGGCTGCGTGGCGCGCCGCCCTGTAGCACCGCCACAATCTGCTCCGCCACATCGACGGCGACCTTCACCTGCGCCTCGACGGTGGATGCGCCCAAGTGCGGGGTCAGCACATTCTGCGGCTGGTGCAAGAGCTTCAGGTCGGCAGGCGGCGGCTCGGTGGGGAACACATCGAGCGCCGCGCCCGCCACATGCCCCGATTCGATGAACTCCGTTAGCGCGTCGGCGTCTATCAGCTCGCCCCGTGCGCAGTTGATGATGCGCACGCCTGGCTTGGTGCGCGCGAGCCGCTCGCGGTTGAGCAGATAGCGCGTTTCGGGGGTCAACGGCGCGTGCAGGGTGATGAAATCGCTCTCGCGCAGGAGCGTCTCCAGCGGGGCAGGCTCCGCGCCGAGTTGACGGATGTGCGCGTCGGGCACGAACGGGTCATACGCC
>Ga0308421_1001434_pt1 | contig 12629 bp, 9 predicted proteins | sample HotsprSampleMS60_FD_203673 | JGI IMG/M metagenome (GOLD analysis project Ga0308421, IMG submission 203673) | Hot spring phototrophic mat microbial communities from Mushroom Spring, Yellowstone National Park, Wyoming, United States - 20090730_MS60 ...
TGGTGGAGCAGGAGAAGATTCAAGAGGTGCGCCCGAAAGCGCAGCGCCGCGCCTATGAACGGCTGGCGACCCTCCTGCTGGACAAGACCGAGCGCCCCAAGCGCGGACGCCGACGCGAAGTCACCCCACTGGAGATGCTGTTCCAAATCCTGCACCAAGACGACGACGAGGAGGACGAGTCGCCCGCCGTCGAGGAGACCCCAGGCGAGAAAGCCGACCGCCGCACCCGACGACGCCAAATCATGGAGCAACTCAAGTCGGGCGCACGCGACAAAGAGACCATCGAAATCGAAGTGGAAGAGAGCCTCACCCCCTTTGTGCAGGTCTTCTCTCCACAGGGCATCGAGGAGATGGGGCTCGACGCCGACCTGATGCCGCCGTTTGGACCGCGCAGCCGCAGCAAGCGCGTGGTCACCATCGCCGAAGCCATCGACATCTACACCCAGCAGGAGGCGCGCAAGATGATCGACCGCTCCGCTGTTGTCAGCGAAGCCATCCAGCGCGTGGAGCAGACGGGCATCATCTTCCTCGACGAAATCGACAAAATCGCAGGCTCTGGGCGCGCCGTGGGTCCCGATGTGAGCCGCGAAGGCGTGCAACGCGACCTGCTCCCCATCATCGAAGGCTCCACCGTCACCACCAAGTTCGGTCCCGTGCGTACGGATCATATCCTGTTTATCGCGGCGGGCGCGTTCCACACCGCCAAGCCGTCGGATCTCATCCCCGAGCTGCAGGGGCGACTGCCCATCCGTGTGGAGCTGGAGCCGCTGGGCGCGGAGGACTTCCGCCGTATCCTAACCGAACCCAAAAACGCGCTCACCAAGCAGTACCAGCAACTGATGGCGACCGAGGGCGTGCAACTGGAGTTCACCGACGACGCCGTCGAGGAGATCGCGCGGATTGCAGGCGAGGTGAACGCCCGCACGGAGAACATCGGCGCACGACGCCTGCACACAGTCATGGAACGGCTGATGGAAGACCTCTCGTTCGACGCGCCTGACCACGCGGGCGAGCGCATCGTGATTGACCGCGCCTATGTGCAAGCCAAACTCGCCGATGTGGTGAAAGACACCGACCTGAGCCGATATATCCTGTAGGCGACAGGGGGGAACTTTCGACGCCGAGATGGGATACAATTACCTATGGAGGACAGCAGAGCGTGAGAGCGAAATGGCTTCGCGGGGGGATTAGCCTGCTGGCATTGGCGTTGGTGTTCGCCAGCGGCTGGTTGACCCGAAATCTCTTGGCGAACCGCTCGGTGCAGAGCGGCGCAGTGGTGGTGCAGCGCGACTTTGCGCCCGCGCTGGCAGACGCCCGTACCCCTGCATCGAATCTGGATGTCTCGGAGCCGTCGATGGTGACGCTGTACGACCGCGTGTTCCGCCTCGTGCGCGACGAGTATGTCGAGCCTGTGCCGACGGACAAAATGACGCACGGCTCGCTGGAGGCGATGCTCGCCGCGCTGGACGACCCGCGCTCGCAGTTTTTGCGTCCAGAGCAGCGCGAGCAGTTCGCCCGCGCCCTCAACGGCGAGATTCAGGGCATCGGCGCAGTGCTGACGGTGGTGAAGCGCAAGACCACCCTGCGCGTCGGCGACGAGACCGCCCCGCTGGAGCAGAACCTGCTGCAGGTGGTCGCCGTCGCGCCCAACTCGCCCGCCGAAAAAGCGGGACTGAAATCAGGCGACTTCATCGACGCCATCGCCGGGCAGTGGGTCATCTCCGAAGACCCGTTCGCCGAGATTGCCCAGCTGCAGCGCATGCACAGCCCGCGCGAGCAGATTCGCCAAGCGAGCGAACGCGCCCGCAAGCGACTGGAAAGCAGCATCTCGCTCAGCGAAGCCATCCGCCGCCTGAGCCAGACCCCAACAGATGCTAAAGACGCTAAGCCCCTCAAACTGACGGTCAAGCGCGCGGGGCAGACGCTGGAGGTGGAGGTCGCCTGCGCTACCACGCGCGTGCGCCCGCTGGAGTATAGGCTACTGGAGGGGCGCTGGGGCTATCTGCGCCCGAATTTGCTGAACGCCGCCGCCAGCCGCGAGTTCGCCAACGCGCTGCGCACCCTCAAGCAAGGCGGCGCGAAAGGCTTGGTGATTGACCTGCGCGGCGTCGCCGTCGGACAGCAGGAACCCGCGCTGCAGATGCTCAGCCTCATCGCCACAAAGCGACAGGTCGCACAGGTCGAGTACCGCGCGGGCAACCGCTACAAGGTGCGCCCGCTGAACCTGCCCAAGCCGCCCCAGCCCGCCAACCTGCCCGTCGCTGTGCTAACCGATCGCGGCACCTACAATGTGGCAGAGCTGACCGCGCTGGCAATCCGACAGACGGCGAACGCCCGAATCTTCGGCATGCCGACTTTCGGGGACGCCTCGCAGACGAATCTGTACCAACTCAAGGATGGGTCAGGCTTCACGCTGACCGTCGGACGCTACATGGGGCTGGACGGCGCGAAGTTCCACCAGAAGGGCATCCAGCCCGATGTGCGCGTCGCTGCTGAGCCGCGCATGCGCGGGCAACTCGGCGGCGACCCCGCGCTGGAACGCGCTATTAGCTGGCTGCAATCGCAGGAGAAACGGTCATGAGAGAACGCGGACGCGCTTGGGTCTACACACTGCTGTTGATGCCGCTACTGTTTGTGGGCGGGTTCGTGGTGTCGGAAGCCTACGCAGTGCTGACCTACAGTTCGCCGTCGCTGCTGCGCGACTCGCTGCGCAACCTCACCCGTCGCGAGACGCTGGAGCCGACGGACGCTTTCCGCAGCGCGCTCGCCGAAGTGGAAGCGCACTTCTACGGCAAGCCGCCCGCCATCGATAAGCTGACCTACACCAGCATCGACGGGATGCTCGGCGCACTGGAAGACCCCTACACGCGCTTTATGGATCCCGACGCCTTCCGCCGCATGCAGGAGGACACCACAGGCAGCTTCACGGGGATTGGCGCGCTGCTGGAAGACGCCCCAGGCGGCGCACGCATCGTGCGACCCCTGCCCAACAGCCCCGCCCAAAAAGCGGGACTGCAGCCTGGCGACATCATTATCGCCGTGGACGGCAAGAGCTTAGAGCGCGTCGCCCTCGACGAAGCCGTGCGCATGATTCGCGGACCGCGCTTTACCGAAGTCAAACTCACCATCCGCCGCGGCGACCAAGAGCCGTTCACCGTGACCATCAAGCGCGACCTCGTCGAAAGCCCTACCGTCGATGTCTATCTGGAGGACGACGCAAACAAAATCTACCGCATCTGGCTGCAGAACTTCAGCGAGAAAGCCCCCGCGTTGCTGGATCGCGCCCTGCGCCAGATCAAGCAGGAAGGTGGGCGCGCGATTATCTTAGACCTGCGGGCGAACCCTGGCGGACTACTCGATTCGGCAATCGAGGTTACCAGCCGATTCATTCCAGGAGACAAGGTCGTCGTGAGCGTTGTCGGTAGGCAAGGACTGCTGGATCGGAAAAGCACCCTGCGCGGGCGATACGCGAACTTGGATGTGCCGATGGTCGTGCTGATTAACGGCGGCAGCGCAAGCGCGTCGGAGATTGTCGCAGGCGCGCTGCGCGACCACAAAATCGCCCCCCTCATCGGCGAAGATTCGTTCGGCAAAGGGCTGGTGCAGACCGTCATCCCGACCTCGCAGAACACCGCTGTCGCCATCACCACCGCCAAGTACCTCACGCCGAACGGCACCGACCTGAACGCGAAAATCGTAGACGGCAAGCGCGTCGGCGGTCTCAAGCCCGACATCGAGGTCAAAAACCCCGAAGACTGGCGCATGACCGAAGAGGACAAGGCGCGCGATAAGCAACTCCAGAAGGCGTTGGAAGTGCTGCGCGAGAAACTCAACGCCTCGCAGGAGGGCAACGGCATCCTGCGGGCGCAGGGCGAAGCGGAGGTGAACCGATGATTCTGTTTATGGGCGCAGACCACGCGGGCTACTCCCTCAAGGAGTACCTGAAGAGCCACCTGACCCAGCAGGGCTATGACATCGTCGATGTGGGCGTCTACTCGGAGGAGCCTGCCGACTACCCCGATGTGGCGCATACGCTGACGGCGCGGCTGGTGAGCGAGACGCGCCCCGCGCTGGGCATCCTCATCTGTGGCACGGGCATCGGCATGAGCATCGCGGCGAACAAGCGTCCGGGCATCCGCGCAGCGAACGCCAGCGAACCCGTCTCCGCCGCGCTTGCCCGTGAACACAACAACGCGAACATCATCTGCTTGGGCGCGCGCGTGGTCGGTCCCGAACTCGCCCGCGCGACGGTGGAAGCGTTCCTGCGCACGGGCTTCAGCCCCGAAGACCGCCACCACCGCCGCGTGCAGAAACTCGAACTTGCAGGAGGTGAAACGCAATCCCGCACCGACTGACCGAAATCGGGCAAGCCGAGCGCGCCATCTTGGTCTTCTGCCGTGCCGACGCGCACGAGGAAGCCTACTGGAGCGACGAGATGCGCGCCTTAGCGCACTCGGCAGGCGTCCGAATCGTCGCTGAGGCGCGCCAGAAACGACCCCTCCCCGATGTCGCCACCTATATCGGCAAAGGCAAGGCAGAAACGCTGTTCCAACTCGCCCGCGAACACGAGGCGGATGTCATCCTGTTCGATGTGGAACTCAACCCCGTGCAGCAGCGCAACTTGGAGCAGATTACCCAGACGCGCGTGATTGACCGCACGCAGCTGATTCTGGACATCTTTGCGCAGCGGGCGCGCTCGCGCGAGGGCGCGCTGCAAGTCGAACTCGCGCAGCTGCTGTACCTGATGCCCCGCCTGTCGGGCAAGGGGGTCGCCCTGTCGCGCTTGGGCGGGGGCATCGGCACGCGCGGTCCGGGCGAGACGAAGCTGGAGATCGACAAGCGGCGCATCCGCGAGCGCGTCGCGCACCTGCGCCACGAAATCGAAGAACTCCGCCGCCAGCGCGTCCACCAGCGCAGTTCACGGCGCAAGCTGCCCTTCCCCAGCGGCGCCATCGTCGGCTACACCAACGCGGGCAAGTCCACCCTGCTGAATGTGCTGTCGGGCGCGCAGACCTATGTGGACAACCGCGTGTTCGCCACGCTGGATCCCACCACGCGCCGCGTCGTGCTGCCCGACGGCTGGTCGGTGCTGCTGACCGACACCGTCGGCTTCGTGGAGAACCTGCCCCCGATGCTGCTGGAAGCCTTCTACGCCACCCTTGAGGAAGTACGCGAGGCGGACTTCCTGATGCATGTCATCGACATCTCCAGCCCGCACTGGGAACTGCAACGCGACGCTGTCGAGACAACGCTGGTCGAGCTGCAGGCAGACCAGAAGCCCGTGATTACCGTGTTCAACAAGGCGGACTGCGTCCGCGACACCGCGCTGCTGCGCCAACTGGTCGCCGAGACGCCCAACTCCGTGTATATCTCCGCCCGCTTTGCGCAGGGCATTCCGCACCTGATGGACCGCATCGTGGCGACTGTGCAGGGGATGCTGGTCAGCGTCGATGTGTGGCTGCCGTATGAGGCGACCGCGCTGCTCGCTGAGTGCTACGAATACGGGCGCGTGCTGTCGGTGGACTACCACGAGGACGCCATCCACCTGAGGGCGCAGGTCATCCCGTCGGTCGCCGCGCGCCTGCGCGAAAGCCAGAAGTAGTGGGGTAGAATTGCGCTATGCAGCATCGCAACGCAGGAGGCTTGGCTTGATGGTTCGGGTACGCTACGCGCCCAGCCCGACAGGGATGCCTCATGTGGGCAACATTCGCACCGCGCTGTTCAACTGGGTCTTCGCCCGCCGCCACGGGGGACAATTCATCGTACGCATCGAGGACACCGACCGCGCCCGATTCGTGGAGGGTTCCGAGCAGGCGATTCTACAGTCGCTGCGCTGGCTGGGGCTGGACTGGGATGAGGGACCCGAAGTCGGCGGTCCGCACGCGCCCTACTACCAGTCGCAACGGCTGGAGATTTACCAGCGCATCGCGCACCAGCTGGTGGAGGAGGGCAAGGCGTACAAGTGCTTCTGCACGCCCGAAGAGCTGGAGCAGATGCGGGCGCAGCAACGGGCGCAAGGCGCCGCCGCCACGATGTACGACCGCCGCTGCCGTAAACTCACCCCCGCCGAAGTCAAAGCACGCGAGGACGCAGGGCTACCCTATGTCATCCGCTTCAAAATGCCGCTGGAGGGCACGGCGGAGTACGACGACCTGATTCACGGGCGCACGGTGTTCCAAAACAAACTCACCGACGACTTCGTGATGCTGAAATCGGACGGCTTCCCGACCTATCACCTCGCGAATGTGGTGGACGACCACCTGATGGAGATCACCCATGTGCTGCGCGGGGACGAGTGGGTCTCCAGCATGCCGCGCCACCTGAACCTCTACAAGGCGTTGGGCTGGGAGCCGCCGCAGTTCGCGCACCTGCCCCTGCTGCTGGGACTCGACAAGCAGAAACTCTCCAAGCGGCACGGCGCAGTGGAGTTCACCGAGTTCATCCGACAAGGCTACCTGCCCGAAGCGATGTTCAACTTTCTGGCGATTTGCGGCTGGAACCCCGGCGACGACCGCGAGATTCTCAGCCGCGAGGAGATTATCCAGCTGTTCTCCATCGAGCGCATCTCGGATAACCCGTTCGTGTTCGACCACGATAAACTGCTGTGGATGAACGGCTACTACCTGCGCCATTTGCCGAAAGAGCGGCTGGTGGAGTTGTGTCTGCCGTACCTTCAGGAGGCAGGCTTAGTGCCCCAGACGCTGGACGCGGCGACGCGCGCCTATGTGGAGCGTGTCGTGCCGCTGGAGCAGGAGAAGATGAAGCTGCTCAGCGACGCGCCGCGCCTGCTGGACTTCTTCTTCACAGACGACTACCCCATCGACGAGGCGGCAGTGCGCAAATGGTACGGCGAGCCGCACATCCCGCAGATGCTGGAGGAGCTGATCCGCCGCTACGAGGCGTTGGAGCCGTTCACCGCGCCTGAGATCGAGCGCGTCACGCGCGAAGTGATTGCGTGGCTGGGGGTCAAGGGCGGCGAGGTTATCCACCCCACGCGCGTCGCGCTCAGCGGACGCACCACAGGACCGAGCCTGTTCGAGATGATTGAGGCTTTGGGCAAGCCGCGCGTACTGCAACGCCTGCGCAACGCGCAGAGGTGGGCGTCTGGGCGGTGATGGAGGCGCTGCGCCAGCTGTGGAGCTATCCGCTGTTCCGAGTGGGCGAGGGCGCGCTTACAGTCGGCGCGGTCGCCACTGTGCTGCTGAGTTTCGTCGCGCTCTACCTCGTATCGCTGTGGGTCAAGCGACTGATTACCCGCCGTCTGCTCACGCGCACGAGCCTTGACCTCGGCGCCCGTGAGGCGGTCGGGACGCTCTTTCGCTACTTCGTGCTGTTTCTGGGCAGCATCGTCATTATTCAGAGCGCAGGGATTGACCTAACCGCGCTGAATGTGCTGGCGGGCGCGATTGGCGTCGGCATCGGCTTCGGACTACAGACCATCGCCAGCAACTTCATCAGCGGCATCATCATTCTGTTGGAACGCCCTATCAAGGTCGGCGACCGTGTGGAGGTGGGCAACATCGACGGGCGCGTGGTCGCTATCGGCGCACGCGCCACCACCGTCATCACCAACGACAACATCATTGTCGGAGCCTGCCGTTGTTCCCGAAAGCAGGTCAGTAAGCAATTGGCGCAGCCCAGCAGTGTTTACGAAGTAGTTGCTCGGATGCTTCTGCAACACTTTTTCTATAGCGTCCCGCTGCTCCTGCACCTTACCCGAAAGCGACGTCTCGATAAATTTGTTGAAGTATCTACCGTCTAAAAAGGCAACATACGAAACAGGCTTATTCTCCTTTTGACTGATGAAATCTATCAGCTCTCCAATCTGCTTATTCTGCGCACCGCCCGACTCTCTTATGTGCTTCGCCTCAAGAATAAGTAGCCTGTCATTTATCCAAATCATCAGGTCTGGAATTTTGCTTTGTTTTTCTTGACCATATTTATACGCAAATCCTATGGCTTTTTTCAATTCTAAAAAATCCTTTCTGGTACGAACAACATGAAAGCTACACTTTGAGCTGTTTTGGGCAAACTGTGAGGCTTCTATTATTTCTTGTATCGGTATACCAGAATCTTGTGAAACCCGTTCTATAAGTTGGCGAAGCTTTTGAATCCCAGAGGAACCTTGTGTTCGGCTGGTGGCGCTGTCGTACAACGCCTGTTGGGTCACATACGTGTATCCCAAACGATCATACAGCTCCCTTCGTCGCTCACAGTACTTTTGCAAAATTTTCTCCAAAAGAGCGATCCGTCGTTGTTCATCTGCGTAATTGCAATAATCACTATGGCTTAAGCCGAGACATTTGAAATAGGCAACGAACTCAGTGTACTGTATATTTTGAACCCCTGTAATTATTCTGTCCACCTCTTGCAAAATCTTCTCGTAGATGGCACTCGAGTTGCCGTGCGGCTTATCGTTGAAAGGAAGCAGTGTGTATTTTTCCTCCTGCGTAAGACTCGAACGGTCTCCAGAAAACTTGCTAAGTGTGCAGTATGTTGTTAACAACTCCCTCAAGTAGTTGACCTCCCTGAGATAGTCAGGATCCTCGACTATGAGTTGGTCGTGAATGTAGGCTTCCTCTGCAAGATCTTCTGGTTCAGGGTGCTCCAGAGAATATTCCCAGTAATAGGCGTTTTCTCTCACAGGCATAGCCGAAGTGCCTCCCCGTTGTGCAGCCTGAGAAACTCGACAACTCCTTCTGCATTACCTGAATATACAAGCGTCCTCAGCCTCTCACGCTCTTCATCGGAAAGCCCCAGGTACGGGAAAGTCTCTATCAACGCCTTCGCTTGCGATAAGCCGAGATACTTGCGCGTGTACGCGCTCGCAGAATACTTGTAGGTGGTCATAAACTCGCTGTCGGTCAAGGCGCGGAAGTGTTCCAACAGCAGGTTGAAGTAGTCCCGCAGCAGGCGCAGGTCGTACAGCGGTAGGCGCGGCTCGATGAAGACCTGAATCGGGTGCGTCCGATAGGTCGCTTTTGTGACGACGATGCCGTCCGCGCCGAACACTTCGGGGATGAAGTATAGCCCCGCGCGCCCGTCCGCGCTGCCCGTGTCCAGCGTGCGCACAAACAGCGGGTTCGCCTTCACATATTCGTAGAGCGCGGCGTCTACGCCCACCTCCAGCACGCGATAGCCCTTGCCCGAAAAGTCGTTCGCGTCCACCAGCCGAAGCGGGTACGCGCCTGCGTGCTGCTGCACGGTCTCCCAGTGCAGGTAGTAGCGCACTTTCAGCGGGCGCGCGGCGCGGTGAAGCGTGGTGAACTCCTCGAACTCACTGCCCGCGCGATAATGCCACTTCGGCGAGAGGCGGTAGCAGCGCGTTTCGGCAGCGTGGTTCACCTTCACCGCCTCGAATGCCTGCACTTCACGACAGGCATACGGCTTGCGCTCAAAGAAGGCGATCATCACATGCACGCCCGTATGATCAAAGAGCGACTGCTCAAACAGATACGCCTTGCGAATCGTGTAGGCGTCCAGCAGGTCGTCGCGAATCTTGTTGGAGATCGCGTCCCCGAACAGGAAGTTGGCGGGAATGATGTACGCCATCTTGGGGATGGCGTGGCGCAGGTCGTTGATGAGCGCAATCTGGTAGAGGTCTTGGTAGCCCTCGTTGCGCCCCGTGAAGTAGCGCAGGTACGGGCGCGTTTCAGGATGCTTCGGGATGTACCCCAAGTAGAGGTACGGCGGATTGGTGACATGGTACACAGGCAGCGCCGAGCGCAGGATTTCGTCGGGGTAGTCGGCGAGCGTGTCCCGTTGGCGGATGTGTTCCCGCGCAAGCGATTCGGGCACGCCGAGCGCGACCGCACGCTGGATGCTGTGGGCGACCATTTGCGGCTGGATGTCGTAGAGGCGGATATGCTCCGCGAAAAAGTCGGCGCGCTCGGCGGGCGGAACCTGCTCCAGAATCGGGAAAATCAAGTCGCCTTTGCCCGCGAACAGGTCTACCCAGCGATACTGCGTCAGCGCGGGCGTGAGTTCAGGCAAGAGGTAGTCGCGCATCAGTTGCTGGGGCGTGAGGTGTTCCCCCAACGAGCGCCGCCGCTTCCGTTCGGTGTGCGCTGCCATATGCGGAGAGTATACCAAAACGGGACACTCGCTTATACCAATCGCCGAGCCAAAGTTTACTAATCGCACGGCAAGCCCTCCAACGCCTCCCGTATCCAATCCCAACCCACTAAACGCAACATCCCTTCACGCAACCCCACCCAACGCACCCGCCACCGCCGCCACCTGCGCCGCCAACAACCCATACACCATACCCGCTACACAACAACGCACCGCGCAAAACACACGCGCCACCAAGTTCAACTCAGACCAGTACGCAGGCAAATACACCAACGCCACCCCCCACCTCCCGCACCGCACGCGCCCGATGAGAACCCGCGTTATCCCACACCACGACCGCTACCCCCAACGCACGCCACTCAGACAACGCCGCCACTGCCGCCTCCTTCCCCGAACGCGCCGACCCACGCCACCACACCTGACCCGACAACGGGTCTACCGCTACCTGCAAGTACCGCCACTTGCACGAACGCTCCACCCGCTGCCCCACGCGCACCCCCTGCGCCGTCAACGCCGCGCGAAACCCCCGCACTGCGCCTGCAGCGCAGCATCCGCACGCACCGCCATCGGACGCGGCACCTTGCGCCGAACCCCCAGCCGATGGAAGAGCCGCCCCATCGGACGCTCCGACAGCGCAACGCCCAGTGCCTCACGACACCACACCACCGCCTCGCGGAGCGTGCGAAAGCCCTGCGTAGCGGCGTGTTGGATGAGCCGTGCCTGTTGGTCGGGGGTCAACCGTGAACGCGGCATGGCTCGGCTGCCCCTGCGCGTGCGACGGGTGAGTTCGTCCAGTCCGCCTGTGCGATACCAAGTGAGCCACTTGTGAATGGACATTCGCGAGACGCCCACGATGCGGGCGACTTGTCGGGTGGGTGTGCCGCGTCTGAGTAGGCAGAGGGCTTGGAGGCGTTTGGCGATGTGGAGGTTGCGTTCTTGTTTGTAGTGTGCGTGGGGTGCTTCGGCGGTGTGTTTTTCGTCCACTGTGAGTTTTCGTCCGCGCGTAGGTGGTTCTCCTGTGTATAGGGTATTCAGGAGTATACCCTGTTGGTAAACTCTGACCGCGCGATTGGTATAACTCAAGCAATGTACCCTTATCAGGGAGAGGGAAAATTTTGTACCGCTTACCTACGCCACCTTCGCCTTGCGAATCAGTTTGGAGAACAGCCCTGGCGTGAACCGCTTGAGATAGAGCGCGATTTTCTCGTAGCGGGCGATAGAGACCTCCTCCTTGCGCTTGTGCAGAGCGTTGAGGATATGGCGGGCGCACACTTCGGCGGGCATCCCCTTTGCAATGGTCTCGTCCATCTGCCCGTGTTCCTGCCCGTCGCCGCGCAGCGCGTGCAGCGAGACCTCTGTGCGCACAAAGCCAGGGCAGATCAGCGTGATGTGGATGTTCTTGTCGTACACCTCGGCGCGCAGGGCGTCAAAATAGCCATGCAGCGCGTGCTTGGAGGCGCAGTACGCCGAGCGCAACGGCGTGCTGAACTTGCCCAGTAGGCTGCTTACCACCGCAATCTGCCCGCCGCCGCGCTCAATCATATACGGCAGCACCGTCTTGGTCAGCGACACTACGCTGAAGTAGTTGACCTCCATAATGCGCCGATCCACGCTGAAGTCGGTCTCCAGCACGAGCGAGCGTTGCGAGACGCCCGCGTTGTTCACGAGGATGTCCACCTGCCCGAAGTGTTCGATCGCTGCGCCGACCATCGTCGGGTGGCACTCGTAGTCGGTGACATCGAACGGCAGCAGCAGGCGTTTGCCCTCGCCCGTGCAGGCGTCGCGCACGGCTTCGAGCCGCTCGCGGCGGCGCGCCGTGAGAATCAGATGCGCCCCCTCACGCGCGAACGCATACGCCAGCGCCTCGCCGATGCCCGACGACGCGCCTGTAATCCAGACAACCTTGTTGCGGAAGCGCATCGCCCGCTACACCGCCTGCCGCGCCATCGCCGTTTCGGGCAGCTGCTCGCCCAAGCGCGCAGCGATGTCTTCGGGGTTCTGCGCCACGCGGTACATCTCCTCGCGTGTGATTAGCTTGTGCTGGTACAGGAACATCAGGTGGTTGTCCAGCGAAATCATGCCGAGCTGTTGCCCTGTCTGGATCGCCGACTCGATGCTGTGAATCTTGCGCTCGCGAATCATATGCCCGATGGCGGGGGTGACATACATAATCTCAAACGCGGCGACGCGCCCGGGTCGGTCAGCGCGCGGCAGCAGCAGCTGCGAGATAATCGCCACAAGGTTCGTGCTGAGCTGCACGCGGATTTGCTCCTGTTGCTCGTGCGGGAACACATCGACGATGCGCTCCACCGTGCGCGCGGCGCCTGTGGTGTGGACGGTGGCGAATACGAGGTGTCCCGTCTCGGCGGCGGTAATGGCGGCTTGAATCGTCTTGAGGTCGCGCATCTCGCCCACCAGAATCACATCGGGATCCATACGCATCGCGCGCACGACGCCCTCGTCGAAGCTGGGCACATCGACGCCCACCTCGCGCTGGCTAATCACCGACTTCTTCGCGCTGTGGAAATACTCGATGGGGTCTTCGACCGTGACGA
>Ga0308421_1001455_pt1 | contig 12513 bp, 12 predicted proteins | sample HotsprSampleMS60_FD_203673 | JGI IMG/M metagenome (GOLD analysis project Ga0308421, IMG submission 203673) | Hot spring phototrophic mat microbial communities from Mushroom Spring, Yellowstone National Park, Wyoming, United States - 20090730_MS60 ...
CCTTGAGTTCCTCCAGGGTGGAGAAGTGGTTCATCAGGGCCAGCTTGCGGGCCGGGCCGATGCCCTTGATGCCGTCGAAGATGCTTTTGAGGGCTTTTTGGTTGCGCAGCTTGCGGTGGAACTCGAGCCCGTTGCGGTGGGTTTCGTCGCGCTGGTAGATAAGAAGCTGAAGCGCGGGATGGCTCTGGGGAAGGGCGATGGTCTTGCCGTCGGGCAGCACCAGGGTCTCCTCGCGCTTGGCCAGCCCCACCAGCGGGATCTCCAGTCCGGCCTGCTTGAGTGCTTTCTGCGCGGCCCGCACCTGGCCCAGGCCCCCGTCAACTAGGATCAGGTCGGGGATGGGCATTTGTTCGGCCAGGCTGCCGGTGAAGCGCCGGAAGATGGTTTGCTCCATTGAGAAAAAGTCGTCGGGCTGCTGCAGGCCCCTGATTTTGATGCGGCGGTACTCAGCTTTTTTGGGCCGGCCCCCCTCGAAGACCGTGATGGAACCCACCACGCTATCGCCCAGCAGGTTCGAGATGTCGTAGCCCTCGATGCGATAAGGGCGGCGGGAAAGCCCCAGCACCTCCATCAGCCCCTTGAGGCCGGGGTGGTCGCCTTTGCGCTCCAGAAGCTTGAGTTCGCTTTGCAAGGCGGTCTGGGCGTTGTGCTGGGCTAGCTCGATCAGCCGGGTCTTGTCGCCGCGCTGGGGGATGCGTACCTCCACCTTGCGCCCTTTGGAACTCAAGAAGGCCGAGAAAGCTTCCTGGGCTTCCAGTTCGAAGGGCAACAGCACCAGCGGGGGTAGAGGGGTGGCCTCGAGGTAGTAGTCGCGCAGGAAGGCTTCCAGCAACTCCGCATCGCTGGCCTCCTTCACCCCCTCCACAAAGCGGCTAATGCGCCCCAGTATCTGGCCCCCGCGCACCTGGTAGTGCTGGATAAGGGCGTAGTCGCCCGCCCGGGCAAAGCCCAGGAAGTCCAGGTCGCCCAGATCGGGGTCGTAGGCCTGCTGAGCAGTACCAAAAAAACTCCGCACAGCGCTTATCTGGTCGCGTATTTCAGCCGCCCGCTCGAAATCCTGGTTTTGAGCTGCGGCCCGCATCTGCTTTTCCAGGCTTTCGTAGAGGGCCTCCATCTTGCCATCCAGCAGATTTTCTACCTGCTGCACGGCTATGCGGTACTGCTCTGGGTCAGCTTTGCCCACGCAGGGGGCCAGACAGCGCCCCATCGAGTAGTTAAGGCAGGGGTAGCGCCTTTTTTTGAAGGGGTAGCCTGAGTTCTGGCGCAAAGGGAAAAAGCGATCCACCAGGCGCTTGATGCGCCGCACTGCCGAAGCCTCGGGAAATGGCCCCCAGTAGCGGGCCCCATCGTCCTCCACCCGCCGCACCACCATCAGCATGGGCCACTCCTCGCGGGTGAGCTTCAGGAAGGGGTAGTGCTTATCGTCCTTCATCAGGACGTTGTAGTGAGGGCGGTGGTGCTTGATCAGGTTGGCTTCCAAGAGCAGAGCTTCTACCTCGTCGCGCGCTACAATGAACTCGAGGTGGGTAGCTTCCTGGCAGATGCGCAGGCTTTTGCCCTGGCTGTGAAAGTAGCTGCTCACACGGGCTTTTAGGTTCTTGGCCTTACCCACGTAGATAATGTTTTCACCATTTTTCCACAAGTAGACCCCAGGGGTCTCGGGAAGCGGGGGTAGGTCTTCTAGCCGCATCTGGCCTCATTCTAAGTAAGCCCCTGTAGCTTTGTGTGACCTGGTGCTGACCAGCTGGTTGATGAGCTACGGGCTTTATGCGTTTCTGGGGCCTCCATCTGAGGCGCGGATAGAGAGGCATCATCCTGTGTGGGCCTGCCCTCAAACGGGACGATTCAGGCGGGGTTTATATTAGACCAAGTGGACGCCCTCGTCCTGGACGACCTGGGCAAGGCCCGCCTCACCCCCTTCGCCGCCGAGGTCCTCTTCGGCCTCCTGGAGGCCGCCCACGGGGGCAGGCTGAGGCTCGTCATCACCGCCAACTACCCGCCCGAGGAGGCCGCGCGGCGGCTGGGAGAGAACGCCGAGGCCGCCCTCTCCCGGGTGGATTGGGAGGTGAAGGTAACGGGCCCCGAGCGCCGGAAGGCGAGGAAGGGGGAGGGCGCCTTTCCCTTCTAGGGGCCGGGTTGGACGCTACTTCGCGAAACCTTGCTTTCGCGAAGGGGCGCGGGTCGGTGGTCTAGAATGGATCCATGACCAACCCCCTGTCCCAGGCCGTTGCCCTCCTGGAGGAGGGGAAGGATCGGGAGGCGGAGGCCCTCCTCCTCGCCCCCCAGGAAGGCCCCCTGGAGGCGGAGCGCCTGGCCCTTTTGGGCTTCGTGGAGGCCCGCAAGGGGAACCTTCGGTCCTACCGCGCCCTGGCCCTGGAGGCCGCCCGAAGGGCCCAGACCCCCCTCACCCTCTACCACCTGGGCCTGGCCCTCCCCCCGAGGGCGGGCGCCCTGGCCCTGGCCCGGGGAGGCCTTCTGCGCCTCCTCTTCCTGAGGGCAGGGGTCAACATGCTCTTTATTCTCGTCCGAACCACCTTTCTCTTCGCCGTCTTACTTCTTGTCACGGGGGTCCAGCTTCAGCCCAACCCATGGTGGGCCCTTTGCCTCCCTCCCCTCTTGCTAGCAGGCTTGGGCTTGGCCCTCTTCCTTGGAGGACTCACGCTAATCTTCCGCCAGGTAGGCAACGCAGTCAGCTTCTTGCAATTCCTCCTCATTCCCTACTTTCTCTCCCTTGCCAACTGGCAGCCTTACATGGCCTATTTGCCCATAGCTCCAGCGGCCCAGGCCGCCAACCTGGCCCTGACCCGGAAAACCCTGGACCAGGGGCTCCTCCTACTGGGCCTGGTTCAAGGGGTCCTGCTCTTCCTTCTGGGCTTCTTCCTTCTTCTGTGGATGTACACCTTGGTTCGCCGCCGGGGCATTTTCGGGAGGTTCTGAATGCTCCTCGTCCGAGGAATCCGCAAGCGTTTCGTCAAGCTGGAGGCCTTGAAGGGGGTCTCCCTCACCCTCCGCCCCGGGGAGATCCTGGGCCTTTTGGGGCCCAACGGGGCGGGCAAGACTACCCTCATCAAGGTGATCCTGGGCCTCCTCCTCCCCGAGGAAGGGGAGGTGGTCCTAGTGGAAGGGGAAAGGCGGAGGCGGCCCCAGGGCTACGAGTTCGGGGTGCTCCTGGAGGGGAGTCGGAACCTATACTTGAACCACACCCTCCTCACCAACGCCCTCTACTTCGGGGGCATCCGGGGGCTTTCCCCCAAGGAGGTGCGGCCCCGGTTTGAGGCCTGGCTGGCGCGCTTTGGCCTCCTGGACCTCCTCCACGCCCCCCTGGCCTCCCTCTCCCGGGGGATGCAGCAGAAGGCCGCCTTGGCCCTGGCCCTGGCCCTTAACCCCCGCTTCCTCCTCCTGGACGAGCCCACCCTGGGCCTGGACCCCGTGAGCCGCAAGGAGCTGGAGGCCATCCTCCTGGACCTGAAGGGGGAGGGGTGGGGGATCCTCCTCACCTCCCATGACCTGGAGAGCGTGGAGCGGGTGAGCGACCGGGTGGCCTTCCTCCACCGGGGGGAGGTGCTGCGGGAGGGCCCCACCCGGGCCCTCCTCCGGGAGTGGGCCGGGGAGGGGTACCGCCTGCGCCTCTCGGAGCCCAAGGCTGAGGCCCTGGCGGGGGCCCTGGGGCCCGGGTGGCTCGCGGAGGCCCAGGACCGCCTCTTCTTCTTGGGTTCTTGGGAGGCCCTGAGGGGCCACCTTTCCCGCCTTCCCGTGGAGGTCCTGGAGGTCTCCCAGGGCACACCCAGCCTGGAAAGCCTTTTCCTCAGGCTCTTCGGGCCTGCCCCCAAGGGCTAGAATGAGGGGGCGAGCCCTGCCCTCCAGTAGCAGGGTCATTGAGCGGACGCTCTTAGGGCTACCCGTAAAATGCGGCCAAAGTACCTTTTCGCCGAAGGCCTAGGTGTCTTCGGGGGGAGCCTGGCCTTCACGGCCCTCGGGCTCCTCCTGGGTCTCGAGGGGACCCCCTGGGCCCTGGCCCTCCTGGCAGCCCTTCCTTACCTCACCCTGCCCCTGGACCTCCTCGCCGGCCTCCTCCTGGACCGACTGGACCGCAGAACTCTCCTCCTCGTAGGCGTCTGGCTTAGGGCCGGGATCCTCGTCCTCCTCGCCTTTCTCCCCAAGGAGACCCTCTTCCTCCTGCCCCTGGCTTTCCTCTTCCAGGCTGTCCTGGCCCTGGACCTCCCGGCCTGGCACGCCCTCCTGGTCCGCCTGGCCCGAGACCGGCTGGAGCGAGAGGGGGGAAGGCTGCAGGCGGCCCAGCTCCTCGGGGACAGCCTGGGGGACCTCATGGCCGCCCCCCTCCTGCTCCTCGCCAAGCCCCTGCCCTTCGCCCTGGGAGGGCTTCTCCTCGCGGGAGGGGACCTGCTCCTCCGGGACCTCCCCGCCTACCCACCCCCACGGGCGGCGAAGGGGGAGGGCTTCACCTTGGGGGCCCTCTTCGCGGGGCTCGCTTTCCTCCTCGGAGACGGGAGGCTCCTTCCCCTCACCCTCTACGCCCTGGCCATGAGCTTCCTCTCCGGGCTGGCCCTGGCCCTCCTGCCCCTCATGGCCCTGGCCCAGGGGGCACCCCTCGTCCTCTACGGCCTCTACCCTTGGAGCCTCTCCATAGGGGGCTTCCTGGGAAGCCTCCTGGCGGGAAGGATCGGGCCCTGCCTCGGGGTCTGGGGCGGGCACGGGTTGAGGATCCTGGGGCTTGCCCTCCTCCTCCTGCCCTTTCCCTTCGGGCTCCTGGGGACCTTCCTCGCGGGGATGGGCGGCGCCTTGGGCGGGGTCCACCTCCGGGCTTACCGGCAGCGCCTCGCCCCGGAGCCCCTCCTGGGCCGGGTACAGGCGGGGTCGGTAGCCCTCCTCTCCTCAGGAAGCCTCCTCGGCACCCTCCTTGCTGGAGGTTTGGGAGGGCTTAACCCTGGCGCCCCCCTCCTCGCCGCCCTCCTGGGCCTCCTTCTCCTCCTGCCCTTGGCCTTGGGGCCCCTGGGCTGCGGGCGGCTCCTCGCCTTGAGGGAGGGGAGGTCCCCCTGAGTCTTCCCCTTCTCCTCTTCCTCGGTCCCTGAGCGGGAAGGGGGTGGACGGGCCAAGGTAGATCCCGATTCCCTAAAGCGGACTGGCTAACCTGGAAGGGGGTGAAGGAGATGCCCAAGGAGGTGCAGGAGGTCAGGGTCGGCGGCCGGAGGCGGCGGGTCTACCAAAAGGCGAAAAAATGCTCGCTTGCTCTATCTCCGGCGGTGATAGAGGGGTTCTGTCCACTTGAGGCATAGCGCATCTGTCTTGGCCGAGGCCCTGAGCAACCTCGGGGCCTCCCTAGGCTTTAGCGCCCTCGCCCTGGAAGTAGCCCGCACGGGGGAGGCTTTCTGGGTGGGTTTCTTTGCCGCCTTGGGCTACCTCACCCTGGGACCCCTTCTCTTCCTCAGCCCTTGGGTGGAGCGGCAGGGCCTAGCCCGGGCCCTCCTAAAGTTGCGCCTGGCCCGGGGCCTTCTATTCCTTCCCCTTCTTTTCCTGCCGCGGCAGGCTGCCCTCCTGGTCCTCTACAGCTATCCTCTTATGGTTCTCACCGACCTCGCCATCGTGGCCTGGGAGGGTCTCCTGGTGAGGCGGGACCGGGGCAGGCTGGCGGAGAGGAGCGGCAAGCTCTACGCCGCCTGGGAGGTAGGAGGTCTGGCGGGGATGGCCCTTGGCCCTGTCCTCTTCGTCCTCCATCCTGCCTTGCCTTACCTGCTTTCCACCGGTATCCTCCTCCTGGCCTGGACCCTCCTCCGCTCCGACCTCCTGGGGGAGGAAGAGAGAAAAGAAGGGGAAGCAAAGCCCGAGGGCTTGGGCCGGGCTCTTCGCCGCCTCCTGGCCTGCAGTCTCCTCAGACCCTACCTCCTCATCTCGCTCTTCTTCACCCTGGCCCATGCCCTCACCACCGCTCTGCTGGGCCTTTTAGTCCTCCGAGCGGGCACTCCGGAAGCCTTTTTCGGCCTGGTCTTCGCCCTGCAGAGCCTGGGTTACGCCCTGGGGAGCTACTTTGCCGGCCGGGTCCCACTGGCCTTGGCCTTTAGGCTGGGCCCATTAGGGGCAGCCCTCAGGGGGATGGGCTTTCTCCTGCCCTTTCCCCTTCTCCTCGCCGCCCCACCCCTCTTGGGCCTGGCCGTGGCCCTCCTCAGCACCCACCTGCGGGCAGTGCGGGGCTGGCTCCTGCCCAGGGTGGGCCTAGCCCCAGGCCTCGCCGCCATCCGGGCCCTCCTCTACGGGGCCGGGGCCCTGGGGGGCCTCGGAGCAGGGGTCCTGGGCCAGGGGGATCCATCCCTGCCCCTCCTCCTAGGGGCCTCGGGATTCCTGGTGCTTCTCCCTTTCACCCTCGGATCCCTCCACCCTAAGCGGCTGGAAGCCTTGAGGCAGAAGGTGGAGTGAAGCATGACACTAAACTTACCCAAGTTGCTACCTACCCCCTGGGCCAGAAAAAATAGTGGCCGCTATGCTCTCGCACACCATAGCGGCCTTTTGTATCATAGACGACGCCCTCCAGGCGATGGGCTACAAGGACGACCCCCAGGCCAAAACACCCGCGTCCGCTATCCTTACCCTGGCGATACTCGCCGCCATGGAACTCGGTGGCAAGCACAACAAAGCCCTGGCCCTCGCCCAAGACCTGAACCTCTTCACCCACCTCCCCTCCCCAAGCCGCTTCAACCGCAGGCTCCACGCCCTCTACCCCCTCTTCCTGCCCCTCCTTCACCTCCTCTCCCAGGTCTGGAAGAACCTCCACCAGGCCCAGGCCTACGCCTTGGACACCTTCCCCCTCCCCGCCTGCGAGAACATCCGCGCACCCCGCTCCCGACAGGTCTACCGCGGCTTCGTCCCCAGCAAGCGGGTCTACTTCCACGGCTTAGAGCTCCACCTCCTGGTGGACGACGGGAAGTTCATCCACGAGGTGAACCTGAGCCCGGGCAGCTTGCATGACCTGTCCTCCCTACTTCTCCTCCCCCTGGGCCTTCCCGAGGGGGCGGAGCTCTACATCGACCGGGGGTATGAGAGCCATCTGTACGAGAACCTGCTGCGGGAGGCGCAGGGGATCCTTCCCATGGTCATCCGCAGGGGGAACCGTCGGCGGTATGTGCCCTGGCTGCAGTACCTGGCCATCGTAGGGCGGAGGGTGGTGGAGACGGTGGGGGGTATGCTGCACGCCATGTTTCCCCGGCGTATCCACGCAGTAACCCAGGAGGGCTTCGTCATCAAGGTGCTCTCCTTCGTCCTGGCCCACAACCTGAAGCTTCTAACTCAGGAAATGGCTTAGGTAGCAACTTGGGTTAGTGTATTATGCTGCCGCGCGACGATGCTCTAAGACTTGAGCTGCATAACGAGCTACACGCCCGATCCATCGAGCATATCCAACTGCCGGCACTGGTGGTGCAGGTGGCAGTGCTCAACGAGGGGGTCTCGCGCGAACAGGAGCTCGAGCACCTGCGTCGGCTGGGCAGTCAGGGTGAGCTGCACCTCGACCAGCTCGCTAGTGCTTTCTTACGCCTGCGCCTGCCGGGTGGCTCCCTCAAATGGGAGCGGCACACCGAGTTCACCAGCTATACCCTAATCCAGCCCTTGCCCCGCAGCGAACCGACCGAAAATGGGCTGCTGGGTGGTCTGTTTTTGGACCCGCACTGGCTCAAAAACATTCCTGGGCAGACTATTGCAGCCATCGAACTGCTGATGCTGGTGGGGGAGGTGGAACCACCTGCCAAGCCCCTGGAGCAGGCCCAGGCCTGGTTCAGCGGGCCACAGTTGGTGGCCTCGCTTCTAGGCCGCAACGGCCATAGCTGTGCATTTACCGACTTTCGTCTGCGTCCAGACGGCTTCGAGCGGATGGTGGTGGTGGCTCCTTCCAGCACAAGTCCGATTCGGGCCGGTCGGATTGCAGCGCGGCTGCTGGATCTCGAGGTCTACCGTATGATGGCCCTGCGGGGTTGGCCGGTGGCCCGCTCGCTACGCAGCATGCTCTGGGAGGCTGAGCGAAACCTGGCCAGCATTACCAGCGAGATGCAAAGCTCGGCCCGCTCCGATCAGGAACTGCTGGACGAACTAAAAGCCTTGGCCGCTCAGGTCGAGCACACCATTGCCCAGCATAGTTACCGTTTTGCGGCGAGCGCGGCTTACCAGGGCATCGTGCAGGCCCGCTTGGCTGAGCTGCGTGAAAGCCCTATTCCTGGAATCCAGACCATCGGGGAGTTTCTGCAGCGTCGCTTTGCTCCGGCCATGGCCACGGTGGAGTCCGTCGCCCAGCGCCTAGCGGCCCTTTCACAGCGAATCGAGCGGGCGGGGGGGCTGCTGCGTACCCGGGTAGACATCGCTTTAGAGCAGCAAAACCAGCAGCTTTTGGCCAAGCTTTCCCGGGGCCAGGAACTGCAGCTTCAACTCCAGCGTACCGTGGAAGGTCTCTCGATTGCCGCTATTAGCTACTATGTGGTGGGCCTTTTGAACTACCTGGCGAAGGCCGCTAAGGCGGCGGGCTGGCCGGTGCAGCCTGAGCTCTTTACCGGGCTTTCCATCCCGTTGGTGATGGCTGGGGTCTGGTGGCTGACCCGTCAGATCCATTACCGCCTACAGACTTCTCAAAACAGGGTGCAACCGCTCCCCTCCCAACGGTCGGAGTGTCGTCCGGAGTAGCTGCGGGCAATGATAGCTACCTGTTTGCTGCTGGCTACCCTGCACAACAGTGCGCTGTTCGCGGGGGCGGAGGGGGTCTGGGTGGGCCGGGCCTGGGTGGAGGGGCGACGGCTCGAGGCCCTGGTAGTAACGCCGTGGGAAGCCCACACCCTGGGGTTGGCCGAGACTGACGAGGGGCTGTATGGTCTGGCCCGGTGCTCCGGGGGCTGGGTGGCGGTGGGTTTTAGCGGTGAGGGGGGTCTGGTGGTGCGGCTGGATCGGCGGGGCCGGCCGGTGGCGGCACACCGGGTGGGGAAGGGCCTGCTCTGGTCCACCGATGGGGAGTATGCCCTAGGAGGGCTGCGGGGGCCTGACTGGGATGTCTGGGTGCTGCGTTTGGCAGATCGCAAAAGCTGGGTGTACCCAGCAGCAGGGGATGCCTACGCTTATAGCGGCTTTCGCACGGAGAAGGGATTGTGGGTGGTGGGGCGGACGGCGGGGCCGGGGGGGTTCGACGCCTTCTGGATGCACCTCGACCGGCAGGGAAGGCCGGGGCCGGCCTGGCGCAGCAACTTTCCTGGCAACGACTACCTGCGCTTTGTGGGGCCCGGCCTGGCGCTGGGGCGGGCCGAGCAAGAGGGCGACTCGGAGGGGCTATTGCTCTGGCCCGATACCGCTCGAGCCGAGCTGTGGCGCAGGCCGGGGCTCGACTACTTTCGCATGTGGCGCGACTACCCCACCGGTCGCGTGTTGGTGGGCGAGGCTGAGGTGGCTGGCGAGCGCCGCGGTTTATGGGTAGAGCCCGGGCGGGCGCTGGCACTGGGGCCGGGGCTGGGCTCGCTGCGCTTCCTGGAGCCGCAAAGACCACAGGCGGTGGGTTTCACCTACAGCTACAGCCCAGAGGGCCAAGGCTGGGTCACCCGTGGCAGCGGGCCTAGCCTGCACCTCCACTACCGTAAGCAAGCCCTCTCCCTGGCACCCATTCCGCTGGACTGGCGCATGCAACATGCCGAACCAACCTGGGAGCCCTTGCCGCCTGCCCGGCTTTTTGCGGGCAGGCTCGAGGCCTGCCCGCAAGAGCTGCACTCTGGCCTGGGCGAAGGTCGCCCTGGGAGATCCCAAATATGGCCTACGGGTGCTACTCTTTTACCTAGTCGGTTTTGAACTGCCCTAAGAAAGCTTTTTTACTCACTGCGCTGATTGGTCAACTGCTAAACTAGGGCGCTCAGGAAATCAGCATGTTTCGCAGGACCTCTGCTGCTGGATTGCTGGCTTCATTGGGATAGAAGAACCAAAAAAGCCGCCTCAACTCCATACCTTTGATGCGCAAGACCCGCAGATTGCCCACCTTTAGGTTGGGCCGTACCACCACACTGGAGATAATGCCCACCCCGGCCCCTTCGAGCACCAGCCTTTTGGTTACCTCGTGGTTGTCGGTGTAGAAGACGGGGTTGACCTCGAGGCCAGCCTGCTCCAGGGCCGAGCCTAGTACCCGGAAGGTCATGGCTCCCGGCTCCCGCACGATCAACGGGACGTCCGAGAGCTGCTCGGGGCTTATCTCATCTCTTTTAGCCCAAGGATGCTCCGGTGGCACGATGACCACCAGTTCATCCTCGTAGAAGAGATGCCGCTGAAAGCCTTGCAGATGCTCTACTGTCTCAACTACTGCCAGCTCGATTTCGCCCCGCAACAGCCGTTGGGTGAGTTGCTCCGAGCTGCCACTTTCTAACTTGATCCGCACATCGGGGTACAGCCGCTTGAACTCGGTTAGGTAGCGGGGCAGCACGTACACCGCTATGGTGGTCGAGGCCCCAATCTCTACTCGCCCCCGCTCGAGGCGGTTTAGGGCCTGAGCCGCCTGCATAAACTCCTCCAGTGCCTGCACCGCCCGACGGGCCTCGGGCAGCAAGTTTTGTCCAACTTTGCTTAGCACCAGCCGACGGCCTTGACGATGAAAGAGTGGACGGCCGATCTGTTGCTCCAGCGCCCGCAAGTGCTGACTTACTCCCGGCTGGGTCATGCCCAGGCTGAGGGCGGCGCGGCCCACACTGCCCTCCTGTACCACACACAAAAACACCCGCAGGGCCTGAGGGTTAGGAAAGGAACGGCGCTCTACCATAAGTGGATATTATCAAATGACCGAAAAACAAGCTCAAGCTATTTACGCTTAGGTGGGGTTTGTGGAGCGAGCTAAGCCTAGCCACCGGGGCTGCTTGTGGCTTATGATTCGGAATGTATGCATGGGTGTGCTGATGCGAAGGGGGACTTGGATGCCTAAGCGGTTCTTGGCTCCCTCTATTCTCACCGCCGACTTTGCTCGTCTAGGTGAGCAGATTCGGGAGGCTGAGGCAGCAGGGGTGGACTGGATTCACCTAGACGTTATGGATGGGCGTTTTGTACCCAACCTTACCTTTGGTCCGTTAGTGGTAGAGGCCATTCGTAAGGTTACCAAGTTGCCGCTAGATGTACACCTGATGGTTGTAGAGCCTGAGCGCTACCTGGCTGACTTTGCCCAGGCCGGAGCAGATTGGATAACTGTGCACCTCGAGGCCACCCCTCATGTCCACCGGGCGGTACAGCAGGTCAAGGAGCTGGGTAAAAAAGCTGGTCTGGCCTTGAACCCTGGCACACCCCTGGAGGCTTTACAGCCTCTGCTGCCTGAGCTTGACCTAGCCTTGCTGATGAGCGTGAACCCAGGTTTTGCCGGGCAGAAGTACATTCCTGCTAGCACTGAGCGCATCCGCCGGCTTGATTTTCTGCGCCAGCAGCTAAATCCGGCTTGCTTGCTAGCTGTAGATGGTGGAATCAAACCTGAGAACATAGCCGAGGTTTTTCACGCTGGTGCAGATGTTGCAGTGGTGGGCAGTGCCTTGTTCAACGATCGACCAGTGGCTGAAAATATGGAGAAACTCACGGTAAGGGGCCCATAAGGAATCCTCTCGAGAGGCGCCCGCCAAAAGCGCGGGCGGTGAGGGGAGGGGAGATTATCCTGTGCAGATCTGCTCTCAGACGAGACTTAGCCATGAAGTGGGCGATGCTGGTATTGCCGACGGTTATAAAGTGACATCTCGCCAGGTCACAGATGGCTGATGCGCAGGTCTGCAGCGCCTTACCCAACAGATCGCTGCTGCTGTACATAAACCTCGGTAACCTCGGTACGGGGTGCCCCCACCTTTTCCGTCGGACCTACCCAGCCGCTAATGAGAGAGTGGAATCGTACGTAAGAGCCGCCTTATAAGACCTATGCCTCCTGGCATAGCTTTTAGTTATTCTTCGCATAACTCAAGATGTGCTTGCAAAGCGCTTTTTAGCATCAGTACTATATTTTTGTAGAGGTGATCTATCTTGAAGCGTAAGGCCATCCTAACCCTCTCCTCAACACTGCTGCTGAGCCTAGGGATGTTGACCACACAAAGCGCAGCAGCGCAGGCTACCCCTCTTTATGCCCAGTGCCAGGGTTGTCACCAGGCCAACGGTGCCGGGATTCCTGGGGTCTTCCCTCCGCTGGCGGGTCACATACCTGAGATTTTGGCGGTGAGGGGTGGCCGCGAGTATTTGATACAGGTGATGCTTTATGGCCTGCAGGGCCAGATCACTGTAAAAGGGGTCAGGTACCAGGGTGTGATGCCTGCCTATGCCCAGCTAAAGGATGAAGAAATTGCGGCCCTGTTGAACCATATTTCCACCCAGTGGGGCAACCGGCTGCCAGCAGGTCAAAGGCCTTTTACTGCCGAGGAAGTCAGGGCCCAGCGGGCCAGACCCATGACGGCAGCACAGGTCCTCGAGGCCCGTAACAAGCTGGGCTTGAAATAATGTTGATGGTATAAACCCAGGCCTTTATGGCCTGGGTTATCCTTT
>Ga0308421_1001458_pt1 | contig 12495 bp, 14 predicted proteins | sample HotsprSampleMS60_FD_203673 | JGI IMG/M metagenome (GOLD analysis project Ga0308421, IMG submission 203673) | Hot spring phototrophic mat microbial communities from Mushroom Spring, Yellowstone National Park, Wyoming, United States - 20090730_MS60 ...
AGCGCCATCGAAATGGCACACCTACTACGCACGATAGGAGAGAGCCTATGAGAGCAGAGTCGCTGGCGTTTCTGAAGGCGATTGTGAACGCGCCGTCGCCGTCGGGCTACGAGCAACGCGCCGCGGAGGTCTACCGCGCCTACACACGCGAGTTCGCCGATAAGGTCTACACCGATGTGATGGGCAACACCATCGCCGTGCTGAACCCCGACGGTAAGCCTCGCGTGATGTTCGCAGGGCACATGGACGAAATCGGCTTCATCGTCAAATACATCTCCGACGAGGGGTTCCTCTACTTCGGTTCCATCGGCGGGCACGACCCCGTGATCCCCGTTGGGCAGCGCGTGCTGGTACACACCAAGCAGGGTTCCATCCCCGGCGTCATCGGCAAAAAGCCCATCCACCTGTTGGACGAGGATGAGCGCGGCAAAGCACCCAAACTGCACGACCTGTGGATCGACATCGGCGCGAAGGACAAGGAGGACGCGCAGTCCAAAGTGCGCATCGGCGACCCCGTGACCTTCGCGGTGGAGTTTCAGGAGCTGCAGAACGGCTTCGCGACGGCACGCGGGTTCGACAACAAGATGGGAGCGTTCGTCGTGGCGGAGGCATTGCGCCTGCTGGCAGAAAGCCGCCCCACCGCGGCGGTGTACGCAGTGGCAACCGTGCAGGAGGAGATTGGGCTGCGCGGCGCACGCACCAGCGCGTATGGCGTGGACGCGCCCGTCGGAATCGCCGTCGATGTGACGCACGCTTCGGACTACCCCACCGTCGACAAGCGGCGCGTGGGCGATGTCAAGCCTGGCAAGGGACCCGTCATCTGTCGCGGGGCGAATATTAATCCGCGCGTGTTCGAGATGCTGGTGGAATCGGCGGAGGCGGAGGGCATCCCGTACCAGTTGGAGGCGGCGGGCGGCGGCACAGGCACTGATGCGAACGCCATGCAACTCAACAAGGCGGGCATGGCGACAGGGCTGGTCTCCGTGCCGTTGCGCTACATGCATACCCCGTGCGAGCTGCTCGCGCTGGAGGATATCGAGAACGCCGCGCGCCTGCTGGCAGCCTTCACTCGGCGCATCACGCCCGATATGGACTTCACGCCCTAACCTTTGGGCGACAGGTTCGCGATAACGGTTTCCAGTATTCCTGCCCCTACAGAGGTTTTCAGGGCGCGTTCGAGGCTTTTGCGTTTTAGCGCGCGCTGACAGCAGTCGACGCGCGGGCACAAGTACGCGCCGCGCCCTGGCAGTCGTTGGTCGGTGTCGAAGACCACTTGGTGGGACCAAGGCAAGCGGGCAAAGCGCAGCAGGGTATGCTTGGGAGCGGTGCGCCGACACGCTGCGCACCGCCGAAGCGGGCTATGCAGAGCGCTCCTTCTCCGCTTTGGCAATCTCCTCCTCCGAACGCACCTCGAGGCTCCATCCTGTGAGCTGTTCGGCGAGGCGCACATTCACGCCGCCGCGTCCCACTGCTTGGCGCAACTGATTATTCGGTACAACCACCAGCGCGCTTTTGTTCGCCTTGTCCAAAATCACACGGTTCACCCGCGCAGGATTCAGCGCATCTCGGATAAATTGCACGGGGTCGCGGCTCCACTCGATGACATCGATATGTTCGCCGAACAGTTCGTTGCTAATGGCTTGCACGCGCATCCCGCGTTGTCCCAAGCATGCGCCCACGGCGTCGATGAGCGGGTTTTTGGAGTGCACGGCGACTTTGGTGCGCTCGCCTGGTTCGCGTGCGATGGCTTTGATTTGCACATCGCCGCTGGCGACTTCGGGTGCCTCGTGCGCCAGCAAGCGCGCCACAAGCAGTGGCTCTGTGCGTGAGGCGATGACCTTCATATCGCGCAGGCGTGGCTCACGCCCGCGTTCGGTCGGCGGCGCCTTGACTTCCAGCACCAGTACTTTCAACGGCTCACCGATTTGGTAGGTGTCGCGCGGGCTTTGGTGTTTCTCGGGCAGCACCACCTCGATGCGTCCATAAAGTAGCAGAATCTTCGACCCGAGAAAGCGTTCAATCCGCGCGGTAATCACATCGCCAACGCTGGCGTTTAGTTCGCGCATGGTGTGTTCGCGCTCCAGCTCGCGCAACCGCTGGGTTAGCACTTGGAAGGCGTTCTGTACGGCAATTCGTCCGAACTGTTCGATAGAGGCTTCTATCTGCACCGTGTCGCCAACCTCCAGTGCGGGGTTCAGTCGCTGCGCCTCTTCTAAAGCAATTTGCGTGCTCTCGTCAGTCACCACCCCGACCACCTCCTTCTCCACGAAGATGCGAAAACAGTTCGGCTGTTCGGGCGTGAACTTCGCGCGCACCCGCGCGCTCTGCGATAGGTGCATTTGCTTGCGATACGCATTCGCAAAGGCACCCTCCAGAGTCGCGACCAAATCGGCGTAGGGTATCCCACGCTCGCGTTCCAACTGTTTCAATACCTCCACAATTTCGCTGCAAACCATCGCACGTACCCCCTTGGGGAGCGTGTCGCTCTTTTTAAAGAGCAAAGAGTGGGCACAACCCCACTCTCCTCTCGTTCGCGCTACCCATTCAGGAGTATACCCTACCGCTGCGCCTCTCGAGTACGGCAGCAGGAGTCGGGCGAAAGGCTTCGTAATTCAGCGCAGGTGAGCCATCATGAGCCGAAGATTGCTGATTGAGAGCCTGTTAGCAATAGGCATCATCGGCGCGGGGTCTGCCGACGCGCAGGCAGGCACGCGGAGTTATGTCATCCGTCGTCTGTACGAACCTGGACAGAAGCAGCAGTTCAACGCTGTCTACTCGCTGCGTGGCGACACGCGCTCGTCCATCTTTGAGCAGAGTTTGCCCATAGCGGTCGATGCCCAGTTGCGCTTCGATATCGAAGTGTTGCAAGTGTTGGAGAACGGTCAAGCGCGCATGCGCGTCGCCGCGCGCTATGTTAAGCAGAGCGTCAACTATTTCGCGGAGACTGAGCTGCCATCGCCCTACACGGAGACCGTGCGGGTCACCCCTTCAGGCTTCCCCAGTGAGGATGACGCCGAGCGCGTGGTCAAGCGCGTCAAGCGCGGCGACAAGAAAGAGACCGACGACCAACGCGAGGAGGAGAGCTTCCCCGGATTAGATTTCCTGTTGCCGCCGTCGTTCTTTTTACAACTGATTGGGCTGAATGTTGTGCCAGGGCCCTTCGCGCCGCTACCCCCAGGTGCCGTGCGCGAGGGCGACGAGTGGCAGGTGCGCTACCCGACGCCCTTCATCGACACGCGGGGCGGCAAACTCTCATTGGAACAAGCAACGCTCTACACCTATCCCGCGACCGTGCGCGTCGTCGGTACGACCGAAATTAAGGGGCGCCCTGTACTCCATGTGAAGCAGATTACCGACGCCGAAATCAATATCCGATTGGACGACCTGCTCATCGAGATTTCGCGCCTGCGCGAGCGTAACATCCCGCGCGGGTCTATCAGAGGCACAATCAAGGGCGAAATCGACTACTACTACGCGCTCTCCGATGGCTCGCTGGTGCAGGCGTCAGGCTACGAGAAGCTCAAGCTCCGCGCCGAATACGACCCACAGACCGTTCGCGAGTGGGCGCCAGTTGAGGAGTGGGCAGAGTGGGAGGCGCAGGCGACTTTCCGTCAAACATTGGCGGAGGAGCGGACGCCTGCTGCGTCGCCAAAGCCACCTGCGCGCCCGCGCCAGCCACGCCAGAAGCGCTAAACCGCGCTGGATTAGCGGCGGGGCGCCAGTCGTGCCAGTGCGAGGCGCATCAGCGTGGGCTCGTCGGCGTCGGGCTGCTCGGTCAGCACCGCGTTGAGAGCAGCCTGCGCGTCGCGTCGCGAGTAGCCCAGCTGCACCAACCCGTCGGTCAGCGCATCGAGATCGACCGTGCGCGCGCGGGTAGCGGCTGCTAAACGCTCCACCTGCCGCTCAAAGGCGAACTGGGCAACCTTATCCGAGAGCTCCAGCACCAGCCGCTCCGCCAACTTCGCCCCAACGCCAGGGAGCGACTTGAGCAGGCGCGTGTCCTTGCGGGCAATCGCGCGCGCCAGCGTCTCAGGATCGCTCGCGCCCATCAGATTCAGTGCCAGACGCGGTCCCACCCCACTTACAGTAATCAGTAGGTCAAACAGTTTGCGCTGCGTGGGCTCCAGAAAGCCGTAGAGTTGGATGCCCTCCTCTGCGTGGAATAGGGTGCGGATGTGCAGCGCGACAGGCTCGCCAAGGGGGGGTAGCTGCTCCAGCAGGTTCGGCGGGAGGCGCACCTCGTAGCCGACACCACCCGCCTCGACAAGCGCCCGATTCTCCTCGACGCCGAGTAGCACCCCGCTGAGCCTACCAATCATTTACGGTGCAGGGAGCAGCGGTACGAACACCATTGCGGTCAGCAGCTCCATCGCGCGGAGCGGTTCTGGTGGCTTGAGGCTCGTGACGCGTGTGGGGTCTAGCTGTGCAGCGCGGCGGATGGCTTGATCAGCTTCACGCACCTTGCCCAGCTCCGTGTAGACATATGCCGCGCCGACATGCACCCAAGCGGCGTCGCGCGCTTGCTCCAACGCTTTGTTCAGCGCGGCTTCCGCTTGTTGCAGGGTCACCTCGTCGGGACGATTGCCGTCGCGCTTGGTCGCGTACGCTTGGAAGGCATAGCTCAGCGCGATTCCCAAGTGTGCGGGCGCATAGTTCGGACGCGCCGCCAACGCCAGCTCGAACCACTCGCGCGCGGTTGTCAGCAAATCCTCCTCGCCTGGACGTAGCCCATCCAGCAGGTTGAGCATCCCGCGCATCTGGTATGCTTCTGCCATCAACGGGTCTAAATCCAGCACGCGCCAGAACGCATCTTTGGCGCGATCGAACTCACGGTTGAGTGCGAGGCTCCAATAGCGCATGAAGGCGACCTGCGGTGTGTTGTCGCTCAGCCCTTGGGCTTGGGCAGCGAGTCTGCCAACGGCGGTCGCGCGCCGTCCCAACATCGCAAGGTTCGCTTGAGCTGCCAAGAGGGTGCGCGACTCTTTGTCCAGCTTCTGGGCTTCTTCGAAGGCGCGTTCCTGCTCGCGCGTGTCGTTCAGCAGCGCGGCTGCCAACCCGCGAATCGCATAAGTGTAGTCGCTGGCGATGCCACGGCGGATTGCGCTATTAGTGATGACCAGCACATCACGCCACCGACCTGCATACAGGTATGCATACGCTAACAGGTTGACATAGCGCCCGTTCGACGGCTCACGCTCTACAAGTGCCAGCAGGTCGCTGAGGGTCGTTGCGGCTTGCCCTTGCGCAATTTGGAGCAGGGCACGCGCAGCGGTAGCGTCGGGTGCAGGCGAGTCGCCCATCGCTTTGAGGCGCAGCTGATTGATTGCGTGCTGGGCGTCGATCGCGTTGCGTAAGATGGCGCGTTCGTTGCGATCGCTGCGCGCGCGCCGCAAGCTCGTCGCCACGCGCAACTCTTGCGTTTCGAGGGAGTCGGGGTAAAGGCGTGCGAGGGCTTCCACCGCCTCGTCTGCTTCAAGGGTGCGCCCCAGCCGCAACAGGGTCTGAGTCTGCAGCACGCGCGATTCTCGATGCGTGGAATCGGCTTTGAGTGCGACACGCGCGTGGTACAAGGCGTCCTCAAACTTGCCTTCGGCGAACGCGTTGCGTGCCAGCTCATAGTGATACAACGCTCCTTGACCCACGCCGTTGTCAATCACCAAGCGCAACTCTTTCGAGACACTCTGCCCACCTTCCACTAAGGCGACAATCTTCAAGCGTCGCTCGCCTTCGGTGTCCGTGAGGGTGTCCCACTCATATTCGTAAGGCGTGCTTTCGTCGACCTCGCGCAGCGCGCCATCCACCTGAAACTCCACACGCTTCACTAACCGTTCCGATTGGACTCGCACAACCACTTTGACAACCCCCTTGAGCGTTGCGCCATCTTCGAGGTTAACCGTGATGGTCGCCTCCGACTTCGGCTGTGCGAACGCGCTTGCCAGCAGCGCCAGCCCGCTTATGTATCTAATTGCCTTCATAGCAGAAGAGGAGATTCCCGCCCCTCGTTTCGATTCCTGCTGCCTATGTCAGGGCGCGTTTGAGCGACTGTAGGATATAATTCAGGCGTTATGCAGGAGCCGATTATCCGAATAACCGAGCGTCCCAAGCCGCCGCAGCCTGAGGAGCTGAGCCTACGCTTCTCTGAGCGCGCCGTCCGAGAGCTGGAAGCGTTGTTGACCCATTATCCCGACAAGAAGTCGGCGATGTTGCCCGCGCTGTGGATTGCTCAGCGCGAATATGGCGGGCATCTGACCGCTGACGCGATTGCTGAAGTTGCCTACCGCTTGCAACGCTCGTATGCGGAAGTGGAAGGTGTGGCGACCTTCTACACGATGTATAACAAGACGCCCGTCGGCAAATACATGCTGGAGGTGTGTACGAACCTGAGCTGTATGCTGTGCGGCGGGTATCGGATTCTGGAGTATTTGCAGGAGAAGTTGGGCATCCGCTTGGGCGAGACGACGCCCGACGGGCTGTTCACGCTGACCGAAGTGGAGTGTCTCAACAACTGCGGTGACGCGCCCGTGATGCAGGTCGGCGACATCTACTGCCGACGCCTCACCCCAGAGACCATCGACGCCCTGCTGGAACAGCTGCGTCGGGGCGATGCGCATACCGTTGTACAGCTGGCGGACGCCGAAGTGCAGCTGCACCTGAACGCGCAGGAGCGCGAACAGATTGAGCAGTCGCACCAACAGGCGTAGGAGCGCATCATGCGCGAGAGCGGTTTCGACATCCAGCGCGTCATCGAGCTTATCGCCGAGCGCAAAATCGAGGAGGCGATGCAAGAGGGCAAGTTCGACGACTTGCCTGGCAAGGGCAAGCCGTTGCCGTTGGACGAGGAGTGGTTTGCTCCACCTGAGTTGCGTCCTGCGCTACGGCTACTGAAGAGCGCGGGCGTGCTGCCCGACTGGATGGAACGCGCCCGTGAGATTGAGCGCCTCCGCGCCGAGTGCGACCGTCTGTGGCGAATCGCGGCATTAGAATATCCCCGCGCCGCAACGCTGAACGAAGAACGATTCACTGAATGGCGCACCCGCACTTGGGCAGGGATTGAGCAGCTGATGACGCGGGCCAACGCGCTGGTGCTGGCGTATAATTGCACCGCGCCCGCCTGCGCTGCGCCTCAAGTGCCCTACAACATCTCGCAGCAGCAGGCGCGCTTTCTGGAGCAGTTTGAGCAGCATAGGGCGAAATGAGGGCGCATCTACCCCCGCGCTCTTGGAGGGCTACACCTACCGCCGCTTCCCGCTCCCTGCAATCGGCGGTGCAACCTCAGGTCCCTGCAACGCGCTGTCGGGCAGTGGTTCGTTGCGCTTGTATTCGGGATACGCGCTCGCAGGCACCTCCCCGCTGCGCCCGCCTGAGCCACCCGACAGAAAGTAGACCACTGCCAACGCAACAACCGCCACAACGACGATGATACCAATCGCAATCGGTTTCGGAATCTCCATCGCACTCATCTCTCCTAATAGTAGTCATCCAGATCCCACAGATACCGTTGCGGATCTGTAATCAATCCACGGCACATCGACTGCAAATCGCACCCTTGTGCAAGTTGGCGGAGAGTGTAGGATTTTGTGTGTCCGTCCACGAAGGCTACTATCACCCGCTCGCGGCGGTGCCATGGCCATACACCGCCGAACTCCATCCAGGTATACCAGTTGCGCGCATTCTCCAGCATCCAGCAGGCGGGAAGACGGTTGTTGCAGGAGAGTCCACGATACTGATACCAACCCTGTGCGCGCCCGCTGTCGCACTCCTCACGGATGATGGTGAAGGTGTCGACCTCCACTCCGGAGGGTGAAATCCATTTGCGACAGGGTGGCATCACAATCCAGTTTCCACCGCACATCGGTTGGCGTGAATCTGGATCCCGCCACCACACGCTGTCTACAAACAAAATCGTTGAAGCCGCGTTCTTGATTCGCGCGTCGGTTGCGGGTACATTCGACCAGTTGTTCCGTCCAGGGTAGCCCTGACCCACCATAATCGGAGAGAGGTACACATAGTTGTATCCCAGATTAGTCTTCAGTGCCCAACGATACTCGCGAGCGCATTGGCGCGTTGGGGGCGCCTCGTTCTCAGCAGGGCACGAATCTAAAATCGCGTCGACGGCATCCGGGTCGGACGGGCAGCGAAAGATTGTCCAGTTTCTCGCATACGGTTGAAGCAGTTGGGCGAGAATTCGGTCTTGACACTGTTCATCTTCGGGGTCATTTGCGTAGGAGGCAAACCATTGAGTGAGCGGTTGCGTGGTGTCGTGGTCGCCTGTGTACATCGCAACTGCGCGTGCCACTTGGTAGAAACGCGAGGAACATATAACCTGACGCGCACTCTCCCGCGCCTGCGCAAAGACAGGAAACAAAATCGCTGCTAAAATCGCAATAATCGCTATGACAACTAACAGCTCAATAAGAGTGAAGCCAACGCATCTCTTCACTGCTAACCTCCAAGCTTCTCAATGATACCCGATGCACCTAAAAAGCTAGTGGTTCAACAGCACAGCCACGCCGCTTCGAGTGCGGAGACATCCCAAAGTACGAGCAAAAGAGCGCGAACACCCTGCACGCAGGGAACCAAAGCGGCGACGGCAAGTGAGCAGAAGAGGTACTCTATAACCATGTTCACAGGCATCGTGGAGGCAATCGGCGTGGTGGAGACGATAACGCTTCCCTCCGATCAGGGGGCGCGATTAGTGATACGCGCCTTCCCAATGGCGATTGGCGAGAGCCTCGCCATCAACGGCGTATGCCTCACTGTGCAGCATGCGGAGGGTGACCGCTTGCACTTCGATGCTGTGCCCGAGACGCTGCGCCGCACGAACTTGGGCGACCTCAAGGCGGGCGACCATGTGAACTTGGAGCGACCCCTCACGCCCGAAAGTCGACTGGGCGGGCACTTTGTGCAAGGGCATGTGGACACGACAGCGCGTCTGGTGGAAGTGCGCCCTGAGGGCAACGCCCGCGTGCTACGCTTTCAACTGGACGACACCCGATACATGCGCTATATCGTGCCCAAAGGCTCAATCGCCGTGGACGGCATCAGTCTTACGGTGGTCGATGTCGGCGACGATTGGTTCACTGTGTGGATTATCCCGCACACATGGGCAGCGACGAACCTGCAGGCGCGGCGCGTCGGCGAGCGCGTGAACATCGAAACCGATATCTTGGCGCGCTATGTGGAGCGGCTGCTCAACTTCGCTCCCTAAGCGACCGTGCTGCGTAGTGGACAAGCGGAAAAGCATTTGCACTGCCCGCCAGAGACTCGGCAAACCGCCTCATGCTGCGCGACAGAATGCAGGCGGCTGGTGGGAACCGATTGGCAGCCAAACGGACGCGGTGGCTGGAGAGGTATAACTTCTATGTGCGCCATCTGGTGCTGATTCTGGGCGACCAGTTAGACCGCCGTTCCGCCGCGCTGGACGGGTTTGACCCCACCTGCGACGCCATCTGGATGGCGGAAGTCGCCGAAGAGGCGACCCATGTGTGGAGCCACAAGGCGCGGATTGCGATTTTCCTGAGCGCGATGCGCCACTTCCGCGACTGGCTGCGCCAACAGGGCTACACGGTACACTACCACGCGCTGGACGACCCCGCCAACGGTGGCAGTTTCGCGACCGAACTCGCCCGCGCCATCCGCACCCACCAGCCCCAGAAACTCATCGTCGTCGAGCCAGGCGAGCATCGCGTCCTCCAGAGCCTGTTGCAGACCGCACAACAACTCGGCATGCCGCTGGAGGTGCGCCCCGACCGCCACTTCCTGATTACGCTCGACGAGTTCCGCCAGCACGCCGCCGCACGCAAGCAACTGCGCCTGGAGTTTTTCTACCGCGAGATGCGCCAGCGCACGGGCATCCTAATGGACGGCAAGCAGCCCGTCGGCAGCGCGTGGAACTTCGACGCCGAGAACCGCCACACCTTCGGCAAGCAGGGACCAGGGCTTGTGCCCCAGCCCATCCGCTTTATGCCCGATGCCATCACGCAAGAGGTCATCCGCTTGGTGGAGGCGCGCTTCCCCAACCATCCGGGCAGCCTGCGCGACTTCGATTGGGCGGTCACCCCCGAAGACGCCGAACGCGCGCTGGACGACTTCATCGAGAACCGCCTGCCGCTGTTCGGTCCCTACCAAGACGCGATGTGGACAGGCGAGCCGTACCTGTACCACTCGCGCCTGTCGTCGGCACTCAACCTGAAACTGCTCGACCCGCGCGTGGCAATCCAGAAGGCAGTGGACGCTTACCATCAGGAGCACGCACCACTGCAAAGCGTGGAGGGCTTCGTGCGCCAACTGCTGGGCTGGCGCGAGTATATTCGCGGCGTCTACTGGCTGTATATGCCCGAATATCTGGAGCGCAACGCGCTGGGCGCGGACGCAAACCTGCCCGACTTCTATTGGACGGGCACAACCGACATGAACTGCCTGCGCGAGACAATTGGGCAGACGCTGCGCTACGGCTTCGCGCACCACATCCAGCGGCTGATGGTCACGGGGCTGTACGCGCTGCTGCTGGGCGTGCAGCCCAAGCAGGTGCATGCGTGGTACTTGGCGATTTATGTGGACGCGGTGGAGTGGGTGGAGTTGCCGAATGTGTACGGGATGTCGCAGTTCGCCGACGGCGGTCTGATGGCGTCCAAGCCGTACATTGCCAGCGGCAAGTACCTGCAGCGGATGAGCAACTACTGCGCAGGGTGTCGCTACCGACCCGACCGCGCCGTCGGCGAGGACGCCTGCCCGTTCACCACGCTGTATTGGGACTTCCTGATGCGCCACGAACGGCTGTTCGAGAACCACCCGCGCTTGGGGCAGCAGGTACGCAACCTGCGTCGTCTCAGCGCGGCAGACCGCGCTGCCATCCGAGCGCACGCCGCGCAACTAAACTCCACGGAGCGGACATACTGATAAGTGTCTTTGCAGTGAGATTTAAACATAGCCCCCACTCCAACCCCTGATAAGGGTACATCACTTAGGTTCACCTCCCGAAGAAAAACACAGAATTTCACTATCCACACCAAGCACTGCCCTCCAGCACTTCACCACCAACGACATCAACCCCAACAAACACACACTCGCACTCCGACAACGCCTGTCCCACAAACCAACACCACCCCCATCCAACAACCCCTCACGCGCCGCCAACAAACACCCCAACGCATACACCAACCACAACCAACACAGCCCCACCGCCGAACCCGCACGACACCGATGCCAACCAAAACACCCACGCCCCGTGCCAACGAAAACCCTGCTCTATCCACGCACGATACCCATACCAACAACCACACACCCCACGCCAAGACAAGTCCGTCAACAAAGACCACGGCTCCTGCGCACCCTCACCCCAAAACACCACCAAACGACACCGCAACCGATACCGAAACGCCTCCCTAGCAATCGCCACCTGCAGCCCCGACCGTGCAGGACAAAAGGACGCCAACGCACACGCCCGACGCCCCCACAACGGACGAAAGTTGCCCTGCGCGTTCACCCGCATCAGCGGATGCACCCGTTGCGCACAATCGCCCCAAACAACTGCGGCGACCACAAGCCCCGATCGGTCAGCACAAACACAGACAACGACTTGGGCAGCGCGCCCCGCAGCAGACCAAGGAGCGTCTCACACAACGGCAGCCACGCGCCTTTGGTGTTGCCCCGCACGATTGTCCACGCGACGGGGATGGTATGTTGGTGAACCACCACGCCCAGCGCAAGCACTGTCCAGCGATTGCCCAGTGTGGTGGCGTCTAAGGCAAGGAACACTTGGGGCAGGTGTAGCCATTCAACGGCAAGGCGGAGCAGGGTGGGAAAAAGGGTCTGTTGGGGGAAAGGCTGTTGTCGGAGGCGTTTGAGGCGTTGTCGCCAAGTGTTGGGTGAGTTGTGCAAGGAGCAGGCACACTTGGGTTTGTGCGAGCGTGCCGAGGGTGAGCAGGGCGAACAGGAGCGCGTGGATGCGTTCGCGTTGGGTGGGTGTGAGGGCGTGTTGGAAGTGTTGCAAGAGCGTTGCGATCGGGTATTCTTCTACCGTGTTGTGTCGTTTGAGTGTTATCATAGTGGATGGAATTTACTCCAAGCGGCACTTTTTTTGTACCCAGCCGATGTACCCTTATCAGCCGTACACGGGGGAGGAACTGCGGCTCCCTCCCCGCGTGCGGGGAGGGCTGGGGTGGGGGCAGTGTTTAAATCCCTATGCAAAGACACTTATTATTCTCCTCACCGTGTGCGGTTGCGTCGGGAGCGTCCTGTCGCCCAATCCCACAGCCCGAACACGATGTCCAGCAGGAACAACTCGATAATTTCCAGTAGCCACCTCATTTAGCGCGTCCCCCGTCGTCGCGTGAGCCTGCGCGCGCGGCGTCTGCGTTGCATGCACGCGCGGCTCGAATCGCTTGCGTCGTCATCCCACTTCCCCTCGCGCATCTCGCGGTCAATCTGCCACAGGTACGCAAGGAGATCCAGCCCGCGCCACACAATCTCAAGCAGCCACTCCCACAGGCTCAT
>Ga0308421_1001464_pt1 | contig 12452 bp, 7 predicted proteins | sample HotsprSampleMS60_FD_203673 | JGI IMG/M metagenome (GOLD analysis project Ga0308421, IMG submission 203673) | Hot spring phototrophic mat microbial communities from Mushroom Spring, Yellowstone National Park, Wyoming, United States - 20090730_MS60 ...
CCGGCGGGCCGGTCGTCTATCTCGAGCGTCTGACAGCGCTCGAAAACCTGACGCTGGAGGAGTCCGCGACGGGAACTTTCGTCATCCTGAACGAGAACGCCCCGCCGCTGGCTCGCAACGTGCGGACGCTCACCACCGCGCAGGGCAGGCAGGACATTGCCGGCCAGAGCGAGACACCGGACGAAACCTTCGTGCTGGACACCTCTTTCGCCGACCTCGACGGCAGGCTCACCGTTCACGCGGCCCCGGCGGGGCGGATGCGGTATGTCGCCCGGCACAGCTATCGATCCAGCCGCCTGGATCAGGAGCTCGCCGCGTTCTACACTGCCGGACCGTTGGAGATCGAGTCGGGGAAGACCTTCTCCGAACGCGCGCTGGCGGCCTTCGCCGTTCCCGGCGCCCGTGCGGGACAGGCACTGCGCCTCACCCGGTTCGGCGCGCCGGTGCTGGCGGCGGAGGTGGCCGGGAGGCTGGTGGCCGTCAACTTCGGGAGCAGGCCGGTCAGGCTTTCGCTCTTCGGAACGGAAGAGACCCTCGAGCCTTTCGGGGTCGCTATCTGGAGTATCCCGGCGGCTCCCTGAGGCCCCGTCCGGCCGCGGCCGTCCCTGCCGCGCGCGCTGACCGCGGGGGAGTTATCGCCGCCTCAGAGACCGCCTGACCCGTCGACGAAAGGGGGAGAATCCTGCCCCTTCTCCATCCAGAGGGGAACAAGAGCGGCGGCCTGCCGGAGTGCGGCGCGCGCGGCCCTGAAGTCCGCATCGAACCGGGCCACGAGCGCCCAGAAAGACGCCGAGTGGTCGGGGACCAGGGTGTGGCACAGCTCGTGGATCATCACATGCCGTACCAGCCGCTCAGGGAGGAACAGAAGGCGCGCGCTGAGGTTGATCCTGCCGTCCCGGGAGCAACTGCCCCAGCGCGAGCGCGCCGCGTTCACCGAGCACCGTGCATAGCTGAGTCCGGTCTCCTCCGCCACGCACGCCAGCCAGCGGGGGAGGTGCTCCCGAGCCTGTCTGAGGACCCACCCACGCAGCAGCCGCCTGCACCGCTCGGCGCTCCGCAGGTCGCCGGAGACGATCAACCGGCCTCCCTCCTCGCGCAGCCGCGCCGTGCTCGAGGAGCCGTCCGGCTGCCACCGGACGGGTACGCACCGCCCCAGGGCCGTCAGCGCGATTGCCTCGGGGAGACCGCCGGGCAGGCGTCCCGTCTCCGCGTCTCTTCGGGCGCGCGCGGCCTCCTGGCGCGCCAGGATCCACTCGCGATTGGACAGAAGGATCGCACGGAGCCTTCGCGCGTCGAAGCGCGGCGGAACGGTCACCACGACTGAGCCGTGAGGATCCACCCGGATCTTCACGGACCGGGCGCGGGGATGCACGCGGACCTGATAACCTTCCCGGCCTGGGGCGCTCAAGGCCTTTCCGGCTCCCGGACGAAATGGGGTATAATCTGCTCGTCAGGCCGGGGCGAAAACAAAGGCCTGCCGGCGGCAGGCCCCGTTGCAGCTTCTCCGCCGGTCCTGACACCCGGCGCGGCAGCTTTAAGCTGCGCGGACGACCTTTCCGGCTTTGATGCACCTGGTGCAGACGCGCACTCTCTTCGGAGCGCCGTTCACCATCATCCGGACCGGCTGAAGATTGGGCAGCCAGCGACGCTTGGTCCGGGGTGCCCGAAGGGCCCACGAGCCGGAGTGCTGGTGCCTGATGTTCTGACCGAACTGTGCGCCCTTTCCGCAGATTGCGCAAGAAACTGCCATCGGGCCTGACATCCTTTCGACATCAAGGGAATCTGACCGGACTGACGGAGGCCATATGCCCGTCCCCGGTGAGAAGTGTTCCTCAACGGACCGAAAACTTACTTTACCACAGCCTGCTCATCCCCCGCAACCGGGGGAAGCCAGGCTGTCCAGGAGGACGATGAACGTCCCGGAGACCCGGATCACCGAACTGGTGCGCGTTTCGCGGCCGCTGCTGCCTTCGGATACCGTCTCGAGGGCGGTTGGTCTGCTGCGCGCTTCGGGGGGCGCAGCAGCCCCGGTGGTCTCAGGCACGCAGGTGGTGGGAATGGTCCGCGAGTCGGACCTGCTGCCGATGCTGGCGTCGTCCGTCAACGGTTCCGGGAGTGATGTCGACTCGCTTCCCCCCGTCGCCGCCGTAATGAGCCCGCCGGACGCGTATCTGCGCCCGGATTCGACCATCCGCGAGGCGGCTGAGGCTTTCTGGCGCACGGGCGCCGAGGCGCTTCCCGTGGTGACGGAGCACGGAGCCTACGCCGGCTATCTGCTCCGTTCCGACATCACCGCAACGCTCTCGAACGCCATCCGCCCTCCGATGGTTGGGGGGCTGGCGACGCCACTGGGCGTTCATCTGACCTGCGGATCCCAGCGAGGAGGGGTGAGCGACGCGGCCCTGATGCTTCTGGGGGCGATGTTCGGGCTGCTGAACATCCTGGGCTTCGTCATCGCCGGGGCAGTCGCCTGGGCCGCCCAGCAATGGCTCGGCCAGCCTCTGTACGCCGCCCTGCTCTCGGAGCCCGCGACGCGCTGGAACCTCTACGACGCCATCGGCTACGTCGCGCTGCTCGCGCCTGTGGCCACCCTTCTGCTTGGAGTGCGACTCCTGCCCGTTGCGGGCTATCACGCCGCGGAGCATCAGACGGTGCACGCCATCGAACGCGGCGAGCCGCTCGACTTCGAGACGGTGCGGCGGATGCCTCGCGTGCATCCTCGCTGCGGAACGAATCTGGCTGCGGCCGCATCCATTTTCATCGTGATGATCACGGCCTACCCCAGTCCTCTGGTGGTGTTTGCGGGTATAATGATCGTTCTGCTGGGATGGCGCAGCATCGGCGCCTGGCTGCAGCAGCACGTCACCACCAGGCCCGCCACGAGACAGCAGATCGAAAGCGGCATCGAGGCCGGAAAGCAACTGCTGGCGCGCTACCGGGAGGAGGTTCTCGGCGTGCGGCAACCGGGAAGGCGCATCTGGAACCTGGGGTTTGCTCAGATCGGCGCGGGACTGGCCGCTACACTGCTGCTCGCGGACGCCCTGGTCCGCTTGGCGGGCTGGCGAATCCCGTTTTTCTGAAGCCGGAGCCTGCCCCGGCCGGAAGCCCCGGCAAAGCGAATCACTGAGAAGGAAGACCGGATTTGGCAAAGGAGCGCATTGCTGAAGCAGTAAGAAACGCGCTGGAAGGTGCGATGCGCGATGGAGAGGTCCGCCGTGTCCCTGTTCCCTCCATCGAGATCGAAGTCCCGAGAAACCGCGAGCACGGGGATTTCTCCACCAACATCGCGATGGTGATGGCACGGGAGGCGCAGATGCCGCCGCGTCAGCTGGCCGAGGCGCTGGCAACCCGCCTGCAGGGCGACGGGGCTCCGGCCCGGCTCATACGCAGCGTGGAGGTGGCGGGTCCGGGATTCATCAACTTCCATCTTTCCCCCTCCTGGCTGCACGACACACTGGTGGAGATCGAACGGCGGGGCGACTCCTACGGCTCGAGCGACGCCGCCAGAGGAGTGAAAGCCCTGCTCGAGTTCGTGAGCGCCAACCCGAACGGTCCTATCACGGTCGGCAGCGCCCGCGGGGGCGTTATCGGGGATACCCTGGCCCGCCTCTACGAGCTCATGGGCGCCGAGGTGGCGCGCGAATACTACATCAACGACGCCGCCAACTCCACCCAGATGATCAACTTCGGCAAGTCGCTCGTCGTCCGGTATCTGCAGGAGCTGGGGGTCGAAGCGCATATGCCGGAGGACGGCTACCAGGGGGCCTACGTCACGGACATTGCCCGCAAAATCATTGAGCGGGACGGGGACCGTTACCGGGACATGCCGGAGGACGAACGCCTCACCCTCTTCACGCGCATGGCCGAAGAGGAGATGATCTCCGCTCAGAAGGCCGACCTTGCGGCGTTCGGCATCGAGTTCGACCGCTGGTTCAGCGAGCGGTCGCTTCACGAATCCGGCAAGGTGGCGGCCGCGATCGAGAAGCTCAGGGAACGGGGCTGCGCGTACGAAAAAGACGGGGCACTCTGGCTGAAGAGCACGGATTTCGGCGATGACAAGGACCGGGCGCTCCTGCGATCGAACGGAGCCCCCACCTATATCGCCGCCGACGCCGCGTATCACGCGGACAAGTTCGATCGGGGCTTCAACCGTCTGATCAACGTGTGGGGTCCAGACCATCACGGATACATCGCACGGACGAAGGCCGCCGTGGCCGCTCTGGGCTATCCCGCCGACGCGCTGGACATCATCATCTACCAGGCAGTGCGCCTGTTCTCCGGAGGCGAGCTTGTGATGATGAGCAAGCGCGCAGGCGATGTGATCTCGCTTGCCGAGCTGATGCAGGAGGTCGGGCGGGATGCTGCACGGTTCTTCCTGCTGATGCGCAGCCACGACAGCCAGCTGGATTTCGACCTCGAGCTCGCGCGCAGTCAGTCCGATGAGAACCCGGTCTACTACGTGCAGTATGCCCACGCGCGCATCTGTTCCCTGCTGCGCAACGCAAACGAAAAGGGATTTGCCGTGCCGCCGGCTGAAGCCGCAAAGCTGGAGCTGCTGACAGACCCGTCCGAGATCGAGTTGATGAAGAAACTGGCAGACTGGCCGGACGAAGTGGTCCGGGCGGGTCTGCAGCACGAGCCGCACCGGCTGGCCGCATTTGCGATGGACACAGCCCGGCTCTTCCACAGGTTCTATACCGACTGCAGGGTGATGGACGACGCCGACCGGGATCTGAGCGGGGCGCGGCTCGTGCTGGTCCGCGCCTGCAGGACGGTGCTTGGCAACCTGCTCCGCACGATGGGGGTGACCGCTCCCGAACGGATGTGAGCGGTGAGACGGGCGCCGGCGGCTGTCAACGTCCGGGCGGCGCAGCAATGCGAGGTGCGATGTTGATCCTGGGACGGCTCAGGCTGGCAGCGTCCGCCGCGCTGCTCTTGATTCCCGGCGTTTGCGGTATCGCGGAAGCACGCGGCGTCTATGTGGACCGGGACGGCCAGCGTCACTCCTGGCACATCAACGACGCTCACTCGCTGATCTGGGACGGCCGGCCGTATCTCCCTGTGGGAGGCCAGTTCTGCCCCCGTTATTTCGTGGAAGCCCGCACGGAGGAGAACTGGCGGGCGGATGTGGAAAGCCTTCGGCTTCTGAAGTCCCACGGGATCCTGGATATCTACATCAATCCTGTCCGTGGAGCCACGCGCATCCCCACGGCGGACTGGCAGCGCCTGATCGACCTGCTGGAAGAAGAAGGGTTCCGGTACGGTATCGAGCTGACCGACGGGCCGGACCGCCCGCTGACTGGCTGGGTAGTCCGGCCGGCCATCTACCGGAAGCCCGACATCACCTCCGCCGCCAGTGTCACGCTTCAGACGCCGGGACTGGCCGGCGGTCTTGCCATCCTGGCGGATTCGAAGGGAGAGATCCTCAACGTGCGGCAGCTGGTGGCGGCAGGGGATTCCTCCGTGATCCCGGTCCAGGGCACGGAGGAGGACAGGCGGATCCTTCTGGTCTATCCGCTGAAGCGGCTGGATCCGGCCCGCGACGGGCTGCAGAACTTCTGGGAGGGCTACAGCGAATACCGCGACCGCCTGATCGCGCATCTCAAGCCGCTCAAGCTGGGCCCCGGCTTCCGTTTCTGGGTGGACCCCTTCATCAACGAGATGGGATTGCGGGGAGAGGCCGAGTTCCTCATCCCGGCTTCCCGCGCCTACCAGGTCGAGCTCGAGGCGTGGCTGCGCAAACGTTACACGGACGCAGCCTCCCTTGCCCGCGCGTGGGGGCTTCCGGGAGAGGTCAGCAGCTTCGAGCAGGCAAGCCGCCTGATCCCGCTGTGGAGGGACCGTAAAGGGCTCACGGCGGTTTACGACACGGGCACGGGAAAGACCATCAGGCTTGCGGCAGCCGAAAGCCGGATGTGGGAAGATCTGCTCGCCTTCCGCACGCAGTCCATCCGCGGATACCTGAACGCCGCGGCGGCGGTGCTGAAAAGGGAGATCGCCAACGTCCCCGTGGTGGTGAAGTGGACGGCCAACTACGAGTTCCTCATCAATGACGATCCTTCGGGCTTCGACGGCCTGGGGGTGGAGGCTTACGGCAGCCCGGCCGAGATCGGCCCGTATGCCGGGGCGCAGTGCCTGTCTCTCGCGAAGCAGTCGTCGCGCCCTGTCTGGCTGGTGGCCACGGAGATCCAGACCACCGCGTCCGAGCGCAAAGAGCACCGGGGCTTCCGGAGCCCTGACGAGCTCACCGCCTGCCTCTCCGCGTTGAAGGACGCCGGCGCGAAAGGATTCTTCGTCTTCGGGTTCCGGCTGTCGCCGCCCTGGACAAACTTCGACCTGCTGGAGACGCCGGAACAGCTGGGCTGGCTGGCCTCGTTCCAGGACCGCCTGGGAACGGAGCCGCTGCTGCACGAGTGGTCGCCGCGCGCGGTCTGGTTCTCCTTCCGCAACCCCCTGGGGGCGGACATCCGGCGCCTGGAGCGCGACCTCTGGTGGCTGGGGGGGCAGATGGACGCGACAGAAGTGTTTGTGGAGCCGGGAGTCCGCGCCTACAGTCTTTCCGAGAGCGGGGCCGACAACGTCTATCTCTGGGTGGAGGGACCGCCCCGGACGGTCGAGATCCACACCCCGCCAGGGGTGGAACCGGCCGTTCATTTCACCGGCCCCGAAGAGCGCAAGGCTACCCGCACGAAAAATGCCCTGCGCATCCCACTGACGCGCGACCCCGCCATCGTGAGCGGGCTGGCACCATCCCAGTTCGTGAGCCGGGAAGCGCTCATCTCTCAGGCGGAGGCGCTGGCGGGACTGATCAAGCGCGCCGAGTCCAGGGGAATCCTGGCTGGTCAGTACAGGATGGCGCTCGAGAACGCCCAGACCATGATCAAGGGCGACCGCCTGATGCTGGCGCGCTCGACGCTGGCGCGAGCTCTGGAGGAGATTCAGGCGCTTGTCGCTCCGTTTGCGTGGCTGGAGGCGGAGGATGCCACCGAGACCGGCTTCACGGCCCAGGGGTATCATCCGGGCGCAAGCGGCACGCGTTACCTGAAGCTGGACACACCTGATTCCCCGCCCCTGGCGCCCTACAGCGCATCCTATGCGTTTTTCGTGCCGGCGGACGGCGACTACCAGGTGTGGGTTGCGGGTTCGCAGCTCGACTCTGCGGAGACCAGTCCCCTCTCATGGAGCCTGGACGGCTCAGGGTGGACGCCGGTCTCCGGCGTTGCGCCGACGGGAGATGCGTATGGCCCGGGGTTCCGGTGGTCCCGCATCGGATCGGCACGTCTGGCGGCGGGAAAACACGTGCTGCGCATCCGCGCCGAAGGCCCGGCGCCCGCGAGCGGTCGCTGGTCGGCGGCACTGGACGCCCTGCTGTTGACCAGGGAGGCTTTCCAACCGGAAGGAACGCGGAGGCCGACGCTGAGGTGAGCGCCCTTTCCCCCCACCCGCCGCCCGCCCTCTCCCATCGCCCGCGTCTGATCTGGGCCGTTCGCAGGGGCGCGGCCGACTTTTACGACCGGCTGGGGCTGATGGTCCTGGGAAGCGCGGTGATGATGCTCCTCCCCTTCTGTGCCGTGCTGGCGGGAGGAGCTCTGCGTCCCGCCATCGGGCCGATGCCTGCCGCCCTGGTCACTGTCCTGCTGTCGTGGTACGGGCTCGCCGCGGGATGGGGATTGAACGTCCTTCTGGCCCACAGGATCGCATACTTCCTCGATCCCGGACCGGACGCGTTCCGCGACTTTGGCGGGAGGTTTCTCTGGCCCGCGTTGAAGCTCGGGACAGTTCAGCTCCTGCTGAACGCCGTGATGGCCGCAGACGCCGTGTTCTTTCTTTCCCGGCCTTCGCTGCTGCCGAAGATGGCCGGAATGGTCGTCGCCTACCTGCTCCTGCTCTGGTTGCTGATGCAGCTGTGGCAGTGGCCGTATCTCATCGCGGAAGAGGGCGCGGTCGGGAAGGCCGTGCGAAAGTCCGCGCTTCTCCTTCTGGATAACCCCTTCTTCACAATGGGGGCATTCTTGGTTACAATGACCGCCGGAGCGCTCCTCTTGCTGTCCGGCATCGGGGCGGTGGCCGTGCTGGGCGGGCTGGGAGCCTGCTTCGTCGTCCGGGCGCACCGGGAGCTCCTGATGAAATACGGTATCGTGGAGGACGAGCCGGAGGTGGTGGAGGACACGGGCTGGCCCGCCTCCAGCGATCCGCCCCGCCGGCTGAACCCGCGGAAGGCGTTGCGGGAGCCGGGCGGCACCGCGCAGGAGTGAAAGGCAATACCTCTGGAGTCTACGGGAACGCTAAATGGCTGAAGTCGTCTGTCTGGGGATTCTGGTCGCGGATGTGGTCGGCAAACCGGTGGAACAGCTGCCGGAGCGCGGAAAGCTTCTACTCGTGGACCGGATGGAGCTGCACACCGGAGGGTGCGCGGCGAATACGGGAATGGGTCTGGCGAAGATCGGTGTGGACACGGCGGTGATCGGCAAGGTCGGGGACGACGGGTTCGGAGATTTCATGGTCAGCCGCCTCCAGCGGAGCGGAGCCAATGCGGACGGAGTGGTACGGGATCCGGAGATGGCCACGTCGGCAACGATGGTCATGGTTCACTCGGACGGCGAGCGCAGCTTCCTGCACTACATCGGAGCGAACGCGTCACTGTGTGAGGCCGACGTGGACATGGACCTGATACGGCAAAGCCGTCTGCTCCACGTGGCGGGCTTCTTTCTGATGCCGTCTTTCGACGGGCAGCCGGCGGCCAACGTTTTGAAGCAGGCGAAGGATGCGGGGGTGGTGACGGCGCTGGACACCGCCTGGGACTCCAAAGGACGCTGGATGAGCCTTCTCGAGCCCGCTCTGCCGCACGTCGACTATTTCCTGCCCAGCATCGAAGAGGCGCGGATGGTGACCGGCCGGCAGGACCCCCGGGACATCGGTGCAGTGCTGATGGACCACGGTGTGAGCGTGGTGGGCTTGAAGATGGGGGAACAGGGCTGTTACATCCGCAGCCGCGACAACGAGCTTCGCATCCCTCCCTTCGAGGTGGAATGCCAGGATGCCGTCGGCGCCGGCGACGCGTTCGTAGCCGGTTTCCTGACCGGCGTGGTACGGGGATGGGACCTGGAGCGTACGGGAAGGTTCGCCAATGCCGTCGGAGCCCTCTGCGTCACGGAGCTGGGAGCGACTACGGGAGTCCGCTCCCTGGAGGAGACGGAGGAGTTCATCAGGACGGCCCGCGTACGCGCCTGACCGCCGCAGCCCGCGGAGGGCGTGGGAAGCACATCAGGAACGGGAATGCTCGGTTCAGAAATACGACGGAAGTATATTGAGTTCTTTCAGAGCAAGGACCATCTCCATCTGCCCAGTGACTCGCTGGTGCCCGATGACCCGTCGCTGCTGTTCACCTCGGCGGGAATGGTCCAGTTCAAGCCATACTTCACCGGAGCCGCCCAGCCCCCTCACCCCCGCGCCGTTACGGCCCAGAAATGCCTTCGCACCGACGACATCGACGAAGTCGGAGACGCGGTCCATCATACGTTCTTCGAGATGATGGGCAACTTCTCGTTCGGGGACTATTTCAAGCGCGAGGCCATCCACTTCGCCTGGGAGTTCCTGACCGAGTGGCTGAAATTGCCCCGGGAGCATATCTGGACGAGCGTCTACCTGGACGACGACGAGGCCGCCGAGGTGTGGGAGAAGGAGATCGGGCTCTCCCCCTCGCGGATTGTGAGGCTGGGCGAGGACAAGAACTACTGGCCCGCCAACGCCCCGTCCAAGGGTCCGAACGGCCCGTGCGGCCCGTGCAACGAGATCTTTCTGGATATGCGTCCGGAACTGGGGACGCCCGCCGACCCGGCACACGCCATCGCCTACGACAGCAACCGGTTCGTGGAGATCTGGAACCTTGTTTTCATGCAGTATCTCCGAGGTGACGGCGGAACGCTGACGCCCCTGCCAAAGAAGAACATCGATACCGGGCTGGGTCTGGAGCGGACCGCTGCCATCCTTCAGGGGACTCCGACGAACTACGAGTCCGACCTGTTCCTGCCGCTGATCCAGGCGATGGAGCGTCTGGCCGGATTCCGTTACGGGAGCGATGAGACGGCCGACGCTTCCCTGCGCACCATCGCCGATCACGCCCGCGCGGCGGTGTTCTGCATTGCGGACGGGGTGATGCCCTCCAACGTCAAGCGGGGATACGTGCTGCGCCGGATGATCCGCCGGGCCGTCATCAAGGCGCGCCGCATCGGCTATGAAGGCATCTTCCTGCGCGACCTTGCTCCCACCGTCGCCGAGATGATGGGCGGCTGGTATCCCGAACTGAAGGACCGGATGACCTTCGTCCAGACCGTCCTGGAAAGCGAGGAGCAGAAGTTCGATCGCACTCTCAGCACGGGGCTGAGCCGGCTGGACGAGGAGATCCGCGCTGCGAAAAGCGCGGGAGTCCCGCGACTGAGCGGAGAGGCAGCGTTCGTCCTTTACGACACTTACGGATTCCCGTTCGAACTGACCGAAGAGCTGGCGCGTGCCGAAGGACTGGAGGTCGACCGGGAGGGGTTCGAGTCCTGTATGGAGGAGCAGCGGCGCCGGGCTCAACAGGGCAGCCGGATGTTCGCCGATGTCTTCGGGGGCACCGGAGAGTCCATAGCGGAGCTTCAGCAGACCGTCGGCGCGACCGCCTTTGCGGGCTACGAGGCGCTGCGGGCGGAGGCGCGCATTCAGGCTATCCTCCGCGACGGCCAGCTTGTGGACGCGGCGGAAGAGGGAGACGAAGTCCAGCTGGTTCTGGACGTGACGCCGTTCTATGCGGAGGCCGGCGGTCAGGTGGGGGACACGGGAAGGATAACCGGCCGCTCGGGAAGCGCAGCCGTCCGGGATACGCGCAAGAAAGCGGATATCTGGTTCCACGACGCGGTCGTGGAGGCGGGCGAGCTCCGCACCGGCGACACGGTCACCGCCGAGGTCGACGGGGAGCGCCGGTGGGCCATCATGCGCAACCACACGGCGACTCATTTGCTTCACGCCGCCTTGCGGAAGGTCTTGGGGGATCACGTCGCGCAGTCCGGGTCGCTGGTGGCCCCGGACCGCCTTCGCTTCGACTTCTCTCACTTCCAGGCGATGACTCCGGATGAGATCCGCGCTGTGGAGGACGAGGTCAACCGTCGCATTCTGGAAGACCATCCGGTCCAGCCCGAGCATACCACGCTGGACGAGGCACGCAGAAAGGGCGCAATGGCGCTTTTCGGCGAGAAGTACGGAACCGAGGTCCGCACCATCGCCATCCCCGGCGTCAGCCTGGAGTTGTGCGGAGGGACGCACATTTCCCGCACCTCGCAGATCGGGCTGATGAAGATCGTCTCCGAGGGAAGCGTTGCGGCGGGCATCCGCCGCATCGAGGCCATCACCGGCGCTGCCGTCCTGGCGCACCTTCGCGGCCTGGAGCAGAGGCTCGAGGAGGTGGCCCACCGTCTGCAGGTTCCCGCGGCCGACATTCTGCCAGCCATCGAGCGGCTCCAGCAGTCCCTCCGCGAGCATCAGCAGGCGCTGGAGCAGATCCGGGACCGCTCCAGCGCGGACGAGGCGGAGGAGATGGCCCGTCTGGCGGAGGATGTGGACGGTTTCAAAGCCGTCTGCAGCCGGACCAGCTCCACGGATGCCGACGGCATGAGCCGCCTGGCGGACATGCTGGCCGACCGGCTGGGGCCGTCTGTGGTGCTGCTCGGTTCGGAGTCCGGAGGGAAAGCGCTTTTCGTGGCGAAGGTCAGCGCGGACCTCGTTGCAAGGGGACTTCACGCGGGCGAACTGGTCAAGGCCGTGGCGGCGGAAGCCGGCGGAGGCGGCGGAGGGCGGCCGGAGTTCGCCAAGGCCGGCGGAAAGGACCCGTCCCGCCTTGACGCCGCCCTGGAGAAAGGACGGGCCCTCATCCGTGAGGCGGCCGGCCGCCGTTCGGGGTAAGGTCACGCTGGCGGGACGCATCGCGGCCATCGTGTTCGCCATCGGGCTGGCCGCCGGATGGCTCTGCCCGGAACTCCGCGCCGCGCGTCCGCCTTCGCGCGAGGGTTTGCTCATCATCCTTGCGAACTATCTGACCCTGGACGATCTTCTCCAGAATCCCGTCTTCAGCGAGTCCCTCGAAACCGCGTCCCTGGGACTGGTCTGCCCCGCCACAGCGAGGGGACGGTCGCCGGAAGCGCTTCACGCCTCCTGTGCGGCCGGAGCGCCGTGCGCGGGAGCAGCTTCCTACCCTCTGGCCTTCAACGCCAGCGAGGCTTTCGAGGGAGGAAACGCGGCCGAGGCATACGCCCGGCGGACAGGGCAGCCGTGGGTGGAAGCGGGGATCGTCCACTGCGGGATGGCGGGGGTGGCGGCGGCGCATCGGAAGATGGCGGCTCCGCCAGACCCGTGGGCGCTGGGAGAAGCCCTAAGGAAGGCTGGCATCCCGCGTTACGCTTTCGGAAACGCGGATTCCG
>Ga0308421_1001465_pt1 | contig 12448 bp, 13 predicted proteins | sample HotsprSampleMS60_FD_203673 | JGI IMG/M metagenome (GOLD analysis project Ga0308421, IMG submission 203673) | Hot spring phototrophic mat microbial communities from Mushroom Spring, Yellowstone National Park, Wyoming, United States - 20090730_MS60 ...
AATCTTAACCCTGGCCAAAATCATGATGGAAGACCACATTTTCAAAATCCATGGCGACATCCAGCAAAACTTGCAAACAGGGTTTGGTATTGGGATGGAGATTTAATAATGACAGGCGGTCCTGCTGAGGCAGGTTGTGGGATAAAAGGTAAACTAATAATTCGTGGTAATTTCACAAATTATACTGGTGATAATCTTAAAGTTACAAATAATCCTGATACAGGTTTGATGTTATCTGAATGCAAAGTTCCAACAGAAGCATATTTAGAATACCAAAAAATTGATACTGCTTCTACAAACCAATACCCAGCGGATAAAGGTTTAAGAAGTGTCCGTCCTACATTTAGTTTTGGTAACGAGACATGGTCAGGTGGACCTACTGCTGCAAATACAGATGTAGGTCTTGCAGGATTTTTATATGTAGGCGGAGATTATGGTATGGAAGGACCGATGGATATATATGGTGCTGTATGGGTTGTAGGAAGGGTATCCCGAGGGACTGGTGTTTCAGAGTATTCAATCATATTTTTTGATGAGAACTTGGATTTACCAACACTTAATGTTGTTTTAGTAAGAAAATCATGGCAGACAATACCGCCAACAAATATCCCATGGTAGCTGTTATACAACTTCATTTTTTTCTTTTGTTTATTGACAAGCGTAGAAATTATTAATAAATATAATAAAACCTCAGTGGAATTAGGAGAGAATTATGGAATATACTATGAGTTTCATATTAGGTATATTAAGTGTAATGTTAGGTTTTTCAAGTGTAATATTGGCGATATATTTGACTAAACGAACAGACGAACTAATAAAGACAGAAGACCAAAGAGCAAAGATGATAATAGATGAAGGGGATAAACGCACTCAGCAGATGATAGAAGAGGGCAATAAACGACATCAGCAGATGTTAGAGCGTACTCAACAGATGATAGAACACACGCAACAAATGATAGATGAAGGGGATAAACGTGCACAGCAAATATTGGCACAAATGCAAAAATCAATAGAACTTGCCCAACAGATGATTGATGATGGTAGAAGAGAGTTCAGAGAACTTATAGAAAGAATGGATAGAAGGTTTTCACAACAAACATATATTGTAAAAGATAAGTGAAAGTATACATAATCTCCTTAGGATGTCCTAAAAACTTGGTTGATAGCGAAATTTTGATAGGACTACTTAATGAAAAAAAATTTAAGTTTGTTTCACAACCACAAGACGCAGATTTCGTTATTTTGAACACTTGTAGTTTTATAGACCCTGCAAGAAAAGAAGCAAAGAGTTATATAAACAAGTTAATAAAACTTAAAGAAAAAAAATTTTTTAAACTCATAGTAGTTGGGTGCTTACCTGAATTAGAAAAAGAAAAATTAATAAAAAAATATCCACAGATAGATTTTTTATTTGGTATCTCTGAATATAAAAAAATACCAGAGGTTATAAAAAATTTAAATAATAAAAAAATTTTTGATGTTTCAGAACAAAAAAATTTTTTACCAACCTCAACCCTCCCACGAATTATTTCAACAAAAAACTATGCTTATCTAAAGATAGCAGATGGTTGCAACAACAGATGTAGTTATTGTTTGATACCTAGCATTCGTGGTCCTTATCGTGAAAGACCTATTGAAGATATCGTTAAAGAAGCAAAAAATCTTGTTTCCTTGGGGATAAAAGAGATAATTCTTATTTCGCAAGATACAACACTTTATGGTTTAAAACTTTATAAAAAACAACTGCTTCATAAACTTTTATCTGAACTTGCAAAAATAAAAGATTTGTTTTGGATAAGAGTTCTTTATACACATCCTGCACACTTTTATGATGAATTAATAAAAGAAATTGTTTTAAATCCTAAAGTTTGTAAATATATTGATTTACCAATACAGCATACTTCTGACAAAATTTTATCTTTGATGAATAGAAAAATTAGTAGAAAAGAATTGCTAAATCTTATTGAAAAACTTAAAAAACAAGATATTGTTTTAAGGACAACAGTTATGATAGGTTTTCCAGAAGAGAAAGAAAGAGATTTCAAAATTCTTTATAATGATATAAAAAATATAGAGTTTGACTGGCTTGGTGTGTTTAAATTCTCTAAACAAAAAAATACACCTGCATATAAATTTGAAAGCGAAGTTTCAAAAGAAGAAAAAGAGGAAAGATATAAAAAAATTATGTCTTTACAACAGAAAATTACTTATAAGAAAAACATATCCCGCATTGGCAAAATCTATCCTATCTTAGTTGAAGATACAAACTTTGGTCATACAGAATTTCAATGTCCAGAGATTGATGGAAGAACTTATTTTTTAAAAAAGGCAGAAAGTATTTTTGAAAAAAGAAAAATAAAAGAAGTTTTAAATGTCTATGATTTGTTAGCATAGTATAAAGGAGAGTTTATGGTTATTTATGAAATAATTGGATATTCTGGCTCTTTATTGATAGCAATTTCTCTATTAATGAGTAATATTTTAAGATTAAGGATTATAAATTGTATAGGAGCGGTGTTGTTTTCAACTTATGGACTTTTGATAAAAGCACCTGCTGTTTTTTTGTTAAACGCCTTTATAGCAATAATTGATATTTACTATATTTTTATTTTGGAAACCAAAAAGGATGTTTTTAAATTCATAGAAACAAACTCTGATGATAAGATTTTTAGATATTTTATCTCTTCCAACCTAATAGATATAAAAAAATTTTTCCCAGAATTTGATGAAAAAAATTTAATTGAAACTAAAAACTTTTTAATATTACGGAATTTAGTTCTTGTTGGAATTTTTATATACAAAAGCGAAGGAAATAAAGCTAAGATTTTAGTTGATTATGTGACAAAAGAGTATAGGGATCTTAAAAATGCAAGAGCATTTCTAAATTCTGAAGAAATTAAAAAGCAAATTAGCAGCGGAATTAAAGAGTTTTACATTGTAACAAAAAATAAACAGCATATTAAATATCTGAAAAAAATAGATTTTAAACAAGATAAAGAGAACAAGAATATTTTCTTTAAAGAATTATAGTGGTGGTTTTTAAAAATAGCAAATAATTTTGCTCCCATTTTGTAAAAACATATAAAATTTTTTCAGCTCAACCTTCTTACTTAGGTCAAAACCTTTACAAGTTTTAATTTTTCCCCCTCTTGACAAAACAAGTTTTATTTTATATTACTATATGATAAAATAGGAATATAACCAAGGGTAGGCAGAAAAACAAAATGGATAAAAAAGAAAAAGATAATTACAAACTGAAAGCAGAGATTTTAAAATCTATCGCACACCCGCTACGGCTTGCGATATTAGATTTGTTAAAAAACAAAGAAAGAAGTGTTGAAGAAATTATTAAAATACTTAATGAAAAACAATCAACAATTTCAAAACATCTTGCTGTACTTAAAAAAGCTGGTATTGTAGATGATAAAAAAATTGGTCTTTACAGGTTTTATTATTTGAAGATACCTTGTGTATTAAATTTTTCAATATGTGTTTCTCAAACATTGAAAGAAAAAATTAAACTTGAAAAAAGGTTAGTAATGTAAGCAAAAGGAGGAACAAAAATTTTTGGTGGTATAGATAGAAAAAAAATTAATTTGTAATGACTTCAGAAGAGACCACTGATTCTTCATCAAGTTTTCCAACTTGTGGATGTGGTGGTTGAGTTATTAGTTCAGAGTTATTAGTTATGAGTTATTTTATTTCTTAGTGAACTTCTCTGTGTTTCTGCGTTTCTATAGTATGAATTAATTAAACGGAGAACAAAAATGTCAGTTTGTTATGTCAAAGCAGGTCAGTGTAAAAACGAGGTTGTTATAAAAGTTCATCAAAAAGGGCCATCATTAGCATCAGTTGAAGTTGAAACAGCTTGTGATTATGTAAAAAAATTTGCTGAAGAACTTAAAAATATAAAAGTTGGTGAAGAAATGACCCTACCTATCTGTGAGACACAGGTTTATAAGACAGCAAGTAAATATCTTTGTAGAACAAGTTGCGTTGTCCCTTCAGCAATACTCAAAGCAATTGAAGTAGAGTTTAAAATTTTTGAACCCACTAATGCTACTATTGAGTTTATTGAGTTGTAGAGGTATTACAAAATTGAAATTTCTTTTAGGATTAACTTTTGTTTCTCTAGTTTTATCTTTGTTCTTTGATAAAAATAAAACAGTTTTAGGTGTGAAAAAGGTATAAAGATGTTTATTGGACTATTACCAGCAATTCTTAATGTTTTGATTTTAGTAAGTGTATTTTTATATCTTGTGCCAAAAGAGACATTAAGTAATTTACTCGGTAAAAATTCTGGTGTAACAGGTTTTGTAATTGCTGCATTACTTGGTTCTGTTTCTTTGATACCAATGTATATTACATATCCATTAGCAGGAATACTTTTAAAAAGTGGTGTTTCATACAGAGTATTAGCGGTTTTTATTACAACACTTATGATGGTTGGTGTATTAACATTACCACTTGAATCAAAGTATTTTGGATGGAAAGTTGCAGTATTAAGAAATGTTTTGAGTTTTATTGGAGCGATAATTATTGGGCTGATTATAGGATTATTTTTATGAAAAAAATTATTTTAAAAATTGCTGAAACAGAATATATTTTGGTAATCCTTTTTGGATTGTTTATTTTAATTTCTAGTATATTTAATTTTGCACCGTCTAAAATTATCCAGAACAATTTTTGGCTGTTTTTTGTTGAAATGATAACTTTTCTGCCATTTATGTTTATTCTCATTGGACTTTTTGATGTGTGGTTTCCAAAAGAAAAAGTTGAAAAACACATTGGTGAAGGTTCTGGTATAAAAGGAATTTTTTGGGTGATACTTCTTGCAATGCTTCAAGCAGGACCTTTATACGGAGCATTTCCAGTAGCGTATTTGTTGTGGAAAAAGGGCGCAAGTATAAAAAACATTTTTATTTATCTCGGTGCGTTTTCAACACTTAAGATACCTATGCTTACTTTTGAAATTGGTTTTTTAGGACTAAAATTTTCACTTTTGAGAACACTTATTACTCTACCAGTTTTTATTTTAATTGGCTATATAATGGAAGCTTATTTAAAAAACAAAAATTTTGAAGTTAAACAACCATAAATATGGAAAACATAACACTTCTTGGAATGTTTACATTAGGAATTATCACAAGTTTATCTCCGTGTTCTATTGCTATACTTATTTCAATGATTTCGTTCATTATTGGAGAAAGTAAGTCAGTTTTACAAGGATTAATTTTAAGTTTAAGTTTTTCTTTGGGATTAAGTTTAGTATTTTTTGTATTCGGTATATTTGTTTCTTATCTTGGCAGTTTTGTAAGATATTCACATATATTTTTTGCAATAGCAGGATTGGTTCTGATATATTTTGGTTTAAAACAATTAGGTGTAACCATTAAATTACCGAGAATTAAAAAAGGTAGTAATGTTTCTGTTTTTCAAACAATAGGAGTGAAACTTATAGGACTTAATTATGTTGTAGCATCGTTTCTTTTTGGTATTTTATTCGCCTTGGGTTGGGCACCTTGTGCTACTTCTTTAATTATGCCAGCTATTGTTTATATTATGGCAAAAGAAACAACAATGTTAAACGGAGGATTACTACTTTTTGTTTTTGGGTTAGGACATTCTGTACCTATAATTCCTATCGCTATCTTAGGTGAAGAGATAAAACATAAGTTGCAAACAAAGATGATAAAAACAGGCAATGTGGTAACAAAAATTATCTCAATTGTTATGATTTTTTTAGGTATGATATTATTACTTTTTGGTCCAAAATTATCTTCAATAGGAGCGATAAAATGAAAACAAAAATTTTTTTGATATTATTTCTCTTTGTTTCTGTTAAAATTTTTGCTCAAACAGAAAATGTTGCACCAAATTTTAAAACAGTTGATATCTATGGAAAACAATTTGAACTATACAGTTCTACAAAACCAAAAATAATTCAATTTACGCGTGTTTATTGTGGTGGGAAAATATCTGAACAATCTGCTACTCAGTTTGGACAACTTGCAAAAATTTATGATAAATACAAAGATAAAATTCTTTTTGTAACTATTACACTTTCAAGTTGTCAATCAAGCGATTCAAAAAAAATTGCAGAGTATTTTGGTATCAAATGGACTTTTATAAATGATTTTTCTGATTACAATCTTGATATAATACAAAAATATTCTTCATATCTTAAAACCTTGCATGACCCAGCACTTATTTTTGTTGATAAAAACAACAAAGTTGTTAAAACAACAAATTTTTGTGAAGATAAAAAGTTAGAGGAATATATAAGTTTAATAACAGAAAAAACTTCTTCAACAAAAAATAATAATCCGACTAAAAGGAGGAATAAATGAAAGAGATAATTTCAGCAGGGTTGTTAGCATTAAAGGATTATATAGCGACACATGTTTTGACCTGTCTTGTGCCAGCATTTTTTTTAGCAGGTGGTATGGTTGCGTTTATAAATAAACAAGCAATCTTAACTTATTTAGGTGAACAAGTTTCAAAACTAAAATCTTTTTCTTTAGCGTCAGTTTCAAGTTTCTTTTTAGCAGCATGTTCTTGTACTGTTATACCTGTTGCAAGCGGATTGTATTATAGTGGAGCGGGAGTTGGTGCTGCATTTATAGTTTTATGGGTTGCACCTGCTACAAATATTCTTGCGTTAATTTATACAGGAAATATTTTAGGATTAAAAATTGTCATCTCAAGAATAATCGCAGCATTATTTATGGCTTTTGTTGTTGGTTATGTTATGAGTTTATTTTTTGGTAAAGAAAAGGTTGAAAGAGTACAGTTTGAACATGATGAAAATGTGAAGTTCATCGAGAAAAAAGAACTTGTTATTTTGATTTTAGTACTTTTATCATTACTTGCACCAAATTATGTTGTACAAAAAGGAAAGTATATTTATAAAGTTTTAGTATGGTTAGTTTTTACTATAATAACATTTGTTTATGCTTTAACAAGTATTTCAAAAGAAAAAATTAGTAGTTGGTTTAGAGAAACATGGTTTTTTGTAAAAATTATTTTTCCTTTACTTTTGTTAGGTGTCTTCATTGTTGGGATAATAGGGAAAATTTTGCCACAAGAATGGATAGAGAGATTTTTAGGCGGAAATTCTTTAACAGCATCGTTTTTTGCTACAATGTTAGGTGCATTGAGTTATTTTGCTACAATGACAGAAGCACCTTTTGTTGATACTTTAATGAAACTTGGCATGGGTAAAGGACCTGCTTTAGCACTTCTACTTACAGGGCCAGGGTTAAGTTTGCCAAATTGGTTAGCAATAGCAAAAGTTTTTGGTGTAAAAAAAGCAGTTGTCTATGTTTTGACAATAATTATTTTAGGGACAATAATAGGATGGTTCTTTGGTAATTTTGTTTTTTAAGTTATTAGTTTAATAGTTATTAGTTCAGAGTTATTAGTTATGAGTTATTTTAGAATTTAAGAAAGGAGGAAGGGATGAAACGGATAATAATAGCAGGGCCAGGATGTAAAAGATGTATAGCTACAGAAGAAAATGTTAAAAAAGCAGTTGAAGAGTTAAAAATTGATGCTTCTGTTGAACATATATACGACCCAAAAGAATTTGTTAAACTTGGTGTTATGATAACACCAGCAGTTATAGTTGATGGTAAAGTTTTGTTTGCAGGAAAAGTTCCTACCGTAGAAGATATTAAACAGATCTTATCTAAAGCTTAAATTTATAACTTTTTATCTAACAATTATTTTATAAATTTTCAAAATTTCAAATAAATTTTTTTACAACTATTGACATTTATATCAACTTTTTGTACAAAATTGTTACAATAAAATTATTTTATCATTTTTTTTGTGCTATATTGGTACAAAAATTAAAATAAATTTTAAAAACATATGAATAAAGAACTTTTAAATAGGATTATAAGTTACAAAAATATATGTTTGAAAATGAAAGAATTAGGATTTTTTAGAATTTTTTCTGTAAATTTTTCTGACGCCTTAGGAATAAGTCCTGTCAAAGTAAGGAAAGATTTTTCAATCTTAGGTATAAAAGGTAACTATAAAGGTGGATATGATATTGATTATGTTATACAAAGAATTGATGAAATACTTGGTAAAGGTGAAGAAGAAAAAGTTATAGTTGTTGGTGTGGGTAATTTGGGTTCTGCTTTGATTAATTATAAAGGGTTTGAAAATGTTGGTATAAAAATTGTGGCAGGATTTGATATTGATCCAAAAAAAATTTCAGCAGAATCTACTCCACCTGTTTATTTCATTGATGATGTAAAAAAGTTTATAGAAGAACAAAAAGTGACTATTGCAATTTTAACTGTTCCTGCTATAGCAGCACAAAGAGTTGCTGAGATGCTTGTTTCTTATGGTATAAAAGGTATTTTAAATTTTGCTCCTGTTAAATTAAAACTAAAAAATTGTGTTGTTAATGATTTCCATATTGAATCAGAGTTAGAAAAGTTACTTTATTTTGTGAAGTTTGAGTTAAAAGAACAAAAAAAAGAAAAGGAGTAAGTATATGGTAAAACCAATAGATTTATTCTTACAAAAAAAACAACAAGCATTAGATAAAATTTATAACAACATATACTTTTCCGATAAATTAATCTATGTAGGTATGGCAACTTGTGAAATTGCAGCTGGTTCAAAAGATGTGATGGAGGTTTTTGTTAATGCATATAAAAAAGGATTAATAAATGCATATGTAACTCAACGAGGTTGTGTTGGGATGTGTAGTGTTGAACCCACTGTTGATATTTTTGAAAAAGGTAAGATGCCTGTAAGGTATATTAAAGTTACGCCAGAAGTAGCAAAAAAAATTATAGAACAACATTTAAGAAAAGGAGAAATTGTCAAAGAAAATGCTTATATTGGTGTAAAAGATATTCATATTGTTATATGTCGTGGCGCTTTTTGTTTTAATGATATTTCAGAAAAAATAGAAAATGTTTTAAAAGAAGAAATTAAGAAGAAAGGTTTAGAAGAAAAAATAGAGATTTGTTATTGTGGATGTTTAGATAGTTGTAATGGTAATAGTGGAGGAGTTGTTGGGGCATATCCTGGTGGTATATTTTATAAAAATGTCAAACCTGAAAATGTTCTTAAAATTATAGAAAAACATTTTGAAGGTCAATCAGTTGATGATTTAGAAATTTTAGATAATTATAATAACAAGTTTCTTCGTATATACGGTGAAACAAAAGTCTTTGGTAACCAAAGAAGGATCGTTCTTAGAAACTGTGGACTTATCAACCCTGAGGATATTAATGAATATATTTCTGTAAGAGGATATGAAGCTTTAGCAAAAGTTTTGTCTTATATGACACCTAAACAGGTTATAGAAGAAGTTAAAAAATCAGGTCTCAGAGGTAGAGGTGGGGCAGGGTTCCCTACAGGGATAAAATGGGAGTTAACATCTAATGTAGAATCAGATGAAAAGTTTGTTATATGTAATGCTGACGAAGGGGACCCAGGGGCTTTTATGGACAGAAGTACAATTGAAGGTGATCCTCACAGCGTGGTTGAAGGTATGATAATAGGTGGCTACGCAATAGGTAGTAACAAAGGATATGTTTACATTCGTTCAGAATATCCTTTAGCTGTTGAAAGATTGAAAAAAGCTATTGAGCAAGCAAGACAAGAAGGTTTCTTAGGTGAAAACATTTTAGGTAGTGGATTTTCTTTTGATATAGAAATAAGGTTAGGAGCAGGAGCTTTTGTATGTGGTGAAGAGACAGCTTTAATACACTCTATTGAAGGACACAGAGGTATGCCAAGGCCAAGGCCGCCTTATCCTTCAGTAAAAGGACTTTTTGACAAACCTACTTTGATAAACAATGTTGAGACATGGGCAAATATACCTGTTATAATTATCTCAGGTGGTGAGAACTTTAGTAAAATTGGAACAGAAAAAAGTAAAGGAACAAAAGTTTTTGCTTTAGCTGGTAAAATTAAAAATACAGGTTTAGTAGAAGTACCAATGGGTATTACTTTAAGAGAGATAGTTTATGATATTGGTGGTGGTATTGAGGATGGAAGAGAATTTAAAGCTATTCAGACAGGTGGTCCCTCTGGAGGATGTATCCCAAAAGAGTATTTAGATACAAAGTTGGATTACGAATCTCTTGTTTCAATAGGTTCAATTATGGGTTCTGGTGGAATGATTGTAATTGATGATTCTGCATGTATGGTGAGTATTGCTAAATTCTTTTTAGAATTTACACAAGACGAATCTTGTGGTAAATGTACACCTTGTAGAGAAGGAACAAAAAGAATGCTTGAAATTTTGACAAGGATTACTGAAGGTAAAGCGCAGCAGGGTGATATAGAAAAATTAGAAAGGCTGGGTAATATGATTAAAAAAGCATCACTTTGTGGGTTGGGTCAGTCAGCTCCGAATCCAGTACTTACAACTATTAAGTATTTTAGAGATGAGTATAAAGAACATATATCAGAAAAAAAATGTAGAGCACATTTTTGTAGAGAACTTTTAACATATGAAATAACAGACAGTTGTGTCGGTTGTACTGCTTGTAAAAAAGTTTGTCCTGTTGAAGCAATTTCTGGTAAACCAAAAGAAAAACATTTTATTGATCAGAGTAAATGTATAAAATGTGGAAATTGTTACAGAGTATGCAAATTTCAGGCAATTTCAAGAACATAAATTTTTTAAAAAAGGAGCAAAATCATGGGCAAGTTAATAACAATATATGTGGATAACAAACCATACCAAGTTGAAGAAGGACAAACTATAATGTCAGCTTTAGATAAAATTGGTTATCATATTCCAAGATTGTGTTACCATCCTAAGTTATCTATAGAAGGAGCATGCAGAGTTTGTATTGTAGAAGTTGAAGGTATGAAAAATTATGTAGCAAGTTGTGCATATCCAATATCTGATGGAATGAGAATAAAGACAAATACCACTGAATTGCGTCGTGCAAGAAGAGATATTGTTGAACTCATATTAGACAACCATCCTGAAGATTGCCATACTTGTGAACGAGATGGTATATGTGAACTGCAAAGGTTAGCTTATGCTATGGGAATAAGAAATAGACATTTTTCTGGTGAAAAAAAACAATATGAAAAAGATTTATCCTCTGTTTCGGTTATAAGAGATCCAAACAAATGTGTATTATGTGGACGATGTGTACGAGTTTGTTCAGAAATGCAAAATGTTTTTACTTTAACCTATGCTTATAGAGGGTTTAAAACAGTTGTATCAACAGCGTTTGATTTACCTTTAAGGGATAGTGTATGTTCAACATGTGGACAATGTGTTAATGTGTGTCCAACTGCAGCATTTTTAGAAAAAAATTATACTCAAGAATTATTTGAGAAATTACAAGATAAGTCATTAATAAAAATTGTACAGTTTGCTCCTTCAGTGCGAGCATCAATCGGAGAAGCCTTTGGTTTTCCACCGGGAACTTCAAAAGAAAAAGAGACTGTTGCTGCTTTAAGGAAACTTGGCTTTGATTACGTTTTTGATACCCAATTTGGTGCTGATTTAACAATAACGGAAGAAGCAAGCGAATTGTTAGAAAGATTAAAAAACAACGGGAAACTTCCCATGATTACTTCATGTTCTGCGGCTTGGATGAAATTTGTTGAACAATTTTATCCTGAGTTCCTTGATAATATTTCAACCTGTAAATCTCCAATGTCTATGCTTGGTGCAATGATAAAAACATATTTTGCACAAAAAATGAATATTGACCCTAAAAAAATATTAAGTGTAGCTGTTATGTGTTGTACAGCAAAAAAGTATGAAGCAGCAAGGCCAGAACTATTAATAGAAGGTATGCCCGCAGTTGATATTGTTATAACAACAAGAGAACTCGCTTGGATGATAAAATCTGCTGGAATTGATTTTGTAAACATTGAACCTGAAGAATTTGATGAACCATTAGGTATATCAAGTGGAGGCGGAGCAATCTTTGGTACAACTGGCGGTGTTATGGAGTCAGCAATAAGAACAGCATATGAGCTATATACAGGTGAACCTTTAATGGAAATAGAAATCAATGAAATTCGTGGTTTTAAAGGCATAAAAGAAGGAACTATAGATTTTGGTGATTTTAAAATCAATGTTGTTGTAGCTCACGGTTTAGGTAATGCTTCAATAATTTTAGAAAGAGTAAAAAGAGAACCTAATAAATATCACTTTATAGAAATTATGGGCTGTCCTGGAGGTTGTATAGGAGGTGGAGGACAACCTTATGCAGGTGAAAATGCTATCCCTTTAGATGAAGAATTACTTAAAAAACGTGCCGAAGCTTTATATGGAATTGATAGAAAAAAAACAATAAGAAGAGCACATAATAACCCAGCTATAAGAAGATTGTATAAAGAATTTTTAGAAAAACCTTTAAGTGAAAAAGCGCACAAACTTTTACATACACATTATAGTCCTAAACTTCCAAGGGGTATTATACCAAAAGAATTGACA
>Ga0308421_1001488_pt1 | contig 12320 bp, 10 predicted proteins | sample HotsprSampleMS60_FD_203673 | JGI IMG/M metagenome (GOLD analysis project Ga0308421, IMG submission 203673) | Hot spring phototrophic mat microbial communities from Mushroom Spring, Yellowstone National Park, Wyoming, United States - 20090730_MS60 ...
TCCAAGCTGCAATAGTGGCGGATGGCCTCAAATAGAGGTGCTCGCTCCTGGGCTTTGCGATCCAGCGAGCGCAAGCAACGAGAGGTTTTGGACAGATTGGACAGAACCACAGACCACTCCTCAACACACCAGGTGGGCATTTTGTGATTATCCATCCCAATGGAGGCTAAGTCCACCGCTGGCGCTTTTCCTGCTAGCCTGGGTTTTCAGGTGGCCTTTCTTCCTCTCCTGTATGTTTGAAAAACTGCCCTTCCCCCTGAGCACTCTCGTGTTGCTGGCCGGCGTTGCCGCCACGGCTTGGGGCTTTGCCCACTACAACGATCCCACCCTCAATCTCATCGGCCTGTTTGCCGGGATCCCCTTGCTGTTGGGAGGGATAACCATGAAGGTAGTGGAACTCAAGCCGGTACCTGCCCTGGCCGCCCCTTCTCTCGAGGTGATCCAAGCCCGCGCCCAGCAGGCCACGGAAATTCAAAAGCAAGTCCGCGCCGATATCACCAAATATAGCTACGGGGCTAATGCCCACCTGGAAGATGCCCTGGAGTTTCTGGGTCTGCGCGGCCCTCTGGAAGCAGATCTGCCCAAGGTGAGAGGGTACAGAGAAGAGCTGCGAGATGGCCGGTATACCTTGGTGCTTCTGTTCGATTCCCCCAAGGTTCCCTTCCAACAATGGCAGGAAAGCTACCAGAAAAAAATGCAAGGCTTCTTTGGCCGAGATGTGGAGGTGCAACTGGGGCAGCCCCAAGAAAATCAGGTGGAATTGGCGCTTGTTGCCCGAGGTGGATCCCAGGCCACTTGAAGAAGCCATTAGCTGCTGAATGCAACTCAACGGATCCCGAAGCTAATGCAGCCAGTAACTCAGGACTGTCGAGAGTTAACTCATGAGGGGTGTGGGGAGCTATGGGTCCTGCGCTGTGCCTGTAGTATCAGTGTTGGGAGGATATCACGAAACTTGGCAGTTCGGCATAACCCTATTTTACGGATTGGGAATTTTACGGATTGGGAGGAAGACCAAAAGCAACATTATCATCCATAATGTAGGGCGTTAGCATGAAGACCACCTCATTGCGCTCGTTATTCACACTCTGAGAGCGGAACAAAGCACCCAAAAGAGGCAAGTCGCCTAGTAAAGGCACTTTTTGAACGTCAACAGTGTCTCTGTCTTGGATTAAGCCGGCAATGATAAAAGTTTGCCCATCTCTTAACCTGAGCTGAGATGCTTCCAGCCGCCTTCTGTCGATGTTAAAAAGTTGAATGCCTGCAAAGTCTCCGCCTTCCAATACTTGAATGGGTACAGGAATAGAAATTTCCGGCTGAATGGTCAGGGTAACAAACCCATTGTCATCTATCCTAACTTCTGAGACGTCAAGGATAACCCCAGCATCCTCTCGCTGCAAACGCTGAGTAACAACTGGAGGCTGGTTTTCGCCCTGGGGTATGGTGATGGTTTCAACGTTAACAGGCACGCTGGTTGCAATGCTAATTCGACTGGATCCGCCATCTGCCACCACAACTTTGGGGTCAGTTAGAATTTTTCCAGTTCCATTTTGTATTGCAGACTCCACTCTTAGAGCCAAAGACTGCTGCAGCCGGTTGAGAGTGTTAAATATTCCCGTGATGGATCCTGATGGGCCTGCAGGGCCGATAGAGCTTACCGAGGATCCCGCAGGTTGATTGAGCGGTTGTCCACCAAAGTTGGCGTCCCCTAAAGTTCCGACAGCAAAGTTGCCAGAAGCTCCCCCTAGTTTGATCGAAAGGCTCTCGTTGTTATTTAGCCGAATATCAACTGCCCTCAGGGAAATCAAAACCTGTCGCCGACGCACATCCAATTGGGCAATCTGAGCAGCCGCGATGTCCTGCTGCCGCGAGTTGCCGATCACCGTAATGGAGTTGGTGCGCTCGTCCACAACGAATTGGGCACCGGGAGCAACGGCGTTCAAAACTTCTTCCAGCCGACTGGCCAAATCGGTGGCGACTGCCTGATTCACGCGGTAATTGCGCACCAGGATCTCAGTCACCCCTGGCAGGTTTTGTCCAACAAATACGGTTTGGCCCCTTCGCTGGGCCTGCAACTGTTTTAGCCGCAAGATAAAGTTGAATGTCTCCTGTAAGGGCGAGTCTTGCACATCCAGAGAGATGGTTAGATCGGGTGGGACGTCGTTGAGCACCACATTCAACCCTGCTCGCCGCACCAACAAGCTCAGCACATCGCCCACAGGAGCATCTTTCAAGGTCAAGCTAATCCTGGCATTGGATCCGAGATCCACTGTAGGTGGATCAGGCAGGATTGTGCCAACGGCAATATCGCCAGCAGGAGGAGCCACAGCTCTCCCCTGGAAGGGGGATCCAGTGGGCAAGCTTCCTGGCGGCAATTGCGGTTGGTTAAGCTGGCCCACGGAGGGCACCTGAGAAATGACCGGCCTAGGAGAAGCTGGCTGAGGAGTAGGAGCTGTCTGAGCTGGCGGGGAAGAGGGGGAGTTTTGGGCAAGAGGCTGAGGAGTAGCAGCTGCCACGCGGGGAGAAGGAGAGTTTTGAGCAGCCGGAGAAGAGGCAGGGGTTGCCGGTGGGGCACCAGGCTGAGCTCGAGTTGGCGAGGCTGGTTGATTGGGCACTACTTCTTGGCTGGGCGCTGCAGCTACAGGAGCTGGCAGGGCAGAGGGCAAGCCCTCAAACTCGAAGACCAACTGCGTTGGGCTACGCTGGGCCAGCAAGCCCTGGGGAGCTGCCGCAACGCCGGCAATTTCTATCCGCACGCTGTCATTGCCCATTTGCTTGGCCTCGATGAAGCGCACTCCCGGCAGGGGAGACTCCTGACGATAGCGACCTTGACCTCCATCCAGTTGGGCATTGGTGATATCCCCAATCCAAGATTGGCCCTGCTGGGTAAAGAACACCTGTGGACGGGCGCCCCCTGCGGTGTTGATCTCCAGCTTCATGCGGTTGCCGTGGGGCACCAGGCGGATATCGGTAATGCGGCTGAGGCTTTGTGGATTGGCGGAGGTCAACTGCTGGGCGGCGGCTTCATCGAGCTGGCTTTCCACAGCCAACAGGGGCAGTGAAAGGATCAAGCTCAATGCACATCCCCAGGCGACTCGACGGTTCATCATCCTCACACCTCACTCCGTTAGCCAAGCGTGTTTCTGCTTTACTTCAGCACGGGTTCACCCAGTGCTTCCCTAATCAAAGCCGAAATTTTCGGCTTTGCCACTACCTGCAGCCGCTTTAGGGGAAATTTTTCGATAGGCAACACTATCTGTGCTTTTCCCCAATGGTTCCCATTTCCCGCCCGTCCCCTCCAATCCCAGTAGCGAGTCTCTTCAGGTGGGATCCCGTGGGGAAGCGACACTCAAACGCAGTGTATAGATTGGCTACAGATTGGCCTTGCCAAGCCGGGCTACTGGCTGGGTGTTGGCTGTCCTCCCTCAGGAGGTGTTTGCCCTTCAGGTGCAGGAGCAGTGCCGAGAGGAACGCCTTTGTTGTAGTAGTAAGCAACCAGATCGAAAGCGGCGTCTAGGTTCTCTGTGCCTTGGCCAGGGTTGAGAGAGATGTTGCTCACCCGGAACAGAGCGCGAAAACGCTCGATGTCTCTCATGAGGTTGATGATGTCGGTGTAGGGACCCCGCAGGGTGACGCGGGTTGTCTGCAGTTGGATGGCTGGGGCGATGATGGCAGGCACTTCTGGGTTGTTCGAGGAAGCTGGCGTCAGAGGGGAAGGGCTGAAACTGAGCAACTGAGCATTGGGTTGTCCCCGCACCAGTCGGTTGAGATCGATCAGTTGCGTGTCGGCATTCTCGGGGGTGGCGAGCAAGGCGCTGATCTGTTGCTGCTGCACGCGAGCCCTCTCGATTTGGTTGGGCAGATCCTGTAAGCCGGCAATCTGGCCCTGTACCTCCTGCAACTGGCTGGTTTTTTGGGCTACCTCTCTTTCTAAGGCTTGCACCTCTCTAATCAGAGGACGGAGTTGGGTGAAGGCCAAAAAGCTCGCCGCGCCCAGGCCCAGGATCCCGATCAACAGGCCAATGCGAATAGGGGTCAGCTCGACCCCCAACAATACCGGCGGCCCTGCCGGAGGTGCCACCAGTTGTTCGTCGTGAAAACTTTCCACCGAGCCGGTCATCAGTTCCCCTCCACTTGACGCAAAATGCGGATCTTTTCCACCAAGCCTATCGCTCCCCGCTGCTCCAGCTCGCGGGTCAACTCCGGGTCGGGATCCCCTATGGTTCGAATAGTAACCGTTAGGCCGTAGGTGACGCTGGGTTCAGTTTCAGGGGTGCCCTCCACTCGAGAGGCACTGTTGAGAACGGCACTGGTTACGAAGTTGGAATCCAGCAGAGTGAGCAAAAAGTCGTTCACCAAGGGAAAATCCAGCGCCCCGCCTTGGATGTTCACAGTATCGCCAGAGGCGCTGATGTTGGTTATCCATACCCCTTGCCCAGGGATCCTGCGCCGCAGTTCTTCTAGAATGGCCGACCAGGGCTGGACGGATCCGAGAAAAGAGCGAAACCCTTCCGTCTGGGTGCGAATGGTTTGCAGTTCTTGGCTGAGGCCCTGGAGTCGGGTCAACTCGGCATTGGCTGTGCTGAGTTCACCGTCGAGGCGGGTTCGCTCTGCCCTCAGAGTATTCCGCTGACGGGAAAAGCTGTCTTGGAAATACAAGAAAGCCCCCATGGCCACAGCAGCCACGGCAACCCCCAGACCAATGGCCAAAGCCCAGCTCTCAGCTCCGGCGGCAGTTTCCGGGCCAGCCACCACTCCCCCTGTCTGAACTGTGGTGGGAACCTCCGGTCTTTCTTTCAGAAAGTTGATCTCTGGTGTGTACATCTCACCGCCTCGCTCATGGTTGGGTATTGCGCTTAGGGGATCCTCTTGGGCGGATCCCGAAGACTACTTGCTGGCTTCCCGCATGGCCAGCCCCAGGGCCACTCCCATCGCCGGTCGCTCCTCCAAGGGCACCTCGATTGAATCCGGTATCAGGATGCTGCCGAAGGGATCCGCTAACTCTACGGCCAGGCTCAGCGACTGCGACAAGAAACCATCCATTTGGCCAATAGCCGCCCCCGGCCCAGCCAACAATACCTTCACCACAGGGGAGTTACTCTCTGCGCTGGTAAAGAAATCAATGGAGCGCCTCAGCTCGTCCGCCAAATCGGAAACGACCCGCGCCACGGCTGCCACGCCCGGGTTACTGGGAACCGGTTGCTCTCCCGTGGCCAAAACATCGGCGGGGTTGATCAAGGGTAACCTTAGAGTTCGCAACAGGTCGCCGGTGCGGCTAACCGGCAAATTCAGGGCCTGGGCTAGCACCTGCCGCATGTGAATGGTGCCGATGTTGACGGTGCGGGTAAACTGCGGGATGCCGTTGACCAAGATGCTGATCTCGCTGCTGTCGTAGCCGATGGAGCTGAGCAACACCGCCTCTTGGGGGCTGTACTGGATGAGTTGGTCACGGATGGTGCGAATGAGGGAGAAGCTGGCCAGCTCCACACAGCGCGCCTTCAAGTTGGCCGCCTGCAGCACGGCCAGGTAATTGTCCACCACCTCTTTGGGGATGGCTGCTAGCAGCACCTCGATGCGCTCAATGCCATCCTGGGAAAGGTCTAGGCCCAGGGGCTGGTAGTCCACATCCGCCTGATCCCGGGGGTAGGGGATGTAGAGCTCCGCCTCCTGTTCTAGAACCACCCGCCGCAACTCATCGGCAGGCAGGTCAGCAGGCAGGCGAATGAGACGGACGATCGCCTCTCGCACCGGCACCGCGGTCGCCACTGGCAAGCTGGTGGGCACCTTGTATTCGTTTAGTAAGTTGGCCAATGTCAAGCCAACTGTGCTCGGATCAAGAATGCGCCCCTCGATCACTGCCCCCTCTGGCATTTCCACGCTGTGGTAGTGAACCAGACGATAGCGACCATTGCCCTGCTTCTTGACTTGGGCAACAGCAAGGCGCTCGGGATTGATATCTACCCCAAGCATGGTTTGAGTTTTGGAGCCACCAAGAAAGCCGAACACGCCCTGCCCTCTGCGCCACTGCTAGACGCATACTACCCAATTTGTCTGGGGGTTACCACCATTTGCAGTTGACTGCTGGCAAAGATTTGTGCTAGCTGACCCTCCCCTGCCAGGGATCCCAACCCGTTCCAAGCAAGCGAGGCTTGCCTGTAGCTACACCCTAGATGGGAAAGGCAGAACTTGCGGCTAGAATCGTAGTCTGTATCTATATATATGGACACTGGGCTGACCCTATCGCCCCTCTTTGAAATGCTGAGAACTTGTGAATTCGACCTGGCCATTCCGGCCCCAGGCCGGCTATACCGCGGCAGCGGCATCCTCGAGGCTGTCCCCCTGACAGCTCTGGGATCCCGCGTGTTGGTGATCGGGGGGGAGCGCTCCCTGGCCGTGGCCGAGCTGCCCCTGAAGCGCAATCTGGGGCGGGATCCCGCCGTTCAGGTTTACTGGAGCACCTATGGTGTCGACTGCAGCGAGTCGGAGCTGGCTCGCCTACAGGCCCTGGCCACGGCAGAGTCCGTAACCGGCATTGTAGGGGTGGGGGGCGGCAAGGCCCTAGACACGGCCAAGTTGGTGGCCCATCGCTTGGGGATCCCGGTGGCGACGGTGCCCACCTCCGCCGCCACCTGTGCCGCCTGGAGCGCCCTGTCCAACATCTACTCTGACACAGGTGCCTTTCAGCGGGATGTGGCTTTGGATCGGGCACCTGCCGCTTTGATTCTGGACTATGAGCTCATCCTGCAGGCCCCGGCGCGCACCCTGGTGGCCGGGATTGGAGATGCCTTGGCCAAGTGGTACGAGTCTTCTGTCAGCAGCGGCGCCTCGGAAGATGCCCTGGTGATCGGAGCTGTGCAGCAGGCCCGCGTTTTGCGGGATTTGCTCTTGCAACAATCGGTGGCGGCCCTGCGGGAGCCGGGTGGCACGGCTTGGAAGCAGGTGGTGGATGCCTGCATTTGCCTGGCGGGGATCGTCGGCGGCATGGGAGGGGCCAAGTGTCGCACCGTGGCCGCCCACGCCGTTCACAACGGCCTAACCCATTTGCCGGGACACCGGGCCACCCTGCACGGGGAGAAAGTGGCCTTTGGCATTTTGGCCCAGCTCCGCCTAGAGGAGATCCTGCAGGGAAGCCAGTTGGCGCTGGCCGCCCGCACCCAGTTGCTGGCGTTCTACCGCCAGGTGGGGCTGCCCCTCAACTTGCGGGATCTCCACCTCGACCACCTGGGATCCGCCGAGCTGCTGCAAGCAGCCCAGGTGGCCTGCCAGCCAGGCTCCGATATCCACCACCTGCCCTTCCCCGTCAGCCCGGAAGCCCTGCTGGTGGCTCTTACCACCACCGACCTGACCAGCTCCAGCCCCGCCTTGCTGCGGCTTTAGGCCCGCCAGCCTCTGCCACCTTAAACTTTGCCGGTACGGGCCTGAGTTTTCCTCACCCGCCGCCGCGCCTCGCCGTAGGCCCCGGAGGTGGCGCCTGCCAAGATCAGGGCTCCGCCCAGCCAGGTCCACCCATCTGGGAGCTCGGCAAATGCCCAGAAACCGATTAGACTGGCCCAGAGCAAGCGGGAAAAATCCAGAGGCAGCAGCATCGTCACCTCAGCCAGCTTGTAGGCTTGGGTGAGGGCCACCTGGCCCAGGCTGCCCAACAGCCCCATCGCTGCCATCCACAGCCACTGCTCCGGCGAAGGCCAGGTCCAAACCCAAACAGCAGCCAAGAAGGAAAGGGGGGTCTGCAACAGGCCCATGTAGGCCGTGATCGTGAGGCTGGACTCGGTGCGGGCGAGGATCTTGAGCACAATGGTTACCCAGGCAAAGAGCGCTGCCGCCGCCAAGGCCAGCCCCGTTCCCAAAGAGAACTCCCGCAAGCCCGGCCTCAACACCACCAAAGCCCCGACAAACCCCAGGCCCAACCCCAGCCAGCGGGAGGGGCGCATCTGTTCGCCCAATACCCAGACCGCCATCATGCCGGCAAACAAAAGCTGGACAAAGCTCAGCGCCGTGGCCTCTGCCAAAGGCAAGAGGCTGGCCGCCCAGAAGGAAAGCAGCATCCCCACCGTGCTGATTGCCGAGCGCAGGAGGTAGAAGCTCATCTTGGCGGTGCGCAGCGAGTGGATCCCTGCTCGCAAAAGCAGCGGTACCAGGGCAAGAAACCCGAATAGGTTGCGCGAAAACACAATCTCAAAAGGGTGCAGGGCAGGCGTGTTGAGGCGGATGATCGCCCCCAGGCAGGCAAAGCAGAAGGTGGCCAGCAGCTTCAGGGCAACCCCTTGCCAAGCCCTCTTGTTTCTCCGCTCGGCAAGGTGATCCACCTGGTGGCGATACCCCGTCCCCAAAGTCACAGCTCACACCCAAATGGTTTAGGCACAGAGTTTTCAGCCTCGGGCTCTCAGCTTAACCAGGCTCCTAGGGATCCGGCTGCGCTTCTGGGCACTCCCTGCCGTCCACTGGCCCATCTGATCGGCGGGGCGGGGATCCCTGGGAGCTATGGCCATCTCAAATAGCCATGAACAAGTTGTTCCCTCGCTCCACAGCTCCCCTCTCCCAGAGGGAGAGGGGCTGGGGGTGAGGGGAGAGACGGGCTGGAAGGTCTAGGTCTTCTTCAGGATCTGTCGGAGGTAGGCAATCACTGTCTCTGGCTTGAGGTGGGCCATGCAGGGGTGGCCTTCCACCAGGCAGGCTTCGTTTTTGAACTTGTTTTCTGCGCAGATCCGGCATTTATAGGAAGTCTGGGTAACGTAAACATGGGGCAGGCGTGGAGCCCACAGCCGCACGGGGCTAGCTCCATCGCCATCGGCGTCGTTGCCAAACAGGGCAATGGTGGGGCAGCCCACGGCCGCCGCAATGTGCATCGGCCCCGCGTCCACGGAAATACAAACCCGCGCCCGCTTCAGGGCCCCGGCCAACTCGAGGAGGCCGGTCTTGCCCCGCAGGTCGATCATCCCCGTCTGGATCAGGAGTTGGTCTTCGCCGTCGCCGTGGTAGAGGGATCGCTGTAGCTCGGGGGCGCTGCCAATGAGCCCCACCTGCAAGCCCTGCCCCTGGCACCATTCGATCACCTGGCGCCAGTACTGCAAGGGCCACATCTTGGCACGGCGGGTGGTGGTGATGTGCACCAAGACTTCCGGTACTGCAAAGTCGGGATCCCGGCTGGGCAGCTCCAGGCGGAAAAAGTCGGTCTCTACGTAAGCCAGGCGGCAGAAGATCTCGGCGATGTAGTTGCTAGTGAGGATATCTTTGTAGCGCTGCAAAAACGCCAGGCTGTTCCAGTCGTCGTCCTGGAGCATGCGCTGCACCGGGTCGGAGCCGGGATCCAACTTGCGGCGAAAATCCAGGGTCAAGCCGGCCCCGGCAATGTACCGGGGTCGCAGGGCCGTCACCGCCACCAGGTTGAGCTCGCTGAACTCGTCGCAGTTGATGGCCAGATCGTAGGGCCCGGCCTGGGCCACCCGATCCCGCACTGCCGCCGTCAGGGCCTCGAGGTAATCGGGGCGGCGGCTGTAGAGGGGGAAGCTGAAGTCGATATAGGGACAGTGGAGCTCAAAGTCGCGGGTGGTCTCGCTGCCGAAAAAATCCAGGACACAGCCGGGGTATTTCTCCTTGAGGCCGCGCAAGAGGGGGACGGTGACCACGAAGTTGCCCACCTTGCTGGAAGAAAATACCGCTAGGTGGGGCCGTTCCCGCAGAGGCTGGTTGGCAAACCGTTGCATAGGGTTGGGATCCCCAAAAAAAGCCGTTTGCGTCGGCGGTGCGGAGCACGTTTGCTAGGCTAGCATCCCCAGATCCCCTTCGCGGCCAGCGCCGGGATCCCTGGGCCAGACTTTAAGGCCGGCTGGCTTGGCTGCCATCCCAGATGACCACCACGGCAAAGCGATCCAGAAAGCCGCTGCTGGCGTTCATCTGGCGCAGGTTGAAGGCGTCTTCGGCGGAGATCACCAGGTCGTAACCCAGCGTGCGCATGGCGCGAAGGCGGTGGGGCCGTTCTCCAATCCGGTTGACCAGCGAGCGGGCCTGCTCTTCCGAGGTGGTGTAGGCGGCGGTGCCCTCGCTGCCCACAAAGGCGGCGTTGAGGTCTTGGCCAAGGTTGATAGGCGGGTAAACTGGGTTGCCGTCGGGATCCAAAAGGCGCATCGACTGGCTGGGCAAAAAGTCCAGGCCCCGCGCATCGACAATTAACCCAGTTACCTGGGGCTCTCGCCGCCGGGATCCCGCCTCTAGGCCAGTTCCACCCCCTGGGCCCATCCCTGAGCCAGGGCTGGAGCCGCGCACCCCGCTCTGGCCGCTGCCGGGCCCGATCACGTCTCCCTGTCCAGAGCCAGAGCCGCCGCCGGGGCTGGTGCCCAACTGCCGCAACAAGTCCAGATCGAAAATCGGCCCTTCCGACCCTGCGTCCTCGACAGGAAACGCCGACTCTACGTTTTCTACCTGGTCGGGAGTGACCGGACGCCAAGGCGTTTCTTCCGGGAGGGGTTGTTTCTCAACCGCTGGGGCAGGGGATCCCCCCTGGAGGCGGTAGAGGGGAGGAAACAGGGTTTGCGCTTCAACAGCTTCCCCCGGCCAGACCAGGATCCCCAGCGCTGCCCAGATCGCTCGCATCCCTGCACCGTGAGTCCTATCTTTCCACCACCTCATGCCCACACCTCTTGGCCTGATAACCTGCGGCTCACCCTTCCCCCATGCTACCCAGGCAAGGCCGGTGCGGCAGGGGATCCCGCGCAGTCCTCTTTTGGACTGGAGAGCAGCGGCTGATGCTTGGCCGCCCATCCGCCGGCAAGGGCGGGCCGCAAGCCCATTTTGGGGATCCCTGACTCGAGATGGCGGGGAAAACGAGGCTTTGATCCCCAGCGATCCCCAAGCTCTTGACCAATAGGCAAAAATACGTGAACATAAGTTCATCATTCCTTTGATCCCCGTTGATCCCGACCTATGGTCATCAGCGGTTGGAAAACGCCAAGCAGGCTGTTACCCCAGTGGGCCAGGGGTTGCCCTTAGCCACAAGCTGGGATCGGCCTTTGGGTTAGCCAGTGGAGTGTGCGCACAAGCCCGATCTGTTGAGGACAGGAGACCCCGACCATGCCACAAGAGCGGATCCCGTTGGAAGAGATGACCATCCGGCAGTTGCGAGAAGAAGCTGCCCGCTACCAGATCCCCAAGTACAGCCGCATGACCAAGGATCAGCTCATCCAGGCTGTCCGGGAGGCCCAGGCCAAAGCTGGCCGCCCCGCCGATACAATGCCGGAGCCGAGCGGCCAAGAAGCGGTGACTGGCACCAAGTTTGTCGGCCCAGGGCGTAGCAATCCCGATCTGGTCGATGTGGACAAGCCGCTGGGGGATTTGCCGGATGGCTATGGCGAAAGCCGCATCGTTTTGCTGCCGCGGGATCCCCAGTGGGCCTACGCCTATTGGGATGTGCCCAACGAGGCCAAAGAAAGCAAGCGCCGCGAGGGAGGGCAGCAGTTGGCGCTGCGCCTCTACGACGTAACCGATATCGATTTCGAACGCCAGCCGGCCCACAGCATGCAGGAGTACCCCTGTGACGAGCTGGCCCGCGAGTGGTACTTGCCGATCCCGGTGAGCGACCGCTCCTATTTGGTGGAGATCGGCTACCGGACCGCAGATGGCCGCTGGCTGATGTTGGCCCGCTCGGCGGCGGTGATGGTGCCGCCGGTCTTCCCCTCCGACTGGTTTGAAGAGCACTTCCTGACGGTGCCCTTTGACATGCCCCTCCAGGGCCGCACCCTCTACCAGCTCACCGAGCCCTACAAGCGCAGCGCCACCGGCATGGGCGTGGTGGCCTACAAAGGCGACGAGCCGCAGCGGCAGAGGACGGCGGATCCCTTCCTGGAGATGGTGGGCGGCTTCGAGGCGATGCGGGTGGCGGGATCCCTGTTTGGCAGCCACCAGATGGGCAGCCGTCAACTGGTGCCCGAGCAGGCCATCAGCTCGTTTATTATCCCGTCGGGCGTGGGCATGATGGGAATGGCTATGGCCATGGCCGAAGTGCCTGCTGCTCCCTGGATGGCTTCCGGGTCGGGACTAGGGCTGTTCTCCGGCGCTTCCGAAGTCCTGCCGCGGCGCTCCCGCAAGTTCTGGCTGGTGGCCGATGCCGAGCTGATTGTCTATGGGGCCACGGAGCCCGATGCCACCGTCACCATCGGCGGGCGCAAGATCCAGCTCAACCCCGATGGCACCTTCCGCTTCCACATGGCTTTCCCGGATGGCAACATCGACTTCCCCATCTTTGCTGTGGCTGCCGACGGCGAGCAAAACCGGGAGATCCACATGACCTTCGACCGCCGCACCCTCTCCCGCCGCACCAACACCAAGGA
>Ga0308421_1001491_pt1 | contig 12316 bp, 10 predicted proteins | sample HotsprSampleMS60_FD_203673 | JGI IMG/M metagenome (GOLD analysis project Ga0308421, IMG submission 203673) | Hot spring phototrophic mat microbial communities from Mushroom Spring, Yellowstone National Park, Wyoming, United States - 20090730_MS60 ...
TTAGATGAAGAGCAGGTAGAGGAGCTTGAGGCTGGAAAGGAAGAGGTTGAAGAACTTCTTGAAGAAGAGGAGGAGTAATAAAGCTATCGTTGAAAGGGCTAAAAACTCTATCACTCTTTCTTGTTTGCTTCCTTGTTCTTTTATTAAAGATAAATTCTTTATACGCCCTGCCTGCGTCTTCAAAGATTGAGGTTTCTGCCGATAGGTTTGAAATCCTTGGGCGGGGCGAAAGGCTCCTTGCGGAAGGTAATGTTTTCCTAGAAAGCAAAGATTTTTTTATCCTTGCTGACCAAGCAATCTTTGACCCAAGGCGGGAAATCTTAGTTTTAAAAAGATTTCAAATTCAGGATCTAACGGAAAATGCAAGCTTAAGGGGAGATTCGGCAACCGTTGACCTTAGGTTCAATCAGTTGGAGAGCGATAGCGTCCTCCTCTTTCTTAAAAAACAAAACATCCGCATAAAAGCCTATGGTTTTGAGAAGAACGCCTTAAACGAATACAAAGCAGAAAGGGCTATCATTACAAGCTGCGAGCTTGACTGTGAAAAGGAGGAGTTTCCGCCCTGGAGCATAGAGGTTAAAAACTTTATTTTTGGACCCGACGAGCTTTCCAAAGCTGATGCTTCAAAGTTCAGAGCAGGCAAGTTCCCTCTTCTCTATCTTCCTAAGTCTATCCTCATGCCCAAGGTGAGCCTACCCGTTTTGCAGGAGAGAAAGCAAGGTTTTCTTCTTCCGAACATCGCCCAGGGTAATAGACTTGGCTTCGGCTTCCAACTTCCTTACTTTCTACCCCTTACTGACCAGATAGACTTCACCATATCTCCCCTTTATCTTACGAAACGAGGGCTTCTTTTTGACTTGGAAAACAGAATAACCCTTACCGAAAACATTAAATCGGTCTTCAACTATCGATACCTTGAGGATAGGGAAAAAGGGGAGGGGAAACGCTGGTGGTTAACAGGTAAGGTTGATATTGGCTTAAGGGAAAATCTTGATGTGCATCTTGATGTTGACCTCGTCTCTGATAAGGTGTTTCTTGAGGAATTCAACGTTGGTGAAGGCGGGTTTGACCGAGTAAAATCTCGCTATCTTGAGACCTTTAGGCGGGATGTTGACGATAAAACTCAGGATTACCGCGCATCAAACCTTTGGGGGCAGTGGTTTAGAGGTAGCCTCTACAGCAGGATTTCAAGCACCTACTACGATTATCACGGTCCTAACGATGAGAAAACAATCCTTCAGCCCTTAGCCAATTTCCATCTAAACATCCTTCCCTTTGAGTGGCATGCCCTTTTGCCAACCTTTGTCTTTGATTATCACTATTTTTATAGAGAGAAGGACTACTACGGGCATAGGGTTTCCCCAAAGATTGAATTGAACTATCCGTTTAAATTTTCCTATCTGCGGAATCTTTTTACCCTTTCCTACACCCAAAACCTTTATTATCTTTCCGAGAGGGGAAATTTTTCGCAGGACAAGTTCTTAAGCGGTTTTGTTTCTGCCGAGGTTTCTTCTTATACCTTGCTTAAAAGGTCTTATTTCTTGCCTTTTGGCGGACGAGGAGATCTTAGCTTTGAGCATGTGCTTAAGCCCTTTGCCATTCTCCATTATCAGTCAAAGTCCTCAAGAAAGGATGTCCCAATATTCGTAGATGAGGATTTGCTAAAGGATAAGACCTTGGCTTTGGAGTATGGGCTGTGGCAGTTCTTCAACCTTCCTACACGCTACAATTTTCTTATTGTCAAAGCCTATCAAATCTACGACATCGAGAAGGCAAAAAAGAGCGCAACCTCTTTACCCCCTGAGGAACGAGCTCTCTCCGACCTCTATCTTCAGGTCCTACTCCAAGGGAGGAGAATTAGCGCAAGGTATGACGCAACCTACAACTTTTACGGTTACGGCTTCAAAAAGCATTATTTTACGGTCACGACAAACAAGGTCCTAATTGATAGGCTAAACCTTCAGTATCAAGAGGATTCAGCTTGGAAGACAAGGCAAGCTATTTTTGAGGCTTATCATACCTTTTGGCAAAGGTTAGCCCTTCATTTTTATGCCACAAGAAACCTAAAGCTTAACCAGACCTCCGAGCTTAAGCTTGAGCTTGCTTATCTCCAGGATTGCTATCTCCTTGGGTTTGGTTTTACTTCAACGCCAAAGGATACAAAGTTTCATTTTATGGTAAACCTTGTAGGGCTTGGCGGCTTAGGAACAAGCTCTTTAGCTCAAAATTATCCTTGAAAGATGATAAGTTATGGCAGAAAGTATGTAGGCTAAAAATAAGCTGTAGAAAAAGTAAAGAAGAGCGTAGCTTTTTCCCGCCTCTTTCCAGATGGTTGCAAGAGTTGCCATGCAAGACATGTATACAAGGATGAAAACCAAGAAAGACAGCGCTTGAGGAGGTTTAAATAGTCCCTTTATTCTTTCTTTAATAGTTTGCTTTTCTTCGTCTTCTTTATCCTCGTTAGAAAAAACCGTAGGATAGGGGGTAATAAGGGAGATTAAGCCTTTTTTTAAAGCTTCGACAAATCTCTTCCCTTGTTCTTGGGCTTTGCTCTTCCAGTCAAAGGCTTCCACCTTTTCTTCTTTTTCTTCCTCGACGATGACGCCGAGGGTGGAAATGATAGCTTCTCTGGCTAAAAAGGCTGGGATCAAGCTTGTTCCTATCCTCCAGTCATCCAAGCCAAGCGGTGCAAAGATGTAGGAGATGGCTTTTCCTACCCTTGCGGCGTAGGTATTTTCTAATTTTTTTTCTCCTAAGGGTAGGTTTAAAAGCAGCCATATCACCACGGATATGGCAAAAATTATCGTTCCAGCTCTGTAAAGAAAGCTTTTCAGATGAAGCCAAACGATGCGAAATAGCATTTTTGCTGAGGGCAACCGATAGGGTGGTAGGTCCATCACAAAATGAGAAAGTTCTTTTTTGTATAAAGTTTTTTGTAGGATTAAGCCGGTTAAAACCGCCACAAAAATTCCCAACATGTAGAGACAGAATACGATTAAAACAGGGTTTTGAAAGAAAAGGATTGCAAAAAAAGAGAATACAACGAGCCTTGCACTGCAAGACATAAAGGGTATCATAGCCATCACGATCAATCTATCCTTAGGGTCAGTAAGGACCCTTAAGGCAAGGATGGCAGGAACATTGCAGCCAAACCCAAGGAGTAAAGGAATGACGCTATGTCCATGAAGCCCAATTCTATGAGTAAACCTGTCCATAAGGAAGGCAACGCGGGGGAGATAGCCAGAGGTCTCTAAAAGAGTGATAAAAAGAAACATCAAAAAGACTGTCGGAACAAAGGTAAGAACTGTTCCAACCCCACCGATCACCGCGCTTCCAAAAAACTGCACCAAAAAATCCGGAAGACCGGAACGGCTCAAAAGGAAAGATAGCCCTTTACCCAAAAAATCCGAAAAAAAACCGTCAAGAAAATCAACTAAAGGAGAAGAAAGGTCAAACACCGTCTTAAAAACAAGATAGTAAATCAAAAAAAGGAAGAGGATGCCTAAAAATGGATGCAAAAGGAGATTGTCAAGAAAATCCGAAATGTTTCTTTGGGTAATAAGCCTTTTACGTAAGATCTCTTTAGCTAAACCTTGAGCTAAGCTTGCATAAACAAGGTTTAAAGGTTCAGCCCCGCTTACTATCTGAACAGGAATTCTTGAGAGGGTAGGGACTAAGTTTTTCTCATGGGCGATAATGATAGCCTTAAGGAGCTCATCTGTTCCTTTTCCTGTTCTTCCTACGGTTTTGACAACCGGAACTTTTAAGATTTCCGAAAGTCTTGCCTCATCTATCTTTATGCCTAAAGCCTCGGCTTCATCAGCCATGTTGAGGGCAATTACCATTGGTTTTTTTAGCTGAGCAAGCTGAAGAGTAAGATAAAGGTCCCTTTCAAGCTTTGGGCTTTCAACCACATTAAGGATGAGGTCATAGTCCCCTTGTTTTAGATAATCTACCGCCACCTTTTCATCTAAAGATGTGTAAAATTCTAAAGTGTAAATGCCTGGAAGGTCCACAAACTCAATTTCATATCCTTGAAAAATTGTCCGCCCTTCCTTTTTTTCAACCGTGACCCCAGGGAAATTTCCAATAGTTAAAGTTGTCCCGCAAAGATGATTGAGAAGGCTTGTTTTGCCAACATTCGGGTTACCTGCTAAAACAACGCGAATTTTTTCCATTACCGCTCCAATAGATATTTTTAAAGTTTAGATAAAAGCTTAATCAAAAAATTCCGGGGACAACCCTTTTCATCCTTTATTTGGCAAACAGCGTCCTTATCTTTTATAGGACAGGGTTCTTGCAGAGCTGATTCTTCGTTTATAAGCTCGCAAGGCAAATCCTCGGCAACCTTCTCCGTCCTTACAATCTTGACTGGTATCCTGCTTGCAAGCTCCTTGTTTATGACGATTCTGGAGTTTCCAATTTCAACGAGCATAGTTCGACCACATACTTGAAGCACCTTTAAGAGCTCACCTTTTCTTAAACCCATGGCTATGAGCTTTTTACACATCACATCCGTAGGTAAATCAAGGACTTCAACAACCTTACCCTTTTCTACCATATCGAGGGTGGTGGTTTCTGCCTTTTGACATGTTTCGCATATACCAAAGGATTCCAAGTGATGGGTAAGTAGCTTAAATCCCTTTTCATCCTCCTTTGTTCGAATAAAGCTTTCAAGCTCAGGGTCAACGATTTCTTCAACCTTTCCACATCGCAAACAAAGGAAATGAAGATGTGGAGCTTTATTAATCGTTACTTCATAATGCGAGTGCCCATCTTGCCGATACACTTCTTGAATGTATCCAGCTTCGATGAATAAGGGAATGCTCCTATAGATGGAGGGCTTAGAAATCTTTTTGTTCTTTTGTTTTAGCCGTTGATATAACTCCTCTACATCAAAGTGCCCATCAAGGCTAAGAATTCCCTCAAGTATTTCTTCTCTTTCTGAGGTATATTTTAGACCTTTTTTCCGAATGAAATCCCTAAAGCTTTTTAAAATCTCTTCAAGCATTCTAAAATTTTTGCAACTGATTTTCAAATTAAAATAATTCTTCATAAAAATTTGTCAAGAGGGTATGAGAATGTTCAAAAAGGTTCCCTACTTCGTCCTCCCGAGCGTCCTACTCCGTCATGCCGAGCGTTAGCGAGGCATCACTCGCTTCGCTCGGGACGGCGTCCCCCCTCACTTCGTTCCAGACGGCGTCCCGGGATGTCTTCCCGAGGCGCGCAAGCGCCGAGGGACCCCCTCGGCTGACGCCTTTGGTTGACAAAAATGGGGGGGTTCGGGGCGACAAAAAAGTAGGCTCGGGGCGACAGCAGGAGGGCTTGCACAAAAACATTCTTAATACAGCTTCAGAGGGTATGGAGGATAACTCGATATAATCATTTAGATGGCTTCTAATTTGTTTAAAGTGTTTTAAAATCTTTAATCTGAAGCCAACCAGCCAAAAAACTTTGGGGATACATTGAGGCAAGTCCCTTCAAAAAGCCCTTCTTCTCAAGCCAAAGAAGAGCGCATCGAAAAGATAGCCAGAGGGGCAAGCTCAGTCACCATAGCAGTTTTCATAAGTAGGGTCCTTGGGCTTGTCAGAGAACAAGTCCTTGCCTACTTTTTTGGAGCTGGAAAAAGCATGGATGCCTTCGTCGTAGCTTACCGCATCCCAAACCTCTTGAGAGACCTCTTTGCCGAGGGGGCAAGCCAAGCAGCCTTCGTCAAGGTCTTTAGCTCAACCTTAGAGCGTGAGGGAAAAGAAAGGGCTTTAACGGTAGCAAAGACGCTTCTTGCAAATTTTATCTTGTTTTCAGGCTCGGTGGTTCTCCTTATGCTCCTTTTTGCTCCAAGCCTCGTTGAGCTTCTTGCCCCAGCCTTTAAAGAAACACCCTCAAAGTTTTCCCTGGCCGTAAACCTAACCTACATAACCATACCCTTCCTCTTCTTCATAAGCTTAGCCTCTCTCTTTGCCGGCTTGCTAAACAGCCTTGGCTATTTTTTTCTACCTGCCCTCTCTTCCGGTCTTTTTAACCTTTCTTCTATCTTGATCGGGGTTTTTGGCTATTTCCTTTTAGTTTTCCTTGGGATTGAGCCTATCTATGCCATGGCGGTTGGGGTAACCCTTGGAGGTTTTTTTCAAGCCTTAATTCAGGTTCCCCTTCTTTTGAAAGAGGGTTTTTCCTTGGGTCTTAAACCCGATTTTTCTCATCCTGCTTTCAAGGAGGTCTTAAGGCTCATAGGTCCAACCATCTTTGGGCTTTCCATCATGCAGATAAACATCTTTGTTAACACCTACTTTGCTACCTCCTGCGGTGAAGGGGCTGTCTCTTGGTATTCCTATGCCTTTCGGGTTATGTATGTGCCCCTTGGTTTGTTCGGAGTTGGAATAACTCAAGCCCTCCTCCCAGAGTTGACAAGAATCCTAAGTAAAAAAGAAAGGCAAGCAGAGCTCCCTCAGGCAAGGGATCTCTTTACCCGCTCGCTTGCTATGTCTTTAAGCTTATCCCTTCCCTCATCAGCCGGTCTATATCTTCTCGCTCAGGAGATAATCTCCGTCCTTTTTGAACGGGGGAAGTTTACAAGCCTTGACACGGAGATGACGGGTGCGCTCTTAGCTATACTATCCTTGGCTCTTCCTTTTTACAGCGCATCAAAGACTATAATCCCTCTTTTTTATTCCCTTGGAAAGACTTACATCCCAGCCCTGGCAAGTGGGGTAGCGCTGCTTGTAAACCTTGCCGTTATATTACTTAGTATAAAAAAATTAGGGATAAAAGCGGTAGCCCTTGGGACGACATCATCCCTAATCTCCCAGTGTCTATTCTTAAGCCTTGTATCTGTTTTGTATTTAAGAGGGCTAAGCTTTAGGGTGCTTTTCCGAGCCTTTGGAACTATCCTTTTGGGAACGGCTATGATGAGCCTTCTTGTTTATGGGCTAAAGTTTTACTTTTTTGAGCAAGCTAAGCTACCTAAGGCATGGCTAATCCTTTTTGCCGTGCCGGCAGGGGCAGGAGTTTACTACGCTATCGTTAAGCTTTTTGGACCAAGGGAGGCTTATCTCATGCTCGATAGGCTTTTTGGCATCTTTTTAAAGCCTTTAACAAGAGCGACTTCATTCAAGAGGCATAGGGGGTAAGAGCATGTATTTAGTTTTTACCTTAGCAGTAAGCAAAGATGTAGCACCTCTCATCGAAGAGGAGCTTTATAGCCTAGCAAGGTCAGGCTGGGAATACGAAGAAAGGGATTTAGAGGTGATTTTTAAGTTATACTTCCCTTTAAACTTGGAAAAAAAGGACTCAGACCTCCTCGAACATCTACATTCTTTGAGCCAAAAATACAAGGTGGCAAGGGTTGAGCTTTCCCTTCGGCCTAAGGAGAAGTGGGAGGAAATTTGGAAGTATAACTTCCCGCCCCTTATGGTAGGAAAGAGGCTTTTAGTCCTTCCACCTTGGGAGGAAGGGGAGGAAGAGGAGGGAAGGATCAAGGTTATCATCTATCCAGGGCAAGCCTTTGGAACAGGGCATCATGCCACAACCCAACTTATGCTTGAAAATCTTGATGAATTTTTAGAGGGGAAGGAGGACAAACCACTAAGAGTTCTTGACATGGGTTGTGGGAGCGGGATTTTAGCCATTGCGGTGGCAAAGCTTTGCCCAAAGGCAAGCATCCTTGCGGTAGACATAGATGGGCTTGCCCTTTCTGCAACCTATGAGAACGCCGAAAGAAATAAGGTCCTAAGTCAGGTGAAAATTGCAAAAGAGGTTCCGAAGGAAGAAAGGGATAAAAAGTTCGACCTCATCCTTGCCAACATCGGGCAAAAAGAACTAAAAGCCCTCTCCTCTCTTTTTAAGGAGCTAAGCAAGCCTGGAGACACCTATCTTATGCTCTCGGGTTTCTTTAAAGAGGATGCTGAGGATATTTTTAGACATTATTTTCAACTTGGGTTCAAAAAGGTGAAATCTCAGTCTTTCCGGGAATGGGGCTTTCTTATGCTTAGGCTTTAGGTTGGTAGTTTAGTATAAAAATTCATCTTGACTTTAAAAAAAAATACATTATAAAAATGGTATGCTCGAGTTAATAAATGTAAAAACAACAAGAAAGACAGAATTAATAGACATAACCCACGAGATAGAAAAACTTTTGCCCAACAAAGACGGCATTTGCATCCTTTTTAATCCCCATACAACCGCAGGTCTTATTGTTAATGAAGGGGCTGACCCCTCAGTTAAAGAGGACATTTTAGCCATATTCTCTCAACTTGCTCCTGAAAAATTCCCCTACAAGCATCTTGAAGGTAATTCTCCCGGTCATGTAAAGTCTGCCCTTACAGGACCTACCCTTATTCTTCTCGTCGAAAAAGGAAAACTTCTACTTGGCACCTGGCAAAAGGTCTTCTTTGCCGAATACGACGGACCAAGGAATAGAAAGGTTTTTTTAAAATTTATTGAGGGATAGAGCTTGAAAAAGCTGATACTATCTCTATTAGTAGGTTTTGCCCTAATCTCCTGCGTGCCAAAAAAGGAATACACTCAAGAAAAATTGCAATCTCACAAGGAAATAGCCAAGGTCTACATTGCCGATGGTCGTTATCAAGATGCCTTAAGAGAGCTCACCCTTGGTATTTCAACGGATAAATGCGACGCAGAAACTTACAACCTCCTAGGCGTAGTGTATCTAAACATTAAAGACTATGCTAAAGCAGAAGAATCCTTTAACGAAGCTTTAAAGCTTGACCCTAACTTTTCTGAAGCCTGCAACAATCTCGGACTACTCAATCTTCTTCAAGGAAGGTATCAGCAAGCCATATCTTATTTTGAGAAAGCTTTAGCCAATCCCCTTTATGCAAACGCCCACTCAGCTAAAACCAACATGGCTCAAGCCTACTATCTCCTTGGCGATAAAAATAAGGCGATCGAGATTTTAACCTCTCTTCTTAAAGAAAGGGCTGACTATGCTCAAGCCCTCATCGAGCTTGGTAAAATCTACCTTAACGAGAGGGACCTTCAGGCAGCAGAGTTTTATCTCAAACAAGCCTTAAAGCTCGACCGAGCATCAAGCGAAGCCCGCTACTACTTAGGCGAAGTTTTTTTCCAACAAGGAAAGTTTGACTTGGCAAAGGAGCTTTGGGAATCCTTAATTCAAATTAGACCAGATTCTCCTTGGAGTAGCCTTGCCAGAGAAAAGGTCTTCTTTTTAGAAAGGCTAAAAACTCAAAAACCTTAAGCCTTTTGAGCTTTCTTCAAACTTTCTTTTAGCTCCTTTCCCTTTTCTTTGTAGGCAATAAGTCTGTTTAAAGCTTTAATAAGGGCTTTAAGGCTTGCGATGACGATGTCTCCGTCCTTGCCAAGCCCTGCAGTCCTCACCCCATCCTTATCCTCAAGGATAACGCCACACACTCCCTCGGCTGAGGTTCCGCCGTTTAAGGCATCAATATGGAAGTCAACGAGCCTTAGCCACTCCTTATCGGAAGAAGGTTCAAAGCTATAGCCGAGAGCAGAGGCAACGGCCTTGTAAGCGGCATCGATGGGACCAACGCCGAGCCCTATAGAAACCTTTTTACCCTCCCTTGTATCCTCAACTTCAACCTGAGCAAAGGGCTTAAGAGAACCGCTGTAGACGCTTATTACCTGCGAAGAAGAGAGCCTATACCGATAAGTATCTTCAAGAAAGACATCGAGAACGATCCCTTCAAGGTAGGAATCGTCAACAACCCTAAGGATATCCTTAACTTCAGCTCGGTAGCGTTCAAACACCTTGTTTAAAGGTTCGCTATCAAGTTCCCAGCCAAGGCTCTTAAGCTTGAAGGAAATGGCATGCCGCCCTGAATGCTTGCCAAGAACGATGGCCGACCCTGACCAGCCAACATCCTCCGGATTGATGATCTCATAGGTGCTTCTCTCGCAGAGGACTCCATGCTGATGAATGCCTGACTCATGGGCAAAGGCATTTGCCCCAACTATTGCCTTGTTTGGCTGAATGGGCATCCCAGTGTATTTGGAAACAAGCTGGCTTAAAGGAACGATCATCCTTGTGTTTACCCGTAGTTCTGGCTCATAACCGAGGGTTTTAGCAAAGAAGTCCTTCCTTGTTTTAAGGGTCATGATGATCTCTTCCAGTGCTGCGTTCCCAGCTCGCTCCCCTATGCCGTTTATCGTCCCCTCTACCTGAGTTGCTCCTGCTAAGATGGCAGAAAGGGAGTTTGCCACTGCAAGCCCAAGGTCGTTATGGCAATGAACGGATATCCTAAGCCTTCCGCTCTTTAAATCCTCTTCATAACCGTGATCCTTAAGCTTATTAATTAAAAAGTTTATGAGGGCATAATACTCTTGCGGAACGGTATAGCCTACGGTGTCAGGAATGTTTACCGTCGTTGCCCCAGCTTTAACTACCTCTAAAACAACCTGAGCCAAGAAGTCCCAGTCCGAACGGGTGGCATCCTCTGCTGAAAATTCAACATCTGGACATAAACTTTTGGCAAAGCATACAGCTTCTCTGGCTAGTCTTAAAACTTCATCTCTACTCTTTTTAAGCTTATACCGGAGGTGAATGTCCGAAGTGGCAATAAAGGTATGGATACGAGGATTTTCGGCATCCCGCAGAGCCTCCCAGGCAACCTCAATATCCTTTTGGTTAGCCCTGGCCAGGGCGGCAATGGTTGCCCCCTTTACCTCTTTGGCGATGGTTTGCACAGCCTGGAAGTCGCCAGGAGAAGTAACCGGAAATCCAGCCTCGATCACATCTAATCCAAGCTCAACAAGCATTTTCCCGATCTCAACCTTTTGCTTCAAGTTTAAAGATACTCCTGGCGATTGCTCTCCATCTCTCAAAGTTGTGTCAAAAAAGATTATCCTTCGGTTCAAGGTTTACCCCCCTAAACTTAGCTTATTTTTAAACTTAAAATTATTTTAAAAACTTTCAACCTGGGATAAAGGTTTTATATCATATTATCACATTTCTTTTGAACCAAAATAGGGATTTAATAAAAAAGAGAGAGAAAGATGAAGGCATAGTATGAACCTCAAAACATGCTATATGGTCGTTATAGTAGCTAAAAAATCTTCCTACGCCCCCCTTAGGGGACAAAAAGGGGCTTCTCTTTTAAAATTTAAGAGAACTTGTTAAACCTAATAACTGGTTTATTATTTTTTTTAAGAACTATATCAGAGAGGGACCACCATGAGAAAAAAAATCTCTTTCTTAGTTTTTATATTTTTTATTGTTTTTGCTTCTAACCTTTGGGCGTCGGCTAAGAGGGTTCTTATTCTGCCCTTTGATATCTATGCTCAGCAAGACCTTTCCTATCTCAAACAATCTCTGCCACAAATGGTCGCAAGCAGGCTTTTCTCCCCAGGTAAGGTTGAACCCATAGACCCGGAGAAAGCTTTGGATGAGGTAAAGAAGTATCAAAGGATGACTCGGGATGTGGCTATCGAGCTTGGAAAGAATTTTCAGGCTGACTATGTGATCTTTGGAAGCATCACTCAACTTGGGGACATGGTGAGCATCGATGCCCAGATCGTAGACCTTTCTCAAGAAAAAAAGCCAGCTCAATTCTTCCAGGAGATAAAGGGACTATCCGAGATAATCCCTCAGATCAGCCGATTTTCAAGAAAGTCAAGGTTTTACATTGAAGGAAAGGAAGAGGATTTCTATCGGGAAGACCTCTTTGCTGGCTATTCCGGGCAACCATACGCCCCGGGAAGATATCATCCAGAAAGGGGATTCTATGGCTATCCTGTTTATCCCTATCCCATACCCCCAAGAGAAGATGAACCAAAGGTAACCCGGGCAAAACCCCGTTTTGGAGAAGAAGACCCAACCTATCAAGGCTTAACCAAAAACTTAGTGATCGACCTTTCAGGTTCAAAGCCAGTTATTGGATTTGCAAAGGAGGATGAGGGTAATAATACCTCAAAGAAAGAGACTAAACAGTCTCAGCCTAACTATTACTCCTATTATCCGCCCCAACCCTACTACAATTACTCGCCTCCTCCATACTATTACTATGCCCCTCAAGAGGAATCCTTAGCAGAAAAGATTTGGAAAAGAATCTGGCCTTTTGGAGAAAAGGAGAAGATTCCTCAGCCTGTGCCTCAACCCCAGGTTTACCAAGCTCAACCATCCCAAGCTCCTCAACCTACCCCACCTCAGGCTCAACCCCAACCCCAACCCCAACCCCAACTCCAACCCCAAACCCAACCCCAACTCCAACCCCAACCCCAACCCCAACCCCAACCCCAACCCCAACCCCAAACCCAAACCCAAACCCAAACCCAAACCCAACCCCAACCAATCTATCCTCAGAACATTCCTCAAAGCATACCT
>Ga0308421_1001507_pt1 | contig 12227 bp, 9 predicted proteins | sample HotsprSampleMS60_FD_203673 | JGI IMG/M metagenome (GOLD analysis project Ga0308421, IMG submission 203673) | Hot spring phototrophic mat microbial communities from Mushroom Spring, Yellowstone National Park, Wyoming, United States - 20090730_MS60 ...
TCAATCTCAACCTGAACCTTGATTTTGTAATTGTTGGCCATTCCGCTCCTCCAGCGTACGGTTTTGCTGGATATGATACCGCAATGGCTCACAATTCAGAAGAGGCGGGTAATTGCACAGGTCGCAACTTTGAGACACACCCGGGGTTAGCCCGTTTTTCTAACCCCTAACCCCTGACCACTAACCGCTAAACTTTGTGTCCTTTGCGAGTACTTCGTGCCCCCTTCGTGGCAGGTAATGGAGTTCATCGGAAATTAGAGCGCGGGGACAGGGTTGTGCCAATAGGGTTGTAAAATCCGTGCTCATCCGTGTCCATCCGCGTTCACCCGCGTCCTATTTCCGATGAAGTCTAATGATCCTGCGCAGGAAAAGGGCCGGGAATCCGACAAATATACAGGAGGCCATCCCTCTATGTCCCTACTGCGAAAGGTCCGGTATGGGTGTGCGGCCGTCCTGATAGGGCTCTGGCTGCTCCCGGCAGGCGCGGCCCCTCCGCCACCGGGGGGCACGTCGGGCGGCCTGGTGGTGGAGTGGGCCTCTCCCCCACCCGATTTTCGTCCTCTCCCTGATGGGTCTGTGGAACTGGTTGCCGAAGGTTACGAGATAGACGGGCGGCCCGGCGCCCTGCGCCTGCCCTTCACCTCGGCCCTGGTCGCCATCCCGCCAGACGCATCTCCCTCCCTTCGGGTCCTCTCCGCCCAGACGACGGTCATTCCCCTCCCGGCCCCCCTGGCCGTCGCCCCGGAACCCGTCGGGGTGATCCGGGATGAGGACGGGCGCCCGGTGGACCCGGCCTTCGCTCCCGCCTCCCGGACCCTTTCCCCTCCCTCCGCTCCGGTCGCTCTGGAAGAGATTGGCACCATCCGGGGGGTTCGTCTGGCCCGACTCACCTTCTACCCCGCCCTGCCCGAAGGGGACCGCCTGCGGTTTTACCGGCACATCCGGGTGGAGATCCGCTTCTCCGGGGAGAAGTGGTCCGCTCTCACCGGCGACGACCCCATCCTGGCCCGGGTGCGCCGCGCCGTCCTCAACCCCCAGGATGCCCTCGTAGCGCAGGATGTATCCTGCAGTCCACAGGATAAATCCTATGCTACCGACGGGGGTGCTACGGGCGGCCCGCGTCAGGCGTTCCTGGAAGTCAGCCGCCCCGGCTTCTACCGGGTCACCTACGCCCAACTGGCCCCCCTGGGCCTGACGAGTGCCAACCCTCACCACCTGCACCTCTTCCAGGGGACGAAAGAGATTGCATACGAGTGGGAAGGGGACGAAGACAACCTCTTTGAGGACGGCGAATCGCTCCTCTTCTACGCCGAACCCCGCTTCAGCCGCTGGACGAGGGGAGACGTCTACCGGCTGGTCGTGGGCGATACCCCCGGCCTGCGGATGACCGCCCGCTCCGCCGACCCTTCCGGGCTTCCCGTCGGAATCCCGTGGGTGGAGCAAATCTTTGAGGAGGATCGCATCTACACGCCCGACACTCTCACATCGGGCATCCCCTCGGGCCGGGACGGCGACCGCTGGACGTGGGACTACCGGGTCGGCCCCGCCGCAACGCCGGTTACCTATTCCTTCTCCCTCTCCGCTGTGGATTCTGCCCGTCTGGCCACCCTCACCCTCTGGCTGATCGGCCGTACCGCTGGCGACCACCGCTGGGCTGTGCAGGCGAACGGCGCCAGTATCGGCGAAGCCGTCTGGTCCGGCAGGACCGCCGTCACCGCGACCTTCTCTATTCCGACCGGTGTCCTGCGCGACGGCGCCAATGCCCTCTCCCTGCGCCCCGTCCTGACGGAAAGCGCCTGGCTGGATGCCTTTGCCGTCTGTTATGCCCGTGGCCTGGGGCCCGCAGGAAGTGCGACCACTTTTGAGGGCTCTCCATCCGCTGCCGCCTACACCGTCACCCTGGCCGCCTCCGGCCCCTACCGGGCCTGCGACGTCACCGACCCGCTCCGCCCCATTCGCCTGACCGGTTTCCGGGTGGACGGCCAGCGGATCACCCTGGGCGGCCCGTCCGGGGGCGGTCCTCGCCGCTACCACGTTGCCGCCGAGGGGGCCATCCGGGCCCCCGACCGGGTCCGGGCGCAGGAGGACCTCTGGGGCTTCCGCGCGGCCGGCGGCGCGACCGGCGCCGACTACCTCATCATCACCCACCCGGCCTTCGCCGACGCCATGGGCCCGCTGGCCGACCTGCGCCGGTCTCGGGGCCTTATGGTCACCGTCGTCAACGTCCTGGGCATCTACGACACCTACGGCGACGGCCGGCCCGACCCCGAGGCCATCCGCCGCTTCATCGCCGATGCCTACGCCAACTGGTCCCCCCGCCCGGTCTACGTCCTTCTGGTGGGGGACGGCTCTTTTGACCCGAAGCGGTACCGGGCCGAATCCCCCCCCACCTACATCCCGCCCTACCTGCTGGAGGTGGGCCCGGCGGGCGGGGAGACCGCTGCCGACAACCGTTACGTCTGCGTGGACGGGGACGACAACCTGCCCGACCTGCTGCTGGGGCGGCTGCCGGTGCGGAGCGCCGATGAGGCCCGCGCCATCGTCCAGAAAATCGTGGATTATGAGACCCGTCCGCTCCCTGGCGGCTGGAACGGGACGGTACTTTTGGTCGCCGATGACCCGGATCCGGCCGGTGATTTTCCCGCCTTTTCCGACGCAACAGCGGCCTGGGTGACCGCCCCCTTCACCGTGACCCGACGGTACTGCGTGGGGGCCAAGTCCACCGAAGACGATTGCGATGCTGAAACCCCCACTATGCGTACAGCCCTTCTGGGGGACTGGAACCGGGGCGCCCTCCTCATCCAGTACTTCGGCCACTCCTCCCGGCATCAGTGGGCGCGGGAGCGGTTCTTCCATCTGGACGACCTGTCCTCTCTTGCCAACAACCGCCGCTACCCCGTGGTGGCCGAGATGACCTGCTTCACCGGCGCGTTCCACCGCCCGGAGCCGACGCTGGATGAGGAACTGGTCACCCGTCCGGATGCGGGTGCCGTGGCGGCCTGGGGCCCGACGGGCCTGGGGGCCAGCGCGGGGCATCAGCGCCTCGCCGCGGGTTTCTTCCGGGCCGTCTTCTCCGACACCGTCGGGACGGTGGGCGAGGCGACCCTGGCGGGGAAATTGAACTTGGTGGGAGCGTCGGTGGGAAGTGACCTGCTGGATACGTACGTTCTGCTGGGCGATCCGGCGCTCCGATGGAACCGTACGCTGATTCCCTGGACCGCTCATGTCTTTCTGCCCCTGGTGCGGCGGTAGTGAGGACATCTTTTCGCCGGACGCTAAAAGCGTCCGGCTTATTTTGCAAAGCCCCTCCGGGGCTGAAAAACAGCCTGCAGGCCTCGGCCCGGGGGGCTTTGCTGGATCAGCCCGAGGGTTTACCCTCGGACTTGCTTTTCAGTTGCCTCTCCGCTCCATCGGGAGTACAATAATAGCGGATTCCGAAGAACATCTCACCCCAAGAGGTGGAGGATGCACGGCATGATCAAACTGTTCAGCGGTAGCGGTTGCCCGGAACTGGCCCAGGAGATCAGCGACTACCTGGGAGTCCCTCTCTCCGGGCGGGACATCATCCGGTTCCCCAACGAGAACATCTTCGTCCGTCTCCACGAAAGCGTTCGCGGGCAGGACGTCTTCCTGATTCAGACGACCTCATCGCCCGTGAACGAGAATATCATGGAACTGCTCATCTTCCTGGACGCCCTGCGTCGGGCATCCCCGGACCGGATTACGGCGGTCATCCCCTACCTGTCCTACGCACGGTCGGATAAAAAGGACCAGCCCCGGGTGCCCATCACTGCCCGTCTCATCGCCGATATGATCAGCATCGCCGGGGCCGACCGATACATCACGCTGGACCTGCATGCCGACCAGATTCAGGGGTTCTTCAGTATTCCCGGGGACTCACTGACCACCTTCTCCATCCTCTCCGACTATCTGCGGGAGAAACGACTGGAGAACGCCGTGGTGGTTTCGGCGGACCTGGGCTTCGCCAAGAAGGCGCGCAACTTCGCCGAGGAACTGGAACTGCCGCTGGCAATTGTGGAGAAGCGGCGCGTGGCCCGGGATACGGAGGCCCTGACTCTGGTAGGGGATGTGGCGGGGAAGGACGCCATCATTGTGGACGATGAGGTCAATACGGCCGGGTCCATCGCCAACGCGGCGCGGATTGTGCGGGAGAGCGGTGCCCGCGATATCTACCTCTGCTTTGCCCACGCCGTTCTGGCCCATCCGGCGGTGGAGCGTCTGCGGGAACTGGAGGTCCGGGAGATTGTGACCACAAACTCCATCCCCATCCCACCGGAGAAGCGGCTGCCGAATATGAAGATTTTATCGGTAGCCCCACTGCTGGGGGAAGTCATCCTGCGGGTGCACGAGGGACGCAGCGTGGGCGAGGTCTTCCGCCGGTACCATCGGTACCGGTGACATCCGATGCCGGCGACGACACCACCAACCGACCGGTAGATTCAGCGCTGACTAAAGTCAACCTTCTGAGCTTACAGCCGAGGTCGGCCTTCGCCGACCGGTTCTCTCATCATGCGAAAATAAGGGTTGTCGGCGAAGGCCGACAACCGGCACGAAGTGCCCAGGGAGGACGATTTCAATCGGCTGAATCGTTACCCGGCCCGGAGGCCTGAGATGTCCAGAGTTCTGCGCTATTTGGGGGGCGCGCTGGGCGCGCTCCTTCTCCTGCTGCTGATCCTTCTGGGGTACGCGTACTTCCGCCCCAACCGCGCCCGGGTCGTGGACGCGCTGGGGATAGAGCACTGGGCCGCCGTCAGCGACGGGGCCCACAACTCCAATACCGACCTCATCTACTGGCGGGGTGCGTTCTATCTGGTACACGCGTCCTCACCCTGGCACTTCGCCAGCGAGAAATGCCGTCTGGTCCTCTGGCGCTCGGAGGACGCCCGCCATTGGGAACGGCTGGCGGAGTTGAACGTCCCCGGCGAGGACATTCGCGACCCCAAATTTGCTCCCATCGGCGGCCGCCTGTTCCTCTACGCCCTGAAAAACGTCGTCTTCACCGCCGAGCCGTACACAACGGTGCTCTCTGTGAGCGATGACGGGCGCCACTGGACGCCGTTCCAGGAGGTAGAACCGAAGGGCTGGCTCTTCTGGCGCCCGAAAACCCGGGACGGCACGGTCTGGTACGTCCCGGCCTACTGGCACGAGCATGGCCGTTCCATTCTCTTACAGTCCACCGACGGTTATCACTGGGACACGGTAGCCACCATTTACGACGGGGAACGAAACGACGAAGTGGACGTAGAGTTTCTCCCCGACGGGCGGATGCTGGCCACGGCGCGCCTGGAAGGGAGCGGGAGCATCTTCGGAGACCCGGCGGCGTCCACCCTCATCGCTATGGCCGCCCCGCCGTACACGGAGTGGACGTACCACCGCAGCCGGGTGACCCGCCTGGACGGGCCGGCGCTCTTCTCGTACAACGGACAGGTCTACGCGGTGGGCCGCTACCAGCCCCAGCCGGGGGGCCCGCTGACGGAGTTGGGAAGTGTCCTCAGCCGCAAGCGGACCGCGCTGTTCCGGGTGGACGACGACCGCCTGACCTGGCTCTCCGACCTTCCCAGCGCCGGAGACACCTCCTACGCGGGTACCGTTATTCGGGGGGATTTCCTCTACGTCAGTTACTACACCAGCGACATCCGTCGGGATGTCCCCTGGCTATTGGGAATGGTCCTTCCGTCCGACATCCGCATTGCGCGCATTCCCCTGGCCGCGCTGGAGGGGATTTCCCGATAACAACTGTTTTTATGGCGGCTTCGCCGCCGCCATAAAAACAAATTTCGCTACTGCGGGCGCGCTGTGGCGCAGGATTCCGCTGTAGCGCAGGATTTATCCCGGCTGTAGCGCAGGATTTATCCTGCAAGAGGATTTATCCGCAGGGGGACAGGATAAATCCTATGCTACGGGTGCGCTGTGGCGCAGGATTCCGCTGTAGCGCAGGATTTATCCTGCAAGAGGATTTATCCGCAGGAGAACAGGATAAATCCTATGCTACGGGCGCGCTGCGGCGCAGGATTCCGCTGTAGCGCAGGATTTATCCTGCAAGAGGATTTATCCTGCAGGGGACACCATCCTCAAGGAAAGGAGGACCCAAATGGACCGGCCCTGGCTGAACCACTACGACCCGGGCGTCCCCCACGAGATAGAAATCCCCGACGTTCCCTTCACCACCATCTTTGATCGCACCGTCTCCCGATTCTCCAACGTCACCGCCGTCTACTTCTACGGCCACCGCTGGACGTACCGCCAGTTGGACCGCATCGCCAACCGCTTCGCCAACGCCCTGATCGGCCTGGGCGTCCGGCCCGGCGACCGGGTGGCGTTGCTCCTTCCCAACTGTCCCCAGTTCGTCGCCGCCTACTTCGGAGCATGGAAGGCCGGAGCGGTGGTCACTCCGGTCAACCCCCTCTACGCCCCCGGCGAGATTGCCCATCACCTGAACGACTCCGGAGCGGAGACCCTCGTCGTCCTCTCCCGCTTCTATCCCCGGGTGCAGGCCGTCCGGCAGGAGACGCCCCTGCGGCACGTCGTCGTCACCGCCATTCGGGAGTATATGGGGGCGCCGACGCGCTGGCTGTACGCGCTGTTCAACGTGAAACGTGAAACGTGAAACGTGAAGGAGGAGCGATGATAGATTTCCGACTCACCGAGGAGCAGGAGCGCATCCGACGGCTGGCCCACGAGTTCGCCGAGCGGGAAATCCGGCCCGTGGCCGCCCACTACGACGAGACGGAGGAGATGCCCTGGCCCGTGCTGGAGAAGGCGGCGCGGGTCGGGCTGACCTCCTTCCAGTATCCGGAGGAGTACGGCGGAGGCGGGATGACCAGCGCCCTGGTCGCCTGTCTGGTGGCGGAGGAACTGGCCTGGGGATGCCTGGGCATCGCCACCGCCATCGCCGGGGCCGGGCTGGCGGCGGTGCCCATCATGCTGGCGGGGACGCCGGAGCAGAAGACCCGCTATCTCCCCCGCTTCTGCAACGGCGTCTACCTGGGCTCCTTCGCCCTCACCGAACCGGAGGCCGGTTCGGACGCGGCGTCGCTCCGGACCACCGCCGTCCGCAAGGGCGACCGGTACATCCTGAACGGCCAGAAGCGGTTTATCACTCACGGCGGCATCGCCGACCTCTATGTCATCTTCGCCACCGTGGCGCCGGGGACGGGCCACCGGGGCATCACCGCCTTCATCGTGGAGAAGGATACGCCGGGCCTCTCGGCGGGGAAGAAGGAGAAGAAGATGGGGATGCGCGCGTCCCACACCGGCGACGTCATTCTGGAGGACGTGGAGGTGCCGGTGGAGAACCGCCTGGGGGAGGAGGGACAGGGCTTCTACATCGCCATGCAGTCCTTTGAGCACACCCGACCGATGGTGGCGGCGATGGCGGTGGGGGTGGCCCGGGCGGCCTACGAGTATGCGCTCCAGTACGCCCGGGAGCGGGTGCAGTTCGGCAAACCCATCATCACCAAGCAGGCCATCCGGTTCCTGCTGGCGGATATGGCCACGGAGATAGACGCGGCGCGCCTTCTGGCTTGGCGGGCGGCGTGGATGGTGGACCAGGGGATACCGGCGAACATCCAGGCCAGCATGGCCAAGGCCTTCGCCGCCGACGCCGCGATGCGCATCACCACCGACGCAGTGCAGATTCTGGGCGGGTACGGCTACATGCGGGAGTACCCGGTGGAGAAGTGGATGCGGGACGCCAAAATCCTGCAGATTGTGGAGGGGACCAGCCAGATTCAGCGGGTGGTCATCTCCCAGATGCTGGCGATGGGGATGGAATAATCCCGGGGATGGGGTTGCGGCGGCGGCCCTCTGGGCCGCCGCCGCAATTTATACCACCCGCCCATCTCGCAGCCGGAGGATGCGGTCTGCCGCCTGCGCGACGGCTTCGTTGTGGGTCGCCACCAGCACGGTTACCCCCTGCTCCCGGTTCAGTTGCCGCAGCAGAGCGACGATCTCCGCGCCGGCCTGGCTATCCAGGTTCCCCGTCGGCTCATCGGCCAGGATGACTTTCGGGGTGTTGATGAGGGCCCGGGCGATGGCGACGCGCTGCTGTTCCCCGCCGGAGAGTTGCCCCGGCAGGTGATGGAGCCGGTCCCCCAGGCCCACCGCCTCCAGTAACTCCTGTGCCCGCTCCTCCAGGCGGAACTTCAACCCCCGCCGGTAGGGGATCAGGGGGAGCATCACATTCTCCAGCGCGGTCAGCGTGGGCACCAGGTGGAACATCTGGAAGACGAAGCCGATGCGCTCCCGTCGGAAGTCCGCCAGCGCGTTGCCCCGCAGGGTGCCCACATCCACCCCGTCCACCACCACCCGCCCGGAGGTGGGCCGGTCCAGCGTGCCGATGAGGTTGAGCAGGGTAGACTTGCCGCTGCCGGAGGGTCCGGTAATGGCGACAAACTCCCCGGCCCCGATTTCCAGCGTCACCCCGTCCAGCGCCCGCACCGGCGCGCCGTCGGTGTAGATTTTGGTCAGATTCTCCGTCACAATCATCGCGCCTCCGAAATGCCGCCGATGGCGTGAAACGTGAAACGTGAAGCGTGATTTGTGATTCGTGATTAGTGCTCCGTATCTCGTCTTCCGTGATCTTTGCCCTCTGCGACCTTTGCTCCCCTGCTCCCCCGCTCCCCCGCCCCTCTGCTCCCCTGCTCCTCCGCCCCCCTGCTCCCCTGCTCCTCCGCTCCCTTGCCCCCCTGCTCCTCTGCTCCCTGTCATTCTCCCCTCACCGCTTCCGCTGGCGCCACTCCCGCCGCCACCCGCGCCGGATAGGCCGCTGCCAGCACCCCCACCAGGGTCGGCACCCCCAGCCCGGCCAGCACCGCCCACAGCAGCCCCGCCCCCACGCTCCGGTACAGCCCCAGGTAGACCGCCAGCCCCAGCGTCGTCCCCGCCAGGCCGCCCAGCAGTCCCAGCACCGCCCCCTCCAGCAGAAACAGCCGCGCCACCGCCCCCGTCCGCCAGCCCAGTGCCTTCAGTACCCCAATCTCCCGCCGCCGCTCCATCACCCCCGCCAGCAACGAGTTCCCCATCCCCGCCGCCGCCAGCATCATCCCCACCCCCACCAGCCACCAGTGATACCCCTCCACCTGCACCAGAATGTACTCCCCCAGCAGCGTCCCGCTGAGATACCCCGCCCGGTCCGTCACCACCCCCACCAGCAGCACCAGCAGCCCCGCCGAGAGGGCCGCTGTCATCCCGGCCAGCAGACTCCGGCTCCACCGCCGGACCACCCCCCGCAGCGCATATCGGGCCGAAAGCAGAATCCCGCTGGAGCGACCCCGCCCCCGCTCCCGCCCTGGCCGATGGCGCAACCCCGCCATCCGCAGCATCGGTATGGGCGGCACCCGCGCCGCCTGCAGGGCCGGGTAGAGACTTCCCAGCAGCGAGAGGGCGGTCACCAGCAGAGGGACACCGGCCAGCCAGGGGAGGGACGGGAGGGGTTGGCGGGCCAGGGCGAGGGCTCCGGCGGCCAGGGCGGTGCCGCTCAGGCCAGCCCCGGCGCCGAGCAGGAGGGCCCGCCGCAGGACGTGCCCCATCAGGGTGGCGGAGCGCCAGCCGATGGCCTTCTGGAGGGCCAGGACGAGCTGACGGGCCAGGAGGTCGGCCCAGGCCATATCGGCGGCGAAGAGCCCGCCGGTGATCAGGAGGGCGACGATGAGAAGGATGTGGCCGGACTGGATGCGGCGGTGGTAGGAGAGGGTGACGTTTTTCTGGACCCACTGCTCCTCCACGTAGCCGATGCCGGGGACGTGGACGAGGATACGGCGGGGGGAGGAGCCGACCATAATGTCCACGTCCAAGCCGGTGCGGCGGTGGATTTCGGAGGCGACAGCCTCTATTTTGCGCTGGGCCTGGGGGGTGAGTTCGTCTATGCCACCGACACGAACGCGAATGGCACTGATGCAGTTGTCGCCACGAAGAGCGCGGGCCGCTTCAAGGGTAGTGAGAATAAGCGGGGGGCTCTGAATATAACCGCAGGGACTCCGGGTGGGGCGGAGGATGCGCGGTTCTACAGGGTGGCCCATCTCATCATAACGAAGGGTCACCAGAGGTGGAAAATAAGTTTCCAGAGGTACACGGTTGACATCTTCTACCTTCAAACTGCTAATGTCAAAAATACCCTTTAAAGCCATCTGGAATGCATTATTCACCTCAACAGGACCTCTACACTCACGATATACTGGCTCTCCCAAGAACAAATCCAGAGAGTTTGGCACAACAACTTCTAAGACCTGTCCATCATAGGGGAAAGGAGCATGCGCCTCTTTGTAAACAACAGGAGCAGGTAACGCTTCTATAACAGGGGCTAATACAGAATAGCCTTTGTGCCACTCTTCCAGGAGAATGCGGAATAAGGCGTCACTATCCACCTCCTGGACGCTTATTGGTTCTCTCGGTAGATTGTCCAGATATTGTTTCCCTCCTCGTGTCATAATTGCTTCTATATCGGGAGTTTCCGGAGATAGGAGCAGGCGATTCAGGCTGCAATGTAGGGCTATACTGATATAAGGGGTCGCATTAATCAGCACGGGGATTTCAACGGCAGAGGAAGCACGTCCAAAAGGTAGTCCGGGTAAATGTACAAGCGGTTCACTTTTGAGATATGTACCTCTCTTTAAGGTTTGCTCTAATCCAATTAAGGATGTTTCTTGAAGTGGATCAATTCCAGCTATCAAGAAAGAAATGTCCACTCCTCCCTTAACTCCTAAATGAGCGAACGGGGGGTTTATAACAATGCTTCCTCCTTCAGCAGGGCCGCTTGAGACCATTCTGGACGGGCCAATGTAGAAATAAACAATCTCCGTGGTGGTGTAGGTGGAAACGCCGTTGTCCACTAACACGGTGTTCTCCAGTGAATAGACCCCAGGATCTGACAAAGAGCCCAGGTTTTCCGTCTGAACGAATTGGACACCATAGCCTATCATAGCAATTGGTGCGGCCACCTCCACACCGGGGATGGTTTTGATCACCTCATACTGGTCGATAGTGATTCCTCCGGCAATTCCGGAGAGAAAGTTGGCCTCCACTAAGCCATACTTATCTTCAATGAGCGAGCGTGTGCCCGTAGGGCGGACAAGGATGTCGTATGTAGTTCGCCAATAGCGGCCCAGCGCTTGGTCCACTGCTAATCCTACAGCCTGTGAAAGACCAGCAGTAATCACTACCCCGCTGGCTACAATCCATAACCCCAACCCTAATAGTAAAAATTTTCTCCCCATAGTTCAGATGGCTAAATACTTATACTGGTTCGCTAAAAACTTCCTTATAACAAAACAACAAATCCCCTCTTACCTGCAGGCACAAGGAAATGCCCTGCAGAGGGCAGGGGTCTATCAGGAGTATCCCCGGTTAGCAAGTGCCACAAAATGAACCGATATAGCACCAGTGCCAACCAGGCGCACAATAGTTGTATCTGTAGCAAATCAAGTCCCAAACACCTTTATCTGCCCCACAACAACCGCAGTCACAAGATAGAACCGCAAAGCAATACTGTGCATGTGCTGGTGCGGGGAATGCAAAGACTGTAATTGCCAGCACCGCCGCCACCACCAGCATCCCGCAGAGAACCCGCATCAGCCACTTCCCGTTCATCGTTTACCTCCTTTGTCAGAGATTTAGAGGAGCAACAACCATACTTCCGTCCGCGACCCGCCCATAGGACCGCCTCCCAGCGATATGATACCACATTCCCCCCGTGTCAAGTCCCTATACAATTATACGCTCAACACCGGAAAGTATCACACCCCGCTCCTCCGCCCCCCTGCTCCCTGCGACTTGCGACCTGCTCCCTGTCATTCTCCCCTCACCGCCTCCGCCGGGGGCACCGCTGCCGCCACCCGCGCCGGATACGCCGCCGCCAGTACCCCCACCAGGGTCGGCACCCCCAGCCCGGCCAGAACCGCCCACAGCAGCCCTATCCCCAGACTCCGGTACAGCCCCAGATAGACCGCCAGCCCCAGCGCCGTCCCCGCCAGGCCGCCCAGCAGCCCCAGCACCGCCCCCTCCAGCAGAAACAGCCGCGCCACTGCCCCCGTCCGCCAGCCCAGCGCCTTCAGCACCCCGATCTCCCGCCGCCGCTCCAGCACCCCCGCCAGCAGCACATCCGCCGTCGCCAGCGCTCCCACCGCCATCATCACCCCCACCATCCCCCAGTGATACCCGCTCACCCGCACCAGAATGTATCGCCCCAGCAACGTCAGCGCCAGATACCC
>Ga0308421_1001508_pt1 | contig 12214 bp, 10 predicted proteins | sample HotsprSampleMS60_FD_203673 | JGI IMG/M metagenome (GOLD analysis project Ga0308421, IMG submission 203673) | Hot spring phototrophic mat microbial communities from Mushroom Spring, Yellowstone National Park, Wyoming, United States - 20090730_MS60 ...
ATGCAGAGGTGTTTGCCGTAGCGCCGGGCAAAGTCACACAGGTCAGCTATCTTCCTACGTTTGGCAACATTGTTATCATTCGCCACATTGATGGATTTATCACGGTCTATGCCAGCTTAAAAGAGGTACGGGTGGCAAAAGGTGATGCGGTTCAGGCGCGTCAGGTGATTGGAACGGCACTATCGAGCCAGAATGGTAATGCTATCGTGCACTTTGAAGTGTGGCAAGGTAAAGAAAAACACAATCCTGAAATATGGCTGGCTAAGAATTAGTCTGTGGTGTCGTAGCAGGCACATCCACAAGAGGAAGCTCAACGATGAATGTAGCACCCTGACCTTTCCCCGGCGACTCCGCCCAAACCTTACCATTGTGCAAATCAACGATGCGCTTGACGAGTGCCAGCCCAAGCCCAACTGAAGTTTCACCACCCGTAGGCTGTGCAGATAAGCGTTGGAACTTGCGGAACATTAGGAATTTATCTTCTTCGCTAAGCCCTTGTCCTTCATCGCGCACTTCAATGCGCCCAACACGATGGTCTTGACGCACATAAACCCAGATGCGTGCGCCAAAAGGTGAGTATTTAATAGCATTGGAAATAAGCTGACCGACCATTTCTGTCAGGCGGTCTTCATCACCGTAAACCGTAGCATCGCTTTCAACATGTAGCTCGATACGCTGCATTTTCTTGGCTGCAAGGTCTTGATGACGTAACACAGCAAGTTCTACCAATCCTTTGAGAGAAACATCTCGCTTTCGCAGCAAGAGGCTATCGACCCCAATCAAGTTGGAGTCAAGGAGTTTATCGATGGTAACCGTCATGCGGTGTGCAAGGTCACGAATAATGTTGAGGTATTGGACTTGCAAGTGTGGCGGAACCTCTCCGTTGAGCAGCATGGAAGTAAGTTCAGAAATGCTTTTGAGTGGTGTGCGCAGTTCATTAGCCGCCACACCGATAAGTTCGGTCTTAAACTCACTGGCTTGTTCAGCAATCTGACGCTGGCGTTCAGAATTTTCTTTTTCAAGTTGCAAGTCGCGCGTACGCTCGGCAACCAGTTTGCAAAGCTCTTCTTGTTTGAGACTCAGTTGCCTGACACGCCACGACCATATTCCAAAACCAGCAAGTGCAAGGCTCAGTGCAGAGAGACCAATAAACCAAGGCGTCTGGTAAAAATGCGGCTCAACTCTGAAAGTAAAACTTGCGCCAGCCTCATTCCACACCCCATCGTTGTTACAGGCTTTGACATGAAATGTGTAGACCTTAGGTGGAAGGTTGGTGTAGGTAATTTCACGCGCATCGCCCATATCAATCCAATCGTGGTCGAAGCCATCGAGTTTGACTCTAAATTGCACTTTTTCAGGGGCAAGAAAGGAAAGTGCCGTGTAGTGAAAGTCAAAGCGTTGCACGCTTGGTGGAAACGACATGTTGTCGGTAGGATTAGAGATAAAGGTTTGGTCAGCGCGAACCTGTTCAATTTTAACGGCGGGCACAAGGGTATTATACTTGATGTTGTAGGGATTGATTATCACAAGTCCCTTTCCTGTCGGTATCCATAGCTCACCGCGTGTGTTGATACGAACAGGCATGCAAGCGCCTGTAACCTCACTGGTTGTCATGCCATCGGAGCGGTCAAATTTTTTTACAGCAAGTAAGGCGCGCTTACCATCCAAAACCTCATTGAGGTCTTGAATTGAGAGTGCATAGACGCCGTTATTGCTACCAGTCCAAAGATTTCCAAGGGAGTCTAAGGCAAGAAAAAATGCAGACTGTGCAAAAAGCACTTGTGAGGGAGGAAGATTCGTGATTTTGCCATGCTTGAGACGAGAAATTCCAGCATTGGTGCCGAAAAGCATCGACCCATCAGGTTGCTCGAGAGCACAGAAGACAACCCCAGCTGCCAAGCTGTCTTTGAGTGTGTAGGTAACTAAGGAATCATCAATGAGGCAGCCAATTCCATTGCCGTCGGTACCAAACCAAATGCAATGGTCATGCGACTCGTAGATAAAGGTGATAGAGTGACGTGTAAAATCTGAAAGGTTTGTAGGCTGAACGGGATAGAGAGAATCATTAATGAGGCGATACAATCCACCTACTCCGCCGGTCCAAAGCCGCCCACGTGAATCTTCATAGACAGTACGCAGCCGGTCGCCAGCACCGCTGCCAGTTGAAAAAATTTTGAAACGGCTGTTCTCATACCGGCAAAGCCCAGAGTACGTGGCAAAGTAAAGTTGATTGGAGCGTGTGCGAGTAATGCCACGCACCAAATCGTTAGGAAGCCCATCTGCAGGCGTATAGTTGATGAACTTGCCATTAACCAAGTGGCTCACGCCGCCAGCCGTAGCAATCCAATATGAACCATCTCGGTCTTCATACACGCCATAGACAATATCATCCACAAGACCTTGCTTGCTGGTGTAAATCAAAAACTTTCCATCCTTGAAACGATTCAGTCCGCCACGATAGGTGCCAACCCAAAGACTGCCCTCGCAGTCGAGAGCAAGGCTTTGGATTTGGTTATCTGTTAGCCCGTCTTTCTTGGAGAAGGAATCAAACTCGCTTTTGCCACGATTTAGGCGAAGCCGGCAAATGCCCCCATTGTAGGTACCAATCCACAGGATGCCATTTTTATCAACCAAAATGGAAAGCACACGATTATGTGGGAGTCCATCGGCGGTGGTGTATAGGGTGAATTTGCCATTTTGGTAGCGAAAAAGTCCGCAGTCGCCCGAGCCAAGCCAAAGTGATTGAGTAAGGCTGTCTTCCGCAATGGTCCAAATCGAGCCGGGGACGAATCCGTCAGCTTCTGTAAAGTGCTTAAAGACCCCATCCTTGAAACTCCATAACCCGCCCACGGAGCCAATCCAAAGTGTGCCTTCACGGTCAAGCAGCACGCAATTAACGGCATTTTGCTGGACATCGCCCGGCAGATGATACGCAATGATTTTCCCATCGGTGTAATGCGCAATCCCATTGCGAGTAGCGAACCACATACCACCTGCTCTATCGGGGCACATGTGATGCACTACATTGCTTGGCAACCCATCTTGAATGGTGTATGTCTTGAAACGCCCATCTTTTAATTGCATCACACCGCCGCCGTTCGTGCCAAACCACAAGCTGCCATCCGCACTTTGGCGAATAGACCAAACACCATTGCTTTTTAGCTCTGGCGTATTAGCCGTTCTGAAAATGGTAAATGATGCGCCATCAAAGCGGGCAATGCCATCAAATGTGCCAATCCAGATGTAGCCATCAGAGGCTTGAAAAATGCTGAGTATAGCATTGGAAGGTAAACCTTGCTCGCGTTGCCAAACTTCATGGATATATTGTGCAAAACTCTTTTGAGGGTCTAATGCAAAAAGTGGTGTGGCTCGCCCAAGACTAAGCCAGAGAGAAAGTAAAGCAAGAGGTGCAATTCTTCCCCATGCAATTTTCAGATGAACATCCAGTCGCCAAAACTTACCGTATAGCATACTAGACCTATAAGGCAAAGAGAGTAAGAGGAGACAAATAAAAAATGCAAACGAACTTGCCTGTACAGGTAGTGCAACAGCGCAAATTTAGCCAAAGTTTGTATCAATTACTGAAAAAAGTGTCGTCAAGGGAGGCTGTAGAAGTAGCATGCAGCAAGATGTCAGTTGGCTGTGCTAGCTTGCGTTAGCAAGGCATCACAGTATTTGTCAGCCGAGCTTTGAATGGCTGAAAAGTGCTGTGAAAACTCGGTCTCATCTATTTGCTCCCTTAGATATTCCCAGTTTTGGTTGTTAATCTTCTGCTCAAATTCGGTTAATTTTTCGGAAAGGCGCTTGGCGATGTAGAAGTGCTCGACAGCAAGTTTGGTATTGTGCATAGCAAGTGCCACCAGTCCAATTTGAGCGGCAGCAGTAGCCACACCTGACAGATTGCGATGAGCATACTGCTTTTGCATCAAGTCTTGAAAGCCAGCTAAAGCACTAGCGTAATCTCCCTTTGCTGCTAATGCACTGCTAAGTTGATGACGTGCGGCAAACTCGGCAGCCGTATTACCAGCCTTCTGCAATTTTTCGACAATGACACTCAGTTCGGCAATTGCTGTGTCAAATCGCATGAGTTTGGCGGAGCCCGTAGCAAGTTGATGCCTCAAAAAAAGCTCGACTTCTTCGTTAAGAGATGCCGCTAAGGGAATCGCCGCGCTAAGCAAAGTCAATGCGGCTTCGGTTTTATCTGCCTTCATAAAAGCAGGCGAGTAGGCTGCAGCAAGTTGCACAGCTTCTTTGTGCAAGCCCGCCGCAATTAGGTGATGTTGCCATTTTGGCACACGCGTGTCATCGTTGCCAGTTTGATTGGAATAAAACTGTGCAAAGGCAAGGTTTGCGCTGGTGCAGTCTTCAGGAGAAAGCCGACGCAAAATCTCGGCTTTCACTGCTGAATGAAGTTGAAATTTTGGGGCACTGCTCTTAGTGCTCAGCTCTACGAAGTTTAGCCGCAATAGCATCAAAAGCAAGTCCTCGCTATCAGGATAAGGCTCGGGAAACGGAATAGACTTCCAGATGGCATCGAGCTCTTTTTCAGAAAGCGGTTCTGTGGCTTGAGAAAGCACAACGCAAAAGGCATAAAGCGGCACATACTCACCAGTGCTAAGACTGCTCAATGCACGTCTGAGCCATTGCGTTGTAAGTTCATCCGACACCGTAGATGATTGAAGTTCCTGCGCAAGCTCGTCATAACTGACCGTATTAGTTAGCAAAAGCGACTTGATAGCACCAAGCAGAAGTGGGGATTTACCAGCAAGGGTAGCAAGTTGCCGCTCATCATCTTCAGAGAACGGAAGTAAAAATTTCTGCAAAGTATCCGCGATAGCCATACTCTTGAGATGTGTAAACATGTATCAAGTGCACACGCTCAAGATATATGCCTGCGTGAAGTCTTGCAAATGCCCATGGAGCAAAGCCAAATGGTCTCGGTCAGGCTGCGAGAAGCATGGTATCGATAAACCCGCGCTACCATGGGTTTGAAAAACAGTGCGACAAAAACATTTTGTTTGAGGTTTGAGGATATGCAAAAAGGTTCTATCTTGAAAAGATTTTGCCAACTTACTCAACCATGTTATGACTTCAACGAATTCACCAAACGGCGATTCCCCATTCGGGAACATGCGTCTGAAATTAGACCCACAAAAAGAACGAGAGTTTTTTGCCATCGTGCAAGAAAAGTATGATGGAGATTTGCATGCGGCATTGCGGCGAGCCATTGAGTATTTTTTAATGTGCGAAAAATCGCGCAACCTTAAACAGGTGTCAGAAACACTGCGTGAAATTCAGGGGAAAATTTCACGAATTCGTGAAATGAGTGCTCAAATCTCTGATGCAATGAAGAGCATCAACGAGACCAATGCACGTATCAAAGAAGCACAAGAAGCACGAGAGCTAAAAAATGGCACTATCCCGAAGTCGTTAGGCCTCTAAAAATCAGCTCAGAATTGAAAGTAGATGAACGGCTGCATATCCGCTGAAATGGCTTGATAGACAACAAAGACCACCAACGCCGCTAAAGCCGCTTTAGCATACATAGGCAAGGCAATAAATGTTGCTTTTCCATATTCTTTCCATGTACTTGGCATCCATTGCCAGAAAAAACCTAACAACATAATTGCGAACACGCCAAGGTAACTGGAAACAATCTTTGCAATAAGCATGAGTTCGATGCCGCCTGAGAGTTTTTCTATCATTTCAAGTGCTAGCTCAAATGAAGAGGCACGGAAAAAAATGCGCGTAAAGGTGATAAAAGAAAATGTGATAAAGACCGATGCAAGCACCACCCACCAGCGCTGGTCATCTTTGAATGGGCTGATGCGTCGCCAGTAGCGATAAAACAGAAGTGCCAATCCGTTGAGTCCGCCCCAGATAACGAAGTTCCAGCTTGCCCCGTGCCACAAGCCGCCTAAGAGCATGGTTGCCATGATGTTGAAGCTCGTGCGCCATTCACCAAAGCGATTGCCACCAAGTGGAATGTAGAGGTAATCACGTAGCCAGTTAGAGAGTGAAATGTGCCAGCGACGCCAAAACTCGGCAACATTTTCAGCTTTGTGAGGTTCATTGAAGTTAGGCGGCAGTCTAAAACCCATCACTAACGAAAGCCCAATAGCAATATCGGTGTAGCCAGAAAAATCGCAATAGACCTGCAGCGAGTAGCCGTAGCAAGCCATCAGAGCTTCAAAGCCAGTGTAAGCACTCGGATGTGCAAAGACACGGTCGACGAAATTGACCGAGATGTAATCCGAAATGAGCATTTTTTTGAGTAGCCCTTTGAGAACCAAAAAAAGTGCTGTGCCAAACTCCGCTTCACTGAGTTGATAGGGCTTATACATCTGCGGAATGAAATGCGAAGCACGTACAATAGGACCAGCAACCAATTGCGGGAAAAAAGTGACAAAAAAGCCAAAATCGAGAAAATTGCTTACAGGCTCGAGCTCTTTGCGATAGACATCAATGATGTAGCTCATTTTCTGAAAGGTGTAGAAAGAGATGCCTATCGGTAAAACAATCGTATCGACATCGAAGTGCGTGCCAGCAATGCCATTTGCCCAATAGGCAAGAAAGTTTAAGGGCTTGAGCGTGGTGTGGAAGAGCGCATTGTAAGATTCCGTAAAGAAGTATGCGTATTTGAAATATGCCAGTATGCCCAGATTGAGCGCAACACTGGTCCAGAGATACGCCGCACGCCAGCGACCTTGACTGCGGTAAATGAGGTGCCCAAGACCGTAATCAGCGGCTGTAGAGAAAAGCAAAAGCAGAAAAAACAGTCCTGCCGTTTTGTAGTAGAAGAAAAGGCTGACAAGAAAAAGGTAGGCATTTCGCCAGCTTTGCCGCTCGTAGACAAGAGTATAACCTGCCAGTGCTGCTGCAAAGAACCACCAGAACGCACTGCGCGTGAAAATCATCGGAAGTTCAGGATTATACCCAAGTATAGATTCAAGCCAGTGGTGCATCGGTATTAGTGCTTGGTAAAGACAGACTCTGTATTGCGGTAGTTCTCGTAAGCGTTGATGAGTGCATCGAAGAAAAGATTGCCAAGCAAAAGATAGCCATCGTGATTGAAGTGCACTCTATCGCGCTTAGCAAGTTTAGCTTGTTGCCAGTAAGCAAAGGAACGCAAGCCGCCCATGACCTCAAACAAATCCCAAACTGCTGCATTGTGTCTTTGCGCCAGACGCAAAATGACATCTCTGGCAGGAAGCGTGTTAAAATTCGGTGCTCGGCGGCGAGTTAGGTTATCGCTATTGGTAATGAAAATGATAGCTGCGTGAGGCACCGCCGATTTTACAATTTGCAAGAGTTGCTCGTATTCTGCTTCAAACTTTTGGGCATTGAAGTGCTTGCCACGCGTATCATTGACACCGATGGAAAACACAATTAAGTCGGGGTTGAGTATAGCCAACTCTTTGCCAAGTAGCGTACAGCCAAGATATGAGCGCACAGTGGCACCATTGACTCCGATAGCACTGTAAGAGAACCCGGGCTTATCGTGCTCGAGCAGAAGACCTCGCAAGACAAATTCGCCAGCAAGATTGTGTTGCTTGACAAACTCAAACCGCACGCTACTGAGAGCTTCTTCAAAAGTGAAGGCAGTGTATCCTGCAGTACGGTCGACAAAACGCTGATGGCGAAGCGAGGGGTCGGCAAGTCGCACGATGTAGGTGGTATCTTCTGCGTTATGAAAAACTTTGACATGCTTGAACAGATATTGCGGATACGGATAATCAAGCCAGCCACTACCAGTGAGGATAATTTCTAATTCAGCCAGGCTATCGGTGGTGCTTACTGCAACGCCGGAGACGCCAACGGGTACTCGAGCGGTATGTTTGGTGTGGCGATGTGCACGCCAATGCCCTGTGTAGTCTACTCTAAAGTTAGGTGAGCCGTTCGAGCGCCCGAGCTTTTGCGGAAAAATGAACCCGCGTTCACCTTCGCAGTCTGGTTTCCACTCACGCAGTCGGCGGCGAACTTGACCCGTCCACACATCGGCTTGAACATGCGAACCGCCAAAATGCACAATGCGCACTTTTCCAGTAGCATGATGCCAGAGACTATCGACTTTTTCAAAAAAACGGCGAAACGACGCAAGACCCGACACTTGATTTGCGAAAAACAAACGGTTTGAGCCATAACGAATAAAATCGTATCGCTTGTGAGAAGGGTCTTTTTTGAATGAGGGTTTTCGCTTTAGTGGAGAAGCAGGAGAAAGGGTAGCAAGTTTATCGGTGGCATAAAGTTCGGCGCAGGGCAGCAGAAGGCTTAGGGCAAATAAGCAAAGTTTAGCGCAATGAAGGCACCGAATGAGCTGTTTTGGCATCGGTGGAGTGAGATTTTTGTTGTGTAGCGTGCTGATACTCACGATAGTCTTTCATAAAAGATGAGATGAACATTTGCGCAATTTTTTCAGCGCCTTCACGGGTGAAGTGGGTATAATCTTCGATTGCCAGCTTTTGCTTGACCCATTTGGGCATGGAATTTCTGCCGCCCATTGCCGCATACATGTCCCAATAGACGCCGCCAAAGTAATGCGTCGTGCGCAGCATCATGTCGCGCACATCAGGCAAGTAGGCGTATGTTACAAATTTTTCTTTCAATTTGGTCGACATATCCGAAGGACCAATCACAATCAGGTGCAGCCCAAGAGATTTGAACAAGCGAAATTGCTTAATCAATTGAGTCTCGTACCACTCAAGGTCTTGCTGACTCTTGATATGTGGCACAGCGTTGCCGCCAAATTGAAAAATCACGGCTTTGACCCTCATGGCTTTAATGCTTTCGGCAAAAAGCGCAGAATCAATCTTGATAAACTCTACGCCTGAAGAGCCACGAATCGGAATGTTATCGACGGCAACCCCGTTCTTGCCATCGAGAGTAATGGCATAAATGTCTGGACTGATGCCCGTAAATTTCAAGCGCAAGGGTTCTTCGGCATGAGAAAGTTCCCACTCAACCTTTCCAAAGCGTTTGCCTCTTTGAAGGGTTTTTTCGCCGTGAAAGGTGCGCCCACTGAGACTAACCTTAACAGAACTTTTTGCACTGCCATACAGCACACTGACACGAGTGATGTTGAGCGCTGTAGCAGCCGATTTTTTTCTCTGAAAAGAAAGCGAGGCTTGAGCATCTTGATAATTGCAATAAGCCCCCATGATGCCAAAGCGATTATGCGTGGGCTTGGAACTGTCGCCGAATACAGCATAGCGCTGCCAGTTATCTGACCAGCTATGTGAAATTGAAAGAGAATGTGTCAGAGGCTTGGCAGAAACCAATCCTACACCTGCACCTCCAAAGTGGCGTTGCAACTCTCTACGAATAGTACTGGTGATGCGGTCTTCCTCAATTTGTGAATCGCCGTAGTGTAAAATGCGAATAGGTCTGGAGGCTTGCGAAGCGCGTGTAAGTTCCTCAAATAGTGGATAGAGAACGCTCTTGTCGTCATTGGGGTAAATCAGGCGAGAAGAGTCATTAAGATCGATGTGGTATTTGGTGCGGTTGGCAATAGCGATGCTAGTTTGCGGAAGCGGAGCAGCTGAGACGCTAGCAAATTCAGGCGTGTCAATCTCATCAATGCCAATCAGGGTGCGTAGAGTGAAAAATCGTAGTGAGAAATTATCCGAGAGACGAATGCCTTGTTCTGGGAATAGAAGTGCAACCACACCAAGAATCAGAAAGACGCTAATAAGAAAAAGAAGTGTTCTGGTTGGCTGCATGAAGCGTGATGGTTGAATTTCATAGCTCTCTCGGTACGGCAATCCTGCAAACAGAAGAGGCAGAAGACCCGCTTCTGCCTTGGACGACTTTAATTACTCTGCGCAATGGTCAGCAGTGCGGCGTGAAGAATGTGGCGCTGAGCTTTTGTCATTTTCGGACGAGCGTGCCTTAAACATCGTGCCGAAAACATAATCCCATAGTGGTGAACTTACACCGTAGCCTTGATGAGGCGATTTGAAGTGATGCCGCATATGGTGCTCTCGCAAGTATCCCCAAATGCCGCCCTTGATTGGAAAGTGATGCACGGCATAATGCCCAATATCATAGATGAGGTATCCTGTAACAAATCCAGCCATAAAGGCAGGGGTGTGGCTTTCGCCAATGACAAGATAGAAAAGCGTGTAGAAGACTACTGCCAGCGGCAGGCTAATCGGTAGCGGCATCACCAAGCGCCACGCATCACTGGGGTAGTCGTGATGAACGCCATGCAAAATCCAAATCAAGCGCTTGCCCCAAGCACTTTTGGGATGATAGTGAAAAAGAAAGCGATGGAAAACATACTCAGCAAATGTCCATGCAAACATACCCGCAACAAACAGAGCCGCTGTAACTATTATGCTGACTTCAAAATTGACGAGCGAGAGATACATCAAAAATGCAACAAATGGCACATATACCCATAGTGGTGAGGTCCAATGCCAGCGTGAGCACGCATCAACAAAGTCGTTTTCAAACATGCGTGGAGATTCGTTCTTGTTGGACACGTAGAGCTTCATAGTTTTCGGCGAGTTTTGAACAATTTTTTTGAGTAACAAACATAGTGCCACAGCAGTGGCAAAGCACTGCGCCTTACGCCAAAGGAAGCGTAAGGCGAAATCAAAAAGCTACACACAAATATACGAAAAAGCTGCGCCAGTGTAGGTCAGAGTCCTAAGACTAACTTCGCCACTGTAAAATAGATGACAAGCCCAGTGGCATCGACAAGCGTCGTGATGAGCGGCGCAGAAAGCACCGTTGGGTCATGCCCCAAAGATTCGGCGGCAATTGGGATAAGTGCTCCGATGATATTTGCCCAAGTACAGATAGCAATCACGCTTAGTCCAACGGTAACCGCCAAGTGCCAATCCCCAATACGAAACATGGCAAAAATGCCGGCAATACCGCATAGCAGAAGTCCCAATGCTAAGCCCGTGGTAAGCTCCTTGAAGAGAACTTTCAACCAATCTTGAGGTTTGATTTCGTTGATGGTCAAGCCACGAATGACGGTCGACACAGTCTGCGAGCCAGCATTGCCACCTGTGCCGATGAGCAGTGGAATAAAGATGGTCAGCATGACCACTTTTTCAATTTCAGCCTTAAAGCCTTCGAGCACATTAGCAGTTAGTGTGCCGCCGACAAAAAGTAGCAGGAGCCAAGTCAGGCGCTTGCGCACATTGGTCCAAATTGGGGTCTCGAAATAGGGCTTATCCGTTGCACTGGTCTGCACACCGCCCAGTTTGAGGTAATCTTGTGTTTCTTCTTGGACAATTACGTCAATGATGTCGTCTACGGTAACGATGCCGAGCATGCGATTGTCATGCGTGACCACAGGCAGAGACAAGAGGTTATACTTTGAGACCAAAACTGCAGCTTCCCAGCGTTCTTCGGTAGGCAAAATGCTAATTGGGTCGCGCTGCATAATCTTCAACGGTATCGTGTTCATCGACGAGCAAGAGGTCACGGAGACTGACAACGCCGACAAGGCGCTTTTCGCCATCATCTCGCTCTAAGACATAGATGTCATAGATTTCTCGCTTGCGACCGAATTTTTGTTGCCGCAAAACCAGCTTTTTCGCCATTTCAACGGTCATATCGGCATAGACAGCTGTAAATTCTGTGGTCATCATGGACGCAATGCTGGTGAGCGGATAGCGCAGAAAGTTTTGCAACTCCGTTTGCATATCCTCAGGCAATTGCGAGAAAAGCTTTTTGTTGAGCTGTTCAGCTTTCTCGCCCTTTGCCAAGTGGAGTTGGCGGAAGAGATAGACACGCTCATCAGTGCGCAGGTTGCGGATGATTTCCACGGCGCGCTCATTCGGCAGCGCCAAAAACAGGTCTTGCAAGTTAGGGAAAAGTCGTGTGGCGACTGTCTCTTGTGCAACATCAATGGGTAGCTCAGTGAGCACTTTTGCGGCTTTCTCGACAGGAAGTTCAGCAAGATACTCGGCAATGTCGACGGGCTGAAGCTCGGCAAGCTCTTCTATGGAGATTTCGTCCGAGAGCTCGATATCAAGACCGTTGTTTGTGTTCAGTTTAGGCATCGCTGTATCCCTAGAGTTATACATTTCTGAAAAGCCACACCCATGTGTAGTAAACACTACTTTTACTAATGTGCTCGACTGCAGTGGCTATAGAAAAGAGCCAACAACAAAAGAAAGCTGGCTTCCCAGCACACACTAGGGCATCCGAAGGCGAAAGCAGCACTTTGCAAAGAGAAGCCTACAGAAATAGGGGC
>Ga0308421_1001520_pt1 | contig 12132 bp, 9 predicted proteins | sample HotsprSampleMS60_FD_203673 | JGI IMG/M metagenome (GOLD analysis project Ga0308421, IMG submission 203673) | Hot spring phototrophic mat microbial communities from Mushroom Spring, Yellowstone National Park, Wyoming, United States - 20090730_MS60 ...
GATATAATCTTTTCTCCTGCCAGTAAAGTCTGTGAATAAAATCCATTTCAGCCCGACCATCGCTTTGAGGCTGAAATACTGGAAGCAGCAGACATCTGTCTATTCCGCTGAGCTGCATCTGATCGATGAAGAACTTTGGTCCTATATGGGTGAAGTACTTTTTATAAATCAAGCGAGAATAGGTCAGGTCTTTTTTTCCAGTTCCCCTGATTTTTTTTTCAACTGGACGGGGTTTTAAGATCAGGGGGCCAACTTCGGGAGGCTTATAAGGAACTGAGGCTAGACTATAAATACCTTTTTCATAAGGGTTGGGAAAATATTCAAAGCTATTAAAAATCACTTCATAAGGGCATACATGAATATCTGTCCAGATAGCCGGGCCTTTTATTGTTTTCAACTCATTCAGGATTCTTTGTACTTCCTCTTTCGGTAAAATCATTTTAAAATCTGGCTCCGTCCGCAAAGGTCTTTTAAAGCCCGGCGGTCAATTTTTCCATTTTTATTTCTTGGAATGCGTTTTATGAAATGAAATTTCTTTGGAATCATATAGGCTGGTAATATTTTTTTCAATCCCTGTGACAAATCCTTTGCTGTTAAGTTTTCTTCTGAGGTTTCAATAAAAGCGTGTAATTCGCTGAGTTCTTCCGATTCGGCCTCTACCAGTATTACCCCAGCGTCCTGAACAGCTGGCAGGGAAATCAGAGCCTGCTCGATATCCTGCAGCTCAATTCTATATCCCATATATTTTACCTGGTCATCTTTTCTTCCCAGAAATTCATAGTTTCCGTCCGGACGAAGTCTGGCCAGATCGCCGGTGCGGTAGATTATTTCTCCTTTTCCCGGATTAAACGGATTGTCAATGAAACACTCTTTTGTCCTTTCCTCATCATTCCAGTAGCCTTTGGCCACGCAAATTCCGCTGATAAAAATTTCTCCCGGCTCACCTTCAGGCACCGGCTTCAGGTTCTCATCCAGAAGAAAAATTTCAGTGTTTTCGCAAGGTTTTCCGAGCGGGATTCTTTCTTCTGGGGAGTCAGGAATTGAATTCACTCTATAATACATTGAAATACCGGTTGCCTCAGTTGGGCCGTAGGCATTATAAAAAATTTTATCGGGAAAAGCCTTCATCCATTGTATTAAGTATTTAGCCGGCAAGACTTCGCCACTGAAAATAATCTTCCGTAGAGTAGGGAGACGACCAGGCGCAATTATTCCGCTACGGGCCAGATACATCAATAAAGAAGCTACGCCTTTCCAGATGGTTACTTTCTGCGATTCAGCCAGCTCAACCAAAAGAGGTGGAAAAAGCAGGCATTTTTCATCGGCCAGACACAACCTGGCTCCGGCTCTTATACTTCCATAGATATCAAAAAGTGACATGTCGAAGTAATAAGGAGCAGTCCATAGAATGGTATCACTTTTTTCGATTCCAATAGTGTCAATCACCCATTTAATATACTCATGAATATTTCTATGAGTTAACACCACTCCTTTTGGTTCACCGGTAGTTCCAGAAGTATAATAAATACCGGCCGGGAAATCGGAACCTGGCTCTGGCTTTATGGCCTTGGCACGATGAGAGAAAGCCTCAATCTCTTCTCTATTTATAATTATTTTTCCTGTTGTTTGCTGGATGCTTGCTTTGCGATCAAGACAGATAAGAAGGGCTGGTAAGCTTGAACCGGAGTCTTCAGCCTGCCAGCTCTTCATGGTCTGAGCATCAAGGATAAAAGCTACGGGCTCGCTGTTTTTGATTATCTTATTTCTTCTGATAGCCGGAGTTTCAGGGGAGACTGGAATATAAATAGCTCCAGATTTTAAGACACCAAATATAGCTTCAACAATTGACAGGCTACGATTCATGGCAATCACTACCCGGTTACCAGGCTTTACTCCGTGGTGATTGAGACAGGCTGCCAGGCGGTTGGCTCTCAATCCTAATTCTTGATAACTCCAGGATGACTTTCCGTCAGTAATAGCCACGCTCCGGGGAGAGTTTCTGACGGCATGATCTAAATAATGATGGAGCAGGCAGTCATCCATTTTATGTGATTCTCTATAACCTGAGCAATTTTGAAATTATCTGCAGGTTAATTTCAGAGGTTCCGCTATATATCGTCGAGGCCAGACTATCTCGAAGGTCCCGCTGAATTTCGTACTCAAGCATAAAGCCGTATCCTCCGTGCAATTGAAGTGCTTCAAAGCAGGCTGTCTTTAGGTTTTCACTGGCATAAACTTTCAAAACCGAAGCTTCCAGTGTCAACCTTTGGTTCTGATCTTTGGAAATTGCTAATCTATAAAGATAGGTTCTGATGAGTTCTTCGGCAATTTTCATTCTGGCAATTTTGCCCGAAATATACTGGAATTTGCTGATTGGCTGACCAAACTGTTTTCTTTCCGTAGCATATTTCAGGCACATCTCTAATATTCTAGTTAAAGTACCGAGATGGCAGGCTGCAAAAAGTATTCTTTCCCATTCCATCATTTCATTGAAGATAAACATGCCCTGCCCTTCCTGGCCAATCAAATTTTCCAGAGGAATTTCACAGTGATCAAAAATGACCTCGCTATTCTGGAGGGTTCTTAGTCCAAGTTTCTCCAGAGGTTTACCAAGAGAAACCCCGGGCCTGAATTTTTCGCATAGTAAAAAGGAATGAGCAGCAAAGCTCTTTCGGTCTGGATTGGTTATAGCCAGAACCAGAAAGACATCAGCAATAGGGGCATTAGAAATGAACATCTTCCGGCCATCCAGTAGATAATTATTTTCGGCTTTAATGGCTCTGGTCTGTATCGACATCACGTCTGAACCAGCTTCTGGTTCGGTAATGGCCTGAGCAGCTATCAATTCGCCACGGCACAGTTTAGGCAGAATATTCTTCTTTTGATTTTCAGTTCCAAAGATTTTAATCAAAAGGCCGGAAATCAGAGTTGAGCCGACAGCGTGGACCAGACCGGCGTCTTTACAGCCATAAGCCAGGGCTTCTATAGCGAGAACTGTATTAAAAAAGCTGAAACCGCAACCACCGTATTCTTCTTCAAAAGGCAGAGCCAGCAAGTTCAGAGCCGCACATTTTTTCCATAGTTCGGAAGGGAATCTGCCCAGCCTCTCTCTCTCTTCCAGGCCCTGATTTAGCTCGTTCCGAGCGAAATTAATTATGGTGGATTTTAGCTGTTTCTGTTCTTCTGACAGGTTAAAATCCATCAGTTCATTTGCCCTTATCGGTCAATAAATTATTTACCAGGTTGCTAATGGCCATCAGGCTTTCAAAGTTTTCTGGTAAGAGGTGTTCAGGCCCGATTTTTATCTTAAATTCTTTTTCCAGGTAGGCTATCAGGGTCATTATTCCGTGAGAATCTATGATTCCAGAATCAATGAGTGAATCGTCGTCACTGATGGCCGAGATATCATTGTCCTGGAGCAAATCTGAGATCAGAAATTTTCTGATTTTTTCTTTGGTCTGCATGTCCAGTTCCTTTGAGATTTATCCCATGCTGTTTTTAAAAACTCCTCTCTTCAAAAAGAAACTTAACCTATTGGCTTACCCAGGGTCCTGATTTTTGAATGAATGAACCTCCTTAAATACCCAATTGTTTATGCTATATTTGGTATCCGTTATTTGTCAAGCTTAATCTGGCTATAGGCTTCAGTTGCTTCCCGCTGAGGAGGTTACCTTTTCAGCCCAGATGCCTATAGAGGAGCTTACCGATGAGGGTCAAAATTGAGTCAGGAAAGTATTTGATGGCAAAAGGTATAATTGATGGTAGGGAAGTAGAAGAACTGATAAAAGAATTTGACTTAAAGGCAAACCTGTAATATTTAAGCTCCATTTCTTTTGCGCCCCACAATCTCTTATAATTTAGAAGCCCTTGATTTTTTTGTTCAGTCCGACCAAGGTTTAAGAGTTGAAAACCACGTTCCCGGTGCCAGTTCATAGCTTCCCACATGATTAAATTGTTCGGACGAAGATGATGGTACTTTGGGTCTGACGCTCCAAATTTGAAGATAGCTTTCTTATTAAAGCCAAAGAAAATAGCCGAAGCCACTGTTTTCCCGGAATAATACGCTGACACAATGACTCCCAAGTTCTGTAATATCATATTTTCGTATATGGATTTGAAAAACTTAAAGGGCTGAGGGGGTAAACCATGTCTCTTTCTGGTTATAATTTGAAACCTGTAAAATTGGTTCAGAGCAGATAAACTGGCCTCAAATTTAATTTTCAGGCCTTCCCTTACTGCTTTCTTAATGTTTCTTCTGTTGGCGTCTTTGAGCGAGGACCAGAGTCTGGCGGGCGAGCTGCTTAAATCTATCGCGTGGGTGTAAAAAAAATCAAAGGGCGGTGCCTTCTGAGGAAAATTAAGACTCCGGAATTCAAGGTATCTCCAGTTACGCTCCCGACCATAGTTAAGAGCGTATGTTATAAGCGAAGAGAGGTGATATTCATCTGCAGCCAGAAAATTGCAGAAATCAGTAAAAGGTATGCTGACACCTCTATTGCCGGTTAAAATGCTTTTTACCTCAAAGATAGGAATAATCGCTCCGGGTTTAGAGTCGTCTATTAGCATTAGGTAAACCGGGGAAAAATGATAGGTCTCTTTAAGGACTCTGGCCCAGGATGATGAATGAAAAATATCGCCGTTAAACTGAACTGCTACCAGATTGTCCCAGTTATGTTGTTCTGTAGGGTCTGTTATTTTTATAATCATAAATTAGAGTCTGAATCCTTATTAATCATATAACCTTGAATTCAACAAAATCAACAAGAGAAAGAAAATTTTAGTTCTATACAAAACCATAAAGAAAATGGTTTCTTAATTTAATCCAGGGCAACAGAAATTCCAGATTTATTATTTATAAAGCTCTGTCAATCAGGAATTGATAATTGAGGTTTTTTTATGATAAACTTCGATTTGAAAATTAGAAGAAAACACTTGAATAGAGGTTGTGATGAAAGAAGACAAAAATAGAGAGACAGCGGTTATCCACCCGGATGCCTTTGTGGCGGAGAAGGCTGTCGTCATCGGCCGGGTCATTCTTAAAAAAGGAGCCAGCGTCTGGTACAACGCTGTTCTCCGGGCCGATATCGCCGACATCGTCATCGGCGAATTTTCTAACGTCCAGGACAACTGTGTCATTCATGTTGACTATGATACCCCCACTATCTTGGGCGACTACGTTACCGTAGGCCACGGAGCCATCCTCCACGCCTGCAAGATAGGGAATAATACTCTCATAGGCATGGGAGCAGTAGTCCTGGACCGGGCCATCATCCCGGATAACTGTCTGGTAGCGGCCGGGGCACTTGTCCCTCCCGGTAAGACTTTCCCTTCAGGGACACTCATCCTCGGTAATCCGGCCAAAGTTGCCCGCACCCTGACCCAGGAAGAAATCCAGCACCTGCGAGAACACGCTCTCAGTTATTATGACCTCTGGAAAAAGCAATACCGGGACTGAGCCAGTTTCAGCTCTTAAAGTTAGCCTTGAGCTAAAATTTTTTGCTCCGAGGCTCGGTTTCCTCGCCGGAAAATTAATTGCCCTGTTTCTCTCTGGCTTTAAGAATCATTAAAGTTCTGACATTTGCAACCCCAGTTTGGCTTTTTACTCTATGTAAAAAAAGAATAACATCTTTTACAGCTTCTAAATTTTCCGGTAAAAACTGCCTTATTAAATCCAGTTTCCATAAAAACTTTTGCTGAATCCGAAGATGGCTGGTATCATTACAAATTATTAGGATTGAGTAATTTTCCATTGTATTGACCAGAATAATTCTATTTATTCTGGCTTTAATATTAAAAATCCTAACCTCAGGCAAAGGATAAATTTAAACTTGACAATTTTTTAACAAATTGTTAATTATAGGGCGAAAAGTTTGGAGGGGAGATAACAGATGAACGAGCTTTTCGCTGCCCGACTTAAAAAGCTCAGAGAAGAATCGGGCCTTACTCAGGAAGAGCTGGGCGAAGCTGTAGGACTTTCCTCTGAATATATTTCTCTTCTCGAAGCGGGAAAAAGAACTCCTTCCATTATCGCTCTCAACAGAATTTCTAAGTTTTTTCAAAAAAATATTTCTTATTTTCTGGAAAGCCGGGAAAATCCGTTTGCCATCCTTCTGGCCAGTGAAAAGATAGATGAAGCTACCAAAAAAGTCATCGTTGATTTTCAGAAAAAATGTGAGGAGTACTTAGAGCTTGAAGCCCGAACGGGACGTCACCTTCAGCTGTCTCCGCTTTACTCCGGAAGTCAGTCTCCACAGAATATGGCTGAAGAGGAAAGGCGCCGTCTCGGATTGGGTAACGAACCAATCCGCGATATTTTCCGCCTGGGAGAAGTCAACGGCTGCCACTTCCTTAGGATGAGTCTCCCTGAGGAATCAAGAATTTCCGGAATCTTTGTCTTTTTAGAAGACAAAGAAGCGGCTTTTGCTCTGGTTAATTCCAGCCTCTCTGCGGGCAAGCAGGTGGTGGCGGCCGCCCATCTTTACTGCCATTATCTCCGGGACCGGGACGAATCTCCGGTCGTTGATAATCTGGATGTCCTGGTAGATGAATATGTAACGCTTTATTCGCCCAGGGAGCAATTTGCTCAGGCTTTTGCCACTCATTTTCTCATTCCCCAGTCAAAAGTAAAAGAGCTGGTGGAGAAAGACGTAAAATCCAGACGTCTGACCTATCCCCAGGTTCTCTTTCTCAAGAGATACTTTGGAGTTAGTACCCCGGCGATGCTGCGGACCCTGAGACGGCTAAACTATTTGAGCCGGTCTCAATTTGAAAATTACTTTAAGCGTAACCACCTGGAAGAAGAAAAAGCGATTTTTGGGGAAGTGTCAGTTGAAGAAGTGGATATGGGACCCTCTGGCCTGCCTCCAGTACTTCCTGAAAGATTCTGGCTCTTAAAAAAAGAGGCTGATCTGATTGCTTTTGAAGAACAGGAAACTCACCCTCCAGAAACCGGCCAGTCCAGTGAAAATCCCGAAAGTAATTGAATGAAACTTTGAGGCTAAAAGACTAGGAATAAAGAAGACTATGTATAAAGTGCCTTAGATTTAATAAAGAGAAATCGAGCGAGTCAGATTTTGTATTCTTTAGCAGATAAATTCGGTTATTTGGAAAACGGTAAATCATAAGATTTCCGCAATCTTCAGGCCTGGCTGAGGCAACCTCTGGGTTAATTTTACTGCCTCGCAAAACAAGTTCTGTTTGACCTGGAAAGGGTAAAAATTATAAGCTGTTGGCAAAAATGATTGTTCAAACCAGAAGCGAGTGGTTTTTCGCCGGAAAAAGTTATTTCAAGACCATGGATAAAATTAATTTCAGGAGCCTGTGATGGATAAACATATTAAAACAATAAGTTTCTTAAGGCTTAACTTCTTAAAATTTATTTTGCTTACCGTCTCTTTGATTATGCTGAGTGTCTGGCTTCTATCTTCAGTTCCTCAGATTGCCCACCCGGAGAAGGCATCTCTCCGTCCGATTGAATTGCAGGACATTCTAAGCTGGAAAACAATTAGCTTTGGGCAGATTTCTTCAGATGGCCGCTGGTTGCTCTATGTTCTGACTCCCAACGAAGGTGACAGCGAATTATTGATCAAGGAAATTGAAGGTAAAAAAGAATACCGTTTTAATCTGGGCCAGGTTTCTCGAAATTTCAATGAAGGGATAATCATCTCTGAAGACTCAAACTGGGTCTCATTTCTGACTTACCCGAGCACTCAGGAAATGAAAAAACTGCGCCGGGAAAAGAAGAGAGTTGAGCCCCGGGCCTTCCTGGTCAATTTGAATAGTGGGGAAAAGACTGAATGGACAAAAATCAGGAGAATTGCTTTTTCCGGAGAAAGTTCTCGCTATTTAGCTCTACACCGTCTGGTTTCCGAGAACCAGGAAAAGGAAAAAGATAAATGGTCAGGCTCCGACCTGATTTTAAGGGACCTTAAATCAGGCAGCGAAACAAATTTTGGTAACGTCTCTGAATTTTCCTTTGACCGTTCCGGTTCCTGGCTGGCCTTTCTGATAGAGGCTCAGGATCGAACCGGAAATGGTTTGATGCTTCAGAATCTGAAAAATGGCCAGCTTAAAACTCTTGATTCCGGTCGTTTCTGGTATAAACATCTGAAGTGGGATGAGAAGGGTCAAGCTCTGGTCGGGTTAAAAGGAACAGAAGATCAGAAGTATGAGGATAAACTCTACAGTTTGCTGGCTTTCAGGTTGACCGGGTCGGATAACCTGGAAAAAATTGAATATGACCCCAGAAACGACCCTGCTTTTCCCGAAGGATTCAGCCTCAGCCCTGATTTGGCTCCTTACTGGCTCGAAGATTATCAGGCAATTGCGTTCGGTCTGAAAAAAATTAAAACCAAAACCCGGGCTCCGGAAAGCGCAGAGAAAAAAGAAGAGTCGGACAAAAAATCGCAGTCGGTTCAGAAACCCGAAGAGATTGAAGAGGAAGATATGCCGGACCTGATTCTCTGGCACTGGAAGGACCCCCGACTTCAATCCCAGCAGCAGGTTGAAGAAAAGCTTGATGCAACCTACAGCTATCTTGCTATTTACCGGGTGAAAGAGAATAAATTTGTTCGTCTGGCCGATGATGAGCTCAGAGAAATCAGGCTTGCCAGAAAATCCAGCCTGGCTCTCGGCTTTGATAGAGAGCCTTACGAGCTGGAGTCCAACCTGAGTGGCCAGCGTTTCCAGGATGTTTACCTGGTGGACCTCAAGACAGGCAATCGAAAGCTCATTCTTAAGAAGAACCGCTGGTCCTACGACCTTTCTCCCGATGGCTCCTATTTTCTTTTTTATGAAGGCGGGCACTTTTTCAGCTACGAGCTGGCTTCTGGAAAGACGTATAACCTGACCTATGGGCTTCCAACTTCTTTTGTCAACGAGGATGATGACCATAACGTAGAGCAGCCTCCAGATAGACCTATCGGCTGGTCAAAGGACAGCCGCTGGGTACTGCTTTCTGATGGCTGGGACGTCTGGCTGGTTGGAGCTCGAGGGCAGCAGGGGGTTAACCTGACTCAAAACGGGTTTAAAGAGCAGCTTCGCTATCAGAGAAGATTTGTCCTGGACCCGGAGGAAAAAGGTATAGACCTCAGCCTTCCCCAGTATTTTCAGGTTTATGGCGAATGGACTAAAAAGCAGGGGATAGTCAGGGTGGATGCGCTCAGGAAAATCAGGGAGCTTTTGCTATGGGATGAGGCCCAGTATAACCGCCTGCTTAAAGCCAGGAAAGCTGAGCGCTATGTTTTCACCAGAGAAACTCATCGCGATTTTCCTGATTTCTATGCTGCCGGGCCAGGTCTGAATCCGGCCACCCGGATTACTGAAGCTAACCCCCAGCAGAGTCAATTTCTCTGGTCTTCCGGCGTCCGACTGCTTGATTATACCAGCACTAAAGGAAAAAAACTTCAGGCTGCTTTGTTCCTTCCCGCTAATTACCAGGAGGGTCAAAAATACCCGACCATAGTTTATATCTACGAGAAGCTTTCCCAGAACTTAAATCGCTATTTCCTGCCGACTGCCAATGGTTTTAATAAATCATATTACACCAGTCAGGGTTATGCAGTGTTGATGCCTGATATAACCTACACCATCAATGACCCGGGGATGTCGGCTGTCTGGTGTGTTCTGCCGGCAGTTGAAGCGGCGGTGGCCACCGGAATAGTTGACCCAGAAAGAATCGGGATTCACGGCCATTCCTGGGGTGGTTATCAGACCGCCTTTTTGATTACTCAAACCGAAGTTTTTCGGGCAGCCGTGGCCGGAGCTCCGCTGACTAATATGATTTCTATGTACAGCTCTATTTACTGGAATACCGGTTCGGCCAACCAGCCCATTTTTGAGAGCAGTCAGGGCCGATTTAGTGGTGGCTACTGGGATAATCTGGAGGCTTATACCCGGAATTCTCCGGTTTATTATGCTACCAGAGTTCAGACCCCACTTCTTCTTCTCCACAATGATAAAGACGGAGCCGTGGTCTTCAATCAGGGGATAGAATACTACAATACGCTTCGCCGTCTTAAAAAACCGGTGGTGATGCTGCAGTATGTTGGAGAAAATCACGGTCTGCAAAAGCCAGCCAACCGTAAAGACTATACAGTGCGAATGAAAGAATTTTTTGACCATCATCTGATGGGCAAGCCGGCTCCGGATTGGTGGCAGGAAGGGATTCCTTACCTGAAGCTTAAAGACCACCTTAAAGAAAGGGTCAGACAACTGAATCTGCAGGGAGAGAAAGAGCAATCTGAGGCCAAAAAAGAGAAATGATTGCGGACAGCATAAAATTAAATTGGCAAGGGGGAGGAAATGGCATCTTCTCATTATTCACCCTCATCGCTGGAAACATTTGAAACCTGCCCTCATAAGTTCAAGCTGATTTACCGCGACCGCCTGAAAGCTGAGTTTGAAAACATAGAAGCTTTTCTGGGCAGCTGTTTTCATAAAACCATGGAAGAACTTTACTCAAAGCTGCCTGACCGGGTTATGCCGCTTGAGGAGCTTCTGGCCTTTTATGAGGATTACTGGAAGAGAAACCTTAGCGAACGGGTTAAGGTAAATGAAAATGGGCTTACCCCTGACGATTATTTCCGGCGGGGCAAAAAGTACATAGAAGATTATTATCGGCATTACTACCCGTTCAACCAGAACCGCATTCTGGGTCTGGAACAGAAAATTGAGGTTGACCTGGACGGAACCGGCCGTTACCGACTTTTGGGTTATGTCGACCGGATTGACCTGACTCCGGACGGGGTTTTCGAAATCCATGATTACAAGACTGGTTCCTATTTGCCCGGACAGGAATTTGTGGATAGTGACCGGCAATTAGCCATTTATCAGCTTGGAATTAAGCAGCGCTGGCCTCAGGCTGAGAAATTCAGGCTGGTCTGGCACTATGTAGCTTTTGACCTGGAACTATCGTCTACGAGAACCGAAGAACAACTGGCCGAGCTCCACAAGCGCCTTATTGAACAGATTAAGCTCATTGAAGCTGAAACCGAGTTTCCCCCGAAAGAAAGCCAGCTCTGCCGGTGGTGTGCTTTCTGGGAGTTTTGCCCGGCTAAGAAACACGAAGCCATACTGGCGAAAATCCCACCCGAAGAATACCTGAATGAAGATGGCCTGGTCCTGGTCAACAGGTATGTGGATTTTCTCAAGAAGAAAAAAGAAGCTGAATCTGAACTGGAAAAGCTAAAAAAGGCCATAATTGATTATGCTCAGAAAAAAGGCCTGAGCAAGGTGCAGGGCAGCGAGGGCTATGTCAGAATAATAAAGCAGGAACGGCTCCAGATACCGGCCTCAGGAGAACCAGAAAGGCTTGATCTGGAAAAAATCCTTAAAGAAGCCGGCCTTTGGGAAAGCTGCTCTACTCTGGACCGATTTGCCCTGGAGAAGATTATCAGCGGAGGTCAGCTTGAGCCTCCCTTACTTAACAAAATCTCCACTTTCATTAAAAAGGAAGTTCAGTACAGCCTGAGAGCAAACTGGGAAGATTCGAAGGACTAGCCTGCTATTCACCGAGGACAACCGGAAGAAGGTCATAGGGTGTTTTAAGAAGAATCTGAGCTCCGCTCCGAAGGAGCTCTTCGGCTTCTCGAAAACCCCAGAGGGCTCCAGCCGCAAGGATGCTCGCAGCTCTGGCTGTTTCCATGTCCACTGAAGTATCGCCCACATAAATCACTTCTGAAGGTTTTAACCTTAATCCCTGTAAAACAATATTGGCCATGGTTGGGTCCGGTTTGACCGGAAGCTCGGGTTGAGCCCCTTGGATTATTTCAAAATTAAAAGGCAGAAGCTCCCGGGTCATCAGCACGGTGAATTCATGAGATTTGTTTGATAAAACGGCGGTTTTTAAACCAGCTTTTTTCAGCTCAGCCAGGACTTCAACCACTCCTGGGTAGGGACGGGAGTGCTTCCTCCAGGTTGTAGCGTATTCTTTTCTGTATTCCTTGATCAGCTCTTTGATAGCCTGGTCCTGGTCAGCGATTTCTGGAACTGCCCTCTTTACCAGTACTTCCATTCCGTCGCCCACCATCTTTTTACATTCAGCTTCGGAATACTGACGGTAGCCGTGCCTTGATAAAACCAGATTCAGAGTGAAAGTTATGTCAGTGATGGTATCGAGCAGGGTTCCATCCA
>Ga0308421_1001525_pt1 | contig 12097 bp, 10 predicted proteins | sample HotsprSampleMS60_FD_203673 | JGI IMG/M metagenome (GOLD analysis project Ga0308421, IMG submission 203673) | Hot spring phototrophic mat microbial communities from Mushroom Spring, Yellowstone National Park, Wyoming, United States - 20090730_MS60 ...
CCCTGCCTGACAACTGGCATTTGGCAGTCCGGACCCCCCGCTGGGCCATCTGGGTCCGCTCCCCGTGACAGGTTGGTGACACTGCTTCTGGATGGGGAAACCGCACGTTCTGGTGAGGCTCAAAGCTGTTCGACATGACACTGCGCGTCGGGTTCAACGCGTATCTGTTACGGGATGCGAACTTGCGGGGCTGGAACCGCTACACGGTTAACCTGCTGGCGGCGCTGCCGGCCCACAGGGCGCGACTGGTGGAACGCGCTCATCTGCAGGCCGATGTGACACGATTGCGGGAACGGCTCGGCTGGGTCCCTCATGCCGATTTGCGACGTGGCCTAGCCGAACTTCTCGCCGCCGAACTCACATGAAACCTCACACCCTCCTTTTACCATGATCTTTTCCCGACTCGCACGCAAGATCCGACAACTCGCGGACGTGTTGAATGGAACAGACGCCCTACTGAAATCCGATCCGTTAGGACGACAAGCGGCATTGATGCAGGCCTACTATCGGGATTGGCTTCTTCTGAACCATCCGCGTTATCGCGACTCTCGTTGCCTGACTCCTTTCGGATACGGCGTATACTCCCAAACTGATGAGGATGGGATCATTCACGAGATCTTGTCACGACTTGGTTTGTCCACAGGCACATTCGTCGAGTTCGGAGTGGAAGACGGGATGGAGACCAATACCTCTGCACTTCTACAAGTGGGATGGTGTGGCGTATGGCTTGAGGCGAACCCGAACCACGTGACTAGCATTCGACGGACGTTCGCTCCACAGTTGTCCACGGGCCGCTTGAAAGTTCGCGAAGCCTTTATAACCGCCGAGAACATTGAGACGTTATTGGCCGAGTGTCAGGTTCCAGCAGAGCCGACATTACTGGTGATAGACATCGACGGGAATGACTATTGGGTGTGGCAGGCGATTCGGAACTACAAGCCTTACGTCGTGGTAATCGAGTACGTCGCTGAATTCGGTCCGTCTATTGAATGGGTCATGCCCTACGATCCTCAGTACCGCATGTCTGGTACACGTTACTTCGGGGCCAGTCTCAAGGCTTATGAAATCCTGGGGCGGAAGAAGGGTTATCGCCTTGTCGGGTGTAACTTTTATGGGACTAATGCCTTCTTCATTCGCGATGACCTACCAACTGACCGATTCCTTGCACCATTCACAGCCGAAATGCATTGGGAGCCGGCCCGTCACCGTTTCCGAGACAGCGGCGGTTGGGGCAAAGATCCGCGTGAATTCTCGGCCGTGCAACCCCTTCGGCACCAAGGGGATTGATCTTGCTTCGCGTCGGGTTCAACGCGTATCTGTTACGGGATGCGAACCTGCGGGGCTGGAACCGCTACACGGTCAATCTGCTCGCAGCATTGCCGGCTTATGGAGTGCGACCGATACTGTACAGTCGAGAACCGATCCATAGGGACCATCTGGCCCGCTTGCCTGCGGACAGTTACGAAGTCCGCGTGGCACCCCCGATGCGTTACGGGGTGTGGGAAAATCTCTGGCTGCCCCGGCAGTTGCGGATCGACCGGATCGACGTCTTTCACAGCCCGTTCAACTACGGCTTACCGTGGAGCACCCCCTGTCCACGGGTGTTGACCCTCCATGATGCGATCGATCAGATTTACTACCTGCGGCAAGCTCGCTGGTGGCAACGGTGGCGACCGTCGGCCATCCGGATGCGCCTGAGCAACTGGGCGGCACGACTACGGGCCCATCAGATCATCACGGTTAGTTACCATGCTCAAAAAGACATCATGACTTATCTGCGGGTGCCCGCTTGCAAGGTGTCGGTGATTTACGAGGCGGCCGACCCCCTGTTTCACCGCCCTGTTGCCGCAGAAAGGGTGGAGGGCGTTCGACAAAAGTGGGATTTGTCTCGACCGTACTTTCTCTATGTGGGCGGTTGGGAAAAACGGAAGAACGTACCGTTTCTCCTACGTGCCTTTGCGGGACTGAAGGTCGACACTATCGATCTGGTGCTGGCGGGGGGTCAGGAGCAGCAGCGGCCCATACTGACGAAACTGGCCGAGGAGTTAGGGTGTGTCAGACGGGTGCGATTACTGGGATATGTCCCGGAGGCAGACTTGCCGGCATTGTACGCCGGGGCCTTGGCGTTCGTCTACCCGAGCGAGTACGAGGGCTTCGGCCTTCAAGTGTGCGAGGCGATGGCAGTCGGGTGCCCGGTGCTGGTGGCGCGAGCGACGAGCTTACCCGAAATCGCCGGTAACGGCGGAGAGACCTTCGCGTTGGACCATCCATCAGAACTGACAGCTTTGTTGACCCGTGTGGCTGAGGATGGAGTGTTCCGCGAGGAGTTACGCCGGCGGGCCCGGTCTCGCTCTCAGGACTTTTCCTGGGACAAGACGGCTCGGGAAACTGTGGCAGTTTATCGTCGGTTGCTGGGTATCTATGGTCAGGGGTTCGACTCATGAGCCGCCGGCAACTGGCCGTCCGGACTTACCTGAGTGCAGTGGTGGGTGGAGTGACAGGCATACTGGTCGGTCTGATCACGACCCCCTTGTTGCTCCGATGGCTGGGAGACGAACGCGTCGGTGCCTACCGCGTGGCGGTCGAATGGGTGGGGTATGTGGCTCTGCTGGACTTCGGTTTGATGGGAGGGTTACAGGTAGCGTTAGCCCGGGCAATCGCACGTGGGGATCGTCAGGAGGTGGCGGCAGTTGTCCATGCTGGCATACGAGGAGGATTACGGCTGGCCATTCTGGGAGGGGTGTGCATTTTTGGACTGTCGTGGGTAGTACCCTATTTGCTGCCGGCCTTGTCCGCCGAAATCAGGTCTGAATTGCAGGTGGGGTTATGGGTGAGTTTGCTGGGAGGATTGTGGGGACCGTTGCTGGTGTTCCGTCCCTTGTTGGAAGCCAGCCAGCGGGGGTATTGGGTGCAGTGGGCCAGCGTGGTGCAACACGGATTGACAGGGGGGCTGTTGGTAGGGTTGGCTGCCATGGGCAGCGGTGTACCCGGACTGTTTCTGGCTACGGTGGCCGGAAGCGGGGCAGCCTCCTTGTTGTTGACTTGGCAAGGAGTACGCCGCTATCCCGAAATCCTGGCAGGCTGGCGTCAGGTGGTGGTATTGCCGAGCGTCTTCAGTGGAGCGATGTTCATCTTCAACTTGTGCGGCCGCTTGAGCTTGATGTCCGACACCATCGTGATTGGGTTGATCCTGGGACCTGTAGCGGCGGTGGTGTTCACGGTGACCCAGCGGCTGCTATTGGTGGTGGACATGCAGATTCTCGCGGCGGGGACGGCCGTCTGGCCCGCTTTGGCCGATTTATACCACCGCGGGGAAACCGAGCGATTCAACCAACGGCTGATCCAGCTGACTCGCTGGAGCGGGGCGTTGATGGGGCTGCTGGTGGTGCCAGTTATGGCCTGTACGCCAGCTTTTGTGACGGTGTGGGTAGGCAATCACCGGTATGGGGGACATCTATTGACGGTGGCCACGGCGGTGTTCGTCTGGTTACATGGAGTGATCGCCTTGTGGGGGTGGCCATTGGTCACCTTAGGCCGGGTGCATCGATTGGTGCCGGTCATGGTAGTGGGCACGGTGGTTAACGTCGCGGTCAGCGTGGGAGGTACCTGGATGTGGGGTGTAGCAGGGCCAGCCATCGGTTCCGCTGTCGGGTATGCCGTGGTGCATCTGGGCTGGATGGCGATACTGTTGCAACAAGAGTTCTGTACACCGTTGCGTCTGCTGCTGCAAGCGGTGCTGCTACCGCTGCTGATTGCTGTGCCGTTGGGAAGTCTGTTATTTTTGTGGGCCGACACTTTTCCGCCGCAGATGTGGGTAGCCCTACTGGGCACACCTTCGTTACCAACTCATTGGCTTATGATAGGGGGACATCTGCTGGTAACCGCCGCCGTCAGTGGTGCCATCATGGGTTGGGGTGTGCTGAGCAAGGCCGATCGGCGTGAACTCTTCCAATTGCTATCCCGATGACAGGGTGTAACCCGATTTTCTTGAGATGCAGATGCCTAGGAGACCGAGGGTCATGTGTGATGGGGAGGGTGATCGTGGTGGAAATCCCCTCGCTCCAGACCGACAGTTGGTAACAATAGCTGGTCCGGGACTTCGGCTTCGGAATCGCCAATGGAAACTCAAAAAATCTCGGTACACCCCGATGAGACAGCGGTGGGTGATCTTGACCGGTGAATACCCTCCGCGGCTGGGAGGGGTGAGCGCCTATTGCCGGCTGCTGGCCTGCGGATTGGCTGAACAGGGGGATAGCGTTTACGTCTGTGCTCCCGGTTCCCCTCGATCCGAATCCGGTGTTACCACTTGGAGCCTGCCAGACCATTACCGTTTGCGCTCATTGTGGTGGCTAGACCATCACTTGCAGCGACTCCGCCCCGATCGGTTGTTGCTGCAATACACTCCCCATGCTTTCGGTTACAAGGCCATGAACCTGCCCTTCGCCGCGTGGCTGGCCCTCCGGGCGAAGCGAATCGCACCGCTGTGGGTCATGTTCCATGAGGTGGCCTTCCCTTTTTCGTGGCGGCCGGCGAAATACATGCTGCTGGCTGGTGTGCACCGGCTGATGGCCCGCCTGCTGGTATCGGCAGCCCAACGCATCTTCGTCGCCACACCGGCTTGGGAAATGCTTGTACGCCGCTGTGCCCCCCGCTGCACTTCGATCGAGTGGCTGCCCGTACCGAGCAACATCCCCGTTTACCACAATCCCTCTATCACCGCCGCCTTGCGACTCCGCTATGCCCCCCCGCACAATCCCCTTGTCGGTCATTTCGGCACTTATGGCCCCGCGATCAGTCGCTTGCTGATACCCACCCTGCAGCAGATTGCCCGACAACGGACGGATGTTCATTTCCTGTTACTGGGTCGCCGGGCCGCCGAGTTCTGCCAGCAATTGCTCCCAGCCGAACCCATGCTGGCCGGTCGCCTCCACGTCTTAGCAGAAACCAGTGACGAAGCGGTGTCGCTTCATCTGCAAATCTGTGATTTGCTCCTTCAACCCTATCCGGATGGTGTTACTAGTCGAAGGACTACCGTCATGGCCGGCCTGGCCCACGGCGTACCGATCGTCAGCAACCGAGGAACGCTGAGCGAAGGATTTTGGACCGACGAAGTGGTTGCAGTTGCCTCTAGCCCCGATCCTGAGGCACTTGCCGATCGCGTCATGGCGTTGCTGGATGATTCCGCCCGACGGTACGCCCTGGGACAGCGTGGCGCCGAATTGTACCGTCACAGGTTCGCCTTGGAACACACGATTGCACGCTTACGGGAACCGAGATGAACCGCCCGCGGCGGCTCCTGAGCATCGGTCACTCTTATGTTGTCGCCCTGAACCGGCGTCTGGCCCATGAAATGGCCCGAGTCGGAGCCGAGCGTTGGGAGGTGACCGTCGCCGCTCCGAAGTTCATGCGTGGCGACTTGCGACCGATTACCCTTGAGTCGTTCCCTCAGGAAGCTGCCCGCCTGATTCCGATCTCCGCTTACCTGACCACTTCTCCCCATTTGTTATTCTACGGTGCCTTGCTGCGGCGACTCTTATCCGAGCCCTGGGACCTCATCCACTGCTGGGAAGAGCCTTACGTGCTAGCCGGTGGGCAAATCGCCTTCTGGAGCAGAAAGCGCCCGTTGGTGTACTACACATTCCAGAACATTCCCAAGTGCTATCCACCCCCGTTTCGCCAACTGGAACGGTTTGCCCTTCAGCGAGCCAGAGCTTGGATTGCTGCTGGTCGAACGGTGGCGGCCACTTTGCAGGGGCGACCGGGTTACGCCGATAAACCGCATTGTATTGTCGGCTTGGGGGTGGATGTGGATGTGTTCCGCCCGGACCGAGCTGCCGGAAACGCTATCCGACAGTCGCTGGGCTGGACGGACACGGGTCCGCCGGTGGTCGGCTATCTTGGCCGCTTTGTCCCGGAGAAAGGTTTGAACCTGCTCATGCAGGCCCTCGAGTGGATATCCGTTCCATGGCGGGTTCTGTTTGTCGGCGGTGGTGACCTCGAAGGCGAGTTACGGTCCTGGGCTGCACGGTTCCCCGACTCGCGGGTCCGCGTCGTCACAGGGGTGCCCCACGACCAGGTCCCGGCTTATCTCAACGCCATGGATATTCTCACCGCACCCAGCCAGACCACCCGGCGTTGGCGGGAGCAGTTCGGTAGGATGCTCATCGAGGCGATGGCCTGTGGGGTGCCGGTGGTGGGCAGTGATTCCGGGGAAATCCCGTTCGTCATCGGAGACGCCGGGATGGTGGTCCCGGAAGCTGATGTTCAGGCTTGGGTCAGCGTCTTGTCCACCCTGTTGGAAAACCCTGCTCAGCGGGCGGAGCTGGCGGCCAGAGGCCGGGAACGGGTGCATGCCCGCTTTGCCTGGCCAGTGGTGGCCCGCCAGCACCTGGACTTCTTCGACGAAATCCTTGACTATGGCTCACCGCTATCATTGAATTTTTAGAGCCAAGCCGCGTCTGATTCATTAACTCATCCTTCATCCCGCCAGTAGACCCATGCTCCCCTCGAAACGACGAATTGCTGCCGAGCCGATCGTGACGCTGAAACCCCGCCGATTGTTGACCGTCGGACATTCTTATGTGGTCGGAATCAACCGGCGACTGGCCCATGCGATGCAGCAACACGGCCGCGGTCGCTGGGAAATCCTCTGCGTCGCACCGACGTACTTCCACGGCTGTAACGACCTCCGACCGGTCACGTTCGCGGCCCTGCCTGACGAAGCCTGCCCGGTGCGGGCCGTGCCCGCCTACCTCACCCGACTGGTTCACCTGTTCGGCTACTCCTGGCCCAAGCTCTGCGGCATACTCCAGGGTCGGTGGGACGTCGTGCATGCTTGGGAGGAGCCGTACATCTTCGCCGGTGCGCAGATCGCCGCCCTCACCCCCCGAAGCAGTCGGTTCGTATTCCGCACCGCCCAGAGTCTGATGAAGTGGTATCCCCCGCCGTTCAATTTCCTCGAACGCTATGTGCTATCCCGGTCCTCTGGTTGGATCTGTAGCGGCCGGCTGGTGGCACAAGTGCTACAGGCCCGGCCGGGCTACGCCGACAAGCCGCAGCGGACCATTCCCCTCGGTGTGGACACCACCACCTTCCGGCCCGAACCGGCGGCAGGCCACAAGACCCGCCAGGCCCTCGGCTGGACGGAACCGGGTCCGCCGGTGGTCGGCTACCTCGGCCGCTTCGTACCCGAGAAAGGACTCGCCGTGCTGATGCAGGCCCTGCAAGACCTGCGGACCCCCTGGCGGGCTTTGTTCGTCGGAAATGGTCCGATGCTGGCGGAACTCCGCACCTGGGCGCAACGGTTCCCCGACCGTGTGCGGCTGTGTACGGACGTACTGCACGACAAAGTACCGGCTTACCTGAACGCGATGGATGTACTCACCGCCCCGAGCCAGACCACGCCGCGTTGGCGGGAACAGTTCGGTCGCATGCTCATCGAGGCGATGGCCTGCGGGGTGCCGGTGGTCGGCAGCGACTCCGGCGAAATCCCGTTCGTCATCGGTGACGCCGGACGGGTTCTCCCCGAGGCCGACCCGGCCGCCTGGACGACCGCCCTGGCCGACCTGCTCGAAAGCCCGGCCCGCCGTGCCGAACTGGCCGCCCGCGGCCTGCAGCGAGCTTGCGACCGCTTCGCCTGGCCGGTCGTGGCCCGCCAGCACCTGGACTTCTTCGAGGAGTTGCTGGAGACTGGAGGACCGACATGAATCTCTGGTTTTGGCTCTCCCATCCCCGGGCGTGCCTGGCGCGACTGCGATACTGGTGGTGGGAATATCGGAACCCGGACAAACCCTGGCTTACCCCCGCCGCGGTCGACTTCCTCGAGACCCATCTGCGACCCGACATGACGGGCCTGGAATTCGGAAGCGGTCGCAGTACCGTCTGGTTCGCCGGCAAGCTCCGCCGACTCACAAGCGTGGAACACGACCCGGATTGGTTCGCCACAATCAGCCGCAAACTCGCCGACGCCGGGCTCGGGAACGTCGATTACCGCTTGATCCCACTCGACCACCCGAAGTCAGCACCTGAACAAGAGGTCTACGATCCCCTGCCGAAGTATGTTGCCATCGTTGCCGATTTCCCGGACGAGTCACTCGACTTCATCGTGGTCGACGGGCACTACCGTTCGCACTGCATTCGCCAATCCCATTGTAAACTCAAACCCGGCGGCTTCCTCCTGGTCGATGACGCCAACCTCTGGCCGGACACCAAGCCTCCGGTACCAACGCACTGGCTGGAAGTTAGCCGCTCCTCGAACGGGTTAAAGACGACCGTCATCTGGCAGAAGCCAGTGTAATATGCCTTGGGCACTTGTATGTGATCCACCGGAAGCCAGCGTGAAGTCTGCATTGCGGCTCGCCGTCGTGCGTGATTACCGGGCCGAGGGTTGGTTGAGCATGGATCTGTGTGCCGACCAACTGCTGATGCATTTGCCCAAGGAATTGCTTCAGGTAACAGAAGTGGCTCCGCCCTTTCGCCGGCTGCTGAGCCGTTGGCCCTGCACCAGTCGCACCGGCTTCAACGCCGATCGTTTTGTCAACCGTTACCTGTTGCTGCCTCGCCATGTTTGCCGAGTGGCGTCACGTGTGGACTTCGTGCACATCGTCGATCACAGCTATGCCCATCTGGTTCATGCTGTGCCTGGTGGTCGGGCCGGTGTCTACTGCCACGATCTCAACGCCTTCCGCTGCCTGCTCCAACCTGATAGAGAACCGCGCCCGCGTTGGTTTTGCCGCCTGGTGCAGCATGTATTGGATGGATTCCGTCAAGCGGCGGTCGTCTTTTACAATTCCCGGCACACCGGCGAAGAATTGCTCCGCTACGGCCTGGTGCCCCAGGAGCGGTTGGTACACGCTCCCCTGGGAGTCGCACCGGAGTTTACACCCCAGCCACCGGCTACACCGGTTCCTTTGCCCCTCTCTACGGACCCACCGTATTTGTTACACGTAGGCATTAACAGTCCTCGCAAGCGACTCGACCTGCTGCTGGACATTTTCGCCGCAGTGCGCCTGCATCTGCCGGCGTTACGTCTGGTTCAGGTGGGTGGTCCCTGGCCGGCCGCGTGTCTGGCTCAGATCCGACGTTTGGGTTTAGGTTCCCACATCACCCAGGTGCGTGGCCTGAGTCGGGAGCAATTGGCGGAGCTGTATCGTCGGGCTGCCGCGGTATTGGTGACCAGTGACGCGGAAGGGTTCGGACTGCCGGTGATCGAAGCGTTGGCCTGCGGGGCGGTCGTGGTGGCCTCTGACCTGCCGGCGGTGCGGGAAGCAGGCGGGTCCGCCGCCGTGTATTGCCCCGTGGGGAACATCCCGGTCTGGACAGCCACCCTGGTGCGACTGTTGCAGCAGCCGGACTGGGCTCCACCACGGACCCAACGGTTGGCCCATGCGGGCCGTTTCTCCTGGGCTGAACACGCCCGTATCATCGCTTCCACCTATTCCCGGTTGGTGGAACCATCGCCTGGGGGTAACCCCTGATGTGCGGAATCGGCGGTATCCTCGGCGTCCCTCTCGAATTAGCCCGCCCTGCGGCTCAGCGGATGCTCGCCGCTCTGCGACATCGGGGACCGGATGGAAGCGGCTGTGTGGAGATTGATGACCCTGCTGCCACGGCTCCTCCGGTGGTGCTGGTCCACACCCGTCTGGCCATCCTGGATTTGTCCACGGCTGCCAACCAACCGATGGCTTACCCAGACCCGGCTCATGCCTCCCTGTGGCTGACCTTCAATGGCGAAATCTACAACTATCGTGAACTAGGAGCACTCACCGCGGCTCAGGCCGGTCTGGTCCCCCGCACCCAGTCGGATAGCGAAACTATATTGCTAGCCTACCGGTTATGGGGCGAAAAGTGGGTGGAACAATTGCGGGGGATGTTCGCCTTCGCCCTGGTGGACACAAACCGCCGCTGTGTCTGGCTGGCGCGGGATCGCTTGGGCATCAAACCTCTGTACGTCTTCCGTCCCGCTTGCGGTGGCTTGCTGTTTGCCTCGGAAGTGCGGGCCTTGCTGGCAGCAGGAGCGGAACTGGTCCCCCGTCGCCTATCCTTGGCCGCAGTGGAATCTTTTCTGGCTCAGGGAGCGGTCTATGGCGAACTCAGTCATGTCCAGGGGGTGGAAGCTCTCGAGCCCGCCACCCTGTGGCGATGCGATTGGGATGGGCGACTGTGCCATCGGCGGCGGTATTGGTCCTGGCCCTGCTCCACGCTTCCCAGTGGTACCACTCGGCAGAAGGTCATCCCCCAACTGGCCCAACAGCTGCGGGAAACGGTGCAGCAACACCTGCTCTCCGATGTACCCATAGGAATCTTCTTGTCGGGGGGAATTGATTCTACCGCCTTGGTCACCCTTGCCAACGAAATTCGCCGCCAGCCAGTGTGCACCATTACCATCGGCTTCGATCAACCCGAATGGGATGAATCGGCCGCAGCGGCTAAGGTGGCCCACCACCTGGGTACCCAGCATCATACGGTCCGGCTCCAGGGCAGTGACCTGCTCCGCGACTTTCCTCAAGTCCTGGCGGCGACCGACCAACCCTCCGTGGATGGCTTCAACACCTATTATGTGGCCCGTGCGGCCCGGCAAGCTGGTCTAACAGTGGCTTTGAGCGGTCTGGGGGGAGACGAATTATTCGGTGGTTACGCCACCTTCCGTCAGTTGCCCCCCCTGGTTCGCTGGAGCAGTTGGTTCTCTCTGCTGCGTCCTTATCGCGATGCCCTGCGACGACTGGCCCGCTGGCTGCATTCCCGGGCCCTGCTGAAAGCGGTCGAACTGGCCGTGCGTCCCGCGGGATTGTCGGCATTGTACCTGCTGCGCCGCGAACTGTTTTTGCCTCTCGAACGTCGCACTCTGTTGCCGCTGCCCTCTTCCTGCGACCCCTTCACCGGATTGTACCAACCTCTGCCGCCGCCACCAGCCGGCCTGGACCGGTTCAACCAGATCAGTTATCTCGAAATCCACGGCTACCTCCGCCATATGCTGCTGCGTGACGCCGATGCCTACAGCATGGTGCACGGCTTGGAAATCCGTGTGCCGTTTCTCGATCACCCTCTGGTGGAGCTGGTCGCAACCTGGCCAGGACGTTGGAAATGGTCTCAGCATCAACCCAAACAGCTTCTGGTCCAAGCAGTGGGTCCCCGCTTTCCTTCCTGGGTACTCGGTTCCGCCAAACGTGGCTTCACCTTCCCCTGGCCGCAATGGCTCCGCGGACCCTTACGTTCCCTGGCCCAAGAACGCCTCCTCCAACCCCATTTGTGGTCCAACATCGGCTTCTCATACCAGAGGATCGAACAACTGTGGCAACGCTTCGGCCGCGGTGATCCGTCGGTCAGGGGATTGCATATCCTGGCGCTGGTCATTCTGGCCGATGTTGTCCAACGCCAGCAACTTTCCCTCCCCTAAAGGCCGACACACAGATCTACGCCTCCTCTGCCAGATGACCCCAGAACCTTATGCCAGAACCTTATGCAGGTGGACACCCCAAGCCTGACCCGCATCAAGGCCGACGTCCCCAGCAACCATCGCCTTTCCCTCCGATTGCGCTGAAAAATCTGGTAACCATCGCTTCGAGGGCCCAGCAGCTTCTAAACCCTAGCAGCTCCCGGAAGTACTTCTGATATGCATGTGGCTTTCCTCACGCCGATTGCCGCCTTGGGTGGAGCCGAACGCAGTTTGCTGGACATGCTCGACGAACTGCGGCGACTTTGCCCCGACTGGACTATCGGTGTGATCGTAGGTGAAGACGGGCCCCTGGTCAGCCAACTGCAGCAGCGGCAGGTCCGCACCTGCATCCTTCCCCTCCCGCAAGCCATCCGCCACCTCGGCGAATCGTATCGGCTGTGGTCCCCAACTCTGTCGTCGCGTCGGTACCCCCGTTTCGGCCCACGCTGGTGGGAGGCTGCCTGGTCTTTGCCGTCTTACGTGTGTCGGTTGCGTCGCCTGCTGTTACGGTGGCGTCCTGCCATCGTCCACTCCCACGCCCTCAAGTTTCACCTTCTCAGCGGCTGGGTGGCTCCTGCTGGTGCCCGCATCGTCTGGCATCTGCGGGATTTTCTCTCTCCGCGCCCCTACTTGAGCCGCTGGCTGCCGCGGATTGCCCGCCGC
>Ga0308421_1001549_pt1 | contig 11967 bp, 8 predicted proteins | sample HotsprSampleMS60_FD_203673 | JGI IMG/M metagenome (GOLD analysis project Ga0308421, IMG submission 203673) | Hot spring phototrophic mat microbial communities from Mushroom Spring, Yellowstone National Park, Wyoming, United States - 20090730_MS60 ...
TCTCACGAGCCGGGCCGGCTGCCAATCACCCCTGAGGGGGTTTATGGGGGTGAAATTTCGGGCCACTTTCCCCACTTTTATCACCCCTCGTCTTAAGAAGCCGCAGGCGGTTAAGGTACTTCCTGCCTTTATGGCCCGCACTTCCCAGAAGATAGAACAGAACGAGTAAGGCTCAAATATCCGCCGGTCCGGAAAGCCCGGCTTTAACCGGCAGCAGATTGATTGTCCGAACCGAAAGAGCACCTGCAAGTTTAAGGAAAGCTCTGGCCCGGCTTACCAATCAACGCAGGTCTGGTAAATTTCCAGCTTCTTTTTGTGATTACTAAAAATTCTTTATTTATTATTGGGCTTTGATTTATATTAGTGATTTGATTGACCAATAAAAAAGAAAAAGGTGAACAATTAATAAAAAGTAAGATCTACAGAAAAAATAAAAAAAGAACAAAAAAAAGAAATAGGTTCAGAAATTAAGCTTATTCACAGGAGGATGAAAGATGAAAGGCTCAAGCTGCCGACTCCCTGTTTTTTATTGCTTCCAGGCTGTGGTTCTGACCACAGCTCTGATTTTCGGTGCTCTTCTGGTTCTTAGCCCGGCTGAGGGTGCAGTTCAGGAAGCCACTTCAGAACAATCCCGGCCCCGCCTGGTTCTGGAAAAAATCATGGCTGGACCTGAGTTTATAGGCACTTCACCCTCGAACCCGGTCTGGGCTGTCAGGGGAAATACACTCTACTTTCAATGGCGAAAACCGGGCGATAAGACGGCTGAAATCTATTCGGTCAGCCTGAACAATCCCTTACCGGTTAAAATCAGCCGGGAAAAGATTTTAGAAAATCCCCCTGCCGGCGGTCCGGGTCGACTCCGGGGTGGTTTTGGCTTCGGGCGCTTCGGTTCGCAGTGGCAATGGGATAAAAACCGGGAGCGCCTGCTCATCAGCCAGAATGGAGATATTTTTCTCTATCATCTGGCCACCAAAAAGACCGAGCAGCTAACCTCAACTGACCAGGCCGAAACCAACGCTGGTTTTACTCACGACCAGAAAAAAATCTATTTTCAGGCTGGAGACAACCTCTTTATTCTCTCTCTGGCCGATAGAAGTCTGCGTCAGCTGACTTCCTTTACCCGGGAGAAACAGCCCGAACCCCGAAAACCCGATGAAATCCAGAAATGGTACGAAGCCCAGCAGCGCGACCTTTTTAAAGAGATATTCAGGCTGGGTTTTGAAGGAATGGAAGGATTTCGGGGAACCCATAATTTACTTCCTTCCCTCGGTCAGACAACCAGAAGAAAGCCTTTTTATCTTCAGGAAAACCAGCGATTGATTTTAATGGAACCAAGCCCGGATGAAAAATACACCCTGTTCATCCTGATGGAAGAAGTTCCCGGGGCTAAAACTACAATCGTCCCTAATTACGTAACTCGCTCCGGTTATACCGAAACCATTTCTTCTCACACCAAAGCGGCCGAAAACCCTCAGATTTACAAACTGGGTCTTATGAACGCTGTAAATGGAGAAGTCCGCTGGGTAGATTACGGTCAGGGAGAAAGGTTAATTAATCCCCGCCAGGTCTGGTGGTCGCCGGACGGCACGAAATGCCTGCTGGCTGCTCAGGCTGAAGACCGCAAGGAGGCCTGGCTTTTCCTTTTGGACTGGACCACCGGTAAGACCACGGTTGTGGAAAACGTCAAAGACGAAGCCTGGGTCGGTCCACTGGGGTTGACCAGCGTTTTCTGGTGGCCAGACAGCCGTCACATTTCTTTTATCTCCGAGCAGAACGGCTACGCCCATCTTTACCGGCTGGCGGTTGAAACCAGAGAAAAAAAAGCCCTGACCGAAGGAAGATATGAAGTCACCTGGGCTTCGCTTTCGGCCGATGGGCAGAAAATTTACTACGTCTCCAGCGAAGTTCACCCCGGAGAAAGACACTTATACGTGCTTGACTGGAAAAGTGGAAAAAAGACCAGGCTGACCAGTCTTCAGGGAATGAACGAATTTTATCTCTCGCCTGACGAAAAGACGGTAGCCATTATCAATTCCTACTCCACCAGACCGCCGGAACTTTACCTCCAACCGCTCGCTCCAGCAGCTCAACCAAAGTTAATTACCAGTTCTACTACCGAAGAATTTCGGTCTTATCCCTGGTATGATCCGGAAATAGTCACTTTCAAAGCCCGAGATGGAGTGGATATTTACGCCCGGCTGTTCAAACCCGACCTCCCCCATCCGGGCCGGCCGGCAGTTATTTTCATCCACGGAGCAGGTTATTTACAGAATGCCCACCGCGGCTGGAGCACCTATGAGCGTGAGTACATGTTCCACAACCTGTTGCGGGATAATGGTTATTTTGTCCTGGATGTGGACTACCGGGGCAGCAGCGGATACGGCCGTGATTTCCGGACAGGGATTTACCGCCACATGGGCGGAAAAGACCTGGACGATGTGGTTGATGGAGCCAGGTTTCTGGTGGAAAAATATGGCGTCAATCCCCAGGCCATTGGTTGTTATGGCGGAAGCTACGGAGGCTTTCTGACGCTGATGGCCATGTTCAAGACTGAAGTGTTCAAAGCCGGAGCTGCTCTGCGGCCGGTCACTGACTGGGCCCATTATCATCCCAACTACACTGTGGATATCCTCAACCTGCCCCAGAAAGACCCAGAAGCCTACAAACAGAGCTCGCCCATCTACTTTGCTGAGGGCTTAAAAGGTCATTTGCTCATCTGCCATGGGATGGTCGACACTAACGTCCATTTTCAGGATACAGTCAGGCTGGTCCAGCGGCTGATTGAGCTGGGAAAAGAAAACTGGGAAGTGGCCATCTATCCGGTAGAAAATCACAGCTTCCGGACCACATCCTCCTGGGTTGATGAATACCGGCGGATTTTTAAACTGTTTGAAACACACTTGAAGAAATAAAATAAAGAATAGAAACAACTTAAAAAAGAGTAAGATAAAAATTCAGGCAGAAAGATTTTCATAAAAATTTAAAAAACCCGGAGACCAGAAATCCAGCTTTTATTTCCCGGTCTGCGGAATGTTTTCCTGAGGTAAGAAACAAGGTGCTGGCAGCCAAACGACAGCTGTCACTTACGCGGCTGACCTCTTTCCGGCAACCGAAGTAGAATTGAAAACTAGGACAGATTAGCCGGAGCTTCACGGGGTTGTTGACATATAGTTAGTATTTTTGTATAGGTTAATACAAGATGGGCAAAGTACTGGAACTCGAAAAAGTTTATAAATCTTACAAACTGGGTTTCATTCCGAAAAAAAAGCCGGTCTTAAAGGGTGTCTCTTTCCACGTTAACGAGGGAGAGATATTCGGCTATTTGGGACCGAATGGAGCCGGCAAAACCACCACCATCAAATGCATCCTGAATCTGATTTTCCCTGACTCAGGTCAGATTACCATTTTCGGGGAAGATTCACTCAAGCCAAAAGCCAGGCGGAGAGTCGGATTTCTGCCTGAAAATCCCTATTTCTACGATTACCTGACCGGCCGCGAATTTCTGACCTTCTATGCCGACCTTCTGGGTCTTCATGGTCGGGCTAAGCAAGAAAAAATCGGCTATTTGCTGAAGCTGGTCGGGATGGAGCGGGCAGCCGAGCTTCAGCTTCGCAAGTATTCACGTGGCATGCTGCAGAGAATCGGCCTGGCTCAGGCTCTGCTCAACGACCCGGCACTGGTCATCCTGGATGAACCGATGGGCGGACTGGACCCCATCGGCCGCAAGGAGTTTCGCGACATCATCGTCAACCTGAAGAAAGAAGGAAAGACGGTTTTTCTTAGTTCCCACATCCTGCAGGACATCGAGATGATCTGCGACCGGGTGGCCATCATCCTGGCTGGAGAAATCATCAACCAGGGTTACCTTGGTGACTTAATCTCAGAAAAAGTTCTTTACACCGAAATCACGGTAGCCGGAGTGCCGGAGGTTGACTTTCGCCATCTGGGCGAAAGCGTTTCCTCAAGCAGCGACCGGGTGCTGCTTAAAGTTTATGAGGAAGACAACATAGAGAAGGTGATTCAACTGGTCCAGCAGAAAAAAGGAAAGATTGTTTCGCTGGTACCCAGAACCGAAACTCTGGAAGACATCTTTGTTAATATGGTGAAGAACCAATGAAAATCACCACCATTGCCAGGAATACTTTCAAGGAAGCTAAAAGGGACCGGGTGCTTTATCTGCTGTTTTTCTTCGCCGCCGGTTGCCTGCTTTTCTCGCGGTTTCTGGCTTTACTGACCGTTGGTGACCGGATAAAAATCATCAAAGATGTAGGCCTGGCTTCCATCTCTCTTTTCGGGATGCTGATGGCCATCCTGATGGGCACCGGGCTGGTTTACAAAGAGATTGACAAAAAAACCATCTTCACCCTGCTGGCCAAGCCCATTCACCGGGTGGAGTTCCTGCTGGGAAAATTTTTAGGCCTGGTGCTGACTATATTTATCATGACCGGATTGATGGCGGCGGTCTTTCTGCTTATTCTTTTTCTACACACTTTCACCGTAGAGTGGAAAATCCTTCTGGCCATCCTTTACATATTTTTTGAGCTGTGCCTGATGACTGCCGTGGCTCTGCTGTTTTCCACCTTCACCACACCGATTCTGGCTTCTCTCTATTCCCTTGGTTTTTACTTGATCGGGCATCTGTCCTGGAGTATGGAAATGCTCATCAAAAAGGTCAAGAGTGGAGCAGGAAGAGCCGCTCTGCAGGTGCTGTACATTGTGCTTCCGGACCTGGAAAACTTTAATTTCAAGACTGAAGTGGTTCACAATCTGCCAATTCCTGCTAAATTACTCGGAATAAGCTTTCTTTACGGGGTAGTTTATACAGCCTTCATACTTCTTCTGGCCATGCTGGTTTTCAGGCGGCGGGATTTTATCTGATTTCAAACCTGAGCATATAGAACATTGCTGCCTGCGGGACTCCCGGAGGACAGACCGGTAACAATGGTAGAAAAAGAAAAGGCGGAAAAAATGAGCAGCGGAGAAAAGCTGCTGCGGCGGCAGCGCAACCTGATAATTTTTCTGCTCATCGGGTCATTGCTTCTTTTTTCCTGGCTAAAGCTTCAGAGCGACCGGGTGGCCCGAAAAAAAGTTCCGGGTTCTTCCATCATCTATCTGCCTTCAGGGAAATATCTCAAGCACTTAACTTTTGGCTATTCCTCCCTGGTAGCTGATATCATCTATCTCTGGGCTATTCAATATTACGGAAATTACGCAATTCCCGACCGTTTCAAGTACTTAGAGCACATCTTCTCCATCATTTCAGAGCTGGACCCGAAGTACGTCGACCCCTATGAAGTGGGGGCTCTGATTGCCGTCTATGAGGCCGGCGACCCGAATTTAGCTTACAAAATTCTGGATATGGGTCTTGAAAAAAACCCGGATATGTGGATTTTTCCTTTTCAGGCCGGCCACATCGCTCAGATGCAGAAGGATTTTGAAGTAGCCAGAGAATACTACCGGAAAGCCATGGAGATACCAGGAGCGCCACCGATTGTCAAAAGACTCTATGCCCACGCCGCCTACCGAACGATGGATTACCAGGAAGCCTGGGAGATGTGGAAAGAAGTCTACGAAACAGCACAAGAAGACTGGGTTAAAGAAATCGCCTACAACCACCTTTATCGGGTGAAAAGCACGGTAGACACCACAGCTCTGACCGCGCTGGTGAATAAATTCAGAGAAAAATACGGGCGGCTGCCCTCCGACCTGAAGGCCCTGGTCCGGGTTGGTCTGCTCAAAGAAGTGCCTAAGGACCTGGACGGAAAAGATTATGTCTACGACCCGAAAACGGGCGAGGTTAAACCGGCGAGGGTGTGGTGGAAGCGCTGAGAATTTTTCTGGTGGTGGTAGTGGGCCTGGTCTGGGGCAGCTTTCTGAACGTGGTGATTTACCGGCTGCCGAGGGATTTAAGCCTGATTAAGCCGCCCTCCAGCTGTCCGGAATGCCGGCGTCGAATAAAGTGGTACGACAACATTCCGGTTTTATCCTACATTTTCCTGGGCGGGAAATGCCGGTTCTGCGGGGCAAAAATTTCAGCAGTTTATCCGCTGGTAGAAGCTCTGACGGCCGGCAGCTTTCTCATAGTTTATTTCCACAACCTGAGATTTTTTGACCTGCAGTTTTTTGCTGACTGCCTTTTTGTCAGCAGCCTGATTGCCCTGGGCTTCATTGACTATTATCACCAGATAATTCCCGACCATATTACTCTTCCGATTCTGGTGCTGGCTCTGGTGTATGCTCCTTTTCGCTATGACTTAAGCCTGCGTCAGGCTTTAGTCGGCGGGGTGGCGGGCGGTGGCTTTCTGCTTCTCATTTATCTCCTCTATACTTTCATCCGCAAAAAAGAAGGGCTGGGTATGGGCGATGTAATGATGATGCTGATGGTTGGGGCTTACCTTGGTTTGGCCCGAACAGTATTCACTCTGCTCCTGGCTTCAGTGGCTGGGGCAGCAGTCGGGCTGTGGCTGCTTAAATTCAGGAAAAAAACCCTGCAGTATTCCCTGCCCTTCGGGAGCTTCATCGCCCCGGCAGCTTTCGTGGCGCTGGTCTGGGGTGAGCAAATCATTACCTGGTATCTAAGCCTCTTCCGCCGCTAATAACGGGGGACACAACACTCATTCCCTAATTTTTTGAGAGGCTTTCGCTGTTCAAGATAAATATTCCGATAACTACAGCCAAAAATTTCAACTCCCAAAAAACTGAAGATTAACACGCATCCCCTCTTAATTTATTCTGTAAAAAAACAAAAATGGCGAATAAAAAGACACAAATTGATAAATTAAATAAAGCTGGTGGTTAAAACTAAGCTTATTAATACCCTGCCAATACGGATCACCTGGTCAGTGGTGATAATAAGGTAAATGGGTATTGTGTCCCCAGTTTTATGTATCACCCATTTCTCTTTCATTCTTTTCTCTTAACATTTCTATAACAAATATCTTTCTGGTTTCGGAAGTGACTTTGAAATTTTCAGCCACCGAAAGGCCTGGGACCCAGACAATCTGGCCGGCCGAAACGAAAATTGGTACCCAATCACGCTCTTCTCGGGATATTTTCCTCTCCCGAAAAAGTTCTTTAAGTTTTTTCTGGCCACGCATGCCTGCTGGCTGGTATCTATCTCCAGGACGCCGGTTACGGACTTCTAACGGAAATTCCACGCGTTCGGCATCCAGATAGCATCTTCTGGCATCATCATATTCCAGAGTTTTTATTTTCGCAGTCTGAATAAATTTTCCATGAAATTCCCAGCGCCCAAGAATCTGGAGGTTATGCTTCCCCTCCCAGGTGACAGAGAAATTCGGCTTTTGGCCTGAGCATTGCATCCTCCTCAGCCATCCTTGCTCGCGAATGAGAACTTTGTCTTTACCCCAGCTGAATTTCTGTCCTTCTTCAAGAGCCAGTACAGCCTCAGTTTGCTCAAAGCTCGGCGACTTCAGGCCCAGCACTAAATGCAGAAACTTCCTCACCAATCGCCGAGCTATAGCCAGCGGTATTTCTTTCAAAGCTACCAGGTTAAGTTCTATTTCTGGTGCCAGAGCCTCTACTTCATCTTTTCGTTCTGTTTTCTCCTCTTCTTCCCAAATCAGGAAATTATCTCCGCGCCGTTTCTTGCCTTCCTCTCGTCCGCTTTTTTCTTCCAGCCCCTTTTCCCCTCCGGCGAAAATTGGGGTTTGAGTATTGTGTCCCCCGTTTTTTACTAGGAGGGGCCAGAGGCCATCCGCCAGCTCAGACAGGGCCTCGTTCTCCGCCTGGGCGATAAGCGCCAGCTGAGCCAGATGGCTCACCACTTCCGGGTCAAACTCTTTTTCCAGGTGCGGAATAAGTTCCAGCCGGATTTTATTTCTGAGGATGGCCGTATCCAGGTTGGTTTCGTCCACCCGGAATTTAATTCCCCTGTCGCGAAGATATTGCTCAATTTCCTGACGGGAAAGACACACGAGCGGCCGGACCACCCGACCGGCCCGAAGCCTGATGGCCTGAAGCCCTTCCAGTCCCGTCCCCCGGAATATCCTCATCAGAACCGTTTCGGCCTGGTCGGTCATGGTGTGGGCAGTGAGCACCAGGTCCGCACCCCACCTGTCAGCAACTTTTTCCAGATACTCATACCGCTTGAGTCGCCCGGCTTCCTCCAGGTTCAATTTATTACGCCTGGCATATTCCCTGACATTTCCGCGGCCTACGAAGAGCTTTAGCTTCAGCTTCCTGGCAAGCTGCCGAACAAAGCGCTCGTCAGCCGCAGCAGTTGCTCTCAACTGATGATTGAAATGAGCCAGAGCCAGGTCCAGCTCCGGCCAGTCTTCCTTCAGCTCCAGCAAGAGGTGCACCAGAGCCACTGAGTCCTGGCCGCCTGAAACAGCCACCAGTAGACGGGCTTGAGGTCCGAAAAGCTGGTTGGCATCAACGAATCTTTTGAATTTCTGGTAAATCATAATGAAAATGGCGGCGGAGGGATTTGAACCCCCGACACTGCGGATATGAGCCGCATGCTCTGACCAACTGAGCTACGCCGCCGGGTATGTGAATTTTATACGAGCCTTCCCTCCTAGTCAATATGGCCGCTCTTGCCCATTCTCACCAGAACCAGATGATTAAATCTCCATTTTGCCCTCATCTCATCTCTTCTCTACTGAACTTTCCTTTTAGAGCTCCTTGCTTTCTCCTTTAGGGAACCAATCCGATACTAAGATTAAGACACTGAAATTTCTCCCCTCCACCTGATTTTCACCTGATTTTCCGCTGCTTCAGATAACGGTCGAAGAACTCGCTGGCTGCCGAAAAAGCCTTTACCCAATTTTTGTGCAGCAGGAAGCTGTGCACCTCATCAGGAAAAACCAGGGTCTCCACCTGAGCCTGGCCCAGCTCTTTTAACCTGGCCACCAGGTCGGTGGTCTGGATAAAATCAACATTCCGGTCATCATCCCCGTGAACAAAAAGAACCGGCGACCGCCACTTCTCCACATCGGCCACCGGAGATGATTTATAAGCCATTTCCTGCTGGGCTTCAAAAATTCCCCAGCCGCCTCCATTTCTCCTTCTTCCCCGAAGAGCCCAGTCATGAACGCCGTGAAAATCCACTCCGGCAGCAAAAACCTCAGAATTTCTCGCCAGCCCCAGAGCCGTCAGGTAACCGCCGTAAGAACCACCCCACAGCCCTATCCGCTCACCGTCAACCTGGGGAAGACTCTTCAGGTAATCTGCCGCCGCCAGGATATCCTGATATTCTGAAGCCCCTTCCGGTCCCTGATTCTCTGCCTCTCGGAAAGCCGCTCCGTAGCCTATGCCACACCTGAAGTTTACCGAAAGAACCACATAGCCGCTTCGGGCCAGATGCTGATTAAATGCATAGCAGTTGTGGTAGTAAGGGCTGTGGTGCCAGGCCGGATACATCTGCCGAATAGGTCCACCATGCATAAAAATTACCGCCGGCAACTTTTCCCCTTTCTTCAGGTTTTCAGGAAGGAAAAGCTGTCCGTGGACCACCACTCCGTCCCTGGCTTGAAAAGTCACCGTCCGGGGCTCAACCAGCCCGCTTTCCTTAAATTCGGGAGCTATCTGAGCCAGATTGACCAGATTTTTCTGGGCCTTTTTATCCATTTCCATCATCACCGGGATACCTGGGCTTTTTGGTGTTGACTGGATGAAAAATAACTTCCGGCCGTCAGCCGAAACCACCGGACCCCACTCCACACTGTTGCCGTCGGTCAAACGCTCGGGCTTTCCACCTTTAACCTGGACTTTCCAGAGGTGACGACGTTCAAGGTCGCCGTAATTGGAGTTAAAAACCACTGTTTTCCTGTCAGGAGAAAGAGTCATCTGCTCCACTTCATACTGTCCTTCAGTCAGAGCCACCATTTCTCCCGTTTCAACCGATACTGAATAAAGATGCATCCAGCCGGTGTGTTCGGAGTAGAAAACCAGCCGATCCCCAGCCGCCCAGACCAGCGGATTAGAAGGATAGGTCTGGGCAAATCCTCCGCCCCTCGGAAGCTCCACCACTTTCTTCCCGCGGCCACTTTCTACCTCCACCACCCAGATGGAAAAAGGAACATCCGACCTCCTGGACAGAGGCTTCTCCCGATCTTTACCAGGCGGCAGCCGCAGAAAAGCCACTCTCTTCCCGTCCGGCGACCAGACTGGCGAAAGGTCACGGTAGACATCCGGGAGCAACCATTTAATTTCGTCTTTCTTCAGGTCATAAACCCCGACAAAGCTGTGGACTTCACGCGAACTAACAAATAAAATCCTCTGGCCATCAGGAGACCAGCTCAGGCTCTGGCTTCGCCCTCTCGCCTGAAATAACCTTCTTGGTTCTGAGCCACCAGGTAGCGGTAGGAGGTAAGGTTCTCCAGCCCTCATAAACAGAAGATTTTTCCCGTCCGGGGAAATGAGCGGACTGGAACCTTTGACCAGCAGGGTCTCCTTCCCGCTCTGAAGGTCAACCATCATTATCAACTGCTCAGGCAGTTTCGGCCGGCTAGTAGGATTAAAGGAGCTGCCGAAAACATAAACCAGAGCTGAACCATCAGGTGTAAACTGCAGGTCAGAAAAATCCAACCCGTCGTCTTCGGGATGACTGACCAGCCTCCGCCCTTCAAACTTTGGCCCCTCTGCCACCCAGAGACTTTTTTGTCCTTTGTAGTTTATAATCCAGGCCACCCTCTCTCCAGCCGGCGAAGCCAGCAGCCTGGAAACATGGGGCGCTGCCATCACTTCTTCCAGAGACCTGAGCTGCTGAAACTCAGCCGAATTAGATAATGGACCTAAAGTTAGAGTTAGAACCAAAAACCAGATAAAAATTCTTAAGGCTCGGTACATACTTCCCTCCTTCTCTTTCTTTAATCTTATTGTTCTATTGCCAATTCTCTAAGAACTGATTTATTCATTTACTTCATAAAAATACCTGATGAGCCATTTTTCTGCTTAATCTTTTTTCTTTTACCCAAATCATCTGGCCCGGTCAAGCTCTTCTGTTACTCTGGGAAGAAAGCCCTGTAGGGCTTGGTCCAATATGGTATTTGTTAGAGCCCGATTTTTTAGGCCGGGGTTTTAATCTTTCCTCGCTCCGACCAGGATGATAACATTGAGCTCTAATTAAAACTTTTTTAAGAAATCAGCTGCGTTGCCCTTAAAACAACCTGCGGCATGGCTGTCCAGCTCCTCAAATCGGATAATTTCTTAAAACCACCAATAATTATGCCACCCCGACTTTCAGGGTTTCTGGATTTTTACTCGCCGAGGAAAAGCTTTATATCATTCTCCACGGTGCCGATGCCGCTTATTCCGAATTTTTCTACCAGCACCTTGGCCACGTTCGATGAAAGGAAGGCCGGAAGTGTTGGACCCAGGTGAATGTTCTTCACCCCGAGGTACAGCAGAGCCAGCAGCACAATCACTGCCTTCTGCTCATACCAGGCAATGTTGTAAGAAATCGGCAGCTTGTTGACATCATCCAGTCCGAACACTTCTTTGAGTTTCAGAGCAATCACGGCCAGCGAGTAAGAATCGTTGCACTGTCCGGCATCCAGCACGCGGGGAATTCCGTTTATCTCACCCAGCGGCAGTTTGTTGTAGCGGTACTTGGCGCAGCCGGCGGTCAGAATCACTGTATCTTTTGGTAAGGCTTTGGCAAACTCGGTGTAATACTCCCGGTTTCTCATGCGGCCGTCGCAGCCAGCCATGACAAAGAACCTTCTAATCGCTCCGCTTTTAACTGCTTCTACCACTTTGTCAGCCAGCTGAACCACCTGGTGATGGGCAAACCCACCGATGATTTCACCCTTCTCAATCTCCACCGGCGGCTGGCATCGCTTAGCATGGGCAATAATTTCAGAAAAATCTTTACGGCCGTCAGGCCCTTCCGGAATATGCTTCAACCCGGGATAACCCACCACCCCTGTGGTATAGACTCGGTCCCGGTAAGAATCGCGAGGTGGGATGAGGCAATTAGTAGTCATCAGAATCGGTCCG
>Ga0308421_1001553_pt1 | contig 11957 bp, 10 predicted proteins | sample HotsprSampleMS60_FD_203673 | JGI IMG/M metagenome (GOLD analysis project Ga0308421, IMG submission 203673) | Hot spring phototrophic mat microbial communities from Mushroom Spring, Yellowstone National Park, Wyoming, United States - 20090730_MS60 ...
GCCGCAGGTCGTCCCCAGCGATCAGCAGCACGTTCAGCCTGGGTTTATCTGCGCACCAGGCAAACGACGCCGACAGCAGCAAACACACCCAAAGCAGCCGGCTTATTGGCATAAGAAGTCCCCTTCGTTCAAGAAAAGGCTATCCACTATGTGCTCCCAACGACGGCCTGTAATGTACAAAGTAGCAAAGGCAAGTGCCAGTGTCGGCCTGGCCCTTGCCGGGCCGATGCTTGCCTTCCGGCTTGCGGCAGTCAAGTAAATGACTTATGGTCTACATCAATATCAATCCTCGGTATGCGGGGAAAAAGTATACTAGCTAGGGTGCTATGTTGAATCGGCAATCATGAACCCTGCCGGGGGGCTTTTTAAGGGATGACGCCGCGGGGCTACATCGGCACCCAAGCGACACACGTGTGGGAAAGGCTCGGCAATGAATCACGTCATTACTTGCCCCAATGGGCATCGTGTTACTGTTACCGAAGTTCACCTGGGCAAACGGGTCAGTTGCCCGACCTGCGGCGATTCCTTCCTGGTGCCGGAGGTCATCCCTGAAGTCCAGCCGACCGGAGCGTCCAGCTCGAATCTCCCCGGCCGGCTGTTCTCCTCGGCCAGTGCGTCGCTCCGGAATATGGAAACCCGCAAGGCCATGTTGCTCACCGGCCGCTTGCTTTGGGGGCTGGGATTGGTTTCGGTGATTCTCAGTCGGGGATGCGATGTGGTGGCGGTTCGGGCTGTAGACAGCGCAAACAGCCGGGTGAAGCTCGAACAATTGGTCTTCGACGAGAAATGGGATAAACAGGAAAAGGATCTGGAGCGCAAAATTGAAGCGATCCGCCAAAAAGAAAAGCTTGAACCGGAAGACTCCAAAGAACTGACCAATCTCAACGACCAACTGAGCAAACTGCGCAAGGATCGGAGCCGGGCCGCCGACGTGTTCCGGCAAACCACCATTCGCAACCTCCAGTTTGCCGCTACCCAGGCAACCTATAGCCACGCCATCGGCAGCTACTGGCGGGCCGTGCTTTTTGTTTGTGGCTCGCTGCTGGTGGCAATCGGGCTGATAGTTACCAGTGCCACTGCCGAAGGCGGCGAACGCTGGGTCTGTCTGGCCGCCTTGATCATCCTGATGTTTAGCCTGTACGTCTTCGGCCAGGGATGGATTACACTGCCGGGGTTCTCGCCGCTGAAATAACCCAAATCGGCCTACGGCCGCAACCAAGTGATGGAGGGACGCGCTGCGGTCGCGTCCGAAAATGCGTTGTTGCTGGCGGCCACGACGGAGCGTGGCCCTCCAGATCACTCAAAATCGCGGGAGCCTCCAGATCACTCAAAACCGCGGGAGCCTCCAGATCACTCAAAACCGCGGAAGCCTCCAGATCACTCAAAATCGCGGGAGCTCCGGATTACCCAAATCGCGGGAGCCTACGATCGTGAGCTTTCAGTTGTGAGCTTGCGGATTGCGGCCGAGAACCGCAAGCAGCACACTCCGCAGCGGGCCTTTACCACCGGCGCAATACCATCACAAGCAGCAGGCACAGCCACGCCGCCTCCAACACTATTGCTGCTAGCAGCAGCCACAGGCGCCCGGATGAGTGCCGCCCAACGGTAGCAGAAAGCTGGCGCTGCGGACTTTGCCAGGCGGCCTCCGGCGTGTTGCTGGCCGCGACACTGCCGGCGCCGTGCGTCTGCGCGGCGCAATTGGGGCGGCTGGCTTCAACCGGCTGCGAATGGGCAACTTCGGAGGTTCGCTTGCGGCGGCCCATCTGTGATCGCTTTGCCACTGATGAGTGTTTTCTGGTGCGTTCCCGGCGATTGCAATACCCTATGAAGAAGACGGGCTATTCGGTCAACGTCATGCGGAAGTCGGGCCGGAATGCCTCGTCGAAATCGTACAGATTGTCGAAGTCTTCGCGGCGGTCGGAGGGGGTCTTGCGCATCTGTCCGATCCGCAGCAGGTTGAACACGATTTCCCCGATGTCGCTGGTGCTGTAAAGCCCCCAACTGTTCAGAACGTGCTTCGCCATCAGTCCGTATTGTTCCAGGGCCAATTGACGGGCGGCCTGGCACAGTTCTTGGGCGCTTACGTGAACGGCAGGCTCGGGCGGCTCTGTTTCGCCCGGCAAAGGTTCTGTGGGGCAGGGTCGCCCCAAGTGCAACACCTGCTGGGCATATTGCAGGGCCTCGAACACGAAGGCGTATGCTTCCAGCCGGTAGCGCCGATCCTCGCGCAGCAACTTGGCGATGGGATGTTCCGGATCGAGCATGTTCACTGTTGCGAAGATTCGTTTTGCTTCTGCTGGTCTTTGCAGTTGGGCGCTGTTGCGGTCTGGTCGTTGGATTTGCTGCCGGGCGGGCTTACGAGTTTGATCGCTTCCAGGGCCACTTGCGCCCGACGCTGGTCCTCAAGCTGCACGATCACCTGCCGCGGCAGAAGTTCCTGGCCGACGACTTTGCCGATTCCTTCCGGCGTGCGCACCGTGCTTCCCAGCGGCGGCATCTGCTCCTGAATCTGTTCGTACAGGTCGTATTCGTACCGCAAACAACACTTCAGGCGTCCACAGCGGCCGGAGATTTTCGTCGGGTCCAAAGTGGCCTTTTGCAACTTGGCCATCTTCATCGACACCGGCGGCATTTCCACCAAATGCGTATTGCAGCAGACCGGCAAACCGCAGTCGCCGTAATCGGCAAGCAGCTTGGCTTCGTCGCGCACACCGATTTGGCGCATTTCGATCCGGGTCTGGAACTCGCCGGCAAGCAGGCGCACCAGCTCGCGGAAATCGACCCGATTCTCGGCCAGGTAGTAGACGATTATGCGCTCCCCGCCGAAGATGTGCTCCAGGTCTACCAAGTCCATTTCCAGACCGAGCTTGGCCACGTATTGCCGGCAGACCTCGAATTCGCGCTCGGCCTGCTCGCCGATGCGCTGGGCTTCCAGGGCATCTTCGGCGGTCATCGGCCGAAGAATTTGGCCCTCCCCGGCGTCCTTGAGCTGAGCGAGTACCTGCTGGCTGGCCTCGCAAAGCACCTGGCCCACCTCCAGACCACGGTCGGTGCGTACGATTACTTTCGCACCGCGCGCATATTGCCGGTCGCCAGCGGCCGTAAAGACCCCCAGCAGCCGCATGGCACCATATCGCACAACGTAGCTGGCCATGGCTTTGCCATCCGACGCCTGCAAGTCAAGAAGTATATCCAAACGCGGCAGGGTTTAGAAGGCCGTCGACTGCCGCACCAGCAGTGGCCGGCGGCGGAAACCAGATGCGCACTGTGCTTTCAAGCTGGCAATGCTGTCAGAATGGCAACGACTGCGACGCGGTTATGGCGAAATTCCCGCTGACTGCCAGCCCCCCTGATTCCCGCAGTTGTATGGCAGCAAGTGGCTGCACCAGACGAGCTATACTCCGCACGCGCAGAAATGAGATTTTTTTCCCAGAGAGGATGACTTGTTCTTGGCCGCCTGAAGTATAGAAGGCTTCGGCCCTGGACTGCCCAGGCTGCCCAACGGTGGCGGTACCCGATCTAACGCAAGTAATCGGCTTCGATGGTATATGGAATGCCGTTGGGGGAATCCGGGTCGATCTTCAGCCGCCCACCGACGCGGACCATGTTGGTGGTAAAGTCGGTGCGCAGATCGCCGGTGAGCTTCACGAGGATCATTTCGGTCTTTTGGGGGTCGGGTATGCAAAAGGTGCAGTCAGGCAGTGCGGGGCAAAGAATGAACTCTTTCAGGTTCAACATGCGACGCGACGGCGCCATATAACCGCGCACAAACACCTTCTTGTCTTGCAGATCGTAGATGGCCGGCGGGACGACCTGGCCGGGCACGTTTCGGTCGGGCTGGAACTCGGCGTACTCGACCAACTGATAACCGAACGGCACCGGCTCGAAATAGTTGTATGTCAGCCAGCCCAGTCCCATCCCCCCAAAAAGCAGCGACATCGCCATGCCCCCGTAGGCCAGCCCCAGGCCGCTCAATTCCTCGCGATTATCGAGGATCACACGTCGGGCTGCCCAGCCCAGTATCAGTCCGCTAATGGGGATCAGCGCGAAAAGCCAGCCGAACAGCGTCAGCAGCGAAAGCGCACCAAGCACAAGGCTGGTCACGGCCATGCGGCTGACGGCCCGGTAACGCAGCGGCTCTACATCGGCGCCGTGCGGTGGCGACCCGGCAGCAACGGTGTTGTCGGCAATATGGGCCTGGTTTGTCATCGCCTGGCTCAGCTTGCAACGATCTCAGCGCGGCTTGCGGCCGCAACCAAATTCAGCGACGCACTCTGTGGCGTCGGTTGTGTTTTCGTCGATGGCCGTCCGATTATCAGCGCCGGCGCGGCCACGACAGAGCATGGCCCTCCAGATTGCCCGAATACATGTTCGCAAAACGCAATCAAGTTCCACCACAAGGAACTAAGCGGAATACACGCCTGAAGCGAACTGCACGCTGCCCCAGCGGCGGTCGTCGGCCTTCGCAATACGTGCATACCTGTCGACACTTAAAAGGATCATCGAATGGTACGCGCGTCATGGGTTGGCCGTCAACGCCTCGGCTACATCGGTACGATAGGCGATCACCGCGGGCAAGTAGCCAACTGCCGAGGCCAGCGCGATCAGCCCCGGAATCAACAGCAATTCTACCAGGCGGAACTGAAACAGGCCGACGGCAATGCCCGTCCATTGGGCGATCCACGGGGCCAGCGCTGTAACCAGCCCGTGACCGAGCAACATACCCAGTGCACCGCCACCCAGCGCCAGCAGAATCGACTCGAGCAGAACCACTAGCATCACAGTGACTCGGTTTGCACCCAGGGCGCGCATGATGGCGATCTCGCGCCGTCGTTCACTCATCGAGTTGTAAATGCTGACCATGATGCCCACCCCGGCAACCACCACGATCAGCACTGCCATCACCAGCAGCACAGCTTCCAGCTTTCCTACGAAGCGCTCGAACAAGGAGGCCACCACGCGGCCGGGCACTACGGCCTGAACCTGCACGCCATCGAATGTGCCATTGTTGAGTTCGAAGGCCACCTTTTCGACAAGCCCCGGGGGACGCTCGGGCACAACCACCAGCAGCGCACTGACTTCGCGATGGTCGTGGTGATCGTGGTGCTGGCAATCGTGGTTATCGCAAGCGTCTGAATGGCTTTCGGCGGAGTGCGAGCTGTGCGCCTGGGGCAAGTCGCCGTCGGCTTTGCCGCCGGAGCCGGCCTCTGACTTGGCGCGCGTTGTTGCGGATATAGCTGCAATTTGCTGCAACCGGTCGTCGTTGTGCGAGTTGCTGTTCTGTTGCGCCGGCGGCACAGAGGTGTGCTCGGCTGCTTTCGTGCCGTCTGCTTCCGTACCTTCGCTGGATTGATCCTTCTTGGCATGTATCAGATAAAAGCCTTCCATGTTGACGAAGATCGCCCGATCGACGGGGGTCCCAGTCGGCTTGAGCACTCCGGTGACTGTGAACTCTTCTTCGTGTTGTCGGGCAGCGCTCTGACCGGTTCCATGAGTCGCCTTGAACTTTGCGCCCGGGCGGAGTCCGCTTTCCTTTGCCGCCACTGCGCCGGCTACGGCTGCGAATGGGTCTTCGGCGCGGAAGTTTTCGCCGTCGGCGAACTGGTAACTTTGCCCGCCGAAATAAGTCAGCCTGTCAAAAATCTCCGGAGTAGTGCCGATGACGCGAAACCCCTGGTAGATGTGCCCCATGCACACCGGGATGACGGCTTCCACATTCTTGTTTATCCGGCCTTCTTCCAGGTCTTTGTAGAACTGGTAGGGGAGCTTGCCCACCGGATCGCCGATGTAAAAGACGGTGTTGAGCACCAGTTGTTCCGTTCCGCCTCGCGGGCCGACGATCAGGTCATAACCCTCCGCGCCGCGGTGCAACGATTGATACAGCACGCCGAAGAAGACCAGCACGGTGACCACCAGGGCCACGCCCAGGGCCATCGAAAACGACGTAAGGGCCGAGGCCACTGCCCGCTGCTGAATGCTTCGCCAGGCAATTTTCCACAGACTCATAGTTTCATGACCGCGCGATTGAACTTTTCCAGATACTCGATACGTGGGAACTGCTGGGCAACCTCGGGGGCGTGGGTCACCAGCAGCAGAGTGACGTTTTCCTCCTGACAGGTTTCCCGAATCAGGTCCAGAATCGCCTGCTGGTTGGCGGCGTCGACGCTGGCCGTCGGCTCGTCGGCTAGGAGCAGCCGTGGCTTGTTGGCCAGCGCCCGGGCGACGGCCACCCGCTGCTGCTCGCCCACCGATAGCATCGGCGGCTTGTGCGACATGCGGTGCTCCAGGCCGACACGTTTGAGCAACTGCCGGGCGCGGGCTTTGTCCACGTGTCCGCGGGCGAAGCGCATCGCCACCAGCACGTTTTCCAAGGCGCTAAAGCCCGGCAGGAGATTGAAGGTCTGAAACACGTAACCGATGTGCTCGGCGCGGAAGCGGTCGCGCTCGGCCTCGCTGAGCAGGGTGATGTCCCATCCGTCGATCTTCACCCGTCCCGAATCGGCACGGCTGATCCCCGCAATCACGTGCAGCAGGGTGGTCTTGCCGGAGCCGCTGCGGCCGACTAGCACAACCTGCTCGCCGGCAGCGGCGCGGAACTCAGCGATATCCAGAACAGGCAGTTGGTTACCGTTTGGCTGTTGAAACGACTTGCGAACATCTATCAGCTCCAGCATCGAACGCTTCCCATACAGTCGGTCGTTATGTTGCCGGCCGGACAAGAGGTGTAGCCGGGTGGACAACTACCGTGTTGCCTGTCGGACGATTGTTACGTTGGTAACAGTTCAGCCGAATGAAGTGATTTCGACGCAACCCCAGTCAGCAAAGGCAGTTATGACGATCTGCAAGCACTGAAGCGAATGCAATGCTTTCAGATTGCAGTAAGTTATTTGGACATCGAGATTTACGATCATAACATGGCTTGGTTTACTTCAGACGGCTGAAGCGTTACTTACGTTGCCAGTTCAACAGTTCCCAGTTCAACAGTCGTCTTTTCGGTCGGAATTGACGTGCCCGATCGGCAAGCTGCCCGCAGAGCACCAGCCGCACGCTTGCCGCTCCTGCACGGGCGCACAACACCAGTGCACAACAGCACGTCATCCCGCAGTTATTACGCAAGTGCAGTTCTGCCGGTTCGCAGTTGGCCGGGAGCATCGGGCCATTACAATACCCATTAGTGGAGTTCAGCTACCACTTATTTGGGGCAGGAATGGAATGCTCCCATTGGGCCGCGGTGTTTCCGCTTGGCTTTACGAAGCGCTCAGATTATGCTGAATATAACTGCCCGGTGGAAACGTGTATTATGGTGGGGCGGCAGTGAGCTTGTCGGCAATTGCCTTCTCGGAGGATCGATCGATGAAGTTCAAAATGTTGACAGTGTGCTCGATAGTAGCGTTGGTGTTGGTGGCCGGGTCGCTTGCGGCTGCCGATAGATCGGGCAAGACCCAGCAAAGCGATTTAAATCCCGCTGCCAACAGCGTGGACATCTTCGAGGGTATCAAGACCGGCCAGCTCGAGGTCAGGGTAATTCCCAAGGACTCTACGCTTTGTCGGATCACGATCCAAAACAAGACCGACAAGCCGCTGAGCGTTAAGCTGCCAGAAGCGTTCGCCGCCATACCCGTACTGGCGCAAGTTGGCGGCGCCGGCGGTGTCGGCGCGGGCACAACCACTACTTCCAGACAGCCGCAGCCGATGATGGGCGGCATGGGGGGCATGGGCATGGGCGGTATGATGCCCGGCATGGGTATGGGCGGTGGTTTCTTCAACATCGCCCCGGATCAAGTCGGACAATTGAAGGTCCCCACCGTCTGCCTGGAACATGGCAAGGCCGAACCGCGCTCCACAATGAAGTATGAGCTGCGCCCCATCGAGGAGTACAGCCAGGATAAGGCTCTGCACGAGATCGGACGCATGCTCGGCCGGGGGCAGATCAGCCAGCGCGTCGCCCAGGTTGCCACCTGGCATCTGAACAGCAAAATGAGTTTCGACCAACTGGCCCGAAAGGAGCTACGCTTTGCCAACGGCACTCGGCAGCCGTACTTTTCTGCTGAGGAAATCCGGTCGGGGATGCAAGTGGTGGCGGCGGCTGTGGCCGCGGCCCAGAAGGCTGGCCAGCCCGATTCTCCCAGCACCGCCGTGAGTAAGAATTAATCGGCGTACTGGATGGCGGCCACAAATTGGCGCGCGGGGAAGCCGGGCAAGCCCGCCGTTTGTGTTTGCTGCCGTGGGCCGATCGTCGATTACATCAGTCCACGCTTGCCCCTTCGGCGTACATCTGCCCGAGCGCTACCGCCCCGCCGGTGTTGGCGTAGCGTGAATAAGCCAGCAGGTCGGTCACCAGCTCTTGCATTCCTGTGGCGCATCCGATCACATAAGGCACAAGGTCTTCGTCGTTCTGGCCGACGCGCTGCTCCAAGTGTTGTGCCTGGCGGGCAAGCTCGCGCGCGGTTTGGGCCAACCGTTCCTTGGAGCGGTGGGGGTCGACCGGATCGCGGGGGGCCAATTCGGGGTCAGCCACCAAACCTTTGCTGGCTACCAGGTTGCGGAACCAGCGCAGCAGGGTTCCACGGCTGATCGTCCCAGTGGGCCTGCCATTGTGCGCAATCACTACCCGTCGTATTGTTACACGGCACAGAAACTCGTATATGGTGCGAATGGGGGTATCTTCCTCGTAAACGATGACGTGGCGCTTCATCACCTCGCGGACCGGCAGGCGCCAGCAATCCAGCGAAATCATCGCCCCCAGCAAGTCCTTCTCGGAGAGCATTCCGACCAACAAACCTTCCGCGTCGACGACCGGGGTAGAGTTGATCCGCGAGCGGAGGAAGAACTCGGCTGCCTGGCCCACCGAGTCGTCCTGGCGCACGCAGGCGACCAGCGGCGTCATCACGTGCCGGGCGCAGATGCCGCGGAACAGGTCTTCGTACCGCTGGGCGTCCTCCAGGGTCAGTTCGTCGGCGTCGGTGAGCGACTCGTAGCGCACCACCCTATCGCGCCCCGATTGCTTCGCGCAAAGCAGCGCCTGGTCGGCGGCATCGACCAGGGCCTCGGGCGTCTGGATGTCATCGTGTGCCTGGGCGGTGCCGAAGCTGGCGGTCACGTGCAGCACCTTGTCGCCGCACTGGATGGGCAGTTCGCTGATGCGGCAGCGAATCCGTTCTGCCCAAGCAGCGGCGTTTATCTCGGCCGTTTCCGGCAGCAGCACGCAGAACTCTTCGCCGCCATAACGGCATACGACGTCGGCGCTGCGGCGGTTGGTTGCCAGCAAGTCGGCCACAGCCTTCAGCACGGCGTCGCCAGCAGTGTGGCCGTGTATGTCGTTGATTCGCTTGAAGAAATCCAGGTCCATCATCACGCAGCTCAGCGGCAGGTGGTAGCGCTTGGCGCGATGAAACTCGTGCTGGAGCATCTCGTAAAAGAAGCGCTGGGTGTAAAGCCCGGTCAGCGAGTCGGTGCGGGCCATCAGGCTGAGCCTCCGTTCCAGCTCCAGCACGCGCGTGCCTGCGCGCATTCTGGCCAACAGTTCGCAGGAGTTGACCGGTTTGGTAAGGAATTCGTCGGCCCCTAGTTCTAGCCCCTGGATGACCATCTCCCGCGCGCCCTTGCCGGTCAGAAAGATGATGTACAGGTAGTGCGGCAAAGACATGGCGCGTACGCGGCGGCACAGCCCCGGCCCATCCAGCCGGGGCATTTCCCAGTCGGTCAGCAGGAAGTGAGGGCAGTCGGCTTCGATGGCTTGCAGCGCTTCCTGGCCGTCGGCAGCCTGGCGGACTTGATAACCGGCCCCTTTCAGCCAGGCCCCGATGATCCGCAGCATGGAAGGCTCGTCATCTACCACCAGCACTTTGATTTCGGACGGTTCCATAACGCTCAAAATGCACAGATGCAAACTTCAAAAACGGTACGTAGAACCGGTGGCTTTAACGCATGAGAAAATAGCATGCTTGCCCAAGTGTAGCTTCTTGCCAGGGCTATTGCCGGGCAGAGTCAACGGCGCGTTCACATCGTGGGGAACATGGGGCTGTTCTGCCCGCGGCGACTGCCCCATGTCGGGCTGATACGTTCATATCACACCGAGGCGTTCAGGGGAAATCTAACCTCGCCGCCACATCGCCAGCCGAGGCATTGGTACAGTCGATACACTTGGAACGGCCCGGATAATCGTTACAAAGTTGCTCTGGACGGCCCGATTTGGCTACGTGAGGCAACAGAAGGTCACAGGCCGGCCCGTGGGACAATCGCACAAGCCGGCAGCGTCAGCGAGGACACATCACCAGCCGGAAGCGTGAGCGATGGCAGCAGCGCTAGGGCGGAAGGCCATAGCAAAACTTATCGTGGCAGGGCAATCAAACCGCCAACCACGGTCACCAGACGATCGCTGGACGCAAAAGGTTCGTCATAAGGCGAGTTGCGGCCGCAGCCACATGGAGGAACACGCTCTGTCAGATGGAGCGACGCGCTGCGGTCGCGTCCGCTTGCGCGACATGCACGGCCACGACGGAGCGTGGCCCTCCAGGTTACCCTGCCACATGCGTGCACAATGCACACATGATACGGCACAAAACTGTAAACGGCGCACAAGGTGTACCCGCAGATGGAGAAAACCTGGGGCTTCAGACCATCTGGTAACGATCGAGTTTCGCGCGGTCGACTTCCACGCCTATTCCGTGTCCGTCGGGGACGGACATCATGCCGTCGGAAATATCGATCCCTTCGCTTAACAAGTGGTCTTTCAGTTGGTGATAGGCGCATTCGCTGCATCCGTCCAGTGCGGGTTCGGCGGCTGCCAGTTGCAGCATGGCTGCTGTGGCCACTCCCACCGACGGCGGCCCGCCTAGCAAAGCGCGAACCCCGCCTGCTGCGGCCACTGCCGCGCAGCGTCGGGCCGCTGCGATACCGCCGACGGTAGAAAGATCGACGATCACATGCTGCGCCGCCCCGCAGCGCACTGCTCGCAACACATCTGCTGCGCTGGCGATCGACCGCCAGGAGGCCAGCGGCACGTTGGTTTGTCGGGCGAGCATTGCCTGAGCATGAAAATCGTGCAGCCGCAGCGGATCGAGCAAGAACGCGGGACTATGGTACTCCATGGCGGCGCACAGGTCTCGGGCCGTGTCGGTCTCGTATTGACAACAGCCGTCGAAACGCAATTCCGTCCGCTGGCTGATGCTGGCGCGGACGGCCTCGAAGGTCCGCACGTCATCCTCGAGCCGGCCGCAGGAGGTTATCATTTGCACATAAAAGCCTTGTTCTTCCAGGGCATGGGCGACTTCGGCCACATGGCCGGGCGAGCCTTGCGGCAGCCGCACGGCCACAGGTATCTGCTTGCGATAACGGCCGCCGAAAAGGTTGTGCAAAGGCTGGCGGAGGCTGCGACCGATGATGTCCCAACAAGCCATTTCCACCAGCGCCCGCAACCCGGCCGGCTGAAGCACGTCGAGCGTGAGCAGGTCTTCCACATCGAATGGATTGCGCCCTTGCAGGCAGGGCAATAAGGCGGCGCGGCGCTGGGAACACTCGCCCGGACGCCATCCCAGTGCGGCTTCCGCCCAGCCTTCGACGCCTCGGTTGGTGACCAGGCGCAGCAGAACCGTCCGCAACGGCTCATGGCAGTCGATGCGCGGCACGCAAACGCAATAGAACTCTAAATCGTTGATTACCATAGACAAAAGAGAATTGTCAGGCTGTACGTATTGTGCCAGCCCGATTATCGTAGCGGATCTGGCAGCGGAAAAACTATCTGCTCGCTTCGCAGATCACAACAATCTACCGTGGCCGAATAGCGCTCTGTTAACAACTGCACGCACTGCTGGACGAGCAGCTCTGGTGCGCTGGCCCCGGCGGTTATCACCACCCGTTCTGTTCCGGTAAACCAACCCAAGTCGATCTGTTCGGGGCCATCGATCAGCCGGGCAGGGGTGCCGGCCTGGCGAGCGATTTCCGCCAGCCGCTGGCTG
>Ga0308421_1001571_pt1 | contig 11887 bp, 10 predicted proteins | sample HotsprSampleMS60_FD_203673 | JGI IMG/M metagenome (GOLD analysis project Ga0308421, IMG submission 203673) | Hot spring phototrophic mat microbial communities from Mushroom Spring, Yellowstone National Park, Wyoming, United States - 20090730_MS60 ...
ATTATGGAAATAAATTTTATCCAGGAATGAAAATAACTTATTACATCACTGGTGACGATCCAGATGTAAAAGTATTTGAAAATTGCGAGCTTGTCGATTTTTATAATCCAAATTTTCCAAATGTTAATCGCGAATATTATCTGAAAAAACTTGAAGAATATGTTTCTCGATTCCAGGTTTTCTTCTCTGAAGAAGATTTTAAAGTTCTATTCCCATCAGAAGATTTTAATGCATTGTTTCAGAAAACCACTAATGTTAGTTTTGAAAACAAACCTAAGGTAATAAATACGAAAGTTGTGGAGGAAAATTGAAAAAAGGATTTTCCAGTATTGCAATCATTTTTCTTGTTGTTCTAATTGACTTGATTGGCTTTGGAATAATAATTCCAATTTTACCAAGATACAGCGAGACTCACTTTGGAGCTAATGAATTTCAGATTGGTATTTTAATAGCTTCATTCTCATTCTTTCAATTTTTGTTTTCGCCAGTTCTTGGAAGAATCAGTGATCGAATTGGAAGGAAACCAGTAATCTCTTTTGCATTAATTATTTCATCAATAAGTTATCTGATTTTTGCCTTTGCTCCAAATTATTGGATTGCACTATTATCGAGATCAATTGCTGGAATTGGTGGTGGAAGTATTTCAGCTGCTCAAGCATATATTGCTGATGTGACTGATAAATCCGAAAGAACAAAAGGAATGGGAATCATTGGAACTGCATTTGGTCTTGGATTTGTGCTCGGTCCATTCATTGGTGGAATCCTTGCAAGTTATGGTTACATTGTTCCAAATTTATCTGCTTCTGGTTTCTCACTACTTGCATTTATTCTAACTCAATTTTTCTTGCAAGAATCATTGAAGACAAAGTCGACATTAACTTTCGAATCTCAAGACTTTACAAAATCTCTAAGGTTATCGAGATACAGTCACATCTTTTCAGGAAATTTCGTTGGGAAATTTAGTCTCATATTTTTTATAATCACTTTTTCAATTGCTAATACTTATGGTGTAATTCCAATTTTTGCTTATCGTTATCTACATTTTACTGATCGAGAGATTGGTTATGTTTATGCTGTGATTGGAATAATTGGTGTAATTTTTCAAGGATATTTAATTGGGAAGTTAACTAAAATCTTTGGTGAAAAAAGATTGCTTTTAAGTGGGATTATTTTACTTGCATCTGGACTTGCTTTTATTCCACTTTCAATTTCAAATGTTTTCCTGATCTGGTTGTTTATTATTTTAATGTCAATTGGACTTGCGTTTATTAATCCAACAATTTTGAGTTTAATTTCAAAATTAACTTCACCAGAAAAACAGGGTGAAGTTCTTGGTGTCAATCAATCAATGGGTTCATTAGGAAGAGTTCTGGGACCTGTCTGGGGTGGATTTGCGTTTAATGTACTTGGATATCAATTTCCATTCTGGACAGCGAGTATTTTCACAATTTTATCTTTGTATCTTGCAGTTGAAAATTTTAGAAAAATTGGATTGAATAAATCAGAAATAATTGAGAAGTATGGCGTTCAAATTAGGTAATATCGAATTAGAAAAACCTTTAATGCTTGCACCAATGGAGGATGTAACCGATCCATCTTTCCGAATCATTTGCAAGAGATTGGGTGCTGATTTTGTCTTCACTGAATTTGTTAACTCTGAAGGATTAAGGCGAGGTAATGAAAAGACACGAAAAAAATTAAAACTCTTTGATGAAGACAGGCCAGCTGGAATTCAAATTTATGGATCGGACATTCAGGCGATGATCGATGCTGCAAAAATTGCTGAAGAAGAAAATCCAGATGTAATTGATATTAATGCTGGTTGCTGGGTAAAAAATGTTGTTGGACATGGTGCTGGTGCAGCTCTACTCAGAGATCTCGATTATCTTGAAAAAATTATTAGAGGAATTGTCAATGCTGTGAACAAACCAGTTACTCTGAAAACAAGACTCGGATGGGATTTTGATTCAATTAAAATTGTTGAAGTTGCAAAATTAGTTGAAGATTGTGGAGTTAAGATGATCACTGTTCATTGTCGAACAAGATCACAAGCACACAAAGGTGAACCAGATTGGTCACAGATTCCAAAAGTTAAAGAAGCTGTTTCAATTCCTGTAATTTTGAACGGTGGAGTGATGACGCCAGAAGACGCAAAAAGAGCTTTCGAAGAAACAAGCTGTGATGGTGTAATGATTGCTCGAGGTGCGATTAATAATCCATTTATCTTTAAGCAGACAAAACAATTTTTATCCAGCGGTTTTTACGAAGAAATTTCTCTCGAGGAAAGAGTAAAAATTTTAATTGATCATCTCAAGCTTTCAGTTGAATTAAAAGGAGAAAGGACTGGCGTAATCGAATTTCGAAAACATTATTCAGGTTATTTGAAAGGATTTTACAATTCCGCAAAACTTCGATCTGAACTGATGCAATATTATACATTTAATGAAGTTGTTGAACACATTTATCGTTATCTCGAAAACGAGAAAAAATATCAAACAGAAAAAATTTATTGATTAAATTGAACAACTGGAAAATTGCTCGTTTAATTTCTGATATTTTTATTCCACCGACTTTCTCTTTCTTTATGAGTATCTACCTTCCAATAAATTTTGCAAAAGATAAAAGTGAATTTTTAACAATTTTTTTACTGATGTCTTTTTCCACCGTTTTCTTACCGATTATATTTTTTATCTACAAAAGAAAGAAAGGAGAAATTATAAATCGTGATGCCGTAATTAAAGAAGAAAGAACAGATGTCTATCGTTTTGGTATTTTATTGTTTTCAATTTCCTATATACTCTCGGTTTTGTTGAACTTAAACATTTTCGTTCAAATTTATTTTTTGAATTATTCGATAAGCACATTTGGAGTTTTACTCATAAATAAGAAATTCAAAATTTCTATTCATTCAATGACTCCAGCTGGGACCGCAATGTTGCTTTTATTCATCAATCCGATTATTGCAACAATAATTCTTTTGATAATGATTGCTGTAATGTGGTCGAGACTTGAATTGAAAGTTCATACAACTAAGGAAGTTTTATCTGGAATGATATATGGATTTTGCGTAACTTTATTTGTAACAATTATGGTTCTAAGCTATGCAACTTAAAGAAGCACTCGAGATTTTAGAGGAAATCGTCTTTTACCTTGAAATGAAAGGAGAGAATGTTTTTAAAATCAATGCATTTAATAGTGCGATTAGAAATCTTTCCCGATTTGATGTATCATTAGATGAGGCTTTTGAAAAAGAAATTATTCAAAACACAAAAGGTGTGGGCAAAACAATACAAAGTATCTTGAAAGAAATTCACGAGAAGAATGAATCTTCGCTTTTGAATGAATTGAGATCAGAATTCCCACCAGAAATTTATAGCTTAACAAGGATTCGTGGATTGGGTGCAAAAAAAATCAAAAAGCTTTATGATGAATTAAACATTTCTTCAATTGAAGAACTTGAACAAGCTTGTATTGAAAATAAACTCCTCAAAATTCCAGGATTTGGTGAAAAGACACAGAATTCAATTCTCGAAAACATTAACAAACTAAAAACCACAAAAGGAAAATTACTCCTTCATCACGCTGATTTTATTTACGATGAAATCGCACAGGATTTGAAAAAGATTTTCAAAGATAAATTCAGCCCTACTGGCAGTTTAAGATTAAGATCACGCGTTATTCCAAAAATTGAAATTCTTTTTGAGAATAACTTTGCACAGAAGAAATTGATAGATAAATTTTCTCTTAAAGCCCTTAATGAAACTATCTATTCTGGAATTTTTAATGATGCTGAAATCAATTTCATTTTTTCAGATGAAAAGAAATTTTATTACGATTTGTTAAAAACAACAGGACCAGAAAGTTTTTTGAATCGAATAAAACTCAATTCCCTAAGGATAAAAGAATTTAAGAGCGAAGAAGAAATCTTTGATCAACTTGGTCTTCCATTCATTCCACCACAGGCAAGAGAGAATGAAAATCTTGAGTTAAGGTCTTATGATTTTTCGTCGTTGAACGATTTAAAAGGTTTAATTCACATTCACTCAAATTATTCTGATGGATCAAATACAATTAAAGAAATTCTTGATTATGCTGAAAAGAAAAACTATGAGTATGTTTTATTATGTGATCATTCTAAGTCAGCATTTTACGCAAATGGACTTGATGAAGAACGACTTAAAGAACAGTGGAAAGAAATCGACGAAGTAAATTCTAAATCAAATAAAGTAAAAATCTTAAAAGGTATTGAGTGTGATATTTTGCCAGATGGTTCTCTCGATTTTGATGATTTAATTCTTGCAAAATTTGATTGTGTAATTGCTTCTGTTCATTCAAAATTCAAAATGACGGAAGCTGAGATGACCAAAAGAATTTCAAAAGCATTGAAAAATAAATATGTAAAAATTCTTGGTCATCCAACTGGTAGATTGTTGCTTTCCAGAGATGGATATCCATTAAATCTTGATGAAATTATAAATGTCGCAGCAAACGAAGGAAAATCAATTGAGTTGAACTGTAATCCTCATAGACTTGATCTTGACTGGGAATATCATCAGAAAGCAATTTCAAAAGGAATTAAAATTACAATCTCACCTGATGCTCATTCATTTGATGATATGGAGTTTGTGAAATACGGAATTGATATGGCAATAAAAGGTGGACTTGAGAAGAAAGATATTGTGAATTGCTTATCACTCGATCAGTTCATAAAAAATTTCTGTCAAAAATAGTGAGGGTATTATGGATCTAAAGAATTACTTTCGAATTGTTCCAGATTTTCCCAAACAAGGAATTAACTTTATTGATATAACAACTCTTCTAAAAGATAAGGTTGCTCTAAATGAATCTCTCGAAGAATTGTATTCAAAAGTTTCAGATCTAAAGATTGATAAAGTTGTAGCGATAGAGTCGCGTGGATTTATTTTTGGTTCGTTGCTTGCATATAAATTAAATGCTGGATTTGTGCCTGTTAGAAAACCAGGCAAACTTCCCGCAGAAAAAATCAGTGAAAGTTATTCACTCGAGTATGGAACAGATACACTCGAAATTCACAAAGATGCAATTGAGCCTGGCGAGAAAATTTTAATTCACGATGATCTTCTTGCGACTGGTGGAACAGTTGAAGCAGTTTGCAAAATGGTTGAAAAACTTGGTGGTGAGATTTCAGGAATTTTATTTCTTGTAGAATTGAGCTTCTTAAATGGAAGAGAAAAATTAAGTAAATACAATGTTCATTCAATTGTGAAATTTGAATCTGAGTAAATTTTGGGTTCACAATTTTAATGAAAGAATGATTTCAGTTTTAATTTCAACTCAACAAACTAAAATTCATTACGGAGGATTAACTATAAATTCAAAATGATTCTTTTCTTGAGTTTCATCATCAGTGGGATCCTGAACGCACAATTTTTCAACTTCAATCAACCTTTTGCTCATACTTATTCAATTGTTGCAAGGGATGAAGTGACAGGAGAGATGGGAGTTGCGGTTCAATCACACTGGTTCTCTGTTGGTTCAATTGTTTCTTGGGCAGAAGCTGGAGTTGGTGCAATTGCAACTCAATCTTTTGTAAATGTTTCTTTTGGTCCAGAAGGACTTCGATTATTGAAAGAAGGCAAGACTGCTCAGGAAGTTTTAGATGAATTAATTTCCAAAGATGAAGGGAGAGATTTTCGTCAACTTGCAATTATCGATGCAAATGGAAATGTTGCCGCTTACACTGGAAAATCTTGTATCGAATATGCTTCTCATCGCGTTGGTAAAAATTATTCTGTTCAGGCAAATATGATGCTCACTGATCGAGTGGTTAACGCAATGGCTGATGCTTTTGAAAAATCAAAAGGTCCACTCGCTGAAAGATTTGTCGAAGCATTGAAAGCAGCAGAGAGAGAAGGTGGAGACATCCGAGGGAAACAATCGGCAGCATTACTTGTAGTTCGTGGAAAATCAACTGGTAAAATTTGGGAAGATAGATTGATTGATTTGAGAGTCGAAGATCATCAAAAGCCAGTAGAAGAAATTGAAAGATTATTGAAAGTCTTTCGTGCGTATGAGCATATGAACAATGGCGATCTTGCAATGGAAAAAGGTGATGATAAAAAAGCATTCGAAGAGTATGGAAGTGCCGAAAAAATTTTACCAAAAAATCTTGAGATTAAATACTGGGTTGCTGTCACTTTAGCGAATAACGGAAAACTTGATGAAGCGTTGCCTAAGTTTCAATATGTTTTTAAAAGAGACAAGAATTGGATTGAATTGACTAAAAGAATTGTTAAAAATGGTTTGTTGAAAGTAAATGAAAATGATTTGAAGAAAATTCTTGGATCAAAAAATTAATCGAATTAAAATTTGGTTGCTTTGAAAGAAAAAGAAACAATTGTATTGAAAGCAATTTTCTCTTGATTTTTTTCAGGTGAGCTATAATTTAGCTTATTTCAACTTTATTACTTAATTCATCAACATCATCAGGTTTGCGTGGAAAATGTTCTGCTAAAACATAGCCACATTTTCTAATTACTTTTAATATTCCTTCAAAAAAGTTTTTCTCACGAAACGAATTTTCTGCTTTTTTAGCGAGTTCATCCCAGAATGATTGAGGAATTTTTTCAGAGATGCCTTTATCGGGAAGAATGTAGAATTCACGATCATTCAATAATAAAAAGAAGAGAATTCCACTTCTATCTCTGGTATTTGTCATACCAAGACGGTGGAATTCTCTGATTGCAAGTTCTCGAATATTTTTCTTTCTTTCGAAAAAGTTTCTTCCTTTCTTAATAGAAACTTTGAGTTCGCCGGATGTTCTTTGTTCCTGTATGCTTATCTCATCAGAAATTTTTTCGAGTTCAACTTCTGAGAGAATTTTATGTATGAAATTTTTTCTGATCATTCTAAATAATATTTATTTACAATTTTCCCATTTTCAAATTCATAAACAATAGGAACTCCAGTTGGAATGTTTAGCTCAAGAACTTCTTCTTTTGTTAGCCCATCAAGATACATTACCAAAGCTCGAAGTGAATTACCATGAGCTGTTACAAGAACATTTAATCCTGCATCAAGATCTGGTTTAATTTTATTCAGAAAATATGGAATTACACGATCAGCTGTATCTTTCAGACTTTCGCTTATTCCGTCTGGATTAAGTGGAGTTACATCTTTTGGAGGAGCGATATCGTAACTTCGTCTCCAGAGATGAACCTGTTCTTTACCATATTTCTGAGCTGTTTCTTCTTTATTAAGTCCCTGAAGTGCACCATAATGTCTTTCATTAAGTGCTTTATCTCGTTCTACAGGAACATCCAGTTTACCGGCGACTTCCATTGCAATTCGATCAGTATCAATCGCTCGCTTGAGAACAGAAGTATATCTTTTATCAATTTGAATGTTTTTAAGTTTTTCACCGGCTTTTCGAGCTTCTTCTTCTCCTCTTGCACTAAGAGGAACATCCACCCAGCCAGTGAAACGATTCTCAAGATTCCATTGCGATTCACCGTGTCTCAATAGAATTAGTTTTGCCATAGTGTTTAATATCTCCTCAAATTTTTACAAAGTTACCGAGAAAATCTTTGCTCTTCAATCAATACTTGACAAATGATTTAATTAAAAATTATCTGTGTTGTGAAATTAAATATTTCTTTTTGAATTTATTTATTACGAATTTTTGTTATAGGAAAAAAGAGGATTAAACATGAGAAAAATTGTATTTCTAACTTTCATTGTTTTATCGACAAGTTTGGCTCAACCTGAAAACCCTGGACAAATGAAATCAGGGTGGACAAGCACTACATTGAACCGAGAAGGGAGAACATTTAATACTATTATTTATTATCCTTCTTTTGTTGAGGGGAGCAATTCACAAATTGACACACTGAATGGTCCATATCCAGTAATAGCTTTTGGTCATGGATTTGCAATGCAGAACAGTTATTATATCTCATTATTTAAGCACCTTGCATCACACGGTTATATCGTAATTGCTCCACAATTTCCAGATGTTAATCATCTTCAACTTGCATTTGATTTACTGTTTTGTGTCAATCATATAAGGGAACAGAATAAAAATTCATATTCTAGATTTTTCAGATTAGTTGATACAACAAAAGCGGGATTGTCCGGTCATTCAATGGGAGGTGGAGCAAGTTTACTGGCTTCCGCAAACGATACAACGATAAATGTTGTTGCACCTCTTGCTGCAGCTGAAACAAATCCTTCCGCTATTTATGCGATGAATAAAATAAAATCTGTAGTTTATCTGATTACAGCACAAAATGACGGCATTACTCCACCAGCCAATCATCAAATTCCAATGTATAACAACGCTTTGCCAATTAAAGCAATTCCAACATTGAAAGGAGCAAATCACACAAAATTTATGGATACAAGAATATGGGATTGGACAGACCCTCGTGGATATTTATCTGCTGCTGAACAATTGAGATTGACCAGAAGATACTTAACAAGCATCTATAATTTGTTCCTTAAAGAAGACACAGCTTATTTCAAGTATGCATTTGGTTCAGTTGCTCAAAACGACACATCAATAATTCTACAATCTCAACTTAGACCTTTGATACCAAAACCATTTAAACTTATCTCGCCAGAAGATACAACAATTATTCTAAACCAAAATATTTCATTTGCTTGGAATTCAACTTATTCTTTGAATTTGAATGATACGGTTAGATATAAAATACTAATCAGCAGAGATTCAAGTTTTAATATAATTCACTTTTCAAAAGATAGCTTGAGAGATACGAGCTTTATTCATCAATTTAACGAAGAAGGTTCATTTTACTGGAAAGTTTTAGCATACACTTCAGACACAACCTTTATTGAAAGTAATGTTAAGAGATTTTTTTTAATTCTTTCAAAGAATGATGAAGAGAAAAATCGTCGATTAAATTTTAAATTAGAACAGAACTATCCCAACCCTTTTAACTTAGTTACCAATATTTCATTTTCAATTCCAAACTATGATTTAGTGAACTTAAAAATCTTCGATTTGCTTGGCAAAGAAGTGGCAACGCTTATTAATGAAAATTTGACTGCCGGAATTTATTCACATAAATTCGATTTTGGTGAGCTTAACAGTGGAGTATATTTTTACAAACTTCAAACAAGTAAGTATAGCGATGTAAAGAAGATGATATTGATTAAGTAATTTCAATTGATGTTAAATCATGATTGATTAATCTTTTCCTTTCAATTAAAGTGATAAAAAAATTCATACCTAACAAACTAAATATTAATCAATAATTAATTAAATTTTAGGTTCAATAATTCATCCGCATTAATTAAATTAAACGAAAAATTTTTGGAGAAGAAAAAATGTACAGAATCATTTTGCTTGTCCTTTTCACATTTCATCTTTTAACAGGTCAACAGAAATTTACACTTGAAGAACAATTTAAACTCGAGTATCCATCATCAATTTCAATTTCAAGTGACGGAAACTACACAGCATTTAATATTCGAAAACCAGATTTTGATAATGCAAAATGGGTGGGTCAGCTTTACCTTTTGAATAATAGAACAAAAGAAATCAAACAATTAACAACTCATAAGTCTGGAATTGGAAATTTCTCTTTTTCTCCAGATGGAAAATACATTTACTTTGTTTCGTCTCGGGAATTTCAATCTGAAGATGGAAAAGTTGTAAAGGGCGAAAAACAACTCTGGCGAATTTCAATTGAAGGCGGTGAAGCTGAACATTTCATTAGATTACCAAATGGAATTGACGAATTTATCTTTTCAAATGATGGTCGATATCTTGCTCTCCTTTCAGATGAAGAAATTCCCGATAGCTTACAAAAAATTTTAAGCGAGAAAGAAAAAACAAAAAATGATGAAATAGTATATCCAAAAGAAAATCCACGAAAGGAGATCTGGCTTTATGATTTTTCCAAAAAAGAATTGAAAAAAATATTGAAAGGTGATGCAGGAGTTAGCAATATCAGATTTTCCTCTAAAGGGAATTTTCTTCTTTATCAAACAAATTACACAGGTGAGTATAACGATGAACAGAGGCATGATATTTTCAAATTAACTTTAGATGGAATTGCAACTCAACTAACAAATTTTGAAGGTCCAGAAATTGAGCCGCAAACTTCTCCTGATGATAAATATCTCTCGTTCATTTCACAAACTGTTCCTGATATTGAATTTGCAGAAACAGATATTGAATTAATTGACCTTAAAAATTATAACAGAATAAATCTCACAAAGAATTTTAATCTTTCAATTATTCGATATGTCTGGCATCCAAAAGAATTAATCATCTTCGCCCTTGTCAATGAAGGATACACCACGCCTGTTTATCAAATTGATGTAAAGAAAAATTTGATTAAAAAACTTATTGACGATGGTTCTGTCTTGAGTAATCTGCAGTTTAATCAAAGTGGTGAATTATTTTTTATCTATGAAAATGAAAGATTGTTAAAAGAAATAGGTAAACTTTCGAATAACAAGGTTGAACTTCTGACTAATTTTTCAGATCAAATCAAGAAATTCAAAATAAGCCCAGCTGAGATCTATTCTTTCAAATCTTATGATAAAAAATTCACAATTGAAAGTATGTTGATTAAACCAGTCGATTTTGATCCATCAAAAAAATATCCATTGATTTTGTGTGTTCATGGTGGACCTTACAGCGCATTCAAGAAAACATTTTTACAGAGTTATCCGATGCAGGTTTATGCAAATGAAGGTTTTGTTGTTGTCGCACCAAATGTGAGAGGCAGTGCTGGATATTCAGATGAATTTGGTCGATCAAATCGGTACGATTTAGGTGGTGGAGATTATCAGGATGCAATGCAATCAGTTGATGAAGTAATTAAAAAGGGTTTTGTTGATTCAACTAAAATGGGTGTGATTGGTGGAAGTTACGGCGGATATATGACAAACTGGATTATTTCGCAAACGAATCGTTTCTCAGCAGCTGTTTCAATGTATGGAATTTTTAGCTTCTTTACTGACTTTTCAAATTCTTGGCAACCAGTTTTTGAGAAAATGTATTTTGGTTATTACTACTGGGAAAAACCAATTGATATGAACCATTTGTGGGTAAATCGTTCTCCTGCATTTTATGTTCAAAAAATTACCACACCAGTTCTAATTCTTCAAGGAGATCAAGATCAATACACAAATCTGGCTAACTCTCAAGAAATGTATCAGGCACTGAAAATTTTAGGAAGAACTGTTGAGTTTGTTGTTTATCCACGAGAAGGACACGGCATTAGAAATGAACCGCAACATTACTACAATATGCTGACAAGAGGATTGAATTGGTTTAAGAAATATTTGAAAAATGTAAGCTCTTTGTCACACTGAGCGATTGTCGAAGTGTGACTAATAGACACTTACAAAATTCTGAGAAGCTTTTCGTCAGCCTTCGATCCTTCGACAGGCTCAGGACAAGCTTACTCAGGCTGACATTGAGTTTAAAATCTTTTTGTCACATTGAGCTTGTCGAAATGTGACAATTTTTCAAAGTCACACTGAACGACAGTCGAAGTGTGACGAAAACATTTATGATATTGAGATCATTTCTCGTCAGCCTTCGATTTAACTCAGGCTGACAAAAGGTTCTGAATTTTTAATCTTAATAAGATGAATTAATATTTCTAAACCTTAATTTTGAAAAAATTGGAAATTAATTATGCTTAAAAGAGATTGTAAACATTTTCCTGGTGATCGTCCTTGTTCGTTTCATAAGTCAACAGGAATTAAATGTGACGATTGCCCACACTATGAACCAGTTAATTTCAAGATTCTGATCATAAAACTCGATGCAGTTGGTGATGTGTTGAGAACAACTTGCATACTTCCGGGATTAAAGGAAAAGTATCCAGACTCTCACATCACCTGGTTAACTCGATTAAATGCGAAG
>Ga0308421_1001578_pt1 | contig 11862 bp, 10 predicted proteins | sample HotsprSampleMS60_FD_203673 | JGI IMG/M metagenome (GOLD analysis project Ga0308421, IMG submission 203673) | Hot spring phototrophic mat microbial communities from Mushroom Spring, Yellowstone National Park, Wyoming, United States - 20090730_MS60 ...
TGTTTACGTAAATCTTGAACCCGGCGCACAAACTCCCTTGCCAGGCCTTCCTTGACCAATTCCGGCGTTAAGTCTGTAACCAATGCGGCCAGATAAGCCCCCTCGCTGGCAACTGCAAAGCCCTCGCGTGCCGTTGCCCGAACTTCCACCTCTTCCGGTAAAATGGTGAAAGTTTCTCCATCAACCTCTACATCAAGCGACTGGCCGGTAAGCAATTTTTTAGCAGCAGATTCGGCATCCATTTCCAGTAATGCCTTGCGGATTGCCGGGAATTTACTACCGTACTTTTGCCCTAATTGCTTTGGCAGCGGGTTGAGTGAGTAGGCTACCGCCTCAGCAGTGGTATCCAACACGCGCACTTTTTTGACATTCAATTCATCTTCCAGCAAATCGGCGTACGTTTCAACTACTCGCATTTCTTCAGCCGTTCCAACCGAAAAAGCCGCTTCCGCCAAAGGCTGGCGCACCTTACGGTTAGCCTTGTTGCGTGCTGCATGGCCCACCGATGCCAGTTTCATCACCAATGCCATTTCGCGGTTTAACCGTTCATCAATCACAAGCGGGTCATACTCCGGCCAGCGTGCCAGATGCACCGATTCCGGCGTTGTTTCGTCCACGCTCCGCACCAGATTTTGATACAACTCTTCTGCCATGAAGGGCATGGTAGGGGCAAGCAGCTTAGAAATGGTCACCAGCGCTTCGTATAACGTGGCATAGGCTGCCCGTTTATCCTCATCCGATTCACTCTTCCAAAACCGCCGCCGCGAACGCCGCAAATACCAGTTGGATAATTGATCCACAAAGGTTTCAATGGGACGGGTAGCCCCCAAAACATCGTAATTTTCCATTGCCGCGGTCACATCCCGTACCAGCGTATGCAGGCTGGAGCGCAGCCAGCGGTCCAAATCACTGTACTGCGGCACAACCGAAGCATCCGGTTTCCAGCCATCCAGATTGGCGTAAGTCACAAAGAAAGAGTAGGTATTCCAAAGCGTCAACGTAAAGTTGCGTACCACTTCCGAAACCAGCTCAGAAGAATATCGCCGCTCTTGCCCGGGCGGGCTGGCCGTGTAGAGATACCAGCGCATGGCATCGGCACCATGTTTGTTCAATACATCCCACGGGTCAGCCACGTTGCCGCGCGATTTGGACATCTTCTCGCCCTTGCCGTCCAGAATCAAACCAAGGCAGATCACATTTTTGAAACTAACCTGATCGTTGAGCAGTGTGCTGATAGCGTGCAATGAGTAAAACCATCCACGGGTTTGATCCACCGCCTCACAAATGTAATCAGCCGGGTATTGTCGGGCAAAAATCTCCTGATTCTCAAAGGGGTAATGCCATTGAGCATAAGGCATTGAACCCGAGTCAAACCACACGTCAATCAACTCCGGAACGCGCCGCATTTTACCACCACACTGCGGACATGAGTAGAAAACTTCATCCACATGAGGGCGGTGCAAATCCAATCCGGAGAGGTCGCGCCCCGTTTTTTGACTCAACTCAGACACCGATCCGATGCACTCCTGATGCTTGCACTGCTCACATTCCCAGACTGGCAAGGGAGTGCCCCAGTACCGCTCACGTCCCAGCGCCCAATCAATGTTATTTGCCAGCCAGTTGCCAAACCGGCCGCTTTTTATGTGCCCCGGATACCAGTTAATCTGTTCATTCAATTCAACCATTCGTTCCTTGAACTGGCTGGTGCGAATGTACCACGTAGGCCGGGCATAGTACAGCAACGGCGTATCACAGCGCCAGCAGAAGGGGTAAGTGTGGGTATACGTACCCGAACGGAAGAGGAGCCCACGCTGCCGCAGGTCTTCGGTGATCAGAGGATCCGCATCCTTGACGAATACGCCCGCCCATGGGCGCACATCTGAGATAAAAGTACCATCCGGAGCAACCGTCATCAGGATCGGCAGGTCAAATTCCAGCGCCGCGCTCATATCTTCGGCGCCGAACGCCGGTGCCATGTGAACCAGACCCGTTCCATCCTCAGTCGTCACGAAGTCACCCAGCACCACATAATGAGCCGGTTTATCCGGCGGCACAAAAGTAAACAAGGGTTGATAACGCTTGCCTCTTAAGCTTTTACCCTTCATCTTCTTTACAAGACGATATGGTTGACCATCAAAAACTTTTTCCAGCAAGGCTTCGGCCAGGATTAATTTCTCACTTCCACCTTCTTCCAAATCTCTTTCGATCACTACATAGGTTTCCTCTGGATGTGCGGCTACCGCCACGTTCGCAGGTAATGTCCATGGTGTTGTCGTCCATACCAGCAGCGATGTATCAGGCTCATCAACCAGTGGCAGCCGTATAAATACCGATGGATCCGTTGCTTCATCATACCCCTGAGCAACTTCGTGATCGGAAAGGGGTGTACCGCAGCGCGGGCAATAGGGTACGACCTTGAACCCCTGATACAGCAATCCCTTTTCCCAAAAGTTCTTCAAGATCCACCACACCGACTCAATATAATCATTGGTATAGGTGATGTAAGCCGTTTCCAAATCTACCCAAAAGGCAATCCTGTCGGTCAGTTTCTCCCATTCCTGAATATAGGAGAAAGCCGATTCCCGACAAAGTTCATTGAAACGGGCAATCCCGAAATCTTCAATTTGCTGTTTATTGGTAAAACCGAGTTTCTTCTCTACTTCAATTTCCACCGGCAGGCCGTGGGTATCCCAACCGCCGCGTCGGTTGACATGAAAGCCCTGCATCGTTTTATAGCGGGGAAAGACATCCTTAAAGGCACGCGCAAGCACATGATGAACGCCCGGTTTACCATTCGCCGTTGGTGGGCCTTCATAAAACACGTATTCCGGGCAGCCTTCCCGCTGTTCCAGTGATTTACGGAAAATCTGATTCTTTTTCCAGAATCGTAGCACACCCTCTTCCATCAGCACGATATTGAGTTTTGGAGAAACCGGTCGAAACATGCTCACTCCTCAAATACTTGAATTTAAGACATAAACCCTCTGTCCACACAGGGACGAGAGGGGTTTTCTCGCGGTACCACCCTGTTTCCTGCCTAAAAAGCAGGCTCTCTGCCGAATACGCCTTTTTCAGGATATATTCGCGCCCATGCTAACGGCTGGCGAAGCCGGCGCCCCTACTGACAGGCGAACCTGTGTTCAGTTTGCAGCTCCGGAAGGATTTTCAGTCTGTCGCTGTGCACCCGGCTCACACCCGCCCGGGTTCGCTGTGGCTGCGCACAAACTTACTCGTTTCCATCATCGCTTTTACAAGTTGGTAAAATTATGCCATGAAATTGAACGAATGGCAAGTGCTCTTCAGCCCACAATTTTAGGGTAAGCGGTAGCGGTACAGTCTGAAATCCAGAATATCCGCCTCAGGTTCGAGCCGCCCCTCCAGCAGCTGGTAATACGGGGCAGAATCCTCGATCATACCCGGGTTACCAAATACATAATCTAAGCCCATTTGATCCAGATAATCCCGACCTTGCCCACTCTTGAGGTGCTGAAAATAATCAAAACTGTTGATCAAACCATCCAGATTGACAATGGTGCGCCCGCGAATAAAATAAGCCGTTGTACCGCCACCCGGCATTCCAATTCTGACCCCTGCAGGGGTATGTTGTTGCAACCGTTCCACTTCTTCAAGGTAATAAGCTGTTTTATCATCTTTTTGTAAAGCAAAGGAACTCAAGAGATAGGTACTCCCCCAAAGCCCCACAGCCACCATCACTACAGTGCTGAAAGCAGGCAAACGGACTGATTTGTTTTCCGTCGCAGAAACCAATGAATTCCAACCATCCAGTGAAAAGGAATACAAAAGTACACCGAGAATTAAATGATTGACCCAATACCATGGGCGATGATTAACGTAATAACTACCGGTGTAATATAAGATTTGAAGCAGACAAGCAGTCAACAATGGAAAAATCATTAAAGTCTGCGCATCGATACCACGCTTCTTTATCCTTAGCCACAGACCCGCCAGCAGCAAGGCCAACCAGCCGAGCATTAAACCGTTTTTCAACCACACGCTCGTGGTTTGTCCTTCCAGTCCGCCCAATAATGTGTCCAAAATAACGGACACCGGCAGGAAGAGCAACCACCAAGGACTTTGACCACTATTTTCAAAAAACCCAAATAAGGCCGGAATGGAATTCACCGGTTTTCCATACACCACATCGGGAATCGTCCCCCACCAGTGTTTGATTTGACCACTGACCGGTGTGGGAGTGCCAAACCAGTACAGGTTAAGCAGCAGGTAAAAAATCAGCAAAATCACAACGGGCAGAGCATAGCCGGCTCCACGCCTGAACCAATCACAAAAATTTCGAGAAAATTCACGCAAAGGTGAGGTTTCATCGCCCTTATCCTTTTCCACCAGTCGAACCGCTAACCAACGGACGGGTAAGAATAATAAAACACTGAAGAAGACATCCAGCAAAACAACCAGGCGAGGGTAGCTTCCAACCACCTCTACGGCATTCAATATCAACAAAATCACTCCAATCAATCCGGTAGAAGTGAAACTGACCATAACCACCCGGATCAATTCCTTGCGAATTCCATTCCACACAGGAATAAACATCCCTCCCGCAAAAGCAAAGAGGAGCTTAATTGGCACGCCAATCCCAACCATAGCATAGAGTGTGGATTGAAAGTCCGTCAAAAAGCGGGGGAACCCGATCCGGGTGAAAAATGCAAGGTAAATAGAAATCAACCCAACAAGTAAATAGGCGAGCCAAAAAATGAATTTTCTCTGGGAGCGAAACACAAGAACTAAGCCAATTGTCAAAATCAAAAACACATTATCCAGCCGCGCAAACAAGGCAAAGCAAGCCATTACCCCCAAAATAAAGCGGTCACGCCACTTTTCGTCGGAAATGGGCTTTTCCAGCAGCAGGCTGGTTTGGTGAATGAGGACAATCACGCACAAAGCATTAAGCGCTGATTCCATCCCCAGTTGAGTTACCGAACGGTGGATGGGAGGAAAAAGCACCCAGAAAACCGCAGCCAGCTTCGCAAGGCCCGGATTTACAGAACGAGAAAGAAAGCGATACAGCAAAATTCCGGTTGCCAGCGAAATCAATACCGACAGGAAAACCACCAGCCGCAAAGGCACAAACAGGTCAAAGCGTGCCAGCGCAAAAAAGGGAATTAAAACCCCCATCCACAAGGGATGATAACCATTCGAGAGATTGAAACCATCCAGACTGGAGCCCCGTCCCTCGCTGATATTGCGCGCTACCTGAAAGTAATAAAAAGCATCATCGGTAGTAAACCACCTATCCAGCAGGTTGTTCATCGGTGCCAGGATAACCAGCAGATGAACGGCAATGACGATAACGGTAAAAATCGCCTCAAATCGGTTTAGCTTCATTGCAGGACAGGCAAAATGACTTACTGAATGACGCCATAAAATAATAATGGAAGCGGCTGAACAGGAGCAATACTCCAACTGAGCGCTGCCAGTAACCGCTCTTTAGCCTGCATCAGTTTTGAGCGGTCACTGGCATGGATGGTAAACAACAGATCCCCTTTGTGGACAAAGTCTCCCACTTTATGATGAACAACAAGTCCAACAGCATGATCAATTGGGTCGCCTTTCTTGGCCCTGCCGGCCCCTAAATCCACCGAGGTCTCCCCCACTTCACGCGCATTGATTGCAGACAGGTACCCTTCCTGACCGGCATACACCTCCTCGATAAAAGGAGCGACTGGCAGCTTTTCCGGATGATCCACCATACTGACATCCCCGCCCTGAGCCTGAACGAGAGTCCGGAATTTCTGCCATGCCCGTCCTTCACGCAAAGCCTCTTCTGCAAGGTCACGCCCTTCGCGCAAATCTTGAGCCTTTCCGCCAATCACCAGCATGTGACTGGCAATTTCCATGCAGTGTTCGTAGAAATCTTCCGGGCCATTGCCATGCAGGGTATCTATCGCTTCACGCAATTCCAGCGCATTGCCCACCGCGTATCCCAGCGGTTGATTCATATCCGACAAGACCGCCACCGCCTTACGGCCTGAAAGACGGGCAATCGCTACCATTAACTCTGCCAGCTGACGAGCATCTTCCAGCGTTTCCATAAACGCACCTACCCCCACCTTTACGTCCAGCACAATTGCCTGTGCTCCGCCGGCAATTTTTTTACTCATGATTGAGGATGCAATTAAGGGAATCGATGGGACAGTACCGGTTACATCCCGCAAAGCATACAGTTTACCATCCGCTGGAGCCAAATCTCCGGTTTGACCGGTCAGCACCAGCCCATAGGTTCGCAGATGATGAATAAACTCCTCTTTGCTCAAATCGGTACGGAAGCCGCGAATCGACTCAATCTTGTCCAGCGTGCCGCCGCTGAAGCCCAGTCCGCGCCCGGACATTTTGCCAACCGGCAAACCGCACGCTGCCACCAGCGGTTCGACCACCAGGGTGGTTTTATCCCCCACCCCTCCGGTCGAGTGCTTGTCCACCGCTATGGGTACAACTTCGGACAAGTCCAGCACCTCCCCGGAATAGGCCATTGCCAGAGTCAAATCAGTGGTCTCCTGTTCCGTCATTCCATTCAACATGACCGCCATTGCCCAGGCTGCCACCTGATAATCCGGAATTTCTCCGCGGGTAAACCCTTGCACAAAAAACTCGATTTCCTCCCGGCTCAACACTTTCCGGTCACGTTTTTTGATGATAATGTCCACGGCTTTCATAAGATCTCCTCCGTCAGAAAAAGCGGATTTTTGGTCTTTCCATGCGGCGGTCTTTCCAGGTGGAAGTACCCTTCAAGGTCAGGTAAAATGACCGCACTGCAATCAGGGAATTAGAAAGAATGGTAAAGGGATAAAAAACAGCCAGAAAAACCGGGAATTTTAAGCGGGCATACACCAGAATCCAAATCAACAACGAAAGCCCCACAGCCAGCAAGGCTTTTTGGGTGGGGAAATAATCAACCCCAACGCCCGCTCCATTCAAAAGAAGTACAATCAGCGGTTCCCAATACACCAACGTCAACCATGTGAAAACAAAGCCGTACGAAACCAGATTATACCGAAATGCAGCAAAATAATTTTTACTAAAGCCTTCGATCACCTGCTTCAACGAATGATACATCCGACATTCTACCTGCGAAGTCCCATCAGCCAGCCACCAGCGAAAACCGTGCTGAACGGTTCTGCGACCCAGCGCCAGGTCATCCACTGCGTCATTGCGAACGGCTGCATGTCCGCCAATGGCAAAATAAGCGCGGCGGTCAAACAGCATAAACTGACCAATCGTGAAGGTCAGCCACTCCAATTGAACCTTATTGGCAATACCTAACGGCAAAACCGTATAAACAGCCCAAAGAAAAAACGGTTGAATCAGCCGCTCCCCCCAGCTCTTGACAATCTCTTTGGGCACAACGCTCAACAAATTAACCGCTTCGTGCAATAATGTATTGATGGCATACCTTACTGCCTGAGGTTGAAGGCGGGTATCCGCATCTAAAAAAAGGAGCAATTCACCTCTGCTCTGCTCAGCGAGTTGTTGACAGGCCCAGTGTTTTCCCAACCATCCGGCAGGCAGCGGTTTTCCCTCAATTAAAGCCAGACGGCTATCCTGTTGACAGTACTGGCGCACTATCTCTGCCGTGCGGTCGGTGGACTGGTCATCCAGCACCAATATCTCCAATATGGGATAATCCTGCTCCAACACCGTTTCAAGGCAGGCAGCAATGTTCGCTTCCTCGTTGCGCGCCGGAATGAGCACCGATACCACCGGCTTTTTTTTTGCGGGAGGGTAATGCTCTATTTTGCGAAACCAAAACAGATTAAATACTGAAATTGTTAAAATAACAACCAGGTAACCCAGCAAACCATCTGCATGTGTGGAGATGAGGAACTGCCAGATCGTCACGATATCTCCATAAAGAAAACAGGCTTTTCAATATTCTGATTGAAAAGTCCTGTTTTTACCGAGATTTCAAGAATGATGCTTTTTGAGAAAGATCGTGACTTTACGGTTAGGTTCCTCGCCAACGCTTTCTGTGGTTACGTCCGGGTGATCGCGCAACTCAAGGTGAATCACACGCCGTTCGTTAGCTGGCATGGGTTCCAGTGTAATTTTCCTGCCGGTGTGTACTACCTGTTCGGCACTCCGGCGTGCCAACACTTTCAACTGACGTTCGCGGCGCGCACGGTAACCCTGAACATCAATGATCAACGGCACCCACTTGCCGACCTCCTTGCTTAAGATCAGACTGGTGATATACTGCAAGGCATTCAATGTTTCCGAACGGCGGCCAATTAGAATACTTAAATCTTCACCCTGCACCTCAACCATCACGGTCGGCTGATCGTTCTCATCCTCCGGAGGGAGCATGGTAGCTCTCAGGCGGGCTTTGAGGTGCATTTTTTGCAGCAGCTCTCCCGTAATTTGTTCGGCAGTCTGCAAAATAAACTTTTCTTGCGAATCTGCCTCCATAGGAGTTGATTGAGGTGTAGCCGAAGATGAGGTTCGCTTTTTTTCGATTTGCAGAGCTCGCTTTTGCTCATTTTCAAGGGTGGTGGAATTTTGAATTCCCTCTTTTTCTCTGATCCACAATCGAATACGCGCCTGCCGGCTGCCTAAACCGAGAAATCCACGGCTGCCGGCGTCCAGCACTTCAACTTCAACCTCTTCTTCCCGTAAACCCAGTTGAGTCAATCCTTTGGCAACCGCTTCTTCCACAGTTGGAGCAATGATTTCAAGGGTGGTTTTCTCGTGATTCATAGACTCCTCAAATCTTCCCTTATTTCAATATAAAAGGGAGAATGATGCCTTATTTGGAATAGGATTTTTTCCCGCCGCTTCCCGCCGCGGCTGGCTGCTTGTTCAAAAATGGGAACACATTTCCCCAATTGACCTTGCCCAACATCGCATACTGAAGGATACCAATCAGATTCGAGGCGACGAAATACAACGCCAAACCAGAGGCCAGCGTATAGGCCAGATAGCCCATGAAAACCGGCATGTACAAATTCATCATATTCGACATCGCGGCCGTTTGATCTTTAGGGTTGGCTGAAGGAGTGGCAATCAACTTTCCCTGGATATAGGTCGTGATCACAACCACAACGACCAGCACCGGGATGCCAAAACTCAAACCTGGAATGAATAGACGCTCTGGTTGACCCAAATCCATCCACAGGAAGCGTGAATTCAGCGGGATCAGCGATTCAACTTGCAACAGTCCGGGATAGATATGACGAATTAAACGCAGCAAATCCAGCGGAGTGCTGGCCAGAGCAGAAATAATCGCCTGATACAAACCGAAAATAATCGGCAGCTGGATCAGGGTCGGCAGACAGGAAGCAAACGGATTGATGCCCAGTTCTTTGTAAAGCGCCATTTGTTCCTGCGCCAGTTTTTCGCGATCACCTTTGTACTTCTCCTGAATCTTGAGCCACTTCTCATTTTTTTGAAGTTCCTGCATCGCCTGCGCTCCCTTGATTTGACGAACCATCAAGGGATGGGTGATTACCCGAATCAGCAGCGTGAACAGGATGATCGCAATCCCAAAGTTCTGTCCTACAATATTGTAGATGAACAGCAGGGTATTGATAAACGGCGTGATAATCAAAGCGTCCCACATGTCTTTTACCTCACTTATTTTGGTGGAACAAACGTCCAGAGGTCTTGCCCATCCAGCGAGACCATTTTCAAAAATTCTTTTCCGCCGGCTATACCGACTGCCAGACGGTCACCGATAACTACCGGTCCAGTATACAATTTGCCTTCAAATGTTCGGCTCCACAATCGTTCTCCCTCCAGCGACATGGCAATCAGACTTCCATCTTCGGTTGGAAACACCACCCGACTATCCAGAACGGCTGCCTTACCGGTCACTGGCTGATCTACTTTTTGCGACCAGACTTCCGTTCCATCTGCGGCAGAAATGGCATATACCATTCCCTGTAAATCTCCCAAAAAAAGCCGACCATCTTTTAAGGCTGGCTGAGTCCACATCCCGCCTTCAAATTTTCGCTGCCAGCGGATCGAACCATCCCGCGTGTTGATCGCCATCAAATTGCGCGCCAGCGTGGTAAGATAAAGGGTACCTTCTTCTGCATCCAGGGCTGGGGAATAAATTACCGCTCCCCCCACGTCCACCGACCAGAGCTTCTGGCCATCCCGAATGTTGATTGCGTACACCTTGTGATCCATGGATGCCTGATAAACCACTTCTCCATCGCTGACCGGCTGCGCCCATAACGCTCGTCCGGTTTCAAATTTCCATAACAATGAGCCATTTTTAGAAAGGGCATATAAAAAATGGTCGGCATTGGGAGCAAGGATTACATCTCCCACCACCAGCGGACTGGCAATCCAATCGGCCTGAGCCTGCGCAAAGAGCCACTTCTCCACACCCGTGTTGGGATCCAGGCTGTGTAAAACATTCTCGTAATCACCAACAAGCAGCTGGTCATCGGCGAGGACCGGCGCAGCAAAAAACATTTGTCTTCCGGCTTTTTCTGGAAAACGCCAGATCATACTGCCATCCGCAGCACGAACCGCGTAAACGTGCTGCATATAGGCAACATACACCGTATCACCGTTCGAGCTCACCCCCGGCCAGCTCGACCCGGAAAGGGGCGCACCACAGGATGCTAACAACACACCCCCCAAAAGAAACAACGCAATCAACAGGATTTTCGAATTTTTCATAGGTCTTTTCGTGTAAGTATCCATTTGCTCAGGTAGACTTTACGGGACAGGATCATATCCGCCGGGGTTAAAAGGATTGCAGCGGAGCACCCGCCAAACTGCCATAAACAAACCCTTAATCGCACCGTGTTTGTAAATGGCTTGATAACCATAGTGCGAACAGGTTGGGTAAAAACGGCAAGTATTGGCCGGCAAAGCGGGAGAAACGAATTTCTGATACAGGCGGATCAAACCCAGCAATACCCAGCGGGGGGCCGTTTTGAAATTGAACGGCAAATCCCGTAAGCGGGGTTCGTGAGAATAATCATGTTCGATCATCGAATTCTTTTCTACTGTCCGGCAGCAAACCGGCCCGTTCCATCAGCCCAATCACCGCTTCCCTTAATTCCACAAAATCAGCGGTCAGTACGGGTTTGCGGGCAATCAACACCATGTCCCATCCGGCGGGCAATTTGGAAAGCATGGAATCTGCCAATGCGCGCAAACGCCGCTTTGCGCGGTTGCGCTGCACAGCGCTGCCCACTGCCTTGCTGGCGGTAATGCCAATTCGGATACTGCTGTTTTCATTGGGCAAGACGGTTAACACAAGGAACGGGTGCGTGAATACCCTGCCGGTTTGTCGCACCCGCTTGAAATCGCTCGTCCGTCTTAACCTGAATTTGCGCTTCACCCATGAACCCGTCCATTGAAAATCAATGAACGGCAGGCTGCGCCCAGAGGGCATCACCTGCAGAGAAAACACAGACTACCAGCGTACCTTTTTGACATGGCTGTTGGCAGTCACCGTCAGGCGGTAGCGGCCGCGCAGGCGGCGGCGTTTCAACACCTGCCGTCCATCAGCGGTTGCCATCCGCGCACGGAAGCCATGCACGCGAACACGGCGGCGAATTTTGGGTTGGTATGTCCGTTTGGGCATATCATTTTCCTTTCATCATTGGTTTTAGCCACTGTGTCCTGCGCAAATTGCCAAACTGATTTCGATATGCTTGGCGATTTCCGCAGTGCACAGGTGATAGCAGAATGTAGAAGCAAATTATACTCTATGCTTGAGCAGCGGTCAAACCCCATTCCCCGAGAGTGTTGAAAAACAAGTAAATCTTGACCGAATGACGAGAGTTTAATACAATCGCGTCACCTGGATTAGAGGAGAAGAGCGAAATGGAACAGCCACGATATGTTGAAACTGGTAAGAGTTCATTC
>Ga0308421_1001582_pt1 | contig 11843 bp, 9 predicted proteins | sample HotsprSampleMS60_FD_203673 | JGI IMG/M metagenome (GOLD analysis project Ga0308421, IMG submission 203673) | Hot spring phototrophic mat microbial communities from Mushroom Spring, Yellowstone National Park, Wyoming, United States - 20090730_MS60 ...
AGAACGAGCTGCTGCGGACCCTCCGCCGCGGCGAGACCAGCTCGGATTCGGCTCGCAAACTGACCCCTCGTTCGGTAACTTCTTTCGTGACCCAACGGGTGGGCGTTCAGTTACCGAAGGAAATGACTTGACACGGGGCGGGGTTTGTCTGACGCCTGCCCTTGAACGACTCTTGAAGGAGGGTCCCCTGGCTCGGGGAGTGGCCTATCTAGCCCCGATGGGTTTCATAGGATCCGCCGGGGACCATGGTGCACCCGTGCAAAGGCAGTGCTCAGCTTCCCGAATCAGAGCGAGTGAGATATCGTGCCGGCCGCCTTCGTAAGGTGTGGTCAACCAAGCGTCCACGATATCTAAGGCCTCAAGCACACCAGTGATCTTGCCGCCTAGGCAGAGAACATTGGAGTCGTTGTGAGCGCGCGTCATGCGGGCCATGTAAGTACTGGTACACAGGCTAGCACGGATGCCGGCATACTTGTTGGCGATGATGCTCATCCCGATACCGGTCGAGCAGATCAATATACCACGCCGCGCCTCGCCGCGTAGGATCGCCTCAACGACCAGCGCCGCATAATAGGGATAACGGACGATCTCGGTGGAGTCCGATCCCACATTGCGGATTGCGATACCTTGAGAGCTAAGGTGTTCAACCACCGCGAGCTTGAGTTCGTAGCCGCCGTGATCATTACCGATCCAGATATCTTCCATCTCTAGGACCTCCCGACGAAACGTGGGGCAAGGGCTTTGACCGGCTCAATTTTTCCCACTACCAGTAAGACGATAAGAAACGACATGGGGTGCATCAGCCCTGCGATGAGGAACACGGGTGAGTAGCTTTGGTATCTGGTGAGCAGGAACCCCGCCAAACCATTAAACAATGCGGCGCCAAACGAGCCGACGGCGCCCATGAGTCCGGCCACCGAGGCTACCACGCTCGAAGGGAACATGTCGGCTGCCAGCGTCTGCATAATCGTGGACCAGAACTGATGGCCGAACAGTGCCATGCTGAAGAAAGCAATCGCAAAACTCAGTGGCGAAGCGGCGATCAAAAGGGAGACCGGCATCAGCGCAGCGCTCACGGCCAAGGCGAGCTTGCGGGCATGATCGACCGTGAGGCCGCGGCGCATGAGGTAGCTCGAAAACCAGCCGCCGATGAAGCTGCCGAGGCCGGCGAAGGCGTAGGGGATCCAAGCGTAGTAGCCGATCTCTCTGATGTTAAGGTCGCGGACGTCGCCGAGGTATTTGGGCAACCAGAAAATGAAAAAGTACCAAGCAGAATCGGAAAGGAACTTGGCTCCCAAAAGACCCAAAACCTGCGGGTATCTGAAGAGGTCAATCCAGCGCGCCGGCGCGACGCCCGCCGGATTGACGACCTCCGCGGGACGGCACGCCTCCAGGTACTCGCGCTCGCTGGAAGTGATGAGCCTGTGTCTTTCGGGTACGTCATACACCAGGAACCAGACGGCGGCCCAAGCAAAGCCGAGGGTGCCGGCGAGGAAGAATACCCAGCGCCACCCCAAGGCAACAGCGATTAGCGCGATCAAGGGTGGCGCGACGAGCGCGCCTACGCTGGACCCTGTGTTGAAGATGCCGAAGGCAAAGGAGCGTTCCTTGGGCGGGAACCATTCCGAGACCGCCTTGGCTGAGCCCGGGAAGCCGCCGCCTTCACCCAACCCGAGAAGGAACCGGGCGACGCCGAGGCCGAACACACTGCTGACCAGGCCGTGGAGAAACGTCGCTGCCGACCACCACAGGATCATGACGATGTAACCGACGCGGGTGCCCAGCCAGTCCATGATCCTCCCGCCTCCGGCGTACATCACGCCGTAGGCGAGCAGAAAAAGCATCTGGAGCTGGGCGTAATGTTGGTCCGTGATCGGGATCGTCTTCTGAATCTCGGTGACCAAAACCGGGAGGCTCTGACGGTCCAGGTAGTTGAGCGCCGTCGCAACGGCGAGCAGACCAGCGATCCACCACCTGAGGTTCGGGAGCCTCATCAGCACCTCGTGTGAGCGGGCCGGTTGAGCCGGGAGGAGAGATAGCGTACCGCCTGGGCGGCGGCCGCGTCCGGATCAGGCTTAGGCAGGATCTCGGAGGTGAGGTAGCCTTGGTAGCTAATGTCCGCAAGGACCTGGAAGACTTCGTCGAAGGGAAGATGGCCCCAGCCGGGCGCGAGCCGGTTGCTGTCGGCGACGTGAATGTAAGTGATGTAGTCCTTGGCCGCTTGGAAAGCTTCGCGAAAGGAAGCCTCTTCGATGTTCATGTGGAAGAGGTCCACCATGAGTTTCACGCAAGCGTGGCCTGACTGCCTTACGATCTCGAGGCCCTCGCTGCAGTTGTTGATAAAGTTGGTCTCGTAGCGGTTCACGGGCTCTACGATCAACTCAACGCCCAGCGGCTCGGCGACCTTGGCGCAGCGGTCCAAACAGGCGAGATACCGCGCCCTGGCAGTTTCCGGCATTTCGTCCTGGTGAATGAAACCGCGAACCCGGCCGAGGTTGACTTTGGCGCCGAGCTCTGCGGCCAGCTGTATCAGGGCGCAGATGCGGTCGACGGCGGCGCGCCGGACGGCCTCTGCGGGATGAGTGAAATACAGCCGGTCCACAGCAAAGACTTGTCCGGTGGAAATGCAAGGAACCTCCAGACCTAGGCTAGCGAGGCGGCGCTTCAAATCAGGCGGGTTGACCTGCGCAGGTTCGCGGAGGGCGAGCTCGACGCCATCGTAGCCCAAACTGGCCGAACGCTCGATCGAGCGTTCCAGGTCACCACGAAAAACGACGAAGGCGTCGGGCGGAGCATCCCCAGGAGCGACAGCGAGCCCTAACTTCATGGGACACGTTCCTTCACCAAGGCCCTGGCCCTGGCTTCGATGGCATCCGCGGAGATGCCGTACTTGCGCATGAGCCGGACATACTCACCGGATTCGGGAAACTTGTCCTCCACGCCGATCGAGTCCATGCGGACGGGTGCCAGGCGAGCCAGGACTTCGGCTACGGCCCCAGCGAGACCGCCGCAGACGGTGTGCTCTTCTACTGTGAGCACTCGGCCCGTCTTGCGCGCGGAGGCGACCAACGCACCGGCATCCATGGGTTTCAATGTAGATACTTCGAGCAGGTCAACGGAAACGCCCGATGCGGCCAGGCGCTCGGCGGCCTCAATCGCCATGAAGGTGGGAACACCGCAGACCGCTATGGTGAGGTCAGTGCCATCGCGAAGCTTGCGGATCCTGCCGATTTCCAGGCCAGGGCCGCCTTCGAACAACACCGGCGTCGGGTTCCGGCAGATGCGGATGTAGCAGGGACCATCGGCGAGCAATGCCGCTTCGAGCGCCTGCTTGAGCTCGACGGCGTCGCCGGGTACGATGACTGTCATGTTGGGCAGAGCGCGCATGAAGGCGAGGTCGGCGATGGACTGGTGGCTGGCCCCGTCATAAGAATCGGAGAGGCCGGCGTAGTTGGCGGCGAAGACGACGGGTAGCTTGTTGTAGCAGACAATGTTGCGGACCGGGTCGGCAGCCCGGAGTGTGATAAAGACGGCGAAGGTGCTCACCACCGGACGCAGACCGCAAGAAGCCATCCCGGCGGCAATGTCCACCATGTTGGCCTCGGCGACGCCAATGTTGAAGAAGCGGTCCGGATAGGCCCTACCGAAGGCGGCGGTCCGCGTGCTGGAGGAGACGTCGGCGTCCAGCACAACCATGTGTGGGTTTGTGGAGGCGAGAGCGATGAGGGCCTGACCGAGGGCATCGCGCATGGCCACTTGGCGGGCAGTCATAGTTTCGCCTCGAGTTCTCTGAGCGTCTTCACCAGCTCGGGGCGGCCGCGAGCATAGGACTCATCGTCGATGGGGGAGCCATGCCAGCAGGCATTGTTTTCCATGAAGGAAACACCTCGACCTTTGCAAGTGGAGTAGATCACGGCCACGGGCCACCGGGTTTGACGGCCAATCCAATCCAGGGAATCAAGGATCGCGGAGACGCAATGCCCGTCGTAGACCTCCGGCGCGACATTCCAGTTGAAGGCGCGTAGCTTCTCGGGCAGCGGATCGAGGGGCATGATCTCCTCACTGGGGCCGTCAAGTTGCACCTTGTTGTAATCTATCAGGGCCACCAGCCGCTCCGGCCGGAACTTCGCGGCGGCCATGATGGCTTCCCAAGTCTGACCTTCATTAAGGTCGCCCTCACCGAGCATCACGTAGGTCCAATAGGACCTGTGTCGCAATCGAGCGGCAAGCGCCATACCCAGGGCGACGGAAAGCCCGTGCCCGAGCGCGCCGGTGGACATGTCGACGCCTGGCGTGGCGCGCATGCACGGATGCCCTTGCAAGCGGCTATCAAGCTGCCGGAAGGTAGCCAGTTCTTCGACCGGAAAGAACCCCCGGTAGGCTAGGACCGTATAGAGCATGCAGGAGGCATGTCCCTTACTGAGGACGAATCGGTCGCGGTCCATCCAGTGGGGATCCTCAGGGCGGACGTTCATCGCGTGGAAGTAGAGCGAGACAAGGAGCTCCGCAGCCGAGGATGCGCCGCCCCAGTGGCCAGTGCCTTTCTCGTGCAAGATGTCGAAGACGACCAGGCGGAAAAACTGGGCTAGGTATTGGAGCTGTCTGACCTTGCGCGAGGGATCTGACTCGGCAAGCACAGCCCGCGTATCTAGGGCCCCAGCAACAGTGGTGACGGTGATCATCTCAGGCAAGCGACGTTACCGAACTCGGATGCTGCGCCAGTACGCATTACCCGCGATTCGGTGCGGTACGAGCGTGCGTTGATAGAGGCGGATCTCCACTTCCTGTCCGCTAAACTCCGACAAATCCGCCTTGAGCTTTTGCCAATTCTTCCCGTTGCCTGCGTCGCCGCCCTCGATCAACTGCCCCAAAAGATTTGCATTGTTGACGAAGACTTCGAGCTGCCAGGCGCAACCCGGATCAGCCGCAACTTCAATTTCTAGGCTGGGGCTCGGGCCGAGCCTTAGCACCCGGCGGAGCAGGACGCCGCGTGTTTCTTCGCGCGGCCAGGTCGCGAGTACGTCGCCCTCCAGATAGGTACCTCGAAGAGAACACGGGGCGCGGCGCACGCCGCCAAAGCCCGCTCGCTCCAGGTGCCAATCCGGGTCCCAATACTTGGTCAGATCGCTCAGCTGAAAAAGCTCGGCTGGTTGCGTGGTGACCGGACGGTAGGGCACGGTGATGCCGTTAGCATCAACCTTCGCTCCGTGGGCAGCCATCATCTGCCGCCCCAGTGCGGCGATCCTCTGGACAATGTCGGAGAGTCGTTCATCAACCGGGGGCGTCAACTCCACGCCCCCCATCTTGGCGCCGACAAGCCGGTCATTGAGAGCCTCGACCAAGTGCGGTGGCAGCGCCTTGGTGCCCTTCATGGCGCCTATCACGGCTCCGGCATTGGCAGCGTTGCAGTCGGCGTCCGAGAAGTCACCGGCACGGTAGGCGAGATTCACAGTCTTGAGATAGTCGCCCTCCCCGAACCAGACGCTCGCTGCCACCAAGCCGCCGTTAGCCACGGCATTGTTCATCGCCGGGTACTCGATGCGCCAGCGGTCCTCCACGGCCGCAAAGATTTTCTCCGGCCGGACGCCCTTTTCCGCCATGGAAATTACCATGTCCAGGCATTGCCGGTAAGGGGAGGCAGGGTGAATGAGTTGTGCGGCCTGGCGCACGAGCAGCTTCGGGTCAGTTTCCCTAAAGGCAAGGCTGACCAGTCCCGCCACGAAGACCGCGCCGTCGGTCCCCTCCGCGTAACCATTGATATGACCGTAGGTGCGCGCCAGCCGTCCAGCTAGGTTGGGATCGCCAGGTGCGATCATCCCGTAAATGTCAGCGCTGAACTGGGGGCCGATGGTCCACCACAGTCGGTTATGGCGCGGATGACCCGCCTCGCTGCCAGGGACGCCTCTGGCCAACGCCAGCCGCGTCTGCTCGCTCGACCCCCACGAACCCGCAGAGTTGGCTTTCCACTGCTCCCCGAGTTGGTCGAGAGTCAAGTTGATCCCGTACTTCTCGAAGGCCCTTAAAGCTACCAACTCGTAGTAGTAATCGTCGTCAACGGGGGCCGCCGTCAACGGCTTGGGGAACCGGTCAACAAGCACCCGAGAACTGGAGGCAACCTTACCCTCGAACGGGAACCCCATCTGCGTTGCGATGATCTGGCCGATCCACGCGCCGCGCACCCGGTCTTCGTAATCGGCCGAAGTAAGTTTGAGGGACCTGGCCTGCAGGGCAGCCGGGACCGCTGTGATGCTTAACAGCAGCAAGCTCGCAAGCATGTGTGGCATCATGATCTCCCTTTCCGGCGCCGCGGTACGGTCTTGCGCCTAAAACCGCAACCGCGCCTGGACCTGAAACATGCGGTTGATCGATTCCTCGACCGCGCTGGTTATCCTCCCAAAGTCCGTAGAGGTCGGCGTAGACACGGGGGGATTGAACTGCGAACGGTTCGCGACGTTGAGAACATCGCAACGCAGCTCCAGCTTTACACGCTCGCTAAACGAGAATGTGCGGCCGAGATTCGCGTTCCACAAATTGGTTGACTGCGCCCGCACGCCCTCGATGCGCAATGGGAACACACGACGGTGGAACGCCGCAGGTGTGCGGCTCGGGTTCCGCTCGAAGCCGTCGGTGTTGAACCATCGGTCCAAGGTGGGCTTGTCGTTTCTGATGTTCTTTAAATCCCCATAGTAGAAAAGATTGGGAAATTCCACCAGTTGTCCCGGCTGCCATTCGTACGTCGAGGCGATCTGCCAGCCGCCGAATACGTGGCTAAGCACCCCGTCGTTCATATAACGCCGACCTCTACCAAAAGGCAATTCCGCAAGTCCCATAACTGTAAAGCGGTGCGGGCGCCCGTTTTGCGTTTCCATGTACTCCCTCGGAAAGGTAAACTCATCGAGCGTGCGGAACCGTTCTTCCGCCTTCAAAGCGGTGTAGGCAACCTTCGCGCTGAAGCCGCGCGAGAACCTGCGGTCGAAACTGACCTCCATGGACTGGGTCCGCCCGTCCCCCTCGGGAATATTCAACGGGACAAGAGAGTTCATATGGGGAAAGGGGCGCAGCAATTGATGCCTGCGGATGATCGAACTGGCGAAGAACGACAGCGTGGACATATGTCGGTACACCAAGGGGTGGCTCGTTCGAAGGGGTTCAAAGTGTAGGATATGAAATGGATTAGGGAGGTTGGCGTTGAGATAACTGGCGGTGGTGTTGTCGCGAACGTTTCCGGAAGCCCAGTATTTTTCCGGAAGCGCGTCTTGCCGGTAGCCGACAACGGAAAGGCGGTCAGCCCGGGAGCCGACGTAGGCCACTTCGATCACCGCGTTCGGGCCGATTTGACGCTGGACGCCGAGCCGCCAGCGCTGCACCCGGGCGCGCTTAGCGTCAAAACCGTGATAGCTCCACCCGCTGCCCGCCCTGGCCATCAGACCCAGCGAGTTGCCGACTGGTCGGTCAAACCGCGTGCCGTCGGCGCGAAGCGGAAACGGATCCGACATCGGAGATACGCCGCGGCCTGGATCGCCTGCGACCCAGGTTCGACCGTAGTCGTGACTGCTGTTGGTGATCGTGCTACGAGAGTAACCCGACTGATCCGCAGAGATATGGTTGGGGTTCAAGGTGTCGTAGAACACGCCGTAGCCACCGCGCAGGATGGTGTGTTTCGTGAGCTCGTAGGCCGCCGCGAGCCGGGGCATAAAGACGGCTTCGGCCCGCCAGCGCCGCCGGTCTGCTCCCTCGTGACCAGCATAAACCGATCCGCCGACCACTTTGAAATCGGAGGCTGGTCGCTCCGGTAGGGCGCGGGCCGCATAGGCGGCCTCCGCGGCTTGAGTGATCACAAGCTCTGCCCTCGGTTCAAACGTTGTAAGCTGCCGATTGTAGCGCTCCGTGACCCCGTCCTCGTATTCCAAACGCACGCCGACGTTGAGAGTGAGCTTCGGCGTGAGCCGCCAGTTGTCCTGCACGAAAAAGCCGTAGGCGGGGCTGTGCAGCGCGTGCGTGTCATTCGTGTCCACTCTGGCCGTATCGAACACACCCATCATGAACGCCGCCCAACTGTGCCCGAGAGTGCCCGCGGGTGTCAAGGTGTCGTCGTTACGCCGGGTGAAGAAGTTCGTGAACTCGAACCGCCCGGACGTAATGCCGCCCAAGTGGTTCGTGCGCAGAAATTGACGTGTGCTGAACCCCGCTCGGAAAGAGTGGCGGCCGCGCACGTGGGACAGGTCGGACTTGGCGGCTACGGTCCGAAAGAACTGGCGGGCGGGATAGCTGCCCCGCGTAAAACCGGCATACCCGGCGAACAGCATCTGCGGCAGAACGGCTTGCTTGCCGGCTTTTTCGTCCAAGTAGGTCGGCAGCCCCACGTCGCTCGGCTTGTACGTGGTCGGTTTCCTGGCCAGGTTGGCGGTATTGAACTCATTGGCGCCTATGTTGAGATTCAGCACCGTGGTGGCGGACGGAGTGTAGACCCAGTCCGCGATAGCCGCCTTCGTCCGCCGACTGAGATCAGAACTCTGAAGGCCCCGGACCGTGCTGTAGCACCAGTCATCTTCATCCTCCAGGAAATCACTGTACGCCCACCGAGCGAAAAATCGGTGTTTGGTGGAAAGGGCGAAATCGATCCGGTTGGCCACGTCAATGTGATCGATAATCCGCGGACCGTTGGCGATGTTCAGGTTGTTCGTCGGTTCTCGCCTGGGATCCAAGGGATCGGAGTTGGGAACAGGCAAAAACCCGGCGTAGCTTTTGTAAGCCGGGTTGTTGATTCTGCTTTTCGGGATGATGTTGTTGGCGAAGGGCTGACGGATGAAATGACCGGGCCGCAACGGGTCGGGCGCGATGGAGAGCGGATCGTGGATCTGGTAAAGTGTCGCGTTCACTTGCAGTAGCTGAGAGAAGTCACCCTCGCGGTTCGCCATCGTTGGGATCGTGTAGAATTCGCTTCCAGGAGGAGTGTTTTTGCGGTCGATCATGTTCCAGAAGCTGAAAAAGAAAAACAGCCTGTTCCGAAGGATTGGACCGCCTGCCGTTGTCGTGAGACTGTTGGTGTAGCCGGGCGGCTGGAGGCCTTCTTGGCGAATTCGTCGGACCTGCGCTAAATCCCCCGCAGCCTCGGCTTCGGCGATGCTCCGGTAATAGAGCTGTCGGCGGAATAAAGAGGAGCCATTCCACCTTTCCTGGCTGTGCATATTGGTGACGGATCCGTGCAGCTGATTGGTGCCGGCCTTGGTCATCATCGAGATACTGGCGCCCGTGGCGTGCCCCACCGAAGCGTCGAAGTTCGAGGTTTCCACGCGGAACTCCTGGATCGTGTCCCCGTGAGGTACGTTGCCGATGCGGCGGAAGTTGGCATTGTTGGGAGCGCCATCAACCGTCCAGTCATTGCCGCCGACATTCAGGGCCATGAAGTAGCGCGAGTTGGCGATGTTGAACCCGGGCACCGTGTAGGTAACGCGGCCGGGGTGGTACATGCCGGGAGTAAGTTGCACCAGTAGTGTCGGTTGGCCGGCCATCATTGGAAGCTGGCTGAGATCGCGCTGAGTTATCGTGCGTCCCGAAGAAACGGCGCCGGTCTCCAAGAGAGGCGCCTCCGCCACCACTGTGATGGATTCGGCAAGGGACCCCAACTCCAGCTGGATGTCGATCCGCAATCGGCCAGCCACCGGCAGCTCCATTCCGGAGCGGATTGCTCGCTTGAAACCGTCTGCTTCGGCGCTCACCTCGTAGTTGCCCGGTAGCAAAAGCGGGGCCTCGTAATATCCATCGGTGTTGGTCTGATAGTTCAGACGAACGCCGGTGTCTCGGTTGGTGACATAAACCCTCGCCCCTGGCACAGGCGACGACTGGGGATCCACCACTCGCCCGAAGATCATGCCTCTCGTTTCTTGGGCCGACAGGCAAAGCGGTCCCAAGAGGGTCACGGTTACCGCGAACGTTGTGATCGCACTCATCTGCGCACTCCCAAGGGGTGGCCGGGGCCGGGAAGGGAGGCTGTCGGCCGTTCCCTTTCAGGCGGCGGTCCCTCATTCTTGCAAAATTATATGCACGTTTACCATCTGTGTCAAGTGAAATAATTCGTTTTTTTTTCTATAGATTAGCAGATGGTCATACCTCATACCTCCTACCTCCACTTGATTGCCCGACCGGCAGCTCGTATAATGTTACTATGGACCTACTGGCGAACCCTCCCGTGGCTGGCGCTAGGCCCCCCAAAGCCCGATTCCGGGTCTTGGGGCGCAAGGAAGGCGTCGTGACCCGCGTCGTTCAAGCACTCGAGAGGGAAATTCTTGAGGGACGCTTGCCGGTGGGCACACGTCTGCCCCCCGAACGGGTCTTGTCCCAGCGCCTTGGTGTGAGCCGGACCGTGCTCCGAGAAGCCATCGGAGTCCTGAGGGCAAACGGGCTCGTGGAGACCCGCCAAGGCATCGGCTCGACTGTGCGCGGGGTGACGCGTCAAGAGATCCTCAAACCCATCGCCCTCTTCCTTCGAACGAGTGGCGAAGTAGTCAGCCTTGAACATCTCCACCAGGTGCGCTCTATTCTCGAGGTGGAGAACGCCGGGTTAGCCGCCGAACAAGCGACAGCGCTCGACATCGAGGATCTGCGCCGCATTGTTGCCGAGATGGAACTCGCGGCCAACAAGCCTCAGCAATTCGCGGCGAAGGATGCCGAGTTCCACCGACGCATCGCCCAAACCACCCACAATCCCCTGCTCCTTCTCCTTCTGGACTCGATTCGCGACCTGATGGCGGAGATCAGGGCGCTGGTCGCGCAGGAGCAGGGTCTTTACGAGCGAGTCATGCCCACACACTTCCGGGTGCTCGAGTGTGTTGAAGCACGCGATCCTGAGGGTGCCCGGGCTGCCATGCGCGAACATCTCCGCATAGCGCTGACGATCCAGAGGGAGCTGGTCGCGAGGAGGTTGCGTGAAAGTTATACCGCTGATGAACCGCGAGGCGCAAATACAAACGGACCTCCGGCGCCTTAATGGACTCAGGAGCGAACCCCGGCGGTGCGGCGCCGCTGGCCGGGAGGTAGAGCTTGTGCTCCGCCAGGCAAGCCCCCTAGGTGCCCGACGAGGGGTTTCACCGCAAATGCGTTGGAAATCCCGATACGATGCTAACCAGCTCCCCGGGGAGCCTCCCCTACCCTCGCCCGAGCTTCCGCATTCCGAATACAAGTGCCGCGTCAAGTCGTTTCTTGCGGTAACCGAACGCCCACCCGTTGGGTCACGGAACAGGTAACCGGACGAGGGGTGAATTTGCGAGCCAAATCCGGGCTGGCCTCCCTCGGCGCACCGGCCGCAGCAACTCGTTCTGTCATCGCTCGTTCGTAAGCGTCAGACCAGGCGCATGCTTGACGAATCGAGGGTCGAATGCTGAGCTGGAGGCCTGCGGCGCGAAGCTGTCAGTGGAACGCGCAAGCGCCGCAGTCATGCCGAAGGAAGCCGTCTCGTGGAAGAGTACTCGGGCAGCGGCCTGAGCCTGAAGGCCCTCTGTCAGCAGCACCATCCGGACCGCGAGACGCTCACCCGTCGCTTGCAGCAGCTCGAAAGCCCGTCCGCCTCGAACGCGCAGACCCCAGGCTGGGTCCGCGTCGAGCTGGCGCCGGAGCGCGATCCCGTTTCCGTCGCCGCTGCCGGCGGCGTGGCGCTGGTGGTAACCATCGGGCGACGCACCGAGCCGGCGCGCCACTTCGACGCTGCCACCCTGCGCCAACAGCTCCGCCTGCTGGGGGCGCGGTGAGCCTGTTCGCATGGTCCGCCGCCACCCGCATTTACCTGGCCCTCCGGCCCTGGGCGCCACCGACCTGCGCCAGCAGCCCGTGGATAAACTCGCGGGGGT
>Ga0308421_1001592_pt1 | contig 11776 bp, 14 predicted proteins | sample HotsprSampleMS60_FD_203673 | JGI IMG/M metagenome (GOLD analysis project Ga0308421, IMG submission 203673) | Hot spring phototrophic mat microbial communities from Mushroom Spring, Yellowstone National Park, Wyoming, United States - 20090730_MS60 ...
GACGCTCCAGGCAGCGCAGACAGCGCTGCCTGGAGCGTCGGGGAAACAAAAAAGCCTGGGAGTTTCCTCCCAGGCTTTTCTTCACGTCTCCCTTGCCCGTAGTTCACGAGCAGCGGAGACGGCTGTCTCGGTCGCAGCTACCAGAGGTTCGCCGAGACGAACGCGGATGGTTCGTGGTAGGCGGCTCTGGAGACGTCGCAGCCATCGATCGACAGCCACGACGTGCGACTCGCTGCCGGCCGATACTTGTACCATCCGGCCGTCAATCGGCCGGATGGACAAGCCCTCGAAAACGATCGGACGGATCAACGAGACTCCGTCCTCCGTCCGCTCCCTCATGACAGGGATAAGACGGTTTTCGAGGAGAGCAAGCCGCATGGATCCTGATCCCGTCATGGAGACGTACCAGAATCCATCGCTACCCTGCCACGCCTCCTTGTACCCGAGCTTGCGGGCTCGAGCAAGGTCGGCGTCGGACAGAGGCTCGAGGCTGTGGATGTCCGCAGCCTGAGCGACCGGCTGAAGAACAGCTGCGCGCGCCATGACTCACCTCCTATTGTGTTGTGCGAGACACTCGAGGCGCATGCGAGTGTCCCGCGATCGATCCGACGCTGCAATCATAGGCTATGGATGGCTGGGGGGTGAGGGCCCGCGCGCGCACCCGGCTGCCGACGCGGACACGGGGCCGGGTACCTTCGCGATCGCTGACGCTCATGCCAGGGCCGGGTGTCATCCGCGCGTTCATACCATACCCCAAAAACCGCCCCCTCGCCCCCGATTTCGCTGTCGCGAACGACAAACTCGGTGCCACGACCCGCCACTTCCGCCCTGGTGCCACCGCCCGCCCCGCACGCCCCGCCCTCGCCCGCCCGCCCCAACCCCGCCCCGGCCCTGCTTTTCGCGTCGCATAGCCCAAACCCCGCCCTCCCGCCGCACCCGCCCGCCCCGCCCCGAACTGGTGCCGCGCGCCGGTCCCACCCAGGTCACCCGCCACCAACTTCTGAATGATTGTTCGATCCCCCGCCCACCCTGTCCACCATCACGCCCCTAAAACGAAAAAGGCCGGCCCCACCAGGGCCGGCCCATTCCCAACCCATCCTAACATTCTTCCCGGTTCATCTCTAGAAGCAGCCGCTCTGTAAAATCCCGGCCATACACATTTTCGAGATGTTCCCGGGAAAACAAATGCTCCCGAAAATACCGCCCTGTCTTTCGCAGAGACCAGGCTACGAGACAGCAGCCTTCAAACGGCACAATGCGAACCGTTCGGTAACCTTCCCAGGTCGTGACAGAGGGCGCAAGGCGCATCCGCGGCATCCGCCCCGACAAGATCCGCTCCTTCTCCACCCAAGCCCCGGCCGCATCAAGATCCACCAGCCGTCCCTGCCCCAAGGACTCGAATGCCCCCTCCAACAACGGAAAGACATCCTCCATCATCACGTCCACCACCCTCTCCACCGTCCATTCCTCGGCCGGAGAGACATCGTACAAGATCTCGTGGACATACAGGTCTCCCACTACCTCCGGCAAAGGCCCCTCGATCACGCAATCATCGGCATACCAGACACAATACCCGAATCGCGGCCTCGGCCCATAACCCCAACGCTTCCCTGCCGGAAAAATGTGAAGGAGGGCCGCGTCCTCGTAAAGCGGGACCTCCCTGGCCCCCTCGAATTCCACCTCGCTGTACAGGACGATCTCCCCGTGGGGATCCAGCGGATTCTTGACCGGCATTACCGCTTCCAAGACCAGACGATCATGATACACCAAAAGCTCTCCCCGACTGCCCTGAACCCAAAACCTGACCTTCTTCATAACTCACAGGCCTCCCCGTCACAGTACCCGGTTCCCGTCCCGTCTTCGCTGAGCCCAGCCCAATCCACCTGCTCGACCTCGGCCATCCGCCTCTCGAATTCCTCCCGCCCGATCCGCTCCAGAGGCATCTGCGGATAAGCCCCCTCGTCCACGTCCGGGAGTAGCGAAACGGTCTTGACCTGCGGCAAGGTAAACGCCAACACACGCGCGATCTCTCCGGCCTCGTCCGGCTGGAACTTCAGGGTATTCGACACCGCATTGTCCGCCCAGGCCCTCTGGAGCATCACCAGCACCGCAGCCTGTTCCCAAAGCGACACGTTCCGGACCGATCGTGTCCGCCCTTCGCCGTAAGCCACCGGAAACTCGAAGACCAATGTCCCGGCACTGTAGTGATCCGGTTCATGCCGGATTCCAGCCGCGATCAACCGCTCCGCCAACTGGCTCGTCTCCGCGATCCGAACCCGCCGCAAGACATACCCGCCTTCCGGATAGTGCATGCCCGGACTCACCCCGGCCAAGAGCGAAACCGTCCCCGACGGCTTGACAGTCGTGACACGAATGGCCGGGGGAATCCCCGCCTCCAAGTTCCACTTCCGGTTCTCCTCGCGGACAATGTCATAGGCCCGGTTCAGGAGCCCAAACACCTTCACCGGCCCGACCTGCTCCACCCAGTCCGCTACGCCCGAAACCGAAACCCCGATCCGCCGGTTCCGGCTCAAGACCTGGTTCGTCTCCGGTGAGTGTGTCAAGAGCAGCGAGACCGTCGAGGCATAGAAGGTCGCCAGCTTCACCACCTCAAAAAACTCATCCCCACACCTGGTCGGAAAGATCTCCACCAAGTTACACAGCTCAGCCGATTCCAGGGGGATCTCTCCACACGGATTCACCCCGATCGCCTGGTCCGGCATCTTCTCTCCGCCGCGCCCATACTTTTGGATATTCAGGAGATTGACAAATCCCGGCTCCCCATTCTCGATGATCCGGTCTACCACCTCCGGGATCACATCGAAATCATCCCGGCTCTCCAAGACAATCGAATTATTGCTCATCCAGCCGATCTCTGCCCGCTCCGGATACAGGGCATAGTTCTTGAGATTGCGAAAGACATGGTCGTCCGCTGCCCCAAGCGCAATCTCGGCCGAACGGCGGACATTCCCGGCCACCACGCAACACCCGATGGCATTCATGACATCGGCAATGAGACGCGTGTCCACGAAACGCCCCCACGCCCGGTCCAGATATCCCCGCAGCCGCTCGTGCAACTCCCGCAAGGGCTCCGGCCCCGAAGCCACCCCGCCGAAGCCCCGGATGCGCGATCCCCTCGGCCGGATCTGGCTGTAATCGAAATCGACCGGCCGCGAACCCTGTACCTCGTACGACCGGATCAGCCTCCGGACCGATTCCACCCAGCCCTCCCGGCTGTCCGGAATCACGAAGACCTCCGGATCGCCATTGTAACGGGGATCCCTCACCAGGATGTGACTCCGCCGGTGCGTATCGAATCCCACACCCACCCCCAACATCAGGGCATCCATGAGAAAGGCCGCGGCATCGGCCAGGGATTCCCCCACTGAAATGAACGCACAATTGTTCAGGGCCATCCCGCCCTTCTCGTAGACGGTCGGCGTCCCCATGGCCCAGAGCCCCCGGCCAGGAGGCAGGAATTTCATGTCGTAGATCGCCAATGCCGTCCGCCGGGCCAAATCCTGCATGGCCCGCTCATCCCACCGTAGGCCCATGAGCCGATACCAGTGCTTGCGGACACTCATGGTCCCTTCCACGACCCGGATCACGGTATCGGCCCAGGTCTCCTGCTTCCCGTCTTCCCGGAGGCGCGAATAGGTCCGGATGTACACCACCTGCGACAAGACCGGAAATCCCCACGGCACCGGCCTGGAATGAAGCTCAGTGATCACGTCCTTCTCGAGCCGAAATGCCGGTTCGATCGGAAACACGTCCACCTTCCCTTCCTGCAAGCCTCACGAACGGACCTTTTCTCGGTACAGAATCCTCGTATAGATCCCCCGATCGTCCACGACCGGAACCTGGTGGTCCACGAAGGGGGCCGGGAGGATATAGGGCGGCCCGACCGGCTCTTCCGATTCGGACGTCTCCATGTATTCGGCCCGAGACTGGAAATAGAACAAGATCTCCTCCAGGAGCTCCCGGTCTTCGTCCTTTAGGACTTCACTACATCCACATTCCCCGCCCCGCGCCAAGAATTCCTGCAATGCCTTGGCCCAGCGGGCCTCGTCATTGACCGGGACCATCTGCGACGGGACATGCCGGTAGTCCTGCACCCAGACCAGGTCGTATCCATGCTCTTCGCAGAATTTCCGGACATCGTCGATCCTCCGCCCTTCCCAGTACAAGACCGTGTTCATGCCTTGCCTCCCGTTTCACGCCAGACCTTCATGACCAGGGGAAAACGCTCCTCCACCATCTCCGCCACCGCCTGCGCATACTCCCGGATCTCTTTCTGGGCATCCTCCGCCAGCCTCTGCGACAGAAAGTGCAACACGCCCTGCAGGCTCACCGTCCACCAGGCCCGGACATACAGGGCATAGGCAGGCAGGAACAGCCGAGCCTGTTCCGAAGCCAGGCCATCGGACAAGGCGGCCTCGTAAAGCTCCAGACTCCTCCGTGCATGGTCCTGGAGGAGTGTCCGGTACAGGTCCGAGATCTCCTCCGTAACCGGAGGGCCCGAGCCTTGTTTCCGGCTTTCCGGGGCCGACCGCCAGGAATCCGGAACATGAAACCGGACCTCCTCGGTCACATATCTCCGGCTGCTCTCGTTCCAGGTCTCGAGCGGGCAATCGCTGTCACCGAATGCCCAGACCGATCCCACCCGGTATTTTCCCCACTGCCGGATGACCATGAGCGGAGCGTAGATCTCGAATTGCAAGACCGCATGCCGGAAGGGAGACCAGTGCCCACGAGTCATCAGGAAACGTAACAGCCGTTCCTCTCGCGGATCCACCCGCCCATCCGGTAACCGCCGTGCCCGCTTCTCGAAGCTCACCCGCGCAGCATCGACCGGTGTCCCGTCATCCCCCAAGACCGCAAGCAGCCTGACGAGACCAGCATCCAAGACTCTCCGTTCACTCAGCATCCCCGTCCGCCTCCACCAGAATCGGACCGGTCACGTGAAACGGACACCCACAAGCCGAACACCCGAGATACAAGGTGGCCTCGCCCTCGAAGTGCCCGATCACCGGAATCGGCTCGATGATCTCCCCCGCCCCACAAGCCGGACAAACGGCAATCAAACGCCCGTCCTGCGCACGGAGGAGTTCACCCTCCACGCTGGCCGCCATCATCCGGAGCATCAAGAAGTCCCAGCTCGGAAAGCCTCTCCAGGATGGAACGTTTGCACCGCTCGATGACGGCTTCGGCCTCTCCGGCTCCCGTTGCGATTCCCACTCGGGCAAATCCCGTTCTCTTCTCCAAGACATAAACGATCGTTCCCATCCTCGGCTCATGACTGATCCTGACGAACCAATCGCGCGATTCCTGCATGCCCAGCCCGTACTATCCACGATCTTGTAAAAGAGTACCCGAAAAGAAAGGAGGGGGCCGAAAACCCCCCTCCCTGCACAGCATCCCTGCTCTATCAACTTTTCTTTTTCCGGCCCTTCGCGGCCATCTCCTGAAATTTCTCTTTCCCGTACTTCTTCCGGCCGATCCAGGCCGCGAGGGCCTTGGCGTCCTTCACGCCCTTCTTCTTGAGATCGGTCACCAGCTTCTTGAAATTGGCCCCAGAACCGGCCGGCTTGTTGGCATAGGTCCCCATGTCGTTCTGTCCTCCCGATCACTTCTTGTCCGGATCCAGTGTGTCCAAAAAATTCGAGACATTGGCCAGAAGTTCCCGTATCCGCCGAACGGTCTGTTTCCGAGAGGATCCCTGCTCCTTATCAGCCAAGGCCTCGGCACCCAGCCTACGCAGGAGGACACGCCACTCCGGTGGGTTCTCCGGCCAGTACTCGAAGACCGCCTTCTCGAAATACTGGACCGTCCGGTCCACATCCCCCACCCTCTCGGTCACTTCGTCCGTCAAGGGAAAACCGAAGACTCGCACGCCACCGTACTGCTCGAAGAATTCGAGAAATCCGTGCCCGACCGTACAGCCGGTCTCCGGAAAGTACCGCACCTTCGGGATGTCGCGCTTCAGCATTTCGTTCACCTTCCACAGGAGCCCGTCCCAGCCCGACCTCCGGAGGAGGGCCGGGCAATTCTTTCCCGACCACTTGTTGTGCTGGACGATCCGGTCCACCCCAAACCGATAACGCTGGCATAAGGCCGCAAGAAGCCGAGCAGCATTGTCCAGAGTCTTGGCCCAATTCCCGTCCTGGTTCACGCACAACTCGATCCCGATGCTGGCCCGGTTCCCCTCTCCATTGACACCGTCCCCGGCATGCCAACCATTGACATCGAGAGGCAGAAGCTGAATGATCTCCTGGTCGTCCACCACGAAGTGGAAACTGACTCGCTCCGGCCCGCCCCCATTATGGACGAACCGGCGGTGCATCTCGGCATTGGCCCCGGGTTTGGTATTGGCCGTCTCGTGGACAGTGATCCAGCGCGGCTCCATGCTGTATCCCGCATAATTCGGGGCCCATGGCGGCAAGAGCGCAACCCGAAAACGGACCGGCTTGACTTCCTCGGCACTCAGGACAACCGACGCACTCATGTCCGCCTCCCGCCTCATGAACCGCAAGACTGCATCGAGATACCCGGGCGTATCATTCTCGGACGGAGGAGCCCACCGCTCGACGATGGCTCGGATGGTCCGCCGATTTTCTCGGGAATAGACGAAACCCGGAGCGGACAAGGCTCCGGCAATGTCCGTCCAACCCTCTATCCAGTCCTGGTAACGGACGAATGGCCCCTTCTCGGTCTGGACCTGTTCCCGCTTGTACAGGACAGCAGTCCGCCGACTTCCTGGATTGAACAGTTGGTAGCGAACCGTCATGGAGCGGGGGTCATTTCCGAATTTCGATTCCACCCAGGCGATGGCCAGGACGAACAGGGGATCGACCGACAATTCCAGGATCTGGTCATAAATGGTTCCAGCCGTATCGCGGCCCACGATCGGGCCGATCAGGGCCATGAACCGTTCCCGGCTGATGCGCGGAGCGATCCCTTTGCCGACCACCACCGTATCCGGACCGATCATGCCATACCTGCCTCCTCCATGAGTTTCAAGCCTTCCCGGTAGATCTCCTCGAGTTCTTGGAGGGAAATCAGCCACTCCGTCCGCACACTGTCTCCCTCCACCCGAAACCCAGCCACCGCCTTTCCCTTCTCCGCATCGACCAAGACATGCCGCCCAGAATGCTCGTCGAAATCGACGATGTACCGGTGTGCCCGGTTCGGCAAGCTCGCATAGGCCCGGACATAAAGCTCGAGGACAGAATCACTATCCTCCCGAAAACGCGCCAACTCGATCGCCAATCTCACTCACCCTTCTCTGCCCGAATTCGACAAGCCTCGCTCACCGGACAGAACTTGCAACGCCACGCCTCCGGATGGTCTTCCGGATACGGCGGAGGGAGCTTTCCCGTCTTCAGGGCCTCGGCCAGCGGGGCAGCCAATTCCACGGCCCACAGATACGCCTCTTCCTCATCCCAGAGATCGACCGGATAGATCCTTCTCGTCGCCGTCTTGTGGACTCGGACATACCAGATCGCCGCCTCTTCCACCGGATACCCATTGTAGCGCAGGAGCAGGCTGTAGAGATTGACCTGTAACACGTGGTCTGGGGCCGGAAGCTCCAATAATTCCCGTTTGCCGGTCTTGCTGTTCCAGCTCGTGAATTCCGACAAAGTCTTGTAATCGAGCAAGAGCTTGCGTTCGGGATCGTAATAATCGATGCGTCCAACCAAAGGAACGGTGACACCGTACACGTCCAGCGGCATGGTCAATTCCAGTTCCCGGACGACTCCTTCCTCCGGGACATTCTGGAGCCACTCGTGTACCGCCCGCCCAATGGCCGCAGCCCATAATTTCTCGGGATCGAGATAATACGGCTCGATCATTTCCAGGATACGACGGCGCTTACACCCCTGAGCACTGGACGGGGAAAGCCGTATCTCGTTCCGAACCTCCTGTGTCAAGGCCTTCAGGACCGAGGCAGGAAATCCGTGAAACGTCTTCTCCCGTTGGGCGATTTCCAAGGCTTCCTCGAGGCTGTAACGGACGCCATCGACTTCCCATCCAACGTGAGGCACAGTCACTTCTCCGGTTCTTCTGTGTCCAGTATCTCGAAATAGAACGACCGGCCGTCCGCTGCCATCCGGAGGCACAGGTCACCAACGTCCTTCACCGACCGCGCGATGTCCAGAAGGTCCCGCATCGACTTGACCTCCACCGACCAGACATTGAACTTGAGCCCGCCTAAGACGACCTCCTCGGTCAAGACGGCATCCGGACAGGGTGCCTGCCTCCCCTCCAGATCACTGGTACGAAAAATGCGAACCAACACCCGATAACGCCTCCTGTATCCATCGAAAGAGTTGCTCAGCCCGTTTCTCTATCGAAACCTCCACCAATGCCTCCGTGATGTCCTTCCCTTTCGGCCACCGTACCCGAACCAGCCCAGGCCGTTTCTGCGACAAGCTCCGCCAAGCCGCTTCCCCGGCCTCGTCCAGGTCGGTCATGACGAGACATGGAACGGAGAGCTTTTCACGGAGGACGAGACCGAGCGATCCAGCCCCTCCGGTCGTAGTCACGGCATCGATCCCGTACTGGACCAGGAGATAGGCATCCAAGAGGCCCTCGCAAATAACACTCGGACGTCCACCGGGATGGGGACGGGCAATCGCAGTCTTGCTTCCCAGAGGAGAAAGATACCGCTCCTCTTCCGGATCGGCATAGAGGGGATCGGCACGGTACTGTACAGCCACCATCTCCTGCCCATACCAGACCGGAATCGAGAAACGGTAACCAGTATGACCGATCAGGAAGCGCCGGACCACGTCCTCCCGTATGCCTCGGTCGAGCAAATAGGGCAACCGGTTCCGGCGTGGCCCGTACAGGAGTGTCCGGTTCCAGAGCTTGATGGCCACCGGATCGAAGGGCGGGGCCGATTCCGTCCGTTCGGGAGGCCGGGAGGCCGCGACCACCACCTGACCGGAACGGATCCGTTCCCAAAATTGTTCCCTGGTCTCGTGAAACCCGCAGGCAAAGCAATAGGTGCCATTCGGATAAACGGCCAGATTGGGGCGGTCGCGGTCCTCATGGGCCGGACAGTGCACGAACAACGGTGCGCGTGGGCTCGTCGGATGTCCGACCAGATACCGGACATCGGGAAGGCCATCCTCCGCCAGAGGACACTCGGAAAGGTCACGACACGGCATCCTGCTCGCTCCAACTCCGGCTCACGACGGCGTCCACGCCCGGAGGAACGGTCTTCAAGACCTTCTCGGCCGCCCGGATCATGGCCTGGACCACGAGCTCGCGAGCTCGTTCGGCCGCTCCGGCCGGAACCTCGACCAGGATCTCGTCATAGACCTGGAGGAGCACCGTCCCTCCCAGGGGACTCACCGAATCGTGGACCAAGCGCATGGCGATCTTGGTGATGTCGGCATTGCTCCCCTGGACGACATGATTGGCCGCGGCCCGCCAGATTTCTTGCCCGTCCTGACTCGCGAGATCGAAGAACCGTTTTCTCCCCAGGACTGTCCGGCTCCACCCAACCGACAAGGCCTTCTCCGACCAGCTCCGCAAGGCCTTGTCCGCCTCGCTATACGCCCGCCGCCACCGAGACAAGAGGTCCTGGGCCTCTTGTTCAGTGACGGGGATCCCTTCCGCCGCCAAGACCGAACGCAGCTTTCCTGCCCCCATGCCATACAGGATCCCGAAATTGATGGTCTTGGCGATCTTTCTCTGCTTGTCGGTCACGGAATCGAAGGGAACACCGAAAATGAGCGAGGCCGTAGACCGGTGCAAGTCCAGCCCCTCCCGGAAGGCCCGTACCATGTTCGGATCCTGGGAAAGCTCGGCACAAATGCGAAGCTCAGCCTGGGAAAAATCGGCCACCACCATGAGATTGCCGGGCTCGGGTACGAACAGCCGCCGAAATTCGTGCGTATTCGGCATCTGCAAGAGATTGGGGCGGGAAGAGGACGGGCGACCGGTCGCCGTCCCGATCTGACGGAAATTGGCCCGAAGCCGCCCGTCCGATCCCAAGTAAGCCGGAAGCTTACTGGTGAAGGCCTGGACGACCTTCGCCACTTGCTTCCGCCGCAGAAGGTTACGCAAGAGGGCGAGCCGCTCCCCATCCAATTCGGAAAAGAGAGACTTCAGCGTTCCTGCCCGAACATCAGCGACCTCCCGACCCAAGAAGCTCGACAAGGCCGATCGAAGCTGTTCCGGGCTGTCCAGATCGATCGGGGAAATATCGAGCTTCGGCTTGGGAGGTCTCGGATGTTCCGACCTCCATTTTTTGAGAGCTTCACGAACGTAACGGTCTTTCCCTTTCGGTTCACCCCCCTTTCCCCGTGTCGGATCAGAAAACCGGTCCTCCCAAGGAATGATCTCCGTTCCCACCCCCTTTCCCAATACCCTGTCTTCCCATTCTCGTTCGAGTCTCTCCCGTTCGGCCGCAAGCTGGGCCGTCCAATCCGCCAGCCGCTGCACCTGCTCCTCATACTTGGCCAGTCGCAGCCATTCCACATGCTCCGACAAGACCAAGGACAGGGACTCGGTGAGCTCGACCAGTTCCCGGCTGTACCGTTCGTGGAGGTCAGCCAAGCCGTCCACGTCGATCCGGATCCCGCGGGCGGCCATGGTCCACATGACCGGTTGGGCCTCCCGCTCGATCCGCCAAACCCGGAGAAGCTGGTTTTCGGCCAGCAAGCGTTCTTGGATCTGCGCCAGACGGATGAGATGGCGGACGTCATTCTCGGCATACGCAATCTGTTCCGCCGAAAGGCCCTGCCCGTTCTGGAAAGACAATTGCAGGCTCTTGTCCAGCCGGATCCCCAGGCGACGGGGCAGGGTTTCTTCGAGGGAGGCCGACAAGGGAAGCCCAGCCGTCAAGACCTGCTCGGCCAACATGGTATCGAAGACGTCATCGGGAAACGGAAGGTCGTATTTCCGACACAGGAATACCAAGTCGAACAGGGCATTGTGAATGACCAAAGGCTGGGAAAAACAATCGATCAGGATAGAACGGATCTCGGAATCGCTGGCCGACCGAAGGTCCAATACCTCCACCCAGTCTTCTCCGGCCAAGGCGAGAAGAACGAGTTCACTGGACTCCGGATCGAGCCCGGTCGTCTCGATGTCCAGCGCGAGCATGGCGCTCACTCCACTCCAGCCAACGGTCCACCACCAGCTCCGTCCGCTCGTTCAGGTCTCCCGTCTCGAGCACGAGGTCCCAGTCCTCCACGTCATCAAGGTCATGCTCCGTCCAATGTTGGGACAGGGAGGGCGGAAGCGGAGCAAAGCTCCCAACCAAGCGCACCAGGAAGAACCCCTGCTCCCGACACCAGGCCATCTCGACACAGGTTCGGAGATCGTCGATGATCACGGCCGGACGGTCAGCGATGCGGTTAGCCAAGGCCCGGACGAAAAAGTCATGTCCGAAAAGATGGAGGAGATCGTCACACAGGAATTGCAAGGCCCGACGGTACAGGAGCGGTGACGGATCGGTGATACCAGCCTGCTCCAAGAGTCCGTTCAGGGCATTCTTGATCGGCCGGCTGAAGGACTCGACATGGGCCCCAAACCAATCACCGAGGGACCGGGCCAATGTCGTCTTTCCTGCCCCCGACCGGCCGGAAATGGCGATCCTGACCGTCCGTTCTCTCACGGTCCACCCTCCGATTCCCAACCAGCGGCCTTCTGTTTCTCCCGTTCCAAGGCCTCCACCAAGGCCTTGAGGTCCGGGTATAAACGCTCCAGAAATCCGCGCAGAGATCCTGTTCCGTCCGGCCGGGTGAGCCTCTCGAAGATC
>Ga0308421_1001597_pt1 | contig 11749 bp, 8 predicted proteins | sample HotsprSampleMS60_FD_203673 | JGI IMG/M metagenome (GOLD analysis project Ga0308421, IMG submission 203673) | Hot spring phototrophic mat microbial communities from Mushroom Spring, Yellowstone National Park, Wyoming, United States - 20090730_MS60 ...
TCCACGCTGGCGGTGGCGCGCCTGCGCAACGAGCAGATGGGCAACGCGTCGGCCATTTTCAACCTGGTCCGGAATGTGGGTGGCAGCATCGGCATTTCCCTGTGGACGACGTATCTGGTGCGCAGCGCGCAGCGCAACCAGGCCTATCTGGTGGGGAGGCTGACGCCCTACGATCCGGTTTACCAACAGTACCTGGCGGGTTTGCAGGCGGCGCTGGGACGCATCGCGGGGATGGTTCAGGGCCGGCACCAGGCCTACCACGCCATGTACGGCATCCTGCTCCGGCAATCGGCGCTGCTCGCCTACGTACATACCTATCGCTGGCTCGTGATTGCCGTCTGGCTCTGTCTGCCCGCGGCTTTTTTGATGCGAAAAGCCGCGGCCCGGCCCACGCACGCGCTGCACTAACGACCTTGCACGATGGGGCGGAAGCGCCCGTCGCGATCCAGGTAATACCGGCGCCCGCGCCAGGTAATCGTGTTGCCGAAAAATCCGGCTATCCAGAAAAGAAAACTTAGTAAGTCCTCCAGGGGGAGGAGATACCAGAAACGGGCCAGTAACGGATCGCGGAGAATGCCGCGGCCCACGGCCCAGGCCGCCGCCGCGCGAGCCAGCGCCGTGGCGACCGCCAGCGGCCATGCCCGCGGGCAGAAAGTCGCCACGAGCAGGGCCAGCGGAAGCGGATACGTGAAGATCTGCCCCAGATAGCCCCAGCGACGCGAGCGGCGCGTGGAGCGCATCCAGCGCAGACGGTGCCGGAAATTCTCCCTCGGCGTATGGCTGCCGATGTGATGTTCGATCAGGTTGCGCGAAAGGATGACGCGCCAGCCCGAGTCGGCCACCCGGCGGCCCAGGACGAAATCCTCGGCCAGGTACTCGCGCAACTGCTCCATCCCGCCGATTGCCTCCAGCGCCTGCCGGCGCGCCGCAATCGTGGGACCGACGGCAAAGCGCACGCCCTCGATGAGGCGGGCGGCCAGCAGGCCGGCGAGAAAATCGGTGTTCATGCCCAGCGCTTCCAGCCGGGACCAGAAACTGGGGCCGGGCACGGCGCGGTAAGGACAGGTGGCCACGCCCAGCGCCGGGTCCTCGAACTCGGCCGCGAGGCCGCGTAACATCTCCGGGCCGACCCGAGTATCGCTGTCCGCCATGACGATCAGATCGTGGCGCGCCGCCGCCAGCATGAGGGCCAGGCTGAATACCTTGGCGTTGGGGTAAGGAGGCTCTCCGGTGACGATGAGTTGCGCGGGAATGTGCGGGAACTCGGCGCGGACCCGCTCGAAGACAGCGCGGGCCGGATCGTCCGCCGTGCGCACAGCGGCGAGAATTTCGAACTCGGAGTAATCCTGGCGGAAATAGCAGCGCAGGTTCTCCTCCAGCCCTTCGTCGGCGCCGGCCAGGGGACGAAGCACGCTGATGGGGACAGGGCGGCTCAGCTCAGGCCGGGGTTGGCGGAGGTAGGAGCGGACCGCCAGCAACACCATGACGCAGTAAGCCAGCGCGCCGGCCGCGAGCCCCGGCAAGGCTGCCGCCAGCATGGCGATTACTCGACGGGGGTCTTTTCCTGGATCAGCCGCTGGATTGCCGCCAGAAACTCGTCCACCGTGCGCGAACCCTGGTCGCCGTGGCGTCGGTTGCGCACGGAGACGGTTCCGCCCGCCGCTTCGCGGTCCCCCACCACAAGCATGTAAGGAATCTTCTGAAGCTGGGCCTCGCGAATCTTGAAATTGACTTTCTCGTTGCGCTCGTCCAGGGCGACGCGCAGGCCTGCCTGCTTGAGTCGTGCGGCCACTTCCCGTGCGTAGGGGATCTGCCGGTCTGTGATGGGCAATACGATCGCTTGCACGGGCGCCAGCCAGACCGGGAATGCGCCGCTATAGTGCTCGATGAGAATGCCGAAGAAACGTTCCAGCGAACCGAACAGCGCGCGGTGGACCATCAGGGGCTGGCGGGCCTTGCCGTCTTCGGCGATGTAAGTCAGCTCGAAGCGGCGCGGCAGGGTGAAGTCGAACTGGATGGTGGAAAGCTGCCACAGTCTGCCGATGGCGTCCACCAGCTTGACGTCAATTTTCGGCCCGTAAAACGCAGCTTCGTCCGGGACCACCTTGACCTTGAGATTGAGCCGCTCCGAGGCGTTCTTCAGCGCCGATTCCGCCAGTCGCCACTGCTCGGGAGTGCCGTCGTACTTGCCCGAGGCGCCTCCGTCCCAGGTCGAGAGCTCGGCTTCGTAACGCTCGAACCCGAAAGTCCGCAACACATGGAGCGCAAAGTCCAGGCAGGCTGCGATTTCGTCCTCGATCTGCCCGGGCGTGCAGAAGATATGGGCGTCGTCCTGAGTGAATCCGCGGACGCGCAGCAGACCATGCATTACGCCGGAGCGCTCGTAGCGGTACACCGTGCCCAGCTCCGCCAGGCGAATGGGGAGCTCCCGGTAACTGCGGAGCCTGTCCTTGTAAATGAGGATATGGAAGGGGCAGTTCATCGGCTTGAGCTGGTATTCGGAGTCTTCCAGCTCCATGCGCCGGAACATATTCTCGGCGTAGAAATCGTAATGCCCTGAAATCTTCCACAGGTCGGCGCGCGCCACGTGGGGCGTATAAACCAGCGAGTAGCCGCGCTCGACATACTGATCGCGCATCCAGTCCTCGAGCGCGCGGCGCACGATGGCGCCTTTGGGGTGGAAAAAGACGAGGCCGGGCCCCGCCATTTCCTGGATGCTGAACAGGTCCAGCTCCTGGCCCAGCTTGCGATGATCGCGCTTGCGCGCCTCCTCCAGTTGCTTGAGATACTCGTCCAGTTCCTTCTGGGTGAAGAAGGCGGTTCCGTAAATGCGCTGGAGCCGGCGATTGTGCTCGTCACCCTTCCAGTAAGCGCCCGCCACAGAGAGGAGTTTGAAGGCCTTGATTTTTCCGGTGGAAGGCACATGGGGGCCGCGGCAGAAATCCACGAAATGGGGCCCTAAAGTATATTCGGAGAAAACTTCGCCGGCCCGCTCCTGGATCAGCTCGACTTTCATGTCCTCGCCCATGGCGGCGTAGCGAGCCAGACCTTCCTGTTTGGGCACCAGGCGGCGCTCGTAAGGGAGGTCGCGCTGCTGGAGCTCGCGCATCTTGGCTTCGATTTTTTCCAGATCTTCGGCGGTGAAAGGCTCCTCCCGTTGGAAATCGTAGTAGAAACCGGTCTCTGTGGCCGGCCCGATGCCGAGCTTGGTGCCGGGATAGAGTTCCAGCACGGCCGCGGCCATCAAGTGGGCAGCCGAGTGGCGGTAGACCTCCAGCGCGTCCGGGTCCTTGGGGGTGAGGATCTGGAGGGTGACGTCGGATTCCAGAGGCCGCGTCAGATCCACCAGCTCGCCATTGATGCGGGCCACGACGGCTTCCTCGGCCAGTCGGCGGCTCAAAGAGCGCGCAATGTCGATCGGACGGCTGCCCTTGGGGACACGCAAGCTACTGCCGTCCGGCAGGGTGACGGAGATCTCGGGCATACAAGGATGACAAATCAGCTTAACACAGCCGAATCGCGCGCACTCCGGGCCGTGGCTCGCTTTCCTGGCGCGTCCGTGCGGGTTGCTATAGTAGAGATGAGCGCCGGAGGCGGCGCGATTCATGCAACCGGAATCGGCACGCAGTAACGGAACCGACGATGCCGGCTTGGTGCGCCTGGCCCAGGAAGGCGATTCCGAAGCCTTCGCGGAACTGGTGGCGCGTTACGAAAACAGCATCTTCCGGCTGGCTCGCAACATCACACAGAATGCGGAAGACGCCGAAGACGTCTTGCAGGAGACCTTCCTGAAGGCGTTCGAACACCTGGACGAGTTCCGTGGCGATTCCAAGTTTTACACTTGGCTGGTCCGGATCGCGGTCAACCAGGCTCTGATGAAACTACGCAAGCGCAAGAGCGATCGTTCGGTCTCGCTCGACGAGACGTTCGACACCGGGGAGGATACCCTGGTTCGCGAGATTGCCGTCTGGGCGGAGGACCCCGAGCGCCTCTACTCGCAGGAAGAACTGAGGCAAATTCTGGCCTCGGCCATCGAGAGCCTGCCGCCCATCTTCCGCACGGTGTTCGCCTTGCGCGACATCGAGGAACTCTCCACCGAAGAAACCGCGCAGATTCTCAACCTTTCGGTGCCCGCCGTCAAGAGTCGCCTTCTGCGGGCCCGACTGCGGTTGCGCGAGAAGCTGACGCGTTACTTCAAGCGGAAGGGGGACGATGTCTTTGCTTACCTGTAAAGACTTCCTCAACGAGCTCAACGATTACCTGGACGACGCTACGTCCCCGGGACTGCGCCAGGAAATCGAGGCTCATCTTGCCGAGTGCCCCAACTGCTGGGTGATCTGCGATACCACTCGAAAGACACTGCGCATTTACAAAGGGACGGATCTGTATCCTTTGCCCTCGGAGGTCCACCAGCGGCTCATGGAGGCGCTGCGGCGCAAGATGAGCCGGAGCACGAACGGTTCCTGAGAGCAGCTCGCTGAAACGGTTTCCCCCCTCCCGTGTAGTTGCGCCTCCGGCGCCCGTGGTAGTAGAGTCATCAGATCGTCATGCAACGGGCCACGGTGGCGGTGGTAGATCCGGATCCGAAGGTGCGGGCCTGCGTCCGCGCCGCGTTACGCCTCGAGGGGTATCGGGTGTTCGCCGTATCCAGCAGTCTTGCGGGGCTGATGTTGTGCGCCAGTCGGGAGGTGGATGCGGTCGTGCTCGAGCTGGAGTTGGGCAGTTTCTCGGGAACAGCCCTGGCCGAGACGCTCAAGTCTCGCTTCCCGGGACTGGTGGTCATCGGGGTGGCGGCGAACCCTCCCCTCCAATCGCCGCCCGGGATCTCGCGGGTGTTGCCGAAGCCCCTCGACACACCGGAGCTGGTCGCCGCAGTGCGCGAGGCCCTGAAGGCTCCGCCGCGAAAACAACCCGCAGTGCAGATGCCGGAACCGGGACGCCGGGCCCAGGCGGGCCACGGCTGAGCGCAACTATTCGGCTGCGGGAATCCGCCAGCGACGGCCTGCGCGCTCTACCTCAGCGAACACGCGCTCGCCGGGCGCCAGGCGTAGGTTCACGGTCTGGCCTGCCGGCGCCCGAACTTGCAAGGACAAGGCCCGGTCCCGCCGCGTCACCTGCGGCGATTCGAGCCGGCCGCCGCCCGATGAAAATACGCGCAGGACAGTGACGGTGAAAGCCTCGGGAGCCGGTTCCGTCGCTGCCGCCTCCACGTGCCATTGTGGGGGAATCGGCGGCCGGTTGACTGACCTCAAGTATTCCCAATCGGGCTCCGGATCGTATCCCGTCCATTGGCGCATTTTCAACGGCCGGGCCGCGACATAGTCCACCACGACGCCGGCCTTGCCGCGATCCAGGATCAGGCGTTGGGCGCCCTCGTCCACCTGGAACGGCTGCTGTGCGTGGAGCATCCACTGGAACGTGCCGGGCCTGGGCGCGCGAAGCTCGTCGGCCAGCAAGATGACGTCGGGCTTGACGAAGATGACGTGGCGCAACGCCCGTTCCAGACGGCCCTCGTAAGCGACGGTGGCATCGCCCAGCACGTAATCCAGGCCGTCTTCGAACTGCCAGCGCACGATGCGCCCCCCGGGATCGGCCGAGCGTGGTTTCTGACCTTCCCCGTTTACCAGCACCGCGTTATGAGCCCGCGTTCCCCAGACCCAGCCGCGGTGAAACGGGCTGCCGTAAAGATCGCGGTAGACGCAGTTGACCAGCAAGGGAACGCCGTAGCCGTTGAGCGTGAACGAGTTGTGCGGTTCCAGCCCGTGGCTCCAGCGTCCCATGGGGCTGGATTTGAAGCGCAGTTGCACGTTTTCGGCGGCGTTGAGAAGGGTGGTGTTGAGCACGGCCACGCCGGTGCCACGGAAGACTTTGGAGGTCGGCAGATCGCGGGGTGCTCGCGGGCTGACCGGCTGCCCGGCGGTCCACAAAAAGTCGAGCACCGGCTCGCCGACGCCCTCCGGGATGCCCCACGCCTGCAACCACCAGGCCCAGTAGGGGTTGCCCGTGCGTTGCACGAAGTAGTGCATGAAACTCCAGCCTCGGCCGGGAGGGCTGTGTGCGAGATCGCCGAACCCGAGGTCGGGCGAACCCGGCGGCGCCGAATAAAGTGCGTAGTCGCCGAAGTGAGCGAAGAACGGCTTTTTAAAACCGTCAATGCCGAGCGCCATGCGGGCCACGTCCATCCACCAGGCTGCCTTGGACATGTAACCCGCGAAGTAAGAAAGGCCCTCGTGCCAGCCGCCATCGTCGTCCGACCATACCGGATAGGCGGCGAAAAACTTGGTCACCGCGTATTCGAGGAAGCGGTCGGACTCCGGCGTTTCACCCAGAGTGGCGATGGCGTTTTCCGCCAGTTTGTGCCAGGTGCGATTGCCGTGGCTGCTGTAAGGCTGGTTCAGGTGGCCGGCGCCCTGGCGCACTTCGCCGCTTTTCCAGGCATCCAGCGCGCGGCGCAACAGGACAGCCCGGATGCGGGCACGCTCTTCCTCGCTGAAAAGCGGCCACGCCCAGTCATAGGCGCGCGCCAGCCGGTGCAGCATGGGCTTGGCGGCTTCGCAATTGAGCTGGAAATTGGTCGGGCCGTCGGGGTCCCAGGCCGCGAGCTTGAGCGTAAAGCGACGCGCTGCGTCGCCGTAGCGCGGATCCCTCGTGAGCAGCCAGGCGAAGGAAAGGACCTCGGCCTCGTGCAAGGCGCGGATGGTCTGTTCACGATTGGACCACCAGAACTGGCGCGTGGCGGGATCGGCGGCGCTGGCGCGCACCGCGGGCTCAGGCGTCGGTTCAGCGTTGTGCAACTGTTCGGCGCGCGCGATCAGCCTTTCATAGGCCGCCCGGCCGCCGTCGCGGGCCCACTCGCGCAAGCGCGGCAAATCGTCCGAGGTCACGAACAGGCGTGGGTGGCTTTTGGGCACGCGGCGCTTGAGTTCTTCCAGCGGAGGCTGCGGAAAGACTACCGCGGAGGGAGGAACGGTGAAGGAGCGAGCCCGGCTCCACGGCGAAGGCTTGCCGTCCTTGCCCAGGATGCGGTAACGCCACCAGTACTGGCCGGAGGCCAGCGGACTGTGGTGAGTGTAGACGCTCCACGGAATGCCGTCCACTTGCGTGGCTTGCTGGAACTCAGGGTTGGCTGCCCACTGGATCTGATAGGAAAGCGCGCCCGCCTCGTGAACCCAACTGAGGGAGGGCGGATTCAGCGGGACGACGGCGCCGTCTGCGGGCCGGTAACCCCATTCATCGGGCAGCGGCGCACGATCGGGAAGCTGGGCCAGGGCGATCGAAGTCAGCAGCAGGAGCGCGACTCTCATGTCGCACTTCATGATACTCCTCGGGCGTCCCCGCCGCAGGCGGCGCTTCAACGCCCGGCGGGACGACGGAATCGCTTGCGGCGCTGATAACTGCGGGCTAACTCCAGGTAGACGCCCAGGTCGCGATCCAGGTCCGACTGGGTCCCGTCGAAGTAAAAGTTGCGGATCGGGATGCCGCCCAGGTCGCGGCTGATACGAGGATAGATGGCCTCGCTGACGATGCCGTTCATGCACGTGAACGGGCTGATGTCTATGATGCCGTCCACTCCTCTGTGGGCCAAATAAATCGCCTTGCCCACGTTGAGCACCATTTCGCCCATGGCGCCTCCGGGCGGCAGATACGGGCGCGCGTAATCCAGCACTTCGTGGATATGCGGCTCCTCGTAGCCGGCGAAGTCCTCGCGGAACGGCTCGAGCAGGGCTTTTTCGTCGCGCTGCTGGATGTATTTGCGGATCCAGGCGGCCAGGGCGTCTTTGGAGAGTTGTCGCCCGGTGAGTCTGAGTTTGCGGAACTGCTCGGCGTTGGTGTACCAGACCCACTCGGTAATATCCGAGAGCCAGGCTTCGGCCCCGTAACTTTCCAGCCGGGCGACCAGGTTCTCGTTGGAGAACGTATGCAGGCGGCAGAAGATCTCGCCCACGATGCCGATCAGCGGGGTGGCAGGATCGCGGCGGATGGGCAGCGCGCGGAAGCGGTCCCGTGCCCGGATCAGGGACTCGCGTATGGCGCGGAGCTGGGGCTGGGGATCGAGCGGCGCTTGCTCGATGGTGCGGCAGAGGTCGTCGAGGCACTCTTCGTAAACCTGCTCGGTCTGTCCGGGGACGACCTCATGCGGGCGGTGCATGAGCAGCAGCTTTTGCAGGATGTCGGCGGCCAGCAAGGCGCGCCAGCCGGTGCGGATGAAGGGGCGGGCCAGTTCGCCTAGGCCGGCGTAGGCATTGGCGGAAGTGGGCGAGAGGACTTCGGTCTCAGGGAAGCCGGCCGCGGCCAGCAGGCGCTGCAAGTAGGGAGCGTACTGGCCGAAGCGGCAGGGACCGTCGGCCGTGGGCATGAACAGCACCACGCGGGACGGCTCCACGCCCGGCTGCTGGAGCACCTTCATGAAGTCGCCCACGGTAACTTTGGCGGGGTAACATTCATCCCCCGAGGTATAACGCGCCCCCAGCTCCCGGGTAAGATGATCCGACGGCGGAGTAATATCGGCGTCCAGACCGAGGGCGCGGAAAACCGAGGCAAAAGCCCGCCCGCTGCCATACGCCATGGGCGGAATGTAAATGCGTTTGCCGCGCAGGCCTTTGGGTATGCGCTCCGCGCCGGCGGCCTCGTTTACTGTACGGTCGCTGACAGCGCTCGCGGTTCCGCTGCCTTGTAGCATCGCAGAATCCCCTTGCTATCCAGATACGCTTCGCAACGCGTCATGTAGCCGGCGTCGTTGCCGTGGCCGTCGAACTGGAGAACCAGATAGGGCGAGCCGGCGGCGTCGCGGGTGAAGTGCTTGATGTAGGAATCGGGACCGCACTTGAAATTCGAAATATAAATGACGTGGAGGTTGGGATGCTCACGGGCCAGCCGCGCTGCGGCCAGAATTTTTTGTCCCGAGGTCCAGTACATGTTGGGATGCAGATCGCCGATGAATTCGCGGCCGGTGACCAGGAAATCAATGGGGATGACGTTGGCGCCGTAACGATGCCGTAACTTGCGGGGTACGTCGCAATTTACGTTGCGATCGTAGATGTTGTACGAGCGGCCGACGATGATGATCCCCGGGTCGCCGGTGCGGACGAGCGTATCCAGGGCGCGCCGGCCGGCTTCGAGAAGGCGCTGTTGAAACTCGCGCTGCGCGGCGTAGGCGGCATCCACCGCCCGGTCGCTGGCGCGCCGGCTCACGCCCAGCTTGTGCACGCACTCCGCCATGGCGCGCTTGACGTAGTCGCGCCCGAGCTGGAAGTGGATGGTCGGAATAAGGAACTTGTGCCGGTGCGGTTCCAGTTGCGGCGCCGAGCAAATCACCCAGGGCAGGGTCTGGTTCCACGGGCAGTAATGCGCAATGCAGGGGTAGTCGGGGTGGGACTCGGCGTCGAGGGCGTTGAGCAGCAGAACGTAATCCACGCCCATGTCGAGCAGCGCCTGCACGTGCCCGTGAGCGATCTGGATGGGGTAGCAGGGCTGCGCGATGGCCAGCTCGACGCCCGCAGCCGCGATCCTGGGATCGGTGGGCGGCGAAAGGGCCACTTCCATACCGGCCTCAGTGAAGTAGCGGTGCCAGAACGGGTACTGATCGAGCATGGACATGGCGCGCGGCAACCCGACCACGAGCTTGCCGCCGCCGCGAGGCGGGGCAGCGTTCAGCGACCGCCCGGTGATCTCCTCGATCAGTTTCTCCCGGTAGGCGAACAGGTCCTCGATCACCGGCTTGCGCCCCGTCACCGAGGGCTTGCGGAAGCGGTCCGAGCACTTGTCGCCCCAGTAACTCTTGTGGCCCTCGATGGTGAACTCTTTCATTTCGCAAAGATTCGAGCAGGCCTGGCAGACGAAATCGCGCGTGGTCATCTTCAGGCGGCTCAGATCGTAGCCGCGGAAGCGCGTGGCGGCGCCCGTGGCGCGGTGCCACTGCCGCGCGATCAGGGCCATGCCGATCGCGCCGATGACGCCGTTGTGCGGCGGCACCGTGATCGTCTTGCCCAGCAGGCAGGCGAAGGCGGCGGCCACCGCGTCGTTGTAAGCGGTGCCGCCCTGGAAATAAATCACCTCGCCGATCCTGCGCCCGTGCACGACCCTGTTGAGATAGTTCAGGGCGATGGAATAGGCCAGCCCCGCTACAAGGTTGGGCACGCTTTCGCCCTTATGCAGCCAACTGGTGACGTCGCGTTCCATGAACACGGTGCAGCGTTCGCCCAGGCGCGTGGGGGCAGGGGCGGAAAGCGCCAGGCGCGCGAATTCTCCCTTGATCGAGATGCCCAGTTTCTCGGCCTGCTCTTCCAGGAAGGATCCCGTGCCCGCGGCGCAGGCCTCGTTCATGGCGAAGTCCACCACGACACCGTTCTCGATCGAGATGAACTTGGAGTCCTGCCCGCCGATTTCGAAGATCGTATCCACCGGCGGCAGGCCGAGGGTCTCCGCCACGTGCAGCGCCCCCGTCTTGTGCGCCGTGATTTCGTCGTTGACCACGTCCGCCCCAACGACTTCCGCGATCAACTCGCGGCCGGAGCCCGTGGTGCCGGCGCCCAGGATCTTGAGGCGGTGGCCCCAGAGGCGATCCACCTCGGCCAGGCCCTGCTGCACGGCCTCGATGGGGCGGCCTGCCGTGCGCAGATACACCTCGTGGATCAGGGCCCCGTGCTCGTCAATCACGACGACGTTGGTGGAGACCGAGCCGATGTCAATGCCCAGGTAGGCCGGGATGGGGCCGTCGCCCGGCGGCGGCGAGTACGGCACTACGCGATCGCGCAGCAGAACCACGTTCTCCATGGAGAGCGGGCGCGTGTCGTGCGGCTGGGTCTCGCTCTCGTGCTGCGCCAGCTTGTGGATTTCGGCGAACGACCGTTTGCGCGTTTCCTCGGCCTCCAGCATGGCGGTGCCGATGGCGCCGCACCAGGCGTACAGTTCGGGAACGAACAGATCGCTCTGGCCCAGATGGAAGACCTCGCGCAGCGCCCGCGTGATGGCGATGTTTTGCGAAACCGCGCCGATCAGGGCCACCGGCGGCGTCAGCTTGCGCCCCTTGACCACCGCCGCCTTGAAGTTGCGCGCCACAGCGTCGCACAGGCCTCGCAGAATCTCCTCCGGCTTGTACCCCTTCTGCTGGGCGTGGATCATGTCGGACTTGGCGAAGACCGAGCAACGGCCGGCGATGCGGGCGGCACAGCTTGCCGTGCAGGCCACCTCTCCGATCTCTTCGACGGAATAGTTCAGGCGCGAGGCCTGCTGGTCCAGGAAGGACCCGGTGCCGGCGGCGCACTCGCCGCTGCGGTCGTAGTCCACGATCCCGAGACGTCCCGTTTCAGCCTGCGGCTCCAGCCGAATGTACTTGGCGCTCTCGCCCCCCAGCTCGAAAATGGTCCGCACCTCGGGATAAAACGCGCTCATCATGCGCGCGATGGCTTTGAATTCATTCTCGAAGTAGATGCCGAGAATGCGGGCGATCGTCCGGCTGCCGGAGCCGGTCACGCGCAGACCTTCGATCCGCCGCTCCGGTACCAGTTCGTAAAACTCTTGGAGCAGATCGTACGTGGCCTGGATGGGGCTGCCCGCGATGCGGCGGTACTCGGAAATCACCAGCGGGCGCGGCCCGGAAGGAGATTCCCAATTCAGGAAGCGAAAGGCAGGACGCGCGGTGCACAGCGCCTCCAGCGTCCCCCGGTCTTCGGCCTCGCCCAGCGCAGCCAACTTGAGGCTGATCGCGCCGATGTCCAAGCCTATGTTGATGCCCATCGTTCCGCTCCGT
>Ga0308421_1001602_pt1:0-2500 | contig 11733 bp, 7 predicted proteins | sample HotsprSampleMS60_FD_203673 | JGI IMG/M metagenome (GOLD analysis project Ga0308421, IMG submission 203673) | Hot spring phototrophic mat microbial communities from Mushroom Spring, Yellowstone National Park, Wyoming, United States - 20090730_MS60 ...
GGAGCTTCGCCTTGCGGCTAACCCCTCCCCTTAACCTTCCGGCACCGGGCAGGCGTCAGACCCTATACATCGATTTTATGTCTTTGCAGAGTCCTGTGTTTTTAATAAACAGTCGCAAGAGCCATTTCTCTGCGGCCTCCTCGGGCTTGGTTTATACAACTACACCCTACCGAGGCACCCCTTCTCCCGAAGTTACGGGGTCAACTTGCCTAGTTCCTTAGAGAGGGCTCACACGTGCGCCTTAGGATTCTCTCCTCATCTACCTGTGTCGGTTTACGGTACGGTCACCCATAAGACTCCTTAGAGGCTTTTCTCGGCAGCGTGGAGTCAGCAAGTTCACAGGACCGAAGCCCTGCTTCCCCGCCGTATTCAGGGTTAACGAGCTCCCGGATTTGCCTGAGAGCTCCCCCTACTTGGCGGCCGTGCATTTCCAATCGCACGTATGCCTATCCTTCTGCGTCCCCCCATCGTACAAACGCCTTACGGGTGGTGCAGGAATGTTGACCTGCTTTCCATCGCCTACGCCTTTCGGCCTCAGCTTAGGGACCGACTAACCCTGGGCGGACTGACCTTCCCCAGGAAACCTTAGATTTTCGGCGCTGCTGGTTTCTACAGCAGTTATCGCTACTCGTGCCGGCAGAGTCTCTTCCGTACGCTCCATAAGACCTCGCGATCTTACTTCAGCGCCTACGGAATGCTCCCCTACCAGACAAGCGAAGCTTGTCTTCACAAAGGGTCTTTCCCCCTTTGAATCCCCACAGAAAAAACTGCTTTTTTCCAGAGAATCCGAGGGGTTATTTTCCCTTTGCGGAGACAAGCTCCGCTTGCCTCCGCAGCTTCGGTAGCAAGCTTAGCCCCGTTACATTGTCGGCGCGGAAATACTTGACCAGTGAGCTGTTACGCTTTCTTTAAAGGATGGCTGCTTCTAAGCCAACCTCCTGGTTGTCTAAGCGTTTCCACATCCTTGCCCACTTAGCTTGCATTTAGGGACCTTAGCTGGCGGTCTGGGCTGTTTCCCTTTTGACTACGGACCTTAGAGCTCGTAGTCTTACTCCCGCGTAGTGGTTACAGGAATTCGGAGTTTGGTTGGATTCGGAAGGCCTTTCGGCCCCCTAGGCCATCCAGTGCTCTACCTCCTGTACCATTCGCGCGAGGCTAGCCCTAAAGCTATTTCGGGGAGAACGAGCTATCTCCGAGTTTGATTAGCCTTTCACCCCTACCCTCAGCTCATCCGAGCTGTTTTCAACCAACACCGGTTCGGACCTCCCTGCGGTGTTACCCGCAGTTCATCCTGGCCAAGGGTAGATCACCTCGGCTTCGCGTCTACTCCGTACGACTAAGTCGCCCTGTTCGGACTCGCTTTCGCTACGGCTCCTCACCTAAAGGTGATTAACCTCGCCGCACAGAGTAACTAGCCGGCTCATTAAGCAAAAGGCACGCCGTCACCCCCTTTCGAGGGCTCCGACTGCTTGTAAGCACACAGTTTCAGGTTCTGTTTCACTCCCCTAACAGGGGTTCTTTTCACCTTTCCCTCACGGTACTGGTGCACTATCGGTCGCAGGTTAGTATTTAGCCTTGGGAGATGGTCCTCCCGAATTCCCACAGGATTCCACGTGTCCCGTGGTACTTGGGTACCTGACGGAGAGAGACAATCCTGTCGCCTACAGGACTTTCACCTTCTCTGGTTACCCTTTCCATGGTATTCGGCTAAGATTGCCCTTTGTAACTCTCTGGCTTCGCCGGGCCGAAGCCGTGTCAGGCCCCTCGACCCCGCATACACAACGCGCCAGGGCTTTAACATGTATGCGGTTTGGGCTGTTCCCCGTTCGCTCGCCGCTACTGAGGGAATCGCGGTTGCTTTCTTTTCCTCCAGGTACTGAGATGGTTCCCTTCCCTGGGTTCGCTTCCTCACCCTATGGATTCAGGTGAGGATACCATGGCTTCACCATGGTGGGTTTCCCCATTCGGAGATCTCCGGATCAAAGCCCGCTTAGCAGCTCCCCGGAGCTTATCGCAGCTTGCCACGTCCTTCATCGCCTACCTGCGCCAAGGCATCCCCTGTGTGCCCTTAGTAACTTGACCATAAAGTTTGGTCAAGGCAAAAACTGCCGCTTTGTTAAATTTTCAAAGAACTGATCTATTGCTCTCCCCTATCCAGGGGAAATCAATTTCTAATCTATATCTATAAGCTTTGGTGGAGCTGACCGGGATCGAACCGGCGACCTCCGGCTTGCAAAACCGGCGCTCTCCCAGCTGAGCTACAGCCCCAAAAATTTTTCGTTTGAAAAATTTTTGATCGAGCCCGCGGAAAAGCTTCTCGCCGCCGAGCCCTGACCCTGAGTCACTCCTTTGATAATGGTGGGCCTAAGTGGATTCGAACCACTGACCTCACGCTTATCAGGCGGGCGCTCTAACCCCTGAGCTATAGGCCCAATTTATTTTAGAGCCATTTTCATGGCCAGAGAGCTTTCGCTGATTTATAAAAAGAAAAGCGGAGCTA
>Ga0308421_1001602_pt1:5000-11733 | contig 11733 bp, 7 predicted proteins | sample HotsprSampleMS60_FD_203673 | JGI IMG/M metagenome (GOLD analysis project Ga0308421, IMG submission 203673) | Hot spring phototrophic mat microbial communities from Mushroom Spring, Yellowstone National Park, Wyoming, United States - 20090730_MS60 ...
TACCTCAGCGTCTCTCTTTTGCCAGGAGGGAAGAAAAAACCACTCAGGGGAGTGCTACTCATGTCAGATGAAATAGGGTTTTAATCCGCAAGAAAAATAAGGTTAAGAAGTTTAATCCCGAAAATGAGCAATTATCTATGGATAAAAAAAGAGTTAAGAAAATGAGAAAGGCAATAACGGCTACAAGCCAATCTGTTCAAGCCAGTACCAATCTCGATAAAGAAGGACTTTTCTTAGAAGTACCATTAAAACCCCGCTTCGCAAATAGACCAGGCTTTTCTCTTCTGGAGATAATACTCAGTCTCTCCCTCTGCCTCTTCATTTTCGTCTCAGCCCTTGAGGTCCTGGGAAATGCCAAGAGGATTTTTTCCAGATTAAGTGAGGCCCAGGAATCTGCTCTGGCGGCCGTCGCAGCTTCCGAAAAAATCCTTGAGGACCTGGAGGAAGCAGGTTGTGGACTGAGCCTTTGTTTGATGACTGCTGGCTTCGAGCCCCTTAAAGCCGCTGACCAGCAGCTCCTGATTTTCTCAGCAGATAATGAAACTGTTTTAGTCGAACCGGCTATGGCCGGGCAGAATATTCTTAAAATCGCTATTAGGCCGGGACTAAGTCCCCTTTTAAGAAAAGGTCGGGCTCTTTACCTGTACCAGGAACCTCAGGGCGAGCTCGTTTATCTGGCCATGGTTAGTGGCACTCAGCTGACACTGACCTCCGTGTTAAAAAATGATTACAAGCCTCAAGACACCAGAGTGATTTTTCTTCAGAAAGTGGAAATCTATTTGGATCGAAAGCAGAATATCCTCAGGCGAAAAGTCAACGACACCTCGGGCCAGCCACTTCTGGAAGGTGCCTTCCTGTTTGAGACTTATTACAACCCGGAAGAAAATCTGGCCCGGGTCAGATTCCTCAGCCGGAATGGCCGCCAGCCTGAGGAATATTTTTTTATCGTTTTTCCCAAGAACCTTTTTAGAGGCAGGAGTTAGAGGTCCCAGCATGAACTTCAAGAAAAACTTAAAAGCAAAAGAAATCTTCCCCAGAATAGCTTTTATCGGAGCGGAGCAGAACCGAAATCTTTTAGGATTAAAAAAGAATCAAAAATTTAAGAGTATCTTTCTTCGCCTCAATAAAACTAAACCAAAAGGTTCAGCCATGCTGGTTTGTATCTTTATGGCTGCCCTTTTTGCCACCCTTGGAGTCGGAATTCTTCTAAATTCCAGACTGTATTTTCAAGCCCAGACCTTCAGAGAACAAAATCGGCTTCTCTCCTATGCCTCAGAAAACGGCCTGAAACAGGCCAGCCACAAAATAATCTCTTCTCTTCCAGAAATCTATGCCCACCTCGAGCTTTCAGAAGAAGAATACCACAGGTTAAAAACAAAGCTTGAGGTCGAGCCTCTCTTTCTGATTGAACCGATGTTGAGCGAAGCGAATCTGGAACACATTGACGGGCTTTCTGGCTTAAGCTGGCAGGTACAGGGAATAGCCTCCATGACCCAATACCACAAATATGGTAATTATCAGAAAGCAACCTTCGGGTTAACTATAAATTCAACCGGCAGGGTGCAGGGGTTTTCAGGTAGAAGGAAGGAAGAGCTGGACCTTGAGTTAACTTTCTACCTGGGGTACCTGCCCCTGAACCAGCTGCCGGCTGCGGTTGAAAAAACAGAGTCCATAAGCGCTATTTCCGAACAAATCAAGTTCCAGTCTTCTGACTCAAGCAACCTATTTAAACCTAAACTGCAGGCCTTACCGGCTGGTTTTATTCCGGAAGAGGCTCTACCCTTACTTTCCAGTGGATTAAAGATTCTCAATCCTGGAAGGCTTCCTAACTGGCTATTGAGGCAGATTCTTAAGCTTGAGCCAGGAAATGACCGGATCCCAGAGGGTGTTTACCTGGTTGAAGACGATTTCGGGCTGGGCGGAATTTATGTGCAGGGGAACTTAACTGAGCTCCTTTTTGGAGTCAGGGAAGGATTTCAAATGATTCAGTTCAAGCAAAAGGATGGAGTCTGGCTTCTGAAATTCAATCCTTCCCGTGGCTTGACTTTCTTTTTCTCACCGGATGGAAGAAGAGAAATATCTGCACTGCCAATTCCGGTAATTATGATAAACGGTAGGATTGAATCTCTGGGCACAGGTCAGCCAGACGATACAGGTTTTCTGGTTTTCAAAGACGACCAGGAAACCCCTGGTCTTCTTAATGGGGTTAAAATTACAGTGGTGTGCTCTGGAAAAATTCGGCTTAGCTCCAATTTGTTTTCCGAGGGATTGGAATGGAAAGAAGGTCTTCCTTACTTAAAAAGCAAGCAAACCCAGCTGATAATCTGGTCAACCGGCCGGGATTTTCAAACTCTGGAAAAAGAAGAAGCCGGGATTAGCCTGGTCTCAGGAATTGCCAGGAGCAGAATCATTGAGGCTAGTCTGGTAGCAGGGGCTCAGGGTTTCGAGAGCGAAACCGGCCTTGAAGAAATTAAGATAATTGGAAATCTGGTCGGTACAAAAATGAGCCCGAGCCACAGCCTTATTTCTATCTTTCCGGTTGCCTCTGATTTTTCTGAGAACCAGGACGAACAGAGCCTTCTGGTCTATTCGGAAAAACCTCTTCTTTATCCGGTCAGGATAAGAATTACAGCCTGGAGGCGAGCGGAATGAACCAGACTGGATTAAAAAGCGGCTATTCGCTAATAGAAATCTCTTTCGGTCTCTGTCTGATAGCTCTGCTGGTACTATCAGGGTCGTCTTTTTTCTTTAACAACCAGAAACATCAGCTGCAAGTAGCCGTTAGAAAAATCTCTTCCAGCCTGGCTGTAGCCAGGTTCCGTTCAGTGAACCGTCAGGTCCCAGTCAGAGTAATCCTAAGAAACAACTTCTGTGAGCTTGCGGAGTACGACCCTCAGAGTTCAGACTGGCGGGTTACAAAACGTGATTTCCTTGAAGGAGTCGAAGTCACTGCCAACAACTCACCTGTTTTCTATCCTCAGGGGACAGTTTCAAATCTGGCTACCATTAAAATTACTAACGGCGGCGGTTGCTATCAGATTACAATAGCTATCACTGGTCGGATAAAAACAACCAAGCTGAATTGAAGAAAAGCAGATATATTTTTTCTGTTGAATTTATAGCTTGCATAAATTATAAATAATATCTAATACCATTAGCCGATATAAAAAGAAGGAGGCTGGCATGCCGAGAAGAAAATCCTATTACTTTCTGACTGTAATCATATTGACTTTATGGTCTCTCTTAACTGGACTGAGCATAGCCCAGGAACCATATAAATTACCACCTAAAGAAATTGTGGAAATACTCGACTCGCCACCTCCACCTGTAGTTAGCCTCGACCCCTCGCAACAGATCATGCTGCTAAGTTTTTACGAACCCATGCCCTCAATTGCTCAGGTCAGCCAGCCATTTTATCGTCTGGCTGGAATCAGAATAACTCCTCATAATAACAGCCGGCAAACTCTGCGTTTTTTTACCCGCTTTGTCCTTAAAGACATAAGAACCGGTCGGGAACTTAAGATAAAACTGCCTGAAGAACCAGTCTACAGTCAGCCAGAATGGTCGCCAGATGGAAAATATCTGGCAATTTTGAGGTATCCGGAAAGGGGCCTGGAACTCTGGGTGGCAGATGTAAAAACCGGCGAGGCCAGAAAGATTTTCGGCCCCAACCTTAATGCTGTCCTGAATGACGGTTTTCTCTGGTTCCCGGATAGCCAGAGCTTAATAATCTTTGCCAATCCCGAAGGAAGAGGCCCAGAACCCCAGGCTCCTCGAGTGCCAGTTGGTCCCAACATCCAGGAAACCGCTGGAAAGTTCGCTTCAGTCCCAACTTACCAGGACCTGCTGCGCACTCCTTACGATGAGCAGCTTTTTGAATACTTAGCCACCACTCAGGTATACCGGCTATTTCTGAACACCGGTCAACTCCATAAACTGGGTGAGCCAGGTATTTATCAATATGTCAACCCCTCTCCAGGTGGAGAATTTCTCCTGGTTAAGAAAATAAAAAAACCTTTTTCTTACAGTATCCCCTACAATGCCTTCACCCATTCCCTTGAAATCTGGGACCTTCAGGGAAACCTGGTAAAGACTGTAGCTGAACTTCCTGCGGCTGAAGAAGTCCCCAGGAACGGCGTGCCGACCGGTCCTCGTTCACCCGGCTGGTTGCCTCTTAAGCCCGCTTCTCTTTACTGGGTAGAAGCTCTCGATGAAGGCAACCCGGAAAAGCCAGCCGAGTACCGCGACAGAATAATGATAATGGAAGCACCGTTTAAGCAGGAGCCGGTGGAAGCTTTCAGATTACCGAATAGATATCAGGGAATAATCTGGCTGGGCCAACCCGCACAGGGTCTGGTCAGCGAGTATGAATGGAAAAAGCGCTGGCGGACAACCTATCTTTTTGACCTGGCTCAGCCCGGTAAATTAAAAAAGATTTTTGACCTTAGCGCCCAGGACCAGTACAATGACCCGGGTCGACCGGTCATGGTCAGCACCCCCTCTGGAAACCCAATAGCTCTTCAGGATGGCGACTTTATCTATCTAAGTGGCAGCGGTTCATCACCTGAAGGAGACCGGCCCTTCCTGGATAAGTTTAACCTTAAGACCTTGAAGAAAACCAGATTATTCCGCTGTGATAAGGGGGTTTACGAAACTTTCATTTCCTTCGCTGGACAAAGACGAGACCGAATAATCACCAGCTTTGAATCTCCAGCTCTGCCGCCCAATTATCATATTCTCGACCTGAAAAGCGGTAAAAGAACAGCCTTGACTTCATTTGAGGACCCGGCTCCCCGGCTGACCGCGGTTAAGAAACAGCTTATTAAATACAAGAGAGATGACGGGGTAGAGCTTTCTGGAATGCTCTATCTTCCGCCCGATTATAAAGAAGGAGAAAGACTGCCAGTAGTTATCTGGGCCTATCCTATGGAATATAACGACCCGACCACCGCCGGGCAGGTCCGGGGCTCCCCTTACAGGTTCACCTTCTACCGTGGCTCCAGCCAGCTCTTCTTCGTTACTCAGGGTTATGCTGTTCTGGACAATGCCCAGATGCCCGTGGTTGGCGACCCAAAAACCATGAACGACACTTTTATTCCTCAGATTGTCGCCAACGCTAAGGCCGCTATTGATGTTCTTGACCAGATGGGGATAGCTGATAGAAAGAGAGTAGGAGTTGGCGGACACAGCTATGGTGCCTTTATGACGGCTAATCTTCTGGCCCATTCCGACCTTTTTGCCGCAGGCATTGCCAGAAGCGGGGCCTATAACCGCACCCTGACTCCATTTGGTTTCCAGAATGAGAGACGAACTCTCTGGGAAGCTCCGGAGCTTTACTGGAAGGTGTCGCCGTTTATGTATGCTAACAAAATTAACGAACCAATTCTGTTGATTCATGGAGAAGCAGACAATAACTCAGGTACTTTTCCCATCCAATCTGAGCGACTTTTTGCAGCCATTAAAGGTCTCGGAGGAACTGCCAGGCTGGTAATGTTGCCTTATGAAAGCCACGGTTATTCAGCCAGAGAATCCATTCTCCATGTTCTGGCAGAAATGATAGATTGGTTTGACCGATACGTGAAGAAAAATAAATAAAAAAATTTCCACAATTGCTGTGCAAAACTTTGTGGAAATTTCAGATGAAAAATGATCTAAATATTTTATAATCTATGATTTGTCGTAAAATGCACAATTTTTGTGCAGGAAACCATTTCAGCAAATTTTAATTGCTGTATTATCTGCTGGTTAGACCAGCCCAACCCACTTTTCTCGCTACCGGTCTATCCTCGGAAGAATTTTTTCTTTATCCAGAAAAGTAGAAATGCTAAAATATTTCTGGGCAAAATGGAGGAAAAATTGGAGGAGAACACTATGAAAAAAATTATGGCTAAAAAAGGACTATTTACTTTCCTGCCGATTCTATCAGTATTTTTCTCTTTAGTCTTACCTTCAGCGTCTTCAAGCCTAATCACTTCAACTCAAAATCTACCCGCACCGGGAAAGGTGGAAATAAGAGAAGTTCAGCCTTTTGCCTATTGTTCCCTGAGTCGAACCGGCTCTTTTGAAGATATTGAATCAATGGTCGGCGAACTGATGCAGCACCTGCAAAATCAAAACATCTTTCCAGCCGGTTCTATGATAGGCATCTTCCACGGTGACCCAAGTTTGTCTGACCCCTCCAGCATTCAATGGGAAATTGGTTTCCCGATAGGAGAGCAGGTTGTGGTCATGGCACCGCTTCAAAAGAAAGTCTGGACTTTCACCACCGTGGCTGTCGGAGTTCATGAAGGACCATATGAGAAAACCGGAGAAACCATCCTGAAGATGAGAGAATGGCTGGAAGAAAATGGCTATGTTCAGAACGGACCTGTACTCGAAAGATACCTGGACCCCGACCCCTCTCGCCTAAGCTCTGAACGTCTGAGAACTGAAATCTGGCTGCCCTGCAAGAAGATTTGATATCAGCTTGACTTCCTCGAAGTTTTCCCAAAAATTTCCAATACCAAAAGAACTATGTCTTTTCCTCGAGCCTGTTTTTCTCACCGTAGCAGGCTTTAACACAGATTCCGCAGATGTACTGGCCTACCAGGCCGCGGTTTCTGAACTCCTTTAACTTTTCAAAACAAGCCAGATGGTCGAATTCAAAAGGCTGGTCTTTTATCGCTCCAGCCGGGCAAACCGCCTGACAGCGCCGGCATTCACCGCAGCTAAAAGGCAAAGGAGAACCTGGGCT
>Ga0308421_1001616_pt1 | contig 11690 bp, 12 predicted proteins | sample HotsprSampleMS60_FD_203673 | JGI IMG/M metagenome (GOLD analysis project Ga0308421, IMG submission 203673) | Hot spring phototrophic mat microbial communities from Mushroom Spring, Yellowstone National Park, Wyoming, United States - 20090730_MS60 ...
CGCGCGCCCGCGCCGCCTGAATCGCGTCGAACACCACCGCGGATGGGTCTGCGCCCTCCTTGTGCTTCACAAGGTCGCAGCCGAGCCTGTCTGCCCAGATTTGCAGCTGGTCGATTGCGGCGGCGCGGAAGGTGTCGCCCGCCGCCAGCAGCACGCGCTTGCCTTGCCGCTGCAGCATGTGCGCCGTTTTGGCGATGCTGGTCGTCTTGCCCGCGCCGTTGACCCCCACGAACAGGTAGACTGTCGGGGGCGTGGGGCTAACCACCAACGGCGCAGGTTCGCCCAGCCAGCCCTTGAGCAACTCGCGCAGGCAGGCGCGCACATCGTCCGCCTCGCGCAGCCGTTGCGCTTTCGCCTCGCTGCGCAGCGTCTCCAGCATCTCCTGCACGGCGTTCACATTCACATCGGCGGCAATCAGCGTCTCCTCCAGTTCCTCCAGCAACTCTTCGTCGACGCCGCGCCGTGTGAAGGCCTGCCCGACCTTGTTTAGCCAGTCTTTGAATATGCCCAGTTGCATCGGCGCAAATTCTACCTGTCCTTGCCTTACACTCCATCGCTTCACTGTATACACGACCCCAGACGCGACCGTCTGAAAATTCTGGGATAGGGTATACTTGCCTACGAGGGTAAGCCGCAAAACTGGGAGGGGATGATATGATGACCCGACGAAGAGTTGCGAGTATAATCACTGTTGCAGGACTTGCAGCAGCAGGTGCGCTGGGATTGCATCTCTGGCGCACGAACGCCCCCGTACAACACGGCGTGCTGGCGCGAGAAACCGCTCGCCAAGCGCGCGAAACCTTCTACCTGAAGACGGACGAGGGCTTTGACAACACCCACCCCGTCAAGTTCCGCATCCCGTTTGAACTGGAGAGGCTGGAGTGGCGCACGGACGGCGACCAGACCGCGCTTGCAATCCGCTTCACCGAGCCTGTGTCCCCGCAGACGCTGCAGCAAGCGGGCTTCTGCGTGGAGATTGTCGCCCAACGCAGCGGCGACACACTTCTCCTCTGGTGGGGGCACAATGTTAGCCCCAAGACCACGCCCGACCTGACAGAGACCCAAGCAATCGCGGTGATTCACCCCACGCACCTGACGAAGGAGGCAGTTGTTGCCTATGGCGAGGCGTCCCTTGCGGGCGACACGGTGCATTTGCGCCTGCCCATCGCGATCGACAGGGTGGATGTCGCCTATTTGCGCTACGCGCCGTCTAAGCAGGCGTCTGCAGAAGGGTGCGGGATGCAGATTGCGTCTATCCTAAGTGGCACGCCGCCCCCGTGGGGCAGGCGCGTGCTGAGCGTTCAGGGTGGCTATCGATGGCGTGAGGAGTAAGAGCAGTCTCTACGACTGTCGCTGCGCGCATCGGCTTTAGCCACCAACGCGCATTTGCACAAAAAAGCAGCAGGGAACGAGACGACCTTCGTCGAAAGGAAAGCCATCGGGGGACGATTCAGAAGTGCATATCACACTGTTGCAGGTGCAGGGGCTGCACAAGACCTACCGTGTTGGCAAGTCGTGTGTGCCCGCATTGCAGGGGGTCTCGTTTCAGGTACGCGCGGGCGAGATTGTCGCACTGCTCGGCTCTAACGGCGCGGGCAAGACCACCTGCGTAAAGTGCATTCTGGGGCTGGTGCTGCCTGACAGCGGGCAAATCACGGTGTGGGTGGTGGTCAAGTATTGAGTGATAGCGACTGGTTATACTCCACGATGAACCAGCGTGTCACCCACTCGTGCAACTCCAAAGACTTAAAAAACGACAAAGTCTTCCGCACATAACCAGACAAACGCGGACGCACAGGCGCGTGCCAACGCTCCAGATGAGATAACTCCCCTGAACCCTTCGCAACACACCGATGCGTCGCTGCAGGAAACACCGCCGCATAAGCCGACCACCCATCCCTAGAACTCACACACGAACGATACGCCTCAGGCAACGCCTCCCACAAACGCCCACAACTCGCCTCGCGCCAATCGCCCACCCCAAACGCCACAATCTGTCGCGTGCGCCGACACAACGCCCTCCACAGCCACACGCGGTTCCCCTTCTTGCCCACATAGCTCCACATCGCGTCTATCTCCAGCACATCGTCCGCACGCGCCGCTGCCAAAGTCTCTTGTACCGCAGGCAGCCTATGGACTTTTTTTTATCCACGCAATCAGGGTTGGTCGGGAACCCCCAAAAAGACGCTGCACCCCGCGCAGACCGCTTCGTTCGTGGTAGGCACGCAAAATGAGCTGTTTCTGTTCGTCTGTGTAGCGTACTTTTGGGGTCAAGGCTCGGCTGGCACCGCACTCCTTGCAGAGGCACTTAGGATTTCCTGAAGCGTTGCGTCCGTTGCGGACGATGTTCGTGCTTTGGCATCGTGTGCATCGGTAAGTAGTCGTTTCTGTGATCGTTGTGATTGCCTCCTCAGACGCGACTCTGCGCGTCACTCTCTATTTTACCACAACCCAAGCATCCTCGTGGTTGAGTTCTCGCCAAACAATCGACTGCTCGCGTACACGCGCTTAGATCGAACGATTGTCATGGCGCGCAATCCGTTCTGGCAACCTGGTGATGTAAACGGCGATGGTTGTGTGAATGACTCCGACCTACTATCGGTGCTGTTTGCGTTTGGTCAGACAGGTACCAACTTGTCCGAAGACATCAACAACGACGGCGTTGTGAACGACGCCGACTTGTTAGAGACACTGTTCCAGTTCGGCACTGGGTGCTGACGAACGGCGCGCCCTGCGGAAACTCGCGCAGGGCGCGCGCCATTAAGCAACTGAGTCTGCAGGAAACGCTGTCGGCTTGCCGAACCTATGCGTGGCTATGTTCGCCCGCGTCGAGAGCGCTGCGCTGCACGGCATCGATGCCTTCACCGTACAGATTGAGGTAGACCTGCAGCAGGGTACCCCTGTGTGGACACTGGTCGGGCTGCCTGATACGGCAGTTCAGGAGTCGCGCGACCGCGTGCGCACGGCAATTCGCAACTCGGGGCTCTATTTCCCGCTGCTGAAACTTACAGTGAACCTTGCACCCGCCGATGTGCGCAAAGAGGGACCCGCCTACGACCTGCCGATGGCGATTGGCATTCTGGCGGTGTCGGAGCAAGTGCCCCCAGATGCACTGGAAAACACCCTGATTGTCGGCGAGTTGTCGCTGGACGGCAGCGTGCGTTCTGTGAACGGCGTGCTGTCGATAGCGATGCACGCACGCGAGACGGGCAAACGGCGGTTGATTGTGCCCCAAGCGAACGCAGCAGAGGCGGCGGTCGTCGGTGGCGTCGAAGTGTACGGCGTGGAGACATTGCTGGACGCTGTGCAGCTACTGATTAACCCCGAACACAAGTTGCCTACGCGCGTAGATGTGGACGCGCTGCTGCACCAACCTGCTCAGTACGAGGTGGACTTCTCGGAGATTCGAGGACAGGAGCAAGCCAAGCGCGCGCTGGAGATTGCTGCTGCGGGCGGGCACAATCTGCTGCTGATTGGTCCGCCAGGGTCGGGCAAGACGATGCTGGCGCGGCGGCTGCCAACGATTCTGCCGCCGATGACGCTGGAAGAGGCGTTGCAGACCACGCGCGTGTATAGTGCGGCAGGGCTGCTACCGCCTAAGACGGGGTTGATGACCGCACGCCCGTTCCGTGCGCCCCACCATACGACCTCCTATGCGGCGCTGGTGGGCGGGGGCAGCCTCCCGCGCCCAGGTGAAATCTCGCTAGCGCATAACGGCGTGCTGTTTCTGGACGAGTTGCCCGAATTCAAGCGCGATGTGCTGGAGGCAATGCGCCAGCCGCTGGAAGACGGTATCGTATTGGTCTCCCGCGTGCAAGCAACGGTGCAATTCCCTGCGCGATGCATGCTTGTTGCTGCGATGAACCCGTGTCCATGCGGCTTCTATGGAGATATACACCAGACCTGTCAGTGCAGTCCGACGATGATTCGCAAGTATCTGCAGCGCATTTCGGGACCCCTGCTGGATCGAGTAGACCTACACTTGGAGGTGCCACGCCTCAAGCAGGATGAGTTGCTAAGCCTGCAGTCTGGCGAGAGTTCAGCAGCCATTCGCGAGCGGGTTGTTCGCGCCCGCGAGCGACAGTTGCAACGGCTGCGCCCCTACGGAATCGTGTGCAACGCGCAAATGAGCTCCAAACTCGTGCGTGAACAGTGCCCTATTGAGGAAGAGGCACGGGGCTATCTGCGCACGGCAGTCCAGCGGCTGGGACTGAGCGCACGCGCCTACGACCGAATCCTCAAAATCGCCCGCACGATTGCCGACTTGGAAGCTGTAGATACCCTTCAGCTCCCCCACCTCGCTGAGGCTGTGCAATACCGCAGCATCGACAGGCGGTTTTGGGGTGGCGGCTAGCAGGGCTCATTTGAGTTGCAACTCTTCTACGCTCAAACTGGGCGCGGCGCGGAAGGCGCGGGGCGTTTTACCGAACCGCTCGCGGAACACGCGCGAAAAGTGGCTCAAACTGAGGTAGCCAACCTCCAGCGCAATCTCGGAGACCGAGAGGTTCGTATTGATCAGCAGGCTCACAGCGCGCCGCATCCGCAATTCGGTCAGGTACTCCGACGGCGAGCAGCCCATCGCAACGCGGAACAGTCGCTGGCACTGACGCGAGCTAACGCACAGCTGCTCAGAGACTTTCTGCAGTGCATTCGGGTCGCTCAGGTGCCGCTGCAGATACTCGAGCGCGTTGCGGAGGCGGGTGTCATCCTGCACGGCGACCACCTCTGGCTCCACGAAGCACAGGAACGCGACCAGTTCGCGTAGCTTGCCCTCGTAAAATAGGCGCAAGCTGCCTACAGGCGGCGGCATCAAAAGCGACTCCACCACACCCTGCAACAGCGGGTTGTCCACCAACAGGTAGAGCGTGCGCGGGAAGGGCGCGTCGCCCCGCACGAACGGCTGCAACTCGGGCAGCACGCGCGCCTGTTCGGGAGCAAGCCAGCCCCGTAAGCAATCGGATGAGAGGCGTACCACCAGATGGTGATGCAGGTAGCGAACATCACTACGCAGCGTGCGCGGACATACTAAATGCTCAGAATCGGGTGGACGCAGGCTCAAGACAAACTCCGCCCAGCCCGTTTCGCTCTCGAACTCCTGCGCCACAAGCGGGTCATCCGAGTAGAAGCGCCGCTCGTACACCAGCGCGCTCCCGCCTCGGTACAGCAGTCGTGCCCCTGCAGGCGCGTGCGCCTCAGCTAGCGGCGGCTGCATCGTGTCCATCGCTGTATAGAATACCCTGCATTCGCCCCGCACAGCAACAGCGTCGTCTAAATGCGCCAACACATCGTTCACACCCACCCCTGCGACCCATCCTCTACCCACACTTGAAAAAAGCAGGCGCACCTCCTGTAGAATCGCTCCCACAACGCGCACAACCAAACACGCCCCAACGATGGAACTTACCTACAAGGAGATATACCCCACGAACCCTACCAACGCACGCAAGCGCATCGTCCCCATCGACCAACACACCCAAAACTCCTGCGAAACCGCACGACGATGCAAAACCTCCCCACAACGCGTGCGCCAGTGGGTCAAACACGAAACAATACGGCGAACACGGACTGCACGACCTGCCCAAAACCCCCAAACACCAGCCCAGAACAACCGACTCCAACAAACAAGCGCGTGCTGCAACGCCACCAAAAAAACCACTACGGACGCCAACACCTCGCCCGACACCTCACCCAACACGGCATCCACCTCGCCCCCAACACCATCCGACACAGCCTCAGACGCCACGCACCAGCAACCGACCGCCCGCGCAAACAGCGCCGTCGCTTCTATCCCGCGCACTGGGCGTGGGAGAGCCAAGAACCGTTTACGCTCATTCAAGCCGATGTCAAAGACATCTCCGACACGGGCACGCTCGGCACCGAACGCTGGCATCACTTGCGCAAGCACCGCCTGCCTCGCTACCAGTGGACTTCTCTTGAAAGTCGCACGCGCTTGCGCCTGTTGGCGTTCCGCCGTGAGATTGCCACACTGCACGGGATGGCGCTTTTGAGTGTGGCAGTGAGTGGGCTGCGCGTGTGCGGGGTGCAGACGGAGAGGACGCTCCAGACCGACTGGGGCGAGGCGTGGGGCGGGGCGAACCCCGACAAGATTGCTTGTTTGGAGGCAGAGTATCTGCGTCCGCTGGGGGCGCGGTTGGGGCGCGTTCGGTTGGGTCGCAAGGCGTATAATCGTCGTGTGGAGCGCGGCTATGGGCAGGTGATGAGGCGTTTGACCTGCCGTGCGTGTTCTCGTTGGACACGGTGGAGGCGTTTTTGGGCGCGGGTTTAGGTGGGTTGTCTGATTACCGCTACGCGCGTGTGCATTCGGGTTATGGGATGGCGGGTCGGACGCCGTATGCGTGTTGTGTGGCGTTGGTTTTTTCGGGTTCGGAATATGTAGGTTTGATGCCTGTGGTGTTGTTGGACAATAGAGTGTTAGACTGGTTGCGTCAGGGCGTTCCAGCTGTCAACGATGTGTTGGGCTCTATTACAGTTGTGTGGCGTTGGGGTTTGGTGGTTCGTGGTATGTGGGTTTGATGCCTGCTGTGTTATTGGACAATCGCGTTCCAGCTGTAAACGATATGTCGACCCATTACGGGTATAATATACTCACCACGCTATAGAAGGAGGTGTACGGATGGGATACTACTCCGAGGATGACCCAAGCGAAGCACTGGCGGAGTTCTACGCGATTGAAGCGGAGTGGCGCGAACTGACAGGCGACCGAGATTGGGATTATGTGTATCACGACGGCGAGTGGGAACACTGGGAGGATGCATACGACGAGGTTCTGAGCGAGATTGGCTACTACGAGGGCGACTTTGACTGGTAAGCCTGCAAAGCCTGCGGGGTCGCAACGCCCCGCCCATTTTTTCACACAAAACCAGCAGGAGTCGATGACATCACTGCGAATCACAACTCTGGAGGTGCGCTGTGCGGAAGGTAAACCTACCCGACCTGCTCAGCTGGCAGGAGAAACGGGAGACGATTAAGCTGGAACTGCAGCTGATTACGCCGATGTTCGGCGGGGGCTACAAGGCGCGTGAGGTGGACACGGTACAGCCGATACGCCCTGCGGCGATTCGCGGACACCTGCGCTTCTGGTGGCGGGCAACCGCAGGGGCGCGCTACAGCAGCGTCGCCGACCTCCACAAGGCGGAGACCGAACTCTGGGGCGGCGCATCCACGAAAGACAACCCCGCCGTCGGGAAGGTGGCGATACAAGTGCAAATTCTCTCCGCAGGCGAAGAAACCCCCTACAGCCAAGTCGCGCCCCCTTCGAAGCCCGAAGACGGACCCCTGCACGGCTACTTCCTGTTTCCGTTGCGGGAGCAAAGGGAGCAGAATATCCCTGCTGCTGTTGGGCGCAAGCAAGTCAGGTTCCAGCTTCGCCTCACGCTGGACGCTTCCCTCAGCGAGGTGCAGCGCGCATGGGTCAGAACCGCGCTGAAGGCGTGGATTGCGTTTGGGGGTGTGGGCGCACGCACCCGACGCGGCTGCGGCGCGCTCACAGTCGTGGGCGCCAACGCCAACCAATGGCTTCCCCCTACGCGGGGACTTGCGGAGTGGCTGGGAATGCCCCCAAATGCCGCGTCCAAGTGCGACTGGACGACACTTGCGGGGGCGCGAGGAATAGTCGTGCCCACAGCCAGCCCCGAAAAGGCGTGGAGCGAACTGGGGCAATTCTGGGCGCGCTTTCGCAAAGGGCACTTCGCACAAGCGTATAGCCCGATGTCAGGCGGCAAGTGGCGCGACTACCGACAGGTGCTGTGCCAACTGCGCAGTCAGGGAAATACGCTGCGCTTAGCTAAGCCATTTCTCGGATTGCCGATTGTCTATCAGAAATTCGGTAAGCAAACCCCGTTCACAGGCACGCTTGAGCCAGCAGAAAGCGGGCGCATGGCGTCGCCTGTAATCCTAAAGCCCATCGCCCTGCAAGGCGGCAAGTATGGCGCGCTCGTGTTGGTGATGAACGCCCCGAAGCCCAACAGGATCCAGATAGACGGCAAAGAGTACGCGCTAACTGCCCCAACGAAAGACCCCGTGCTGCAAGCCTTAGGCGCGACCGATGTGCTGGACGCTGTTCTCAAGGGCGCGCAACAGCACTTTCGGCAGCAGACCGTTGCGTTTCGCTTTTAGGAGGGAAGCGAGCCATGTCCAAGCACCTTATGACCATCGCGTTGGGACCCGTGCAGGAGTTTATCGCGGCGGCGCGGCGCACCGCCGACCTCACCGCTGGCTCCGAGCTTCTGGTCGGGCTGGCGAAGCACTTGGCGGAGCATCTGACGAACGCCGACCTCATCTTCCCCGCCTCCGCCCAAGTCAGCGCACCCAACAAGCTGCTGTTCACCGTGCAAGGCGAGCCGCACAAAATCGCCGCCGACGCCAAAGAGCAGGCACACAAGTACCTACGCGATCAGTGGGACAGTTGCCTGCAACAGCTTAGCAACCCAGTAAAGGCATGCATCGACACGAGATTGGCAGAAGAGCAGTTGCAACACTTCTTGGAGTTTTACGCCGCGTGGGTTCCGCTGAATGGCGACTATGCGGCGGCGCGTCGGCGATTGGAGCAGCTGCTGGCGGGGCGCAAAGCCCTGCGCGATTTCGAGCAGCCACAAAGCTCGCAACCGCTGCCTAAAAGCCCGCTGGATCCCTCGCGCGATACGGTTATAAAACTCCAAGACGGATTCCGTGTCTGCGAAGCTGCGCAGCAAAACGCTTGGCTCCGCCTCAAACCGCGCGAAACGCTGGACGCTATCGCGTTGCTAAAGCGGGTCAAGGGGCGAGAGTCCAGCAGGAAGGTACCCTCCACCAGCGAGATGGCGCTGCGCTCCATCTGGAGCCTCGCTAAGGTAAGAGCGTCTGAAGCGGTTCAACAGATGGAGGCAATTGCGCAGCGACTCGAACTTAGCGAGGTGAGCGACCTCTTCTTCCCGGGACGCTGGGACGATCTCGATACAGACCAGCCACTGGACGAAGCGACCCAAAAGCAACTTCAGGAACTGCGCAAGGCAATACTTAAATCGGTCGCTGTTCCCGAAGACAGTGCTGCCTACTACGCGGTGCTGTTGGCAGATGGCGACCGAATGGGTAAGCGCATTAGCGAGCTCGAGACCATCGAGGCTCACAAGGGTTTCTCTAAGCAGGTCGCTAACTTTGCCCAGAAGGTCTCGCAGCTTGTAGAGCAGCACGACGGACACTTGATTTACTGTGGTGGGGATGATGTGTTGGCGTTGCTACCTGCTCCTCGCGCGTTGGAGTGCGCCGATGCCTTGCAACGCGCCTTTCGCGACGCGGTTCCAAACGCGACGCTCTCGGCGGGCGTGGCGCTTGCGCACCATCTGGACGACCTGCAGCGTGTGTTGGGATGGGCGCGCCAAGCCGAGAGTGCAGCGAAAAGGGTGCGCAACGCACTGGCAGTGGCGCTCCACCCACGCAGCGGCGAGGCGATGACGGCTGTCACTGCTTGGGACGACTTTGGGATCTGGCGACAGTGGATAGACGCCTTTCGCAAGGGGCTGGCGCGCGGCTTCCCCTACGAACTGCACGCGCTCGCAAGAGACTACGAGCCAAACCAAATCGCGCCCGAGATACTAAGCGCCGAGGCAAAGCGGGTACTGGAGCGCAAGGAAGGCAAGGAACTGCCCGTGAGCTTTCCAGAGTGGGCAGTGCAATCGCCCTCCTGTCTAAAAAAGTTCGCACAACTTTTGATTATTGCTCGTTTTCTCGCAGAATATCCAGAGAGGGAAGCACAATGACGCAGAAAATCGTGCAGATAGAGGGGGTTGACCCACTGCTGTTTCGGGACGCGCGCCCGTTCAGCAACGAACTCGGCGCACTCACCGCGCGGAGCCTACCCCTGCCACTTCCAAGCACAATAGCAGGCTTTATCCGCACCTTCGTCGGCAACCAGCTGGGTTGGGACTGGGGTCAGGAGTGGCAGAAGGCGCAGGACATCAAGGTCCATGCCCCACTGCTGGTACATCGACACGGCTTTGAAGGGGACGCTGAGTTCGTCTTTCCCGCGCCTGCAGACGCGCTTATCTACAAGAAGAACGACCACCGACAAATCACTGCCCTGCGCCCCTTCCAACCCCCCGACGGAGCAGGATGCGACCTACCCCACTCGAAGCTGCTGCCGCTCCTGCCACAAGACGCAGTGGAGGTAAAGCCCGAAGGCGGGTACAACCTGTGGAAGTGGCACTACCTGCAGAACTGGCTTCTGGACCGCTCCTGCCTGCCGTCGGAACCCATCGCGGAGATACCCCGCGAGACGCGCGTGCATGTTGCTATTGACCCCAAAAAAGGAACCAGCGAAAGGTCGCACCTCTACACAGTGGAATACCGCGCTTTCGAGTACCTGAAGGAAGGTGTATACTGTCGTTGGAACTTGCTGGCGCGTGTGTACCTGCCTGACGACATGGAAGTCGGCCTCGAAGGTCTCGGCTTGCTGGGTGGAGAGAAGCGCGTGGCACACCTACGCGAGGCGGAGCAGTGGTTGGAATGCCCTCACGATTTGCAGAAAGCTCTGTCGGGCGCCCGATATGTACGGATGGTGTTAGCCACGCCAGCCATATTCAATGACGGGTGGAAACCGGGCTGGCTTGATAATGCTCTGGAAGGTGCGCCGCCGAATGTCTCGGGGATTTGGTTGCGCCTCATAGCAGCTGCTGTGAAGCGGCGTGAGGCGGTCAGCGGCTGGGATTATGCCTATCGGCGTCCCAAGCCTGTGCGCTGGCTCGCGCCTGCAGGCTCAGTCTACTTTTTCGAACTCGTGGACGGCTCTGCCGAAACCCTTGCCGCCAGCGCGTGGCTACAACCTGTCAGCGATAAGGAAGCCGACCAGGACGCAGGCTACGGGCTCGCGCTCTGGGGCGTTTGGGAACCTAGCAGTGGAGGTACACTATGAAAGAGAAAAGACTCATCTTGCTTCACACGCTCACGCCCCTGCATGTGGGCACAGGGCAGGCGGTTGCAAATGTAGACCTGCCGATTGCCCGCGAGAAGGCGACAGGCTTCCCGATTGTGCCCGCCTCCGCCCTCAAAGGCGTGCTGCGCGATTACTTTAGGGAGCAACTCTGGGCGAACAGGGCATTTGGCTTTGCCCCAAAGGAAGGCAATACCGCAGAGAAAGACACCGAAGAGGCTCGTACTGGACGCGCAGGCGCGTGGGTCTTCACCGATTTGCGCATCCTGTGCCTGCCCGTGCGCAGTTTCTTCGGCGTGTTCGCCTACGCGACCTGCCCGCTGATTCTGGAGCGACTACGCAGGCACGCGGCGGCGTTCGGCATCACGGGCTTCGAGAACCTCAGCGTCGCCGTAGACGGAATCCAGATTGCGCTCACCAGCGACAGCGCACTGCAGAGGGACGATAAGGTGTACCTCGAAGACCTCGACCTTGAGGTGACTCAGGGACAACAGGTGGACGCCGTTGCGCGGGTGATTGCCGACAAACTGCAGCTCGAGGGGGACGAGCGGAGCTACTTTATGGCGCGCTTCGCGGTGGTGAGCAACGATGTGTTCACCTTCCTGAGCGAGACGGCGACGGAGGTGGTCGCCCGCGTGCGCCTTGAAGACGCCACGAAAACCGTCGCGTCGGGCGGGCTGTGGTACGAGGAAGCCGTGCCCGCCGAGGCGATTTTCTACGGCTTCGTCGGCGCAACGAGCGCGGAGCCGAGCCTCGCGTCGCTGCA
>Ga0308421_1001620_pt1 | contig 11677 bp, 10 predicted proteins | sample HotsprSampleMS60_FD_203673 | JGI IMG/M metagenome (GOLD analysis project Ga0308421, IMG submission 203673) | Hot spring phototrophic mat microbial communities from Mushroom Spring, Yellowstone National Park, Wyoming, United States - 20090730_MS60 ...
GCTCGGTCTCCTCGATCCGGAGTTCGGAGTCGAGGCGGCCTGAGCAGGCACTGGCTCGCCCGATGAGGGTTCTTCCTCCCCAGCGAAGCGGCGCTGGGCAGCGGCGAGTTCGCCAGTCAGGGCGGGCTGTAGCCAGCGGAATGCTGTCTGCGGCGCGACTCCCGAGCCGTACAAGAGCAGCAGGTATGTGATGCCGAAGATCGGCAGGTGGCCGAGCAGCTCCACCGGCGGCAACAGCGGTACCGTGAGATTGAACGGAACCCACATCGTGAGGATCACGACGTGGGTGAGGACACCGGTGATGAGCAGGATCCCGATAGTCGCCTCGACGACACCCGCAAGGTCACCGAAGAAGCGATCGGAGACCCAGGTCCAGCCGAAGAGACTGTGGAGTACGTTGAAGTGCGGGTACTGCCGGAGGAACGCGCTGCTCAGTTCGGGGTTGAGGAGCTTTTCGGAGAAGGCGACGATGACCAGCGCGAGACCGGTGAGTACCCGGAGCGCTGTGACCGCGTGCCGCTCGTAGCGCGTGAAGCGGACGAGATACTTGGCGACGCCGAGCGGCGGAACCGTCTGGCCGAGCACGAGCAGGACGAGCGCGATGCCGAGATAGTGCAGCTGCTCGAGCACAGCGACCGGCGGGAAGACAGCGAAGGCCGCCAGGTAGAAGAGCAGGAGGAGGGCTGCGCGAGCCCGGTCGAAAAGGGCAGTAATGAAGGTGAAGGCGACGATGACGGTCGCGACCAGTAGAGCCCATCCGAGGAGCGAGTTCGGGAGTTCGAGCGACGGTACGAAAAGTTCTCGCTGATACGCGAACCAGACGAGACTGATACCGGCGTGGAGGGCGAGGACGCGGGTCGCGCAGGGTTCCATGCTGGCGAGGAGCGGCGGATTCGGCCAGTGCGGCGTGCCCAGGGCCCGCTGGAGAAGCCGGAGTCCCGCCCAGAGGAACACACTAAGGCCGATGACCGCCAGCGTCGGCCAGCTCCAGAAGAGCTCCCACTGCGGCGAGCGAAGCTGGAGGCCTTCCGGCACGAACCAGCGGACATGCGCCGATGCCGGCGACGGACCGAGGGCGATCAGAGCGCAACCGAGCAGAAGCAGCCACCGGGTATGGGGAGCCTGTCGACGTGGCCAGTGCAGGCGGTCCATCGCCACCTCCGGGTCGTCCGACTGTGCGTGGAGTGGACCATGTGACCTGGTTGAGGGAACGACCACTGTGCCACTGGCTCGACACGCCCGGAGCACTCGGCCGCTCAGGAGGGAGCGGGGGCACCACCGGTGCCACCCGTGCGGTCTCGTTGGGCGAGCGCCTGCCGCAGTCGCATGAGCGCACGGTGCGCGCGGCGCTGGGCGGCCGTGGGGGAGATACCGAGGAGGTCGGCGATCTCGTCGAACCCGAGCTCGGCCTCCCAGCGGAGGTAGAGGATCTCCCGGTCACGGTCGCGGAGCTGCGCCAGCGCCTGCTCGACGAGCAGGCGGTCGGACGACCAATCCTCGGCGGCTCGGGGGCAGGCCTCGCGGAGTACACGGCCGAACGCCCGATGCTCCAGCTGTTGGGCGCGCAACCAGTCGAACCAGCAGCGCTGGGCGATCCGGTTGAGCCAGGTGGTCAGCGCTGCGCGGTCGCGCAGCTGGGCGCGAGCTGCCCAGGCGCGCGCGAACGTCTCCTGGATCAGGTCGTCATGGAGGGAAGGCGGCACACCGAGGCGGCGTAAGTAGGCTCGCAGGAGCTCCACATGCTCGCCGTAGAGATCAGCGAAGAGGGTGTCATCGGGAGCGCTTCGGGACGGGGATTGCTCTGGCTGAGCGGGCTCGGCAGGATCAGGGGGTTCCTGCAGTGGCCGTCTCCGGCGGCCGGCGTGGAGCAGCGGTGGCGGTATCCGGTGGAGGAAGAGGTGCGGTGGTGCCGGCCGGTCTTCGAGGAGCAGGTAGCCGAGCGACGGGAGGACGAGGAGCAGGACGAGACTGAGCCGGGCTGGAGTCACGCTGGACCGCATCGCTCGGTTTCCTTCTCTCCGGTCAGGGGACCATACGCGCAGTGTACAGCAGGAGGCCTGCACAGACCAAAGCCAGAGCCACCGGTCCCGCTCGTGCCAGCCGCTGCAGGTTCAGGACACCGAGCGCACCCACCGGGCAAGGAGGCCGCCACAGCGCATACGCCGCTCCGGCAGTGACGAGACCACGCGCGAGGCCGAACGCGAGGAAGAGGGCTGCACCCTGTACGAGGTCGCGTGACAGGAGCGTAGCCAGACCCAGGCTGACGAGCTGGAGCGTCGGCCAGCGGGTGGTGAAAGCGGTGCCGAGCTCGAATCCCCAGGCTGCGCTCGCGAAGAGGGGACCGCACTGGAACCGTGCGGGCGGGACCTGGCGCCAGACCGGGCTCCGCCAGCCGGTCACCATCTCGGCCATCGCGAGGGCGGTGACCACTGTGGCGAGTAGGGCTGCCGGTCGCTGCGTGGCGACCACAGCTGGCAGGAGCAACGTGCCGAGCAGTGCGAGCGTCCCGCCGGTCAGCGCACCGCCGGCGCTGCTGGCCAGCACGTGGAGGAAGGCGGTCGCCACGGCGTACCGGCGTGGTCGCTCGGCCATGGTCGGGCCGAGCACGTCGACCATCGAGTACCCTCAAGGCGACCAGAGTGCGGAACACCCGCTGGCCAAGGCGAGCGGGAGCAGCAGGAGCATCAGCGCTTTCCCTCCGTGTTGACCGTGGGTTGCAGGAGCATGCTGACGATCTCCGGGACTTCCTCGACGCCCCGGAGGACCCCGCGTCCCCGCAGGTGACCACGCTCGTCGACGACCGCGAGGCTCGGGAAGCTCGAGCGACCGAGTGCAGCCAGCGCTGCCTCGCCGACGAGGTGTGGCACGCGCGCTGCACCAACCGGTGCATCGCTTTCCGGGACGGCGAGCACCATGAGCGTGCCGCGCTCGGCGAGTGAGGCTGCGAGCGTTTCCAGTCGGTCCCAAAAAGTCGCGCACGGTGGGCAGCGCTGGCTGAGAGCGAGGACGACCGCTGGTGCCGCCGGGGGTACGCCGAGGATCAGCTGATCGGACGCGGGGCCAGCGAGCGCGAGCGGCGGGACCGGCTGGCCGAGACGCGCCCGCTCGCGTTCGGCCTCGACCGTGCTGGCGACGACCTGGTTCAGCGCTTGGAGGCGCTGGGCCAGCCGGGCGAGGACCACTGCCAGCCCGAGGAGAGCGAGCTAAGCGCCGAGCAGGCTAGTCGTGACGGCCCACTCAGACAGCATGCCGCGGCTCCGTCCCCGGCGAGAGCCGGCGCAAACTGGCCGCCGAGGCTACGAGGCGCGACACCGCGAGCACTGCTAGCAGCAGGCCGGCGGCGATGGCGAGATCGGGCAGGGACGGCGCGGCCGTCGCTGGCCAGCCGACTGCGACGAGCGCGAGCAGGACCAGGTTGCGGAGCACGGTGGCGCGGCCGAGCTTACTGGGCACCAGGTTGCCGAAGCAGGAACAGTCCGCACCCGGCGCACGCCGGGCTCCGACGACGGCGAACGCGATGAAGGCGAGGAGAGCGGTCGCGGCGAGCGCGAGCCCAGCGCGCTGGGTGCCTGGTAGGAGCAAGAGGACTCCGGTGAGGAGTTCCAGCGCGACAGTTCCGAACGCGGCCGGGCGAGCCCAACGGCAGAGTCGCGGGAGGACGGTCGCGAGCAGGTGCGCAGCATCGGCGAGGGCGAAGACCTTGCCCAGCGCGGCGACGAGGAAGGTACCGGCGAGCAGAGCGGTCGCGGTACCAGCGAGCGATTCGGGAAGGTGCCGGAGCAGGCCAATCGCGCCCAGCGGTGCAGCTGTGCCCGGGGAGAACGCCGGCCAGTGATAGTAGGTGACGTACGCAAACTCCAGGTAGAGCCCGCAAGCCAGCGGTGCCGAGAGTATCCCGCTGTCGAGCGGGAAGCGCCACAGGCAACCCTCGGCTATGTCAGCCAGGTACACGGCGTGCTGCGCAGGGTCAGAACCGACCAGGTGCCAGCGGTAGGGGAAGCCCTCCTCCGGAAGCCGGTGCGTCGCGGTCAGCTGCCAAGAAGCAGTATCGATGGCTAGTAGCGCGGAGGCTTCCGTGGAGAACGCGACCAGCCAGCCGCCGGCGAGTGCCACGAACTGCGCTGCCAGATCGCGGGTGAGCGGCGGGTCGGCGGAGCGGATCTCCAGCGTGCGCGGATCGAGGATCAGGCGTGCGAGATCGGCAGTGATCAGCCAGAGCTGGTTGCCGACCAGCACGGGGACTGCGAGACCGGGCGCCATGCTCGGCGCGCTCTGCCCGCGTACCGGCAGGTAGGCGGTGATCAGCCGCGGGACGGCCTGCTGGGCGAGCACTCGGCCGGTCTGCGGGTCGAGGGCGAAGACGTCCCCCAACGAGTTGGTCCACTGCGGCAGGACGGAGCGGTTGACCACGAGCAACCGCTCGCGGCTGGGGAAGAGCCACACGTAACTGGTCCCGCCCAGGCCCTTCGCCCAGGAAGCCCATGTTCGCTTCTCCAGATCGTAGGCGGTGACGATGAGCTGGGGGATGGGACCGCTCCCACCGTAGAAGGCGAGCGCAGCCAGCTTCCCGTCAGCGGAAAAGGCGGCCGAGGCGAGCCAGGGGTTGGTCAGCAGTTCCGGCTCGCGGGTCGCCAGGTCAGCGAGCGGGGGAGCCTGCAGCCCGAGCGGCAGGACGGCCTCCAGCGTCCAATCGGGGAGCGAGCGGATCTCGAGCACCTGGCCGGCCAGGGTATCCGGCTCGCTGCGCACGACCGCTGCCCGGCGACCGTCCGGCGAGAGGGAGATCTCCCGGTAGGCCCGGTCCGGGTGGGGCACCCGGTTCAGCTCGGCGCCGGTCGTAAGGTCGAGGATGGCGATTTCCGTCCCCGCTGGGCCAGCCAGCGAGACGAAGAGCGCCTGGCCCGGGGGAGCAGCAACGGCCAGCCGGTCGCGTGCCGCCAGCGCCGCCCCAAGCGCGAGCAGGAGGACGAGCACGAGCGCGGCACCAGCACGCGGGCGTGCCCAAGCGCGCATGTCGGATCGTTGCATCAGGGGCCTCCTTTCGCTCGGCCAGAGCTCAGCAGGTTCCGACGAGAACCGCTCGCGTGCACACGACGCTGCCTGTTCCACACCAATTGTTTTGAGGTGGTCCGTTCGCGCATCGGCATCCCGTCGGACATGGCGGCGCGCTTCCGGTGGTGCAGCAGTCGATGTACCGAACGATGAACGCTCGGTTCCGCCGTGGATCGTAACAACACATGTACCATGATCCCGTACCACTGACTGTTCCAGGCGGGCAGCTGGAGTCGCTCCCGCCCAGGCAGGAGCAGAGACAGCCCCACTGGTTGCAGCGGAACCAGTCGCTGCAGCTCTGCGCGCTGGCGGGTTCCGGGTCGAAGAGGAAAATTCCGGTCGCGAACATGGCGCTGAGCGCACGGCGCAACCACGAGCGGCGGGTGGGCCCGCCGCTAGGCGGTGTGTGGGCGGGGTGACTCAATCGGGGTTTCGGTGGGGGCTCGGATCCTGTCATGGTCGGCGCTCTCCTTTCGGGACTCTCACTCTCTCTCGACGCATGAGCAGGCCTCTCCCAAACAGCCGGTCGGCGGTCTCTCCTCGACCGCCTGGCGGCTTACGGTGTCTCCGCGTTGCTGACTGGCCACCCTTCGGTCGAGTGCGGCCAGCCGACGGCGAGCCCGCAACGTAAAGGCTCGGAGAGCGTCCCCTGGTCGAGCGAGAGCTGGTAGAGGCACCCGTTGCTGGTCGCGGTAAGCCAGAGAACGCCCCGCTCGAGATCGGTCCCGACTGGCTGCCAGAGGTTCTCGGGAAGCTGGGGAAGCGGATAGGCCCGCTCGAGCGACCACCGCACGAGGTCGAGTATGATGACCTCGTCGTGGCCCACCAGGGCTGCCCGGTCACCTACGACGCTCGCCCGCCAGCCGACGCGGCGCGATTCCGACAGTGCTGGGTAGCGGGCGCGGACTGCCAACGTCTCCGCGTCCAGGACGAAACCCTGGAGGTCTTCGGTCACGACCACCAGCTGGGGGCCCCACAGGGCTGGAGGCAGCGCGCTCGGGTAGGTGACGAGGGTCGACTCGTGCCGTGCTGGCTTGGCGGTCCACTCGAGCGGCGCGAGTTCCTGTCTGGCTTCGATGCGACCGGTCGCCGGATCGACCAGGAGGAGCGTGGCGACGGTCGGTTGCCGGGGCGACGAGATCCCCGAACTCATGACGACGAGCTTGTTGGGTAACGCGAGCAGGCTGGCAGCTTGCGCACCGGGTAGGGGAAGCGCCCAGTTGGCCCAACTGCCAGCGGCCAGGTCGAGCGTGGTGATCCAGGTGATGAAGCTGCCGCCGCCCCCGGGGCAGCTGCCGGTCGTCGAGGTGAGCCAGGCGGCAGCCCAGGTGCCCGATGGGGCGATCACCATTCGCTGCAGCACGGGAGGCTCCGTGGCTGCCGCTGGGAACTCTCGAGCGAGCGCGCGGACCGGGGGAATCCCGGAGTCGAGCGGCAGCACTGTTGCGAGCCACCAGTCGGGTATGCACCGGACCTCGAGCCGGTCCCGCCACGTCTCACCAGCCAGTTCGCGACGTTTGAGGACGACGAGGTCACCAGCGGGCGAGAGTGCAGCTGCGCTCACGTCGGAGGCATCGGAGTAGGAGTCGACGACTTCACCGGTCGAGAGATCGAGGAGTACGAGCCGGCTCCCGAAGATGCCAGTCATGGCGTCAGCCGGTTCGGCTGCGAACGTCAGCAGTCTGGGTCGAGACTGGTCCGGTGCCCCGTGGCCCGCGGTGTGCAGCAGGCCTGCCGGTGTTTGGGGGACGGCGAGCGCGCAGACGAGGAACAGGCTGACGGCCAGTGCAGCGGCACTCGCGGTGATGGCGTGTCGAGGATGCCGGAGGACTACACCGCTGACCATTGCGGTGGTGAGGCGTTCGAGCAAGCTGTGACGGCTGCCGTAGCTGGTGCGATGCGGGTGCGCGCGGGTGATGTCGGACACGGTCCACTCTCCTGGCTCGTCTTCACTTTTCTAGACGGTCCGCGCCACTGGTTGCAGACAGCTGCCGAATGGGCAGACGGCCAGGATCCCCGTGGCGCTGGCCGGGTGGTTTGCGTTCGCCCGCCGTGGCCGGTCGCTGGGACAACGCTTCGATGGCGGCACTGGGCTTGGACGGCTCGGACGGAGTGCGAGCTTTTCTCCGCACTCAGCAGCGCGCCTCGACGAGCGTCTGGGTACAGACGGCACACTGTCCGCTGGAACACCAGTGCGGTTGCGGGCAGTTCCGTGCACAGGCACAGCTGCTGGGGCACCCATCGAGAGGGTTGGGGCATTTTGACTCGCCGGTGCGCAGTGGTCGACAGCAGTCGCGGTACTGAACGAGCCAGAGGCGGCCGCTGGCATCGCGACAGCAGGACTACCAGGCGCGCCCGGGGGTGCTTCCACTGGGGCAGGCGGTATCGCTCCCGCCTCGGCATGTGCAGCGGCAGCCGCACAAGCCACAAAACCGCCAGTCGCTGCAGGAAAGTTGCCCGGGCGCGGCTGACGGCCGGATCCACCAGCTGGCTAGGGCCAGCAGGGTTCCGGTGACCGTTCGGACGAGAGTCCGCCGCGTCCGCACTGTCATGAGAGCGGTCCCGTCCGCACGAAACGCCGCTCGTACAGGTTCAGGTCGAGACCGCAGCTCAGCGTGTCGCGCGTGCCGTCGAGTCCGAAGCGGCAGAGGCAGGCGCTACCCGGCTCGCTCGCGATCGGGTAACCCATGACCAGGACGTCGCCGGTCGTTGGGTCGGCACCGACGAGCTGCGTTCCGAAGAGGCCGGACAGCGGGAGGCGTGTCGCGATCGTAGCGCTAGCGAGGTCGACCATAACCAGCTCCTCCGTCTGGGTGAGTGCGATGACCCGGTCGTCGTCGAGCCAGGCGATCTCTCGTGCCAAGATCTCGGCCGAAATCGGAGCGCGATGCTCGACTCGTCGCAGTGTGGTGGGGTCGAAAACGAATAGTTCCAAGCGTTCCGTCAGGACGGCCAGCGTGTTCGTGCCCAGGTGAGCTCCTGTGACCGCCGGTACGCGTGCGGCAGCGGTGCCCGCGATCGGCGCGAATCCGGGCTCGGCCGAGCGGAGCACGACCTGCCCCTGCAGTGTCCCGGTGTCGGGATCGAGGCGATAGAGCGAGCCAGCTGTGTCGAAGTTCGCGACAGCGTTGTCGCGCGCGAGGACGAAGAGGTGGTTCGAGGCAGGGAGGAGGTACGCATAGTGCGCACCCGGAACCGGGAGGGCCCAACTCGCCCAGGTGCCACGCTCCAGGTCCAGAGTGGCGACCCAGAGGATCCACCAGCTGGAAGGTTCCGGCGCCATCGAGACGAACCCGACAGCGGCGTACCGGGCGTCCGGTGAGACCTCGGCTGCGTAGGGACGAGGAGAGTCGTCACCGAGAGCTGGAAAGGCGCGTCGCACTGCCTGAGCGGGTGGTATCTCCGAGTCGATCGAAAGCACATGGACGGTCGACCAACTCGGGAGGCGCGAGACGGTCACCCGATCGTAGGTGATGGAGAGAACGAGCCGGCCACCAGGATCGGCGGCGAGGATCGCCGAAGTGCCAGGCTGTTGGGAGACGATCTGGCCGCTGCGGGCGTCGAGTACGAGCGAGTGCGTAGCCGTCTGCGCGAGGATCAGTGCAGGCGCAGGCTCGGGACGGGCAGCCAGCCGATCGTTCGGACGCAGCAGTGGTGTCGCGGCGAGAGCAGGAAAGGAGACGATCAGGAGCACGAGAAGCTCGACAAGGCGGCGGGAGACCGGTCGGCCATCGGCGCGGCCAGTAAATTGAGCGAGCATCGGAGAACTCCTCTCTGGAACTAATCTTCAGGGACCGCTCGAGCCTGCGTAGAAGACTGGCCAGCCGAACAGCGAGGCAGGATAGTCGACCAGGAAGCCGCACGCGAGCGGCGCGCTGAGACGACTCGTCGCCAGATCCAGGTGCCGCAGGCAGCCCTCGCGCGTGCCGGTCAAGAGCAACGTCTCCTGGACGACCAGGCCGGCGGCGATCCACCAGGTCTCCGGCATCTACGGCAAGGGGTGGGTGGCCAGCAGTCGCCACGACGAGATATCGATCACGCGCACTGCACCACCTCCGACGACCAGCCGATCTCCCGTGATGAAGGGTCGTCCGGCGGCGACGAGCCGGTCCGCGAGCGGTGGGTAGTGCGCGGTGACGGTGAGCGCACTGGGGTCGATGACGAACGCTTCCAGGTCGGTGGTCACCACCAACAGTTGGCCGTTCCAGAGAACGGGGTCGAGCGCGGTCGAGAAGGTGGCTTGCTCGTCGTCCGGTCCCTCTCCCAGCGGCTTGGCCGTCGTCGAAGCACTCTCCAAGGTCAGCTGGCCGAGCGCTTCGCCGCTCTGCGGGTCGAGCGCGACGACCGTGCCGACACTGCGCCGGCTCGAGGTCCGAAGCTCGTGGCCGAGCACCAGGATACGGTCGGGAAGGGCGACGAGCGAAGCTGCCTGGCTCGAGGGGAGCGGGTAAGCCCATCCCGCCCACACAGCACGCTCGAGATCCACCATGGTCACCCACACGAGCTGGCTGGATGGACCGTCGGGCTTGGGCGTTATCAGCGACCAGAACGCGACGGCAGCCCACCGTCCCTGCGGTTCCGCTGCGAACGCGAGAAGCGTCGGGTCAGAGGCGCTGATCGAGGGGAAGCGCTCAGCGAGCACGCGGGCTGACGAGATACTGGCGTCGATCGGGACAACGGACTCGATATCCCAGCCAGGAAGGCGACGGACCTCGAGCCGTGCGTGCGGCCCCGTGTGCTCGCCGGTGTAGAAGACGATGCGGTCGCCAGGCGAGACGAAAGAGGCGCTCAAGACCTCGGTCGAGTCAGCGATCGCGTGGCGGTCTTGAATCGCTCCCGATCGGGCATCGACGAGAACGAGTCCGGTCGTGCGGGCGGCCAGTCTCGGGTCATCGGTGGTGCCGACTGGGAGCAGAACCAGGGGACGGACGATCGCGTGCGGTGCGGCACCCAGATGGGGGAGCGAGCGCGACGGTACACTGATTCGGGTCAGGGATGCGGCGATGAGGCTGACCAGCAGGACAGCGCTCGAGGCGAGCAGCAGGCCGGTCGTCCGTCGCGGCGATACGGTCGGAAGCGTTCGGTCACGCATGGTCGACCTCCGAGCGTTGGCTCTCTGAGCATCCGGTTTCGGTCGGTACGAGGAGACCGATCAGCATTGCGACCACACCTGTGCGTGCGTGCAGTAGGCTGCTCGGGTCGACGGATTCGGACACCAGTTCTGGTTCGACGGGTACTGTCCGCAACTGTTGTTCTGGTTACAGGAGCAGCCGCTGGGGCAGGCCGGTCGCCGGTCCCGCGGACCGCAGCAGTCGAGGTAGCGGACGAGCCAGAGTCTCCCGCTGGAGAAGCAACAGGCCCACCACGCACCGCCTTCCTGAGTGCCTGAGGGGCAGGCGGAATCGCTGCCGCCGAGACAGGAGCACAGGCAGCCGCACATGCCGCAGCGGTGCCACTGGCTGCAGGAGGCTTGAGCGGCGAGGTCCTGCTCGTCCCGCACCAGGGTCCAAGTGGTGAGCAGGGCGGCGACCAGGCCTTTGAGCCAGGCGCGGCGCGAGCGTGGCCGCTTGGGCCAGTGGGCAGGTGGAGCCGGCGGGAGGGCCATGGGAAGCTCCTCGAGTCGATGCCTTTTCGATTCTTTTCGACGGAGTTCCCGCTGCGACGCAGACAGGTGGCGCTGGTTAGAGACGGGCTCGGCGGGTCGTGTGGGAAGAATGGACACTGACCCTCTGGACGCTTCGGAGCGTATCCTGCCCGCTGGGCCTGCCTATGCTGGCGTCGTCGCCGGCGGAGCCGTCAGCGAGACAGGCAACAGAAAGCCGGCTCGTCGCGCGCTCGGCCGGGTCGATCGCGCTGGTCTCGTCCATCGACCGCCGGGAGCGGCTGTCTGTCACCGTCGTGCCTTCAACAACGCGCCTCGATCAGCGTTTGGGTGCACACGGCACACTGGCCAGTCGGACACCAGTGTGGCTGTGGGCAGTTTCGCTGGCAGGCACAGTCCGTGGGGCAATGGACCAGAGGGTCCGGACAGCGCGGCTCGTTGTGTCGGCGCGGGCGACAGCAGTCGCGGTACCGAACCAGCCACAGTTGCCCGCGGGCGTCGCGACAGCAGGCCCACCAGGCCGAGCCAGGGCTACTCCCGCTCGGGCAGCTGGCGTCGCTTCCACCTCGGCAGGTGCATCGACAGCCACAGAGGCCGCAGAAGCGCTAGTCACTGCATGAGAGCTGGGCAGAAGCCATCGGGGTAGCAGTGAGGTGTCCTGCGAGCCCGAAGAGGCTGCCGACGAGCCACCGGAACAGGTTTCGCCGGGTGCCTAGGGTCATGACAGCCCTCCCGTTGGGGCGAAGCGGCGCTCGTAGAGGTTGAGGTCAAGGCCGCAGGCCAGTGTGGTGCGCTCCCCGGTCAGTGTGAGGCGGAAGAGGCACGCGGCGGCCTGCAGACTCCTCTCGTCGTAGGCCAGGAGCAGCACGCTGTCGGTTGCGGGGTCGGCGCCGGCAAGCTGTTCGCCGGCAAGCCCCTCGAGGGAGAGGCGGGTCGTGAGGGTGCGCTCGGCCAGGTCGGCGATGGCCAGCGCATCGGTGTGCGTCAGTACGGCTAGTCGGTCGGGACCGAGCCAGGCGACTT
>Ga0308421_1001634_pt1 | contig 11612 bp, 9 predicted proteins | sample HotsprSampleMS60_FD_203673 | JGI IMG/M metagenome (GOLD analysis project Ga0308421, IMG submission 203673) | Hot spring phototrophic mat microbial communities from Mushroom Spring, Yellowstone National Park, Wyoming, United States - 20090730_MS60 ...
AGGGGGCAGGTTTCAAACCTGCCCCCACTATGGCGTGCTGATGCACCAAACGATGGGTTCCACCCGCGCACTGCACCATACGGGCCAGCGGCCCGCGCTCCCAGGCGCAATGCGCACACGTTCACCCACTGTTGTCGCGCCGATCATACCCGTCACCGCATGCATAGAGGGGGCAGGTTTCAAACCTGCCCCCACTCCCCACCATGGCGTGCTAATTCGCCAAACGATGGGTTCCACCCGCGCACTGCACCATACGGGCCAGCGGCCCGCGCACTGCTGCCCCCCAACTCCCCGAATCACGACACCCCATCGTAATGACGCCCTGCCGGGTTCTCTGATGTAGACGTTGTGTGGACGCCTCTCCGGTAGAATGTGCACACTATACGTCTCTGCACCAGCGATACAGCGCGGCGCATCGTTATGTCCAAGCGAACCTGTGATGCACTGAAGGACTGCTCTTATCGTGAAGGGGTTTCTTGCAGATGACCACAGCTCAAACCCTCATCGTGGAGATTCACGGTATGAACTGAAAGGAACGCTAGTACTACAACGAGAGATGCGGATGGAACAAACTGGTGCGCATGCTGGTCGTCCACGATCCGGGTGCGGCGTGGCCGCGTGGCAGCGTGGCGCACGAGCCAGGGCGCTGGGGGTTGACAATGTTGGGTGAGGTCAGTTACCAGGTGAACCTGCCGCTGATCGTAAGGTAAATACGCTCTGCCGGGGCAGCGGCGCCGCCGCACCCCGGCCCATACCGGCTCATTTCGCAGGCTTTTCTTGTGTGAGTGTCAGACGCCAACATATCACAATACGGAGGAAAACAATGCACGTGAACATCCGCTCCGCCAATCGCATCGGCGGTCTCCTGAGCGGGCCAATCGTGCTTGTTATCGGATTGGGAATCCTGTTTCTAGGATGGCAATGGCGCACCTTCACCCAGAATCAGATCGCCACGATGCTTCCGGCGGAGGGTAAGGTGGTCGAAGTCGTTTCGCGTACCAAAACATCGAGTGGTGAGCGCAAGACCTACTTCTATCCGGTCGTGGAGTTTCGCACGGCTGACGGGGAGAGTGTCCGCTTCGAGAGCAGCACGGGCAGCAATCCATCAGCGTACCGTGTCGGCGACGCGGTCAAAGTGCGCTACGACCCGCAAACGCCACAGTCGGCAGTGATCGATTCGTGGGAACTCTAGCTGCCGTCAAGCATCGTCATCGGGGTGGGAGGCTTTTTTGCGCTGATCGGCATTCTCGCCATTCTCAACGCGCTGGCGGTTCTGCTGAAATGGGGGGGATTGCTTGGATTACTCGGCATTATTCTGCTGCGGCGGAAACGTGGGTAGTGTTTACTGGGCTCGATCGGGAATGTATCTCGCGTCTACGTAGAAGGAGAACAGGACATGTGGGACTTTAGTCTTGGGAAGGCGTTTGGTTTAATGCTCCGTACGTTGCCGTTCATTGGCTTTCGTCTCGCTATCTACTTCGGTATCACGCTCGCGTATCTCATTGCTACCAGCGGTGGCGCTGGCATCGGCTACATGATCGGCAGCATCCTGCGGGATGCAGAAAGTGATCCTTCGGGAAGTGTTGCGTTCTGGGGAGGCCTGATCGGATTTGGTATCGTCTCGGGAGTGTTGTATTTCGCTCGTGAGTATCTGCTGTATATCGTCAAGGCAGGCCACATCGCGGTGCTCGTGCGCCTGATCGACGATCAGCCGATACCGGAGGGAACGGGGCAGATCGGGTATGCCACCCAGATCGTCAAGTCTCGCTTCGCCGAAGCATCGGTGTTGTTTGGCATTGACCAGATCATTAAGAGCATCCTCCGCACCTTCAACGCAACCGTTCTAACCATCAGTAGCTTTCTCCCCATCCCTGGACTGACGAATGTAATGGAGTTTGTGACGGCAGTGATCAATTTCTCGCTTACGTACGTGGATGAAGCGATTCTCGCCTACATGATCCGCACCAACCCAGAGAATGCTTGGGCCGGCGCCCGCGACGGCGTGATATTCTACGCTCAGAACTACCGCATGATGCTCAAAAATGCGGTATTCCTCACCATCTTGGCCTGGATAGTGTCGTTTGTAATCTTTCTCGTCGTGATTGCCCCGGTTGCCGCGCTCGTGAGTGTGATGCCAGGGCTGGGTGGTTTCTGGACGCTGATAATCGCTATTATTGCCGCGTATGCGCTTAAAGCGGCGCTGATTGATCCCTTTGCAATGGTGTGTATTGTGCAAGTCTACTTCAAAGCCATCGAAGGACAGACGCCTAGCCCAGAGTGGGTCGACCGACTGAATTCGGTCGCAGCGCCGTTTCGTGAGCTGAGTGCAAAGGCTGCCGCCTTTGTGCCCGGTCCAGGCGGCGCATCTGTCTCGGTGACGAGGGTCAGATAGCGGATGACGCTGGTTTGTAGTTCACGAATGTGCACTAATTGGCCACCTCGGCGTATGTAACACGCTGGCAGTTTTGCGGGAAGCGGAAAGATTTATTACTCTGCTGTGATGGAAATGTGGGTAGTATCGCGGGTATTTCGCCTTCGGTCGTTTCACCACAGCCTGAGCACGTCGGTCGCATCGCTGAAACGAGATGGGCGAAAGTACCGCTTCCGCCCATCTTGTTGGTAGGAGGTGTTGGTTAAGGCGTTAGCGTCCCTCCACCGAAGTCATCAAATGCAGCGCCAGCCGTGTTGTGGAACCAGACCCCAATCCGTCCACCAGTATTGACATAACGATTTCTAGCCACCGTTCGAGTATCGGCAGCGCCTATTGACTCACAGCGTACAAAGACCTCTACCGTGCCGTCGGCCTTTGCCCATGCTCCAAGTGTATCACCAGGTTGAAGCACAGCGGGGAACGTTCCAACCGTCAGGAAACCCCGACCAGGAACGAGGGCCTCAACCACAACCTGCTGGTTAACTGCATCGTAACTCACTAGAATGGCTCCGTGTTGACCACGATTTCCGTTCACCTTCAACGCCAATGTGTGATGCCGACCAGAAGGGTTGATAGACGTCAAGCGCATGAAGGCTTCTTGATCTGGTCCGAAGACGGTCGGACGCCACCACGTCAGGCCGCCATTTTCGACAGTCACAACATTATTCACGATCCGATACTGATCGCTCTGTGTCGCTCCACTCCAGTTGCGGCCTAGCCTGCCATCGGCACGGTTGAATGTATCAAGGGGAGATGTAACCGGAAAGGGACTACCTTGACCGTCACGGTCTGGGTTGGCTCAACATTACCGGCGCTGTCGCGGGCGAAGAAATCTACTGTGTACGTACCTTCACCACTGAGCGTCAATGGCCCACTGTACGGTTGGAAGGTGCCACCATTCACCCGGTAAGCAATTTCAACCGTTGTTGAACGATCATCAGTAGCAGTTAGCGCAACTGTCGCACTTCCGACATAACAATTACTCGGACACAGCGGATTTGTCGTCCCGCTAACGGTGGCGATCGTCGTAGGTGGTGTACCGTCAAGATCAAGACCGACAATCACCGGATCGTGATCCGAGGTGCGATAGAAATCCGGTGCATACAGGCTGCTAATCTGGCCTGGCGACTTGAAATTAGTGTTATAGTCGAGTATTGGCGGCTCGTCAGCGTTGATATGCCATTCAGCCACACCGGTCACCTGCGCACTGAGACTCGCCGTTGCCAGTGCATAATCGAGATACCCCCACTGGCCGTTGAAGACATACGAATAGGCATTCGCCCCTACAAAACGCTCGATTAAGTTCTCATACCCCTGCGTTTCAAGAGCGCGAATGGGATCCTCTTTCGCATAGCTATTCAGATCACCGATAATCAAGACATCGGGATCGTTCACGCCAGTTGGATCAGTTGCCAACCATGCAGCCAACGCATTCGCAGCATTGACACGAACAATATTGCAGTTGCCCTGTCCATCACTGGCATCAGGTATATCACAGGGGCTTCCTTTGCTCTTGAAATGGTTGACACTAACGACAAAGCGAGCACCGGTTGCGTTGATCGAAAAGGCCTGTGCCAGCGCTGCTCGATTCCGCGGTGTGCTATCACCGCCATTAACGAATGTGGCACTGTTGAGCACTGCCGTTCGCCCAACTGGCGTAACCAGGGCCGGCTGATAAATAATGCCAACCTTAATTGCATCATTGCCTAGTGCATCAACCTGACCGGTGGCGGCATCAACATCGATATATGTGTAGGTACCCGGTGTAGTTGCAGCATTAAGTCGGTTGACCAGATCGGCGATTGCACTTGTCGGACCGTAACCGTCATTCTCGACTTCAATCACTCCTAACACAGTCGGATTGAGCACAACAATGGCTGCTACCGTCTTGGCTGTTTGCCGCGCAAATTCAGTGGCATTCTCCGCGCCACGACAATTGGTGGGACCACCGGTCAGGCCGTTGGTACATCCGTTAAAGGTGTTAAAGTAGTTGAGCAGATTCATTCCGACTACAGTTATGCTGCCACCGACGTTAGGTGGTGCCGTTGGTCGGGGATTTTCTGCGACAAAGTTTGGTACCCCACCCCCCGGACTCAGGTCACTTAAATCACCGACCGGACGCACACGATAAGCATTCCCACTCGCTGCATTCCCTGACCAGGTGTATGTCATAACACCGATCAAACCGGTAACACTATCACCTCCACGCAGGGTATTAGTAGCGCTCAACGGATTACCGCCGCGGCCAAATAAAATCGGGTCAGGGTTCTGATTTTGCAAGTTATCATCAACAATAATCCGGTTAAGATCATTAGCCGCCTGTAACGCCTGAGCCAACGGTCCCGGTGGGTAGAGACTGGTTGGTTGATAGAGACGATCCGCCGCCGACATCACGACCTGTCCAAAACGACCGAGCTGGAAATGTTCAGTTACGACCAACTTCATTGGGAAACGCACAAGCATCCCTTCAAAGCGCTCGAGATAGTCGGGATTTGGGAAAGGCATCACTACATCAGTTGGATCGAGGGTACCATTCCCAACAACCGTGATCTGAACTGCACTGATTTGGGTCTGACCTTGAAACTCGCTAACCAATCCGCGCACCCGCACTATGTCGCCTAAACTGACATTGTTGTTGTTCCCGTTGAAGACGAATATGCCTTCCGAGGTCAGTGGATTGTCATCCTGATCGGCGACCTCCTCCTGAACATAAAATCCTCGTAGATTCGGAGTAGGACCTTCAAAATCGCCGATGACAATCCCTTCGATCAACACTTCCTCATTCACACAGGGCGAGATGTCGGTCGTTCCCTGAATAATGTGGATCAGCGTCAGATTGGGTACGTCTGGGCAATTTCCACTCATCGGCGGGGGCGTACTGCACGGGTTAGTAGGACTACTGCTGTTACGAGGATTTGGTGCCCCAATGCTGAAATCGCTCGCATTGTTATCGGTGTCAACACAACCATTCCCGTTACGGAATGCAGCCGTCGTATTGCTCAGAGAGGGTGCAGGGGCGCCTTCAAAGAAATTGGCATTTCCATAGCCAACCAGATCGATAATCAATGCCTGCTGTGCTGAAGAGCATGGCGTCAAACCGCCGTTGCATGCCAGGCCATTGGTACTGTTCACCAGGGCAAACTTGCCGGCCGAGGCACTGGCATTGATAGAACCACTTGCATCAGGTGTTGGCAACGGGCTACCGGTAGTCCCACCGGCTAACTGCACCAGATAATACTGACCAGGCGCTAATGATCCGCTTAACAGCACTATCGGATTACTGCCAAAGTTACCCGTTCCGGTTGCACTGGCATACTGGATCGACAGCCCGTTCAAACTGACGGTCGTCGTTCCTCGATTAAAAATCTCAACAAAATCATTCGTATACGGCGCACCACTGCTTCCACCACCACCGTACACCTGACTGATTACCAGGTCTGCACTGATCGCCCGCACAATCGGTACTGTGGTGCCGAACGGTATGAAGATACACGCAACGACAAGCAACACACTTACCCAGTGACGTGTCCAACGAAACATCTCAGGCATACTTCACCTCATTAGTTCACAAATACGTGTTCGCCAACCAGCAACAGCACTCTACGGTTAGAGAGGAGAGCAGGAGCAAGGTGAACCGCAATATTGAGTGGTCAGGTGTTGTTCATAATAAAAGGGGATTTTGAAGTCGATGTTAAGCGGAGGATATGAAACACATCCATTTGATGACAGTTTTTTTCATTGGCAAGATGAGCGTTTTGTCAACCGGTGACCTCACCGATGCGGATCGGCAGCGCGTTTGGTTATGTTCTCAACGCTGCCCATTGCACGTTTCAGGTGCCCACAAACCACGCTTTGCGGCACGGGCGTCGGCTTCTGCTGCGCGAAAAATGGCCTGGTAGCGGTATGGAACGTTGTACGTGTATTCGTAAGCGTACCCCTGCCAGATTTGTTCCAGGTTAACCATCCGACCATCTTCGAGCCAGACGTATCGCAGTAGCCGACCAAACCCGTCCCGTGAGTCTTGACTGGGGTCGTCTTCAAGGAGCACGGTTTTATTGTCGAGGAGAGCACGGGCATTGGCGGCCGCTTCTTTACCAAAGCATTCAACCGTTCGTCGTGGATCAACCGATTCAGGGGCGTTGATGCCGATCAATCGTACCCGCTCTTCGCGCCGATCAATACGGACGATAATGGTGTCACCATCAACGACTCGTACAACTTGTGCACGGGTGAGATCGTCGGGAAGTGGTGGATAGTCGGCAAAGGTTGTTGCCGATCTATCAGACCGGCTACAGCCACTGATAGCAAGGATGAGGATCAGGATGATGAAGATGCGTTGCTGCATAATCACTCGATGTTGCGGTAAGTCTGAACGTCTTTTTCCATATTGTACCCCATCTGTTTCTGCAGGTATCCAATTCTGCTAGCCGGTCGTTACACAACTGGCGGGTATTTTGAAAGACCTGCTCATCCCTCTAGCGAAATCACGCCAAAACGTGTATCCTGGAAGTGTCGAGAGCGGTTTATCGTGGAGGAGAAACGTGCATGCGACCACGTGAACACTTTGATCAGGAACTTGATGCCCTGCGTAAGCAGGTAGTGAGTTTGGGACAGGCGGTGAGTGAGGCACTTGCGAAAGCGATCACAGCGCTCGAACGGGGTGATCTCGAATTGGCACGATCAGTCGTCGGTAGTGACGCCGAGATTAATGAGGCGAAAAACGCTATTGAGCAACATGCTATTCAGCTTATTGCAACCCAGCAACCGGTAGCTCGCGATTTGCGTCGGATTGTTGCGGCAATGGCAATCAGTTATGAACTGGAACGCATCGCTGATTATGCCAAGGGTACCGCCAAAATGGTAATCGGTGGCTCCGATCCCAATCGTGGGCCGTTAGTTGCGTCGGCTGAGTTGGTTGCTCTCGGTAAGGTGGCGCGGGATAATCTCGAACGTACACTTCAGGCCCTAAGCAACGGCGACGCTGAGGCGATTAAGGATATTGTTGCTCGCGAAGATGCGATTGACCATGATTACAAACAGCTTAAGCGAGCTATGGTAGCACAACTGACCCCACCAGAGACAGCCGATCTGCTGTTTATCGCTCATAATTTCGAGCGAGTTTCGGATCGAGCGTTGAATATGGTCGAGAAGATCATTTTTATGACAAAAGGTGATCAGGTTGAGCTGAACGATTGATCCCGTCTGATAGCGCTCAGCTTACAAGAGTCGGATGAATGTCTTTAGCGTCTTATCCGAATATCCGTCTTACGGTGCAACGGATGTATCCCATCGATGGATGTAGGGGCGCAGCGCTGCACCCCTACCAATCTGCTGCTGCGACAGGAGATGTCGAAGAGGCGCTCCGTGACTATCGTCGTGGATCCTTGTCAGGGCGGAGCACCGCCTTACCGCTCCTCATGAATTATCTTGCATCCATTACCGAGGCTCATCCGTCGTGAGGTGATGATGGATGTTTCGGATAGGCGCTTAGAGCCTGGGCAAAAACCCGGTTTTCTCATCAGGCACGTATCGTACCCGCGCAATCATTGCGTGAGGGACTGCCGACATACTTTCGCGCCAGCCACACTACCTCCCCCCTTCCGCGCCCCGTATGGAAGAGGAAGGGGGCAAGAGGGGATGGTGAGGGGCGCCAGTTGTCCGCCAACATTCTCCTCATCCTACCCCTCCTGATCTTCTCCTGCAACAGGATATTTCGGATCGCCGCTTTACTGCTGTGACCCTTCCAGCCGCACAAACGTCACTACTGCGGTGATGCAGGCCACACCCAGGCCAAACCAGGCACTCAATTCAGCAATTCGGTTCTGTTCAGCCTCTGCGGCAAGGCGGAGTGCGCGCAGATTGGTATCGGCCAGGCCCATCACCCCTTGTTGCAACGCCTGTCGTGTCGCTTCGATAAGTGACTGTTGGTTGAGCAGTAACCAGGCTGCTCCAATTGCACGGGCGGAGAGGTACGCAATGACGCCGGCCAGGGTACCGATCAGAAGTGCCAATAACAGCCGTACCAACCAGGCCTGCAACGTGTCGGAAGCGGAGTTATACGCAACCATCCTACTGTTCCCCCTCACCGGTTATGCGTTTCCGCGCTCGCTCTTTTGCGGCGCGCAATCTGGTCAGCGCATCTTCTGACTGAACCGGTGTTAATGGCGGTGGTGGCGAAGGTTGAGCAGGTGGCGGTTCGCTTGGCGGAAGCTGAACGTGCTCAGCAACCATCTGCCGCCGAGCCTGATCACGAGCGGCTCGCAAGCGACTGAGCACCGGATCGGGTGCTACTGACACTGATTCCCCAACTCGTAACATGCCGAGCGCACGAAAATCACTACGCCGAATCATCAATCGTCGCAATGCGATGTCAAACGGGAGCAAGATGAGCGCCAGCCAAAGCAGTGGTAGAGCAATCTCCTGAGCAGAGAAGACAGGGTTAAGACGCTCAAAGACTGCTGCTGGGTCGTTGATCAGTCGTCCATTTGTAGTTGTAGCCAGCTCATTGAGTAATCCTGGATTAGCTTGCGCGCTGCGGTATTCCGAAGAGTAGGGAACAACCATTCCGGCTGTCTCTTGCACAACTACCCGATCACCACTCATCCCGGCAATCTGTACCAGGTAGGTGCCGGGATTAGGGCTTTCCAACCGGGCCTGATACTGATTGGGTGCCACCTGAGTCAGTGGGATTTCGCGCCGTGAACCATCGCCGCCAATTATCGTGGCAACTACGGTCAAATCATTTTGCCCACTGTCGGTAACCAGACGAACGACCGTTTCACTGCCGGTTACCGCTACTTCGGCTTTGACATTTTGCCCACCACGTGGGATGAGATCACCGACAAGCTGTGAAGCAAACCGCGGAAACCCATCCCACGTGATCCAGTCGTGTGCCCACTTACCTTTGGTATCACTTAACCAGGCTGCACTACGCCCAAGCCCGAATTGCCAGGTCGCCAGGATCGGTTGTTGATCTTCGGTAGCCAGCACCAACTGGGCAGTGCTTTTCAGTGTGCTGCCGTTGTAACCGTACAACGGTGGTGTCGCATTAATACCGGCCAGGATCGGACTGCTACTGTAACGTACTGGAATAAATGGCTGTTCAACAATATAATTCCCGATCGTCGTAATTGTCTCTTGCACGAAGATTTGCGGTACGTCGGCCATATCCACTACCGGATAGTAACGTCCACCACCTTCGGCAGCCAGTTGCTGCAAATAGCTCGCTGAACCGCTCCCGGCGGCTACCGTCGTCAGAGTAATACCCTGTTCACGCAACCGCGCTGCTACGTCGAGTTGATCGCCGCCACTTCCCCAGCCATCGGTCAGTAAGATGATATGCTTGATCCGGGCATCAACCTTTTGGAGTACCTCCTCAGCCCGCAGCAAACCTGCCCGAATATTGGTTGGCCCACGAGGTTCGAGACCGGCTATTGCATTCATAACCTGTTCAACTGTTGCCCCGCGAGTGGCTGGAAAGGCAGCAGACGCTGCCCCATCAAAGGTTACAACACCAATCGTATCTTGTGGGCCAAGCAAGGCAGTAGCCTGAGCGATCGCATCTTTAGCAATATCGATCTTCCGTTCGCTCGAAGAGGTCACCGGTACACCACGGTCAGGATCGGCACAGTGACAGGCATCCATCGATCCTGACTTGTCAATGACAAAGACAATGGCCAGATCGGGACGTAGCTCTCGATTACGCACATCCATATACACCGGCAGCGCTTCTTCCACAGCAGTACGACCATACCCGCCAACACCGAAGCTGTTTTCGCCGCCGATCATCAAAAGACCACGGCCTAGATCACGCACATAGCCGGGAATTGCTTGCATCAGGCCGACCGGTAAGGCGCGTGCCGGTGTATTGATCAGTACCAGCACATCGTAGGTGCTCAGATCGGCCAGTGTGCGCGGCGCCGCTTCGGGTGAGATCAGCTCGGCGGTGATGCCGGTGGCGGTAAGAGCCGTGACAAATGGTCGAGCATCGGCTGCCTCTCGTGCAATGAGCAAAATTCGCGGTGGCCCTTGCACCCGAATCAACGCGGCAGCTTCATTATTCTGAACTCGTCCATCATTTGCCGCTTCGACCTGCACCCGATACCGGCGAAAACCATTACCTTCCACCGGCACCAGAAACTCTATTGGGGTGACACCTGGTGACAGCTCAAGCACGCGCTCTTCAACAATACCGGTGTCGTCAATGAGTCGGACGATCGCCGACTGACTGACATTGCTTTCGATATTAGCAACAATGACGGCCTCTTGACCATCACGGACACTGTTAGGAGCTTCGACACTGGCAACCAACACTTCTGCATCGGTATTCACTAGCGTCAGATCAACAATGTCGATGGGAATGCCGCGACTGGCTGCCAGGCGAGCAGCATCGATTGCCCGCCCGCTATTTTCACCGCCATCCGAAAGGAGTACCAATCGCTTTTGGGTATCAGCCGGAAAGAGTGCCATACCAAGCTGAATTGCCGCTTCAATATTGGTGCGATGCGCGATCGGAATAGACGTAATCCGTCCCAATCGTCGATCACTATCGGGGGTACGCTCAACCAGAGCATTGTCGCCAAACACAACAATTGCTGCCTGGTCATCGGCAGGCATCGCCTGAAGCGCATCGCGAATAAACGCCTCTGCCTGAGCCCTCGTCGATGCTGGCATGGAATCGCTCCCATCCAACAGAAAGACGGTTGTCAGTCGATCAACCGGACGTACAAATTGGACGCCGGCAAATGCAAAGATCAGCATCACCGCAATCGCGGTACGTACAGCGAGACTGGCCCAAAACCGCAGCGGCGATAAGCGACGCGGTGCAAACAGGGCGAGCACCACCATACCAACCGGCACGAGGAGCAACCAGAGAGCTTCAGGATAAATGAAAGAAATATACGGCATAAGCGGCATTATTCACGACTGATGTGTGTTCGTGCTTTCATTGTACCGGTAATGAACAGTGCTGACAAGACAACATGACCTCTTTTTTTAGACGTCACGATCACTGTGAGGGTTCCCCATTTAGAAAAAATGGCGCATCCATAGACAGGATGCGCCACGCACGATTGACAAAGGTAGCTTAAGCGGCGACAGCCTCACTTTGCGGTTCAATCTCGATCTTCGCGCCAAGAACCTTCAAGAACTGCGCTAACCATGCCGGATGAGCCGGCCAGGC
>Ga0308421_1001635_pt1 | contig 11605 bp, 10 predicted proteins | sample HotsprSampleMS60_FD_203673 | JGI IMG/M metagenome (GOLD analysis project Ga0308421, IMG submission 203673) | Hot spring phototrophic mat microbial communities from Mushroom Spring, Yellowstone National Park, Wyoming, United States - 20090730_MS60 ...
AGATTCGATTATTTTCTTAAGCATCCAGAAAACGATATTGAATTTTTTCAAATATCTTTTTGAAGATTCGGGTATTAAATTAAAAGTAACAGATGTAGATCACTTCTCGGCAGAAACATTATGCCGAATTGTTTATTCTGAATTTTCATTCTCAAATAACTTTTTGATCTCTTTCAAATCAAATTTTTTGGAATTCAGTCTGATTCAATCAGGGGTTTTGACTAACTACAGAAAAGTGACTTTCAATAATCATGAAGAGATATTAAATTACTTTGAGAAAGATTTAGTACCAGTTATCAAAAGTATGAAAAATAAAATCAGTAAAATTTATATCTGGGGAGAAAGCTTAAAAAACAGATTGGTTGAAGAACTGAATTCAATTATTCCTGTTGAAGTGGTAATGATAAATCCTTTTAGAAATTTTATAATCAACAAGAAAGTGCTGAATTCTCCTGTCTATGAAAATTTTCATGAATTCACCGCTGCTTGCGGTATTGCCTTCAGGAGATAAAAAATGAGAATTATTTCAGGTGAATTAAAAAGTAGAAAAATTAAAACGATCAAAGCCCCTGAACTAAGACCTGCCACTGATCGTTATCGAGAAACATTATTCAATATTCTCAGACATTACATTGATTTTGATGGAATTGAAGTTCTTGATCTTTATGCTGGAACTGGTGCTGTTGGATTTGAAGCAATTAGTCGAGGAGCTAAAATCTGTACATTCGTTGAAAAAGATTTTCAAACATATAAATTGATAATTGAAAACTCGATTGAACTTGGAATTGAAAATAAAGTGAGAGTAATCAAAGATACTGCTGAGAATTTCACTAAAAAAACTTCCAATAAGTTTGATTTAATTTTTGCTGATCCTCCATACAAATCTGACACAATTTACACTGTCTATCAAAATATTATTTATCGTAATCTTGTTAAAGATGATGGCATTCTTGTGATTCAGAGAAGTCGATCAACGATCAAACAGGATAGTGAAATATTTCAAATGGAACCATATCGAAAAATTGGCGGTGATGTAATTTATCTGAAAGTTTTTGGAGCAAAATAAAATGAAAAAATTAGCAATTTATCCAGGCACATTTGATCCAATAACATTTGGTCATTTAGATGTTATTCAAAGAGCTTGTGAATTATTTGATATTGTGATAGTAGCTGTTCTCGAAAATGCTGCAAAGACTCCGCTCTTTTCAAAAGAAGAGCGAGTTGAAATGATTAAAGAAGCTGTCAAATCGATACCAAATGCTGAAGTCGATGTATTTGATGGATTGTTAGTTGAATATGCAAAACGAAAAGGAGCCATTGCAATTATTCGAGGGTTGAGAGCAGTTAGCGATTTTGAATATGAATTTCAAATGGCTCTTATGAACAGAAAAATTTCAGATGGAATTACCACTGTATTTTTGATGCCTCACGAAAAATATACTTATTTGAATTCAAGCATAGTCAGAGAGCTTGCTCGTCTCAACGCAAATGTTGATGATTTTGTACCGGAATTTGTTGCAAAGAAATTGAAAGATAAGTTTAAGAAGAATTAGAATGTTCGATTAAAAATTTACAATCCACTTATTCAAAATCTCATCGAATTTTAATCTTTAAATCCAAAATCAAAAAATCTTAGCCTCTTTTTGATTTATCTGGTCAAATTAGGCTTTTATATTTTGAGAGTTAGTCAAGCCCAATTTTTTAGTCACATAAATGTAATCTTCAAAAGAATTCATATTGTAAAATAAATCTTCATTGTAAAAAGGAAGTGAAGAAGGATCCACAATTTCAGCATCAAGTTTTTGAATGACATTTTGAATTGAAATATCTTTTGGTGAAAGTCCCTGCTGTAAATTCAAATTCAAGATCACTTCAATATCATCAACAATGCTCTTTGAATAAATTCCAAATGTTGGTTCAATATAATCGCCAACTTTACAAACAACGATCTTTTTATCTGACTTGTAATTGCAAATGTATTCAATCATTTCTTTATTCATTAATGGAAGATCACAAGAGATAATAAAATTCTTTTCAGTTTCTGTCTCTATCAAGCCTGCATGTATTCCACTTAATGGTCCCATATTTTTATAAAAATCTTCTACCATTGGAATTTTAAGGAAGACGAAATGTTCTGGTGAATTTGTACTCAGAATTACTTTCGGAAAAAGTTCTTTTAATTTTTCAACCAGCACTTGAATGATTGATTTGTTACCAATTGGTAAAAGAGCTTTTTCTTTTCCCATTCTTTTACTTTTTCCGCCGGCAAGAATAATTGCTGTAATATCTTTGAACATACTTCCCCCATTATTCGATTACAAAAAGTATTATCATATTCTTTGCTCAAATCCTGTTTTTCAAAAAGATTAAAAGCCTTTTAATTCTTTAATTCTTTCTCTACTCTCAATAATTGGAAATAATTTTCACAAACTTCCAATTCAAATATACAAGATGAGTTGAAGGTTTTAAAAACGATCAATGAGAAATATTGATAAGTCCAATTCAAAATTTGTTGCAGCCAATTTTAAGCAATAAAAATTTTAAATCGATAAAGTCAAAAAAGCTAATGGTGAGATTGATTTTTGTAATTTCGAAAAGTTGAAAAATCAAATAATGCGAAACAAATAAAATGAATGAACAAAAACTAAAATTAATATTTACTGATTCAGGCCTGGGCGGAATAAGTATTATGGCTGAAGTTGCCAACTACTTAACTAAAAAAAAACCGATCCAGTCAGCTGAGCTAATATTTTTCAATTCCACTCCTGATAAAAATATAGGCTACAATAAAATGAAAAGTGATGAAGAAAAAATTAATGTGTTTAATTCAGCATTATATTCTATGAAAAAGAAATTCAATCCAGATCACATTTTCATTGCCTGCAATACTCTTTCTGTGATTTATGAGAAAACAAAATTCGCAATGAACGAAAGTGTACCAGTCTGGAATATTGTTGATTTTGGTTTGATATCAATAATCGAGAAATTAAGCATTAATGATAATTCAATTGTTATAATTCTTGGAACACCGACAACAATAAAATCAAATACTTACAAAATTAAACTTATCGAAAAAGGATTTGACGAAAAAAGAATAATTAATCAGTCCTGCCCAGATCTTGAAAGTGAGATTCAGAAAAATCCTGAAAGCTCTGAAACACAAAATCTTATCTATAAATATTTAAATGAAACACTACAACAAATCAAAAATGAAGACGCAAAAATATTCATCGCTCTTTGTTGCACGCACTACGGATTTTCTGAAAAAGTTTTTGATTTTGTTCTCAAAGATATGGGGATTAATAATTTCGAGATTATCAATCCTAACAAGAAAATGGTTGAAAAGATTAAATCAAATTTCAGTAGAAAAACTTCCGATGAATTCCAATTAAAATGTAAGGTCGTCTCCAAAGTGTTTTTCTATGAAGAAGAATTAAACTCAATCAGCAAACAAATTGAAAACATTTCTCCACTTGTAGCAGAGAGTTTAAGAAAATATGAACTGATAGAAGATTTGTTTTGATACAATAAAAATCAAATTCAGACTTTATTTGAACACCAGATAAATTTTATCAATACAAATTTTACTTCCGAATTTTCTTTCTCATCTCCAGCATTTCATTCATTTCATAAAGTTTTTCAGTCAGTTGATATCTTCCATCAGCAAAGACACCGTAATCACCACCACCTGCCATTGCAGAAGCAAATCTTATTGAATTTGCATGCATTAACCAAATTGATGTCCAGGTTCTTTCAATTTTTTCATCAAAGATACTTTGATTTTGTGGTAAACCTTTCGCAAAACCATTTTTCCAGATTTCTGTTAAAATTTTTGTGGCTTGAAGCGTAAGATTGTTCGTTTCATTGATTGTGTTTTCAAGTCTTTCGAAATGACCATTCACCCAACTTGTGCTGTGGCAGTTTTTACAAATATTTTTCATTGCTTGATTTCGTTTTTCCTGTTCATCTTTTGAAATTACAAATTGTTTTAATGGTTCACTTGTTAATTCAACAATTAGCGGAAGTCCAGATGAATTTTTTACATCAGATAAATCTGGTTTAATTGGATGTGGATGTGCATAAGGAACACCAAATAATCTCCAAGAAAGTCGGTCATTCATTTGATGAGTTCTTTCTGCAATAATTTCTTTTCCATCTGATGAAGTAATTAATGAGATGTGACAAGTTGCACAGGTTGGAGCTGAAAAATCTTTTCCAATTCTCCAAGGAACTTCTTCAAAATTATACTTATGATATTCCGAGCTAAAAATATTTCCATGTTTACTCACTTCATAAACTTTAAAAGCTGGAACATCTGGACCTTTGTGACATTCTGCACAGGTATATGGCTTTCTCGCAACTTCAATGGAAAATTCATGACGAGTGTGACAAGCTGAGCAAGAACCTCGACTGCCATCTGGATTTATTCTTCCAACTCCTTGATTTGGCCAGCCTTCTAAAATTGGAAATGTTAGCTCACCAAATTGTGTTTCGCGATTTTCAAATCCTTTTACTTCTATTTTTGAGCCATGACAGTAAAGGCAGGATTCATACTCAGTTAATTTATTGCTTTCTTTTATTTCTATTTTGTTCTTTTCAAATTTGTGTGGATTGTTAACGGCTCGCATCAAGTCACGATAAATTTTATTTTCAACAAGATTAATGTGAGCGAAGGACATTAAATTTTTGGAGTATTGTTCTGCTTCAACTGGATGACAGACAGCACAATCATTTGGTGAAACAATTACATTTATTTTATAACCATTGTGTTCAAAAGCATCTTTGTGATTTTCAGTATTTAAGGAATGACATTCATAACAACCAACAACGACATTTTTTAATTCTTCTTTCAGAGATGAAAACGAAACTCTTCTTTCGAGCTTTGGCTTTTTTATTGCTTCAGCTGGAATGATTTTGCCGTGTCTACTTTTTTCCCACGATGAGATTATTCCAGGATGAATGGCAGAATGACAATTAATACACTCTTGAGTTTCTTCGCTGATTTTTTGTTCACTTTTATTAAATGGAGTGTTTGAAGAAATTATGAATGCAAGAAAAAGCAAAAACAAAATTTTAATTGTTCTCATCTCAACCTCCCTTGATATGTTCAGGTTTTTACTCAAAGAGCATCCATTAAAGTTGAGGGAGAAGAAATAAAATCTTACTTAAAAATCTTTCCAATAATTCTTCCAAAAATTTTTCCAAGGATTCTTCTTCCAATTCTTTGACCAATCTTGCCCTTTTGAACTGCGTTTATATCTCCCAATATTCGTGCGATAAAATATAGAATGGTTCTTATTTTATTGATAGACATAATCTATCCTTCATTTGTTGAAAATTAAAAAAATCTTTTCATCTCTGAAAGGATATGAGTTCAAGTTTGTGGATTTTTCCAAATAAAAAAGGGACTGTCTAGAAAGTAATTCCTTATCTCAAACCGAACCAACCTAAGTATGATTTTGACTAAAATTGCTGGTCTTCGATAGGCTCAGACTGACAATTTTTAACTTTTTGGACAGCCCCATTTAGTTGAGAGATTTGAAATTCAATTAAAACATTTCCTGTTCGATTTCATCAGGATTTAGTCTGGTTCTCTTTTCTCGATAGTTATTAAACTTATAAGTAATTCCGAGAAATAGAATTTGTGAATCCATTTTTCTGTTAAATCTAGCTGTAAAGGTATTGCCAGTTACTTCGCCGCCAAATTTTCTTGTATTGAAAACATCACTTAATCTTAATGAGATGGACAATTTATCATCAAAGAAATCTTTTCGTAATGCTAAATCGATTCCATACATTTCATACATTTTACCTTGAGCGATTAAAGTACTTCCTCCGAAACGACCACCACCGCCACCGAAACCTCCACCAAAACCACCACCAAAAAATCCACCGCCCATAGTAATTGTTGGTGAGCTATAACTAAAGACCACCTGCAATTGAGTTTTATCCCAGAAAGTAAAAGAAGACATAATTCTAGTCATCCAGCTCGACATTTCTTGATTCACATCGATAATTCCCTGACCATCAACTTTTGTATTAAAGTAAGAGTAAGTTGCAATAAGTCTCCACCATTTCGCAAGTGGTTGTGTCCAAATGAATTCAACTCCATAGTTCTCGCTTTTTGCAACATTATCGAATTTAGTATAAAGTACACCATTAGGTTGAAGAGTAGTGACTGATGAAATTACACCACTTGTTGTTCGATAGAATAAACTTGTATTCAGAAAGAAAAATCCAAGTGCGTTGTTAAGATTTAATTCATAAGAATTTGTGTATTGTGGATTTAGGTATGGATTTCCAGCAAAAACATTTAAAGAATCTGAGTAATCAATAACAGGATTTAACTGACGATTATGTGGTCTATCGACTCTACGACTATAACTTAATTGAATTTCATTCATAGGTAAAAATTCATAAGAAATATGGACTGAAGGATAAAGAGAAGTGTAATCTTTTTTGAAAGATGCATTGTTTAATGGCAGAATTGATTTTGTGAACACTTGTTCGCCACGCAAACCAAGCTGGTATTTTATTCCGAACAATCTAAGTGAGAAAATTCCATAAACTGCATAAATTTGCTCATCGTATTCGAAATAATTTTTAAGATTAAGATTCTCAACAAAAACTTGATTAGCAAAATCATAATTGAAGTAATCATTAAAGGTATTAACATCTCTAATTGTTGCCTGAAATCCTGTCTCAAGTCTGATGCCTGATTTAAATGGATGAGCATAATTAGTCTGAAATATGTACATATTATTTTTACCTTCCCCCGAAAGTCTTCTCAAAGAATGTGCAAATGAAGCAGAAGGTAGAAAAATATTATTCCATTGTTCAGCATCTTCGAGTCGTTTCATCCTAAAATTGGTATAGAAAAAATCGGCAGAAAATTCTCGGCCTTTTTCTTCAAATGTTCTCTTATAACCTAATGTGAAATTAAAAGAATTGAAGGTTCTATCACCAATATTAGAACGAATCATTTCTGTTTCAAGGTCGTTGTTTTGATTGTAAGTCAAATCTTTATTTGAAGAAACATTATCAAAGATGTTATTCCTATATCTTAATGATGTGCTAAATGAATTGAAGTTATCTAGATTATAATCTGCACCTAATGTGAAGTTGTGGGAATTCATTTTGTTTAAACCAGATGTAGTCTGATTTAAGAACGGAGAGAGTATTGAACCAGTGGAAACACGATTGTTAGTTCCAGATGATTTGAATCGGTTAATCCTTCCATCGTAACCAGCATAAACATTTACGCCATCTAATCTGTAATTAACATTGAATGATGTGTTGTATTTATCGCCTGTCCCAGCATTGAGAGTTATGATTCCATTTATTCCAGCTTCTTTTCTTTTCTTAAGAACTAAGTTTATAATTCCAGCTGTCCCCTCAGGGTCGTATCGAACTGAAGGATTTGTAATCAATTCAACTTGTTCAATTTGACTTGCTGGAATCTGAGAAAGAATATCGTAATTGCTTACTCCTTCCATATTTGTTGGCTTTCCATCAATCAAGAGTCTAATGTTTGTACTGCCTCTCAAAGCCACATTACCATTTGCATCAACCGTTACGGAAGGAATATTTTGCATCACATCAAGTGCTGAACCGCCAACATTAGTTAAATCTTTTTCTACATTTATGACTTTCTTATCAAGATTATTAATAATCAAATCTTTTTCACTCTGAACAACAACATCACCAAGTTTAAATATGGCTGGCGAAAGCTTGATTGTTCCAAGGTCAACTTCTGCGTTTCTTGGAGTGACCAAAACCGAGTCAATTACTTTTGTTTCAAATCCGATGAAACTTATTTTGATGAAGTATCTTCCAACATTAACATTATCGAGAACAAAATTTCCTTGTGAATTTGAAATTGTTCCAGTAGCCATTGATGAATCCCGAAATCGATAAAGAACAACATTTCCATATTCGATTGGTTTACCAGATTGTTCGTCTAAGAGTTTGCCTGTAATTTTTCCGCTAAGATTTAAATTGCCCATTGGAAATCTTCTTTGGTCTTGTGCATTTGAAATATTAACAAGCAAAAGAATTGTTAATACAACTTTCAATATGATTTTCATATATCTCCTCATTATTATTTTTCTTTTGACAACTTTTGATTATACAGGTTTAAAACAAAAAGATTTCAATTATCGTTCTGAATTTTTAAGTTAAAATTAAAAAGGTGTTTTATGGTGAAAAGGATTTCAATTAAATCATTTGGTCTTTTGCTGTGCTTGTTGTTTATTACTAATACAGCTTACTCGCAAAAACACAAACTTGTAAACATTCAAGAACTTGATTCAACAATTCTAATCGATGTCCGATACGCTACAGAAAATAATTTCACTGGACAAAGACTTTATGAAATTGCTAAAGTTTACTTGATTAAAGAAGCAGCCGAAGCTCTTGTCAAAGCTAACAAGTATTTGAAAGAAAAATACAACTTGAGATTAAAAGTTTATGATGGCTATCGTCCACTTTCAGTTCAAAAGAAAATGTGGGCAATTATGCCAGATGAAAGATATGTCGCTAATCCAGCTAAAGGTTCAAGACATAACCGAGGTTGTGCTGTTGATTTAACTTTAGTTGATTCTCTTGGGAATGAACTTGATATGGGAACTCCTTACGATGACTTCACAGAAAAATCTCACATTGATTATAAAAATCTTCCGCCTGAAGTTTTAAGGAATAGAAGAATTCTTCAAGAAGCAATGACAAAGTTTAATTTCATTCTAATGAGAACCGAGTGGTGGCATTTCGACTACAAAGGCTGGGAGAAGTATCCAATTCTTGATATTCCAATTAAGTAAATCAAAAAACTCAAATTCATTTAGTTATCGCAAACTTTTCACGCAATCGATTTCAAACTTTTTGCAAAACAATCTTTGTGAAAAATTTCTGTCGACAATTTCAATAAATCATTTCAAGGTAAAACCATCCAAACAAAATTGAAATTACAGTAATTAATACTCCAACTTTAAGATACTCAACAAATTCTAGTTTTATTCCTTCACGCTTTGCTGATTCTGCAACAATTAAGTTCGCAACAGAACCGATCAATGTTAAGTTTCCTGCAAATGTTGATGACATTGCCAGAATTAACCAGGCTTTTTCTGGATTTATGAATTGACTTATCAATGGTTTGAAAAGCATTACTGCTGGAACATTTGAAACAATATTGCTAAGCAATGCAGATGAAAATGTAAAAAGACCACTACTACCTTTTGCAAGAGGTTCAATCAAATCGAATAATTTTTTGCTTAAAGCACTTCTCTCAATCGAATCAGTAATTACAAAGAGACTTGCAAAAAAGACAAGCAGTGACCAATCAATTTCAATAAAAACTCTTTGTGGCTTTAATCTTCGTGTAACAAGCAAAATTGATGCAGCAGTAAGTGCAGAAAGTGGAAGTGGGAAATTCATAATTATCATTCCAACAAAAATAAAACCTGCTAAAATGCATTTGACAAAAAGCGGTCTGTAAATTCTAAAATTAAATTCCGGTGTGTGATCAAATTTCTCTTTTCGAAATTCTCTTCTGTAAATCAAAATAATTATCAGATAAAGGATTAATAAACTAATCACCGAAGGTATAATCAAAGACTGCGTGAATTTTAAGAATGGAATTTTTGAACTTATTCCAATAATCATATTTTGAGGATTTCCTATTATGGTCGCAGCTGAACCAATGTTTGCAGAAGCAGCAAGTGCAATCAAATATGGAATTGGATTTCTTCGTAATGAAACTGCAATTTCAATAATCAAAGGAGTGAGCATAATACAAATTGTATCGTTCAAAAAAATTGCTGATAAAATTCCTGATGAGAATATTACTAAGATCAAAAGTTCTCTCGGCGTCTTTGAAAAGTGAATTATTTTTGATGCAACGAATTGAAAAAATCCAGAAATACCAAGATTAACATTTATAATCATCATTCCGAGTAAAAGAGTAATCGTATCCATATCAATTGAACGATAAGCATCATCAAGCGAGATAGATCCTGTTAAGACTAAAAATGTTGCTCCAACTAATGAAATAGTTGACCGATTCATTCTGAGGGCTGGAAGACTTCCAATTGCAATTCCAGCAAGTGTGATTATTGTGATTGCAGTAGTTAAGAATAATCTGTAATCAATCTTCGCAAACATTTCAATCATTGCATTTCAATCCAGTTTTTTATTATCAAATCACCGTATTGAGTTAAAATTGATTCAGGATGAAATTGAACTCCTTCGAGTGGAAATTTTTTATGTCGAATGCCCATAATTTCACCATCTTCACTTCGAGCTGAAATTTCAAAATCTTTTGACAAAGTTGATTCATCAATCACAAGAGAATGATAACGAGTTGCAGAAAACTTATCTGGAAGATTTTTGAAGATTGTTTTTCCATCGTGAGTAATTTCAGAAGTTTTTCCGTGTAAAATTCTTTTTGCTCTTATAATTTTTGCACCAAAGAGATATCCAATTGCTTGATGACCGAGACAAACTCCAAGTATGGAAATTTTATCGTGAAACTCTTTAATAGCAATGAGTGAAGCTTTAGAATTTTCTGGTCTGCCTGGTCCGGGTGAAATTAAAATCTTTGAAGGATTAATTTTTCTGATTAATTCAGCATCAAGTTCATCATTCTTCTTAACAAGATAATTTGCATTTAGTTTTGCAAGTTGCTGAACAAGATTGTAAGTGAAAGAATCATAATTGTCGATAACTAAAATCATATTCTCATAAAGTTTTATTTGTAATGTCTCTTAAACTTTTTACAACTTTTTCAATTTCTTCTTTTGTATTATAAAAATGTGGTGAAAATCTTAAGTAACCTTCTCTAACTGAAGTATGAATTTTTCTTTGTTTTAATTCTCTAAAAACCAATTCAGAATCTTTCACTTTGATTGTAATAATTCCAGACATTTCTTCATCAACTTCTGGTTTGAAGAAGAATTCAAACTTTTCGTCTTCAAGAAGTCTAATAAAATATTTTGTGTTTTCAATCACCGATTTTTCAATTTCATTAATTCCAACCGACTGAAAAAATTTAATATTCGAATGTAACGAAACGATTCCAGTATAATTCAAAGTTCCATTTTCAAATCGATGAGCTGACTCGTCGAGATCAAGTTTGTAGTCGAGGATATTCCATGCATCTTTCACACTCAACCAGCCAACATATTTTTGATCAATTTTTTCTTGAAGTGATTTTGAAATATAAATTATCGTAGTCCCTTCCAGACCAAGAAACCATTTTTGAATTCCTGATGCGAGATAATCAATTTTCATTTTCTGAACATCAATCTCCACAACGCCAAGTGATTGAATTGCATCGACTGAAAAGATAATTCCATTTTCTCTGCAGAGATTTCCAATCTTTTCTAAGTCAGCTCGATATCCACTTAAAAATTGAATATGACTAATGGACAAAAGTTTTGTTCTTGAAGAGATATTCTTTTCAATCTCATCAAAAGAGATTCTTCCATTCTGAGTTTTTAATATTTTAACTTTTACTCCGAGTTTTTCAAGATTTAAGAAAGGATAAACATTTGCAGGGAACTCAATATCAAAAAGAATGATCTCGTCACCTTCTTTCCATCTCAATCCC
>Ga0308421_1001636_pt1 | contig 11604 bp, 7 predicted proteins | sample HotsprSampleMS60_FD_203673 | JGI IMG/M metagenome (GOLD analysis project Ga0308421, IMG submission 203673) | Hot spring phototrophic mat microbial communities from Mushroom Spring, Yellowstone National Park, Wyoming, United States - 20090730_MS60 ...
CTGCGTCAGCGTGCCTTGGCCCGGGGTTGGACCTTGAATGAGTACATGATGGGGACCGAGGAACACCCCATCCTTGCCAGGACGGAAGAGGATATCTATGCCGCGCTGGGACTGACCTACATTCCCCCGGAATTGCGCGAGGATACCGGGGAAATTGAAGCTGCCGAACGAGGAGAGTTGCCCACCTTGGTGGAGGAAAGCGACATCCGTGGCTTGTTCCACTGTCATACTCAGGCCAGTGATGGACGGGCGACGCTGGAGGAGCTGGCTCAGGCCGCCCAGCGTCTCGGGTTGGAATATCTGGGCATCGCCGATCACTCGCAATCGTTGACTGTGGCCCGAGGTTTGTCACCCCAAGCTGTGCGGCAGCAGTGGGAGCAGATCGACCGCCTCAATAGCCGTCTGCACGGTCTGAAGCTGCTCAAGGGGACCGAGGTGGACATTCTCGACGATGGCAGCCTGGATTATCCTGATGAATTGCTCGCGGGTTTCGACTATGTGGTGGCCAGTATCCACACCCACTTCCAGATGTCCCGCGAGGAGATGACGGCACGGGTCTGCAAGGCCCTGGCACATCCGGCCGTGACCATGCTTGGTCATCCCACGGGGCGATTGCTACTCAAGCGGGACGGCTACAAGATCGATCTGGAAGCGGTCATTCACACGGCGGCTCAGCACGGCAAAATGATCGAGATCAACGCTCAGCCGTTGCGGCTGGACCTGGATTGGCTCCATGTCAAACAAGCCCGGAGCCTGGGAGTACCGTTGGTCATCAATCCCGATGCTCATGCCCTGGCGGAGTTGGGGTACTATCGTTACGGTGTGATGGTGGCACGCCGCGGCTGGCTCGAACGCCAACAGGTCTTCAATACCCGTCCCCTAAGAGAGGTTCTGGAAGAACTACAACGCCGCAAACAGGCCTGGCTTTCGGCTTCCCCCTCGGGTCGAAAGACAGGTCGCGGCCATCATTGATGTTCGGGGAGAGTTAAATCAGGTGGGGACGCTTTCCCAGGTCAATCCAGGAAAGCGGTTTTGGGGGTCTCGTTCCTTTGGGCTGCATCTGCATTGCCTTCGACCTTCAGGAGTGACCGTCATGACCTTCGGACCAAGACCAAGGCTAGGAAGGATGTGGGGCGTACTCGCGATCCTTTTGATGAGCGGGGCAGTTCAGGGTTGCGGTAAAGGGACCCGGCAGGATGACCTGGCAGCCCCGCAGGATACGTCGCCCCCAGGGGAGCCGCCTGCGGAAAACGCACGGGCAGAGCAACACTGGAAAGCACTGACCAGTTCCAGTGAGCAGAAGCGTCGGGAGGCGATCGCCTATTTTGCCCAGGCAGGTGCCCAGAAAGATACGATCAGTCGATTGGTCGCTTTGCTGGGTGATCCGACCACTGCGGGATTGGGCAAGACCCACAAGGGACGGATCGGCAGCACACGCGAAGCAGCAGCCCGTACCCTCCTGGCATTAGGGGAAGCAGGAGAGACCGCCTTACGGCAGCAAGGGGTGCCGGTACTCCGGGCCGGTCTGCGGGATCGCCAGGCGGCGGTTCGGGAACACAGTGCTTACACCCTCGGTTTGCTCGGTCCTTTGGCCCAAGCAGCAGCGGATGATCTGCTGGACGCCTGTCAGGATGATCAGGCCGAGGTGCGTCGGGCGGCCTTCGATGCTCTGCGACAGGTGGGTCTTGGCGATCCCCGCAAGTATGTCCGTCTCCTGATTCACCCCGATGCGGAGGTGGCCCGCCTGGCGGCCGAGTTGTCGGTGATGGTCACGGAAGTGCCCCCGGAAACTCTGGATACTCTGCGCCAGGCCTTGCGTTCCTCCGAGGAAATGGTGCGGCTGGCTGCTGCCCGGCTGCTCCTTCGTCTGGGTTCCCAGGCGGCTCCGGCCATTCCCGATCTGGTTACGGTCATCCGTCAAAGTTACGCGGAAATGCCAGACCCGATGCGGCCGATGGTGTTCTACCCTGGTTCGGACCTGATCCCCTGGCAGGCGCTGGCTGCGATGGGAGATGCTGCTGTACCGGCCACCGTCGAGTTGTTGCAGCATGGCCATCCGTGGGTGCGTTTTCTGGCCGCTTATACCTTAGGGGAAATCGGTGCCGGGGCGGCTTCGCTGGCCGGTGGACCGCTGAAGAAGTTGTTGCAGGACCCATATGCCGATGTGGCGATCGAGGCGGCTTGTGCCTTGCTGCGGCTCGGAGTGGCCCAACAAGAGGCCCGCAATCTACTGCAGGGGGCCATCCATGCCCCCAACGAGGCGGCCTTGTCTGCCATCGCGGTTTTACCTCGGTTGGGAGATAAAGCCAAGGAATTGCTCCCAGGGGCCTTGGCCAAACTGGACAGCGACAATCCCTATGCCCGTTATGCCGCGGTGGGGCTCGTCGCTACTTTGCCGCCGGAAGAAGCCAAACGCTACCTGACCTCCCTGGGACAGCTCACCATGGACAGTGAGGCATTGATCCGCCGACAAGTGGCCGCCGTCTTGCAACAGCTGGGACCGCTGGCCGGTCCGACGGCTTCTGCCGTGGCCCAGGCCTGGCAACAAGAGACAGACGAAGTATTGCGGGACGCCTGGATCGACGCCCTCCTGGCCATGGGCGAGCACGCTCTACCGGCCTTGGATGTGCTCTTGCAAGCTGCTGCAGACGACCGTTTGCCCGCGGCCCGCCGCTTGCGGATCATCGAGGGTTTGCCTCAGATTGGGGCCAGGGCGACGGAACCACGCCTGGTCCAGGCTCTCCTCCAACTGACTCAGCAGAAGGACATGGATATCCGCCGGGCTGCGGTCCGCGCTTTGGGAAGTATTCGGCCTTTCCCACCCGAAGCAATCCCCCGTCTGGTGACGCTGGCGCAAACGGACAACCGGCTCCCACCACGGCAGGCTGCTTTGATCGCTCTGATTGCTGCAGGCCCGCTGGCTCGGGAGGCGAGCCAGCCGTTGCAAGCCTTGGCCGAGCGGAATCCCCCCGATAGTCTGGCCCTGCTAGCGCAAGTGGTTCGAGCCAGTGCGGACAAGCAACCGCTGCGGGCGCGTCAACTGATACGGGCTGCCCTGAGTTCTCCCCGGCCTGAGATCCGCAGTGCGGCTGTGGAAGCCTTGCTGGTCCTCGCACCCACCTCGGCCGAATTGCCCGTACTGCAACGCCTCTTGAGTGACCCCAACCCGGAAGTCCGGTCGGCAGCGGCCCAAGCCATCGGACAGCTGGGATCCCTTGCGCACGCGGCGGTTCCCGCTCTCACGGCCCTGCTGGAGGATCAGGACCCCACCGTGCAACAAGCCGCCCTCGAGGCCCTCGGCCGTTTGGGACCGGCTGCCAAGGCAGCTGGCGATAAACTCCTCCGCCTCAGCGACCACCCGACCCTGGCTCCCGTGGCTCGTCGCACCCTGGACAAACTGGGAGTTCCCCTGCCCCAGACTCCCGGCATTCTCATCCGCCGCTGATGCTTCCCTGTCACCACCGGCATGTTCCTCTCCGGGAGGTGGCATGTTTGTTGGGAGCCGTCATGTTCCTCTCCTGAAGTCGGGCGAATCCGGAGCGAGTTGAGGCACCTTGACCTGCTCGGGTGGGACCTTCCGGTCGCTTTGCTTATTGCTTCTCCGGAGGAGGTTTGTCGAGAGGCACCCATTTCTCCTCTGGGGGTCGGCGGCGATGATAGCCGGTGGCTTCCTGATAGGCTTGGGCCACGGTGAGCAGGTCGGTTTCTCCAAAGAGGGAGCCGGTGAAGGTGATGGCCGTGGGTGTGCCGGCGGAGGTGAAACCGTTGGGCAGACTGATGGTAGGATGACCGGTGAGGTTGGTAAGCGCCAGATCATTCCCACCAACATAAAGATCAATTTTTTCAAACAGTTGCTGCATCTGGTGCATCAAGGTGGTCCGCAGGCGTTGCGCCCGGAGGTAGTCCACCGCGGTGTGGAAGCGGGCTCGGCGGAAGGTGATGGCCCAATTGCCGATGCCCTGCTGGATGCCAGCGCGGGTCAGATCATCGAAAACGGTGGCGGCTTCCGCCTCCAGGATGATTCCCACAATAGCACCGGCTAAACGCCCGGGCAGGCGGATCGGCACCAGTTGCACCCCGAGGGAACGCAGGACCTTCAGGTCGGCTTCCGCCGTCGCCAGCCCCTTGTCCTCGAAGTAGCCGACCCGCAGCTCCCGCAGGGGTTTTTTCCCGGGCCAGTGGAACGGCCGCGTGACGCTGCTGGGGTCTTGAGGGTCGGCTCCGTGGATGGCACCGAGAATGAGGGCACAGTCTTCGACGCAGCGGGCCATGGGGCCGATCTTGTCCAGGGACCAGGCCAGCGGCATGCACCCGAAGCGGCTGACCCGGCCAAAGGTGGGACGCAAGCCGGTGACACCACAACGGATACTGGGGGAAATGATGCTGCCGAGGGTTTCGCTGCCTAGCCCAAAAGCGGCCAGTCCCGCAGCGACGGCGGCGGCCGTGCCCGCCGAGGAACCGCTGCTGCCCTGCTTGGGATTCCACGGGTTGCGCGTCTGACCACCGAACCACTGATCCCCTTGAGCCAAGGCTCCCAGACTGGTCTTGGCCACCAGGACAGCTCCGGCTTCCTCCAGACGGGCTGCCACGGTCGCTTTCTGTTCCAACCGCTGCTCCCGGAACGGTTCGGCACCCCAGGTGGTCGGATACCCGGGATAAGCAATCAAATCTTTGGCTACCCAAGGAATCCCGTGCAAAGGACCCCGATAGCGACCGGCGGCGATCTCCCGATCTGCATGCTCCGCCTGACGCAGGGCCAGTTCTTCTGTGAGGGTCACCACACACACAAGAGCAGGGTCGTACTTACGCAGACGCTCCAGATACAACCGGGTCAGCTCGACGGAAGAGACCTGCCGAGTCCGCAGGAGTTCCGCCAGTTGGTGCACAGGCAGATAAGCCAGATCGGTGTCACTCTTGGGGCGGCGTACCGGTTCGGGCAACGGTGAGGGTTGCACCTGCCCCCGTTCCATCGCCCCCGTCATGGGGCCAGGTGCCGGCGTGAATAGAAGTGCCGGGGGCACGTCGTATCCCACGGGTGTGTCCCGCAGTTGTCGGAGCTGCCGTAGGCTTGCCGTCAGACGGTTGGCCACCGCACGCCGTTGACTGTCACTGAGGGTGATCCCCGCGATCCACTCAGCGTTTTTCACCATCTCCGGGGTGATTCCTTCGCTGGGCATCTGCGCTGCCGTGGCTGCTAACGCCCGGTGGAAGACCGCATTCCCTACACCCAGGCTTCCCAGCAATGCCAGCCACTCCCGCCTGCTCCACACCGTTGCCATGTCTGCATCTCTCTATGAGATACACCTTTCATTGAGACAATGAGGCGAACCGCAAACGACCCACCGCTCACCCGCACGTGCGGCTACGTCACGCTTCCGCCTCACCATACCTGTCAGTATCCTCAACACCCAGCCGGTTTGCCAGTATTTCATCCACTTTTTGGGAGCCGAATCTCATCCGGTTTTGAGAAGCGGAGCCGAGGGGGAAAGCAGCAGGATCACCCAGGGGCCGGTTCCTGGATCAAGAGGGGGGAACAAGCGGGGTTACTTCGAGCCGGTGGTGGGGGAGAACTGCTGCGGTTGATATCCGGCGAGATCGGCCCGATCGATGGCAAAGGCATACACCCGCAGAGGCTGATCAGGCAGAAAATCATTATCGACGGTGACGAGCAGAAGTCGCCGGCCATCGGGCAGGTCCGGTCCGAATGCCAGCCCTTCAAATTTCTCCGGGCACTGTTCTCCTGCGATGCCCCAGCGAGGGTCCAACAAGTCGAGAAACAGTTGCTTGGAAACCGGTCGGAGGGAAGCAGGCAAATCCTTGCCAGGTAAGGACTCCACGGAAGAAATATCGCTGGCTTCACGCAGATCGATGCGGAAAATCTTCTTGCATCGCGCCGCCGGACCAGCTTGTCCATCCCGTTCCAGGACGAGAAACTCCCGTTCATTGATCGCGAGGATTTCGCTGACCCCGTAGCGGGGGTCGTCCAGGGGATAGGCAAACTGCCGTGTCTTCCCATCCTGGAGGGAAATTTCCAGGATACGGCAGAAACGACCTACCCGTTTGCCAGCGGCATCCAAAGCATTGTCCTGGATGAGCGGTCCTTGGGTGATGGCGTAAAGTTTTTGACCGTCAGGGGAAATGGCCAGACCTTCAAAGCCGCGGTTGGGTTGACGGCCTCGGGTGTTGGAAGGCGGCAGTTCCTCGGCTGGGTTACGACTGAGCCGCAGGGGACGGAAGGCGGCTGGTACAGGCAGAGAGCGGATCCGACGTCCCTGCAAGTTGAACGCATCGACCAGCGGACCATATTCCTCGGCAATATAGATCGTCCCGTCGGAGCCCACGCGTAATCCTTCCGGATCGTAGCGGCGGTTCTTCTCGGGAGCGACTGCCTCGACGGCATCCAAAGCGCCGGTCAACCGGCGGCCGCGTTCATCGGTGAGCAATACGGTTTCGAGCAGCCGCACCTGTACGGGAGCTTGCCCCTTCGGTGTCACCAGGATTTCCACCCGATGGACCCGACAGGGGAAATCCACCTGGCCATCCTTCGGACCGCGGTCGGAAAGCAGCCAGTATTCGGACCCCTTGCCAGTGTAAGCAATGGCCGAGCCCTGGCCCCCAAAACGGTTGAGGGGTGTGCCATCCGTCGCCTGATCTTCCAGACCGGAGCGATCCGTAGCCGTCCCGGGAACAGTGGCCACGCCGAGCAATTCGACCTCAGCATCAACCGAAGAACCGAAGCAGAGCAGCAAGCCGGCCAGGAGCCAGCAGGGTTGACGGAACATCGCCCCTCCTTCCTCGCGAAGGCACGTTGCGCGAAGATATATTCAGCAAATCGATGTTCAGGTTACGTAAGCCGTTGGGGATTCACCGAAAAGCCCGGGGTTCGGGATGGCATGACCTACCGCCCAAACACAGAGCCAGGGCTTGGAGCGGGCGGTTTACCAGTCGTTGCCGGGGATGTCGCCGTAGTTACGAGTGGTCAGAGCGGCGTAGGTGGCAGCCGACACGTTGCTGGAGATGAAGCGAACCGACCCGTCCGCCATGCAGATGTTGATACCACCCGGATGAAAACTGTAAGGTTCACTGTAGTTATTGCAATTCATAATGCAGGTGGCACCGGCGGCACCTGTAATGTTGCTTCCATTGATGGCTCCCGTAACAGGATGGGACCCATCCAGGCTACCGGAAACACCATCGGGGTCGGCCCAACCCCGGCCGTCAGGTAAAACGTTTCCGGTGGCCCGACCGAGGATATACGAGGCGGGTTGACCAGCATCTTCCGTAATCAAGATCGTCTGCGAGGTTCCGTCCGTGATGTCGGTGAGGCGGGTGTGGTTGACGATATCCATCGCACCCGGCAGTTCGACACCTGGATTAGGCAAATTGTTGGCGACATAGAACCGGGGACGAATGCGGTGGAAGACCAGATAATCGCACGGCCCCAATGGCGGTTGCACTGGTGCGGGGCGATCCTCCGGAGCCGACGGGCACATGAACACCTTCATTTTCACCTGGGCCAGCACCAGGTTGGAACCTTGATCCCAACGGGTGTTCATATCCCACTGACGGGCCACGTTGTCTTGCTCAACATAGGAGACCACAATCGGCGTCCAGGCCCGGAACTTCCTATCACTCCCCACCTGCACCCGCGTCGGCGGTAACTTGCTGTCGTTGGCCGAGGCGTAGTTGTGCAGGGCCAGACCGATTTGCTTGAGGTTATTCTGGCAGCTCATCCGGGCGGCCGCTTCTCGCACCTTCTGAACGGCCGGCAACAACAGTCCGATGAGAATCGCAATGATGGCTATCACCACCAACAACTCGATCAGGGTGAAAGCCTGGCGACACCATTTCATACTAGCTCCTCCACGATGGCCCCGACACATCAGGTATCCTGGCCACCTTGCGTAATGGTGGAAATCCGACAAACCGCACGTTACGTTATACGAACCAATAGTAAATCACCAGCGTATTAGTGGATTTTTCTTCGTGATATCAAGATTTCTTCACATATGGAATCTTCATGTAAAATACTTGAAAACTTCACAATTTGTGTTTTGCTCATCTTTCAGCCGACAAGCCGCCGAAAACAATGTCATGCAGTGGAAATGGACGGGGAGGCGTAGGAGGACCGTGGGAAGGGGGTCGAGGTGGGGAACTCGGCCTGATTGGTGCCGTTGGGGTCAGTGCGGGGTGCTGCTGCTCGCCTGGTGCTGGAGCGGCTGCTCCGGAACGGATCTAAGTGGGACGGAAGCAACGAGTATTCGCGGTGTGGTGACGTTTCAAGGCCAGGCGATGGCGGGCGGGGTAATCGTGTTCACACCCGATCCAGAACGCGGTGGCCAAGGACCGCCCTTGACAGCGGACATCGCCGCGGATGGCTCTTATGCCATTGTGGAGACACCGCAGCGGCCCATCCTTCCCGGTTATTATCGTGTGACCCTGGCCCCACCTCCGCATTGGCGCTATGCTCCTGGAGCAGCACCGTTTCCCCTCGCGCTCACCCGACCCGATCAATCCGGCTTGCTCCGTGACATTCGTGCGGGGCAGGTCAATCTGTATTCCTTTGCGATCGAATTGATACCTGTCTCCCCCCGTTGAATGTGCAGGGCAGGCCCATCTGTATTCCTTTGCGATCGAGCTAACCCCCCGTTTCCACGTGCTGAGATTGTCGAGACCTCCGGTTCGGACGAGGCTGGGTGATCCCAAAATGGTCCTTTGCCGCGGGTGCGCCTGCGGAAGGGCGAACGGACCCCAAATCTGTTTCCAGTGCTCCTCTAAATCTCCGCGTGGGGTTACAATCATCTCCGAGTCCGGTCGAAACGTGGAAACACAAGCATCTTCACGGGTGGTACCAGATGCCGGAGGGAGGGTGAGGTCATGGGACGGGTCGGGCTGCTCGTAGGGATCGGCCTGCTGTGGCCGGTGACATGGGCATGGGGCCAGCAAACGCCCTTGCGTCCGAACATCTTGCTGATTCTTGTGGATGATTTGGGATACGGCGATTTGAGCCTGCACGGTTGCCAGGAAGTGGAAACCCCGCACCTGGATCGCCTGGCTCGCTCCGGTGTCCGCTCTACGCAAGGATATGTGTGCAGTCCCTATTGCAGTCCCTCCCGGGCGGGCATACTCACCGGGCGGTATCCGACGCGTTTCGGCCATGAATTCAATCCGCATGTAGGCGCCAAGGAGAAATTGGGATTGCCGCTCAGTGAAAAGACGCTGGCGGACCATCTGCGGGGTGCCGGTTACGCCACCGCTTGCATCGGGAAATGGCATCTGGGCTTTGCCCGTCCCTATCACCCCCAGCGACGCGGTTTCGACTTTTTCTACGGTTTCCTGGTTGGTGCCCATAACTACCGGTTGAAAAGGGATGCCAAGCCCCTCTTCCGCACAACCCAGTCCGAGAACATGATCTACCGTGGGGAGCAACGGGAGCCAACGGATGGCTTCCTGACGGATCGTCTGACCGACGAGGCGATCCGCTTCATGGATCAACACAAGGACGGGCCCTGGTTCGTTTACCTCTCGTACAATGCGGTGCATACGCCGCTGGAAGTGCCCGAGGGGATAGAAAACCGTTTGCTGCGGCCCATCGACGATCCGGCGCGTCGGGCCTATCTGCTCCTGTTGTTGAACCTGGATGATGCGATCGGTCGCTTGCAAGCCTTTCTGGCGAAAGCCGGCTTGGACCGCAAAACCCTGGTGATTTTTCTCAGTGATAACGGTGGGTCGGGGCAGAAAGGGTATCTGGCTTACAATGCGGCCCGCAACACTCCGCTGCGGGGGCACAAAGGGCAGGTCCTGGAAGGGGGAATACGCGTGCCGTTCTTCTGGGTTTGGCCTGGCGTGTTACCGGCAGGTCAGACGTATGATCGCCCGATCGTGGCCCTGGACATTTTGCCAACAGCTTGTCACCTGGCGGGTGCACCGCTGCCCTCCCAGGTAGATGGCGTCAATCTCTGGCCATACCTGCGTGGGGAGAAGCAGGGCGATCCGCACGAAGCCCTATACTGGCGCTTCGGACCCCAGAAGGCAATCCGGCAGGGCGACTGGATGCTCATCGACTGGCGGGATTTTCCCACACGCCGCAACAGTGGCTGGGAACTGTATCACCTCGGACGTGACCCGGCGCAAAAACAAAACCTGGCCGCACAACACCCCGAACGCGTCCAACAGATGGCCCAAAAGTGGCAGGAATGGGACCGGCTCAACGTCGCCCCTCTCTGGCGCGGCAGTGCCACCGAAGACCCCGAAGGAAACCCCAAGCCGGATAAGAAGGCACCCAGGCAGCCCCAGCCGAAAGCCCCGCTGTTCCGAGAGCAGCAGGCAGAGCAGTAGCCTGGTGAAAGTTTTCTCCGAGCCGGCCGCAACTGTTGCAGGAAGGCCGAATCCTTACCGCCCCGCGGTATCGGAGACCGCTGCGATCGGCAGAGTTACGCCCCGAGCGGCAGGCTGAGGCCAATCAACAGGTCATAAGCGACATGGGCACCCACCGCCACTCCCAACCCCCGCACCAGATACAAGGCGGTGAAATACAAGCCAGCCACCGCACGGAAGAGGAAGTAATCCAGACGCCAAGCCTCACCCCACGGTCCGACATGATGGGCCAGGGAAAAGAGCAGGGCGCAAAAGAGAGAAGCCAGAGGGATGGCGATGAACCGCGGCAGAAACATCAGACGGAAGAGGAAGTACACCCCGGTGAACAAGCCGAAGCGGAAGAGCAATTCTTCGTAAATCCCCGCGCCGAAGAGGGTGAGAAGGTGTGCCCAAGAGCCCTGGGCCACAGCCAAGGGAATGCCCGCCCGCTGGCAGACCAGGTCGAAATTGCGACTGATCCACCAGAGCACCAGGGCAGCCACGAGACTCTCGACCAGTATGGCCAGCACGACCAGAGGTGTGGAAGCTGGTCGCTCCTTCCAACGCCAGATGCTTCCCCCGACCAGTAAAGCCAACGCCACCGGAGGAACGAAGGAACTGCCGGGAATGCCGAGCTGCTCGCCAAGCCAGCGTAGCCACAGATCTACCCCACAGCGACTCACGCTCTGACCCTGAGCCTGAAGCTGCCAGATGCCCAGTTCATAAAGAAGCCACAAGGGCCCGACGAACCACAGGCACGGCCAGGGATGTCGTGTCTCGCTGGCCCCAACCATCGCACTGCTCCTCCTGCCGTTCCCCTTGTTCCTGCCGGGGGAGGGGGGAAACGATCCCTTCCAGAGGGCGAAATCCCGAAAGCCCCCTTCGCTTTTTCCCAGTAAAGGTCACCGCCCATTTCGGGATTTCCCCAGAGCAACTTGTGTCTCATTATCGATTGTACCAGCCCAGGATCCAGCGCAGGAGCCAGAACGCCCCGTTTCCGGAGTGAATCAATTCCCACCTCGCGCTCGGGATCGGGAATGGGATCAGGTGCCATACTTTCCCCAACATCGAGAGTGTCTGGCCTGCTGCGGACTGAGGGGAAAGCTTCCCATGGTATAATGAGGATTTTGAGAAGAAAAAATGGGCGTTCTGGGCATCATTTTCCCTGGAGGATCAGGGTAAGGGAGTGGTAGGATAACCATCGAATCATGCCATCAGGTGGCATGGAGTGGCGACATTTCCAAGGAT
>Ga0308421_1001643_pt1 | contig 11569 bp, 12 predicted proteins | sample HotsprSampleMS60_FD_203673 | JGI IMG/M metagenome (GOLD analysis project Ga0308421, IMG submission 203673) | Hot spring phototrophic mat microbial communities from Mushroom Spring, Yellowstone National Park, Wyoming, United States - 20090730_MS60 ...
CGATGGGTCCAAAATAGCGTATTCCTTCGTGTGCTACTTGATTTTGCCCCCAGGGGTGTGAAAGAAGAGGGGTTACTATGCGATCCGACCGCGAGCGCCCCCTTTACCATCTTGACGCAGAAACCCCTCCGTCTGGGTGGATGACAAGTTGAAAGCCCTCCAGGCCCAGGGCGTCAAGCTCCCTCGAAAGCAAAAGCATCAGAAGGCTACCCTGGCCGCCAAGACCACCCTCAAAGCCTACTTCCCCTCCCTCGCTCCTACCGGAACCTGCAAAAGGCCCACACCCTCTTGGCTTCCATAAGATCTTCTCCAAGAGGTGGACCTCCTGGCCCACGGTCACCGCATTCACGGCCTTGACCTTCCCGGGTCTGCCGTGGGTGTAAGCCCACTGGGGGCTTATGCTGATGACGGTTGTGAACGACCGGGGCCTTTTGTTCCGCTGGGCCCTGCCGGGAGACCTGGAGGGGGCTTTCGCTGGGTTCCTGGGGTCGTGACGCCCCTTTAGGAGGCCATGTGGTGGAGGGGATGGACGGGGCGAGTCAGGAACCGGATCGAGACGCGGTTTAGTGTAATGTTGCGGTCTTTGGGACTCCATAGGATAGAGACGCGCTCCTACCGGGGACTGGTGGCACCCTTTTGCTCCACAACCTCATTCGCAGCCGGGTTCTCCTCAAGATGACCGGGGTGGAGTTATGAGGTAGCACACGAAGGCATGTCTTGGCCAACTACAAGGGCTCGGCTCCCCTGGAGTTCCTGGCTAAACCACAGGCGGAGTCGGTTCCCCAAGAATCTCAGATGTGTTGACCAATTACAACACCTTGCGCGTTTCAGTGCTGTTCTGCTAAACTGTTCTAGAGGTCTATACTTCATGGATGCATGGGAAATAGCTCGGCGGATTAAGTTAGATCGGCATAGTGGAAATTCCCTCTATGCCCAGATCCGGGATGGAATCCGCGGTCTAATTAATTCTCGGGTCCTGCCTTGTGGAAAGCCATTGCCCTCAGAGCAAAAAATGGCCGAAAGTCTGCGTGTTAGCCGCATGACCTTACGCCAAGCTCTGGCGGAGCTGAAGCGCGCGGGCTACCTGGAGTGTAAACACGGGTTAGGGAACATCGTGCGTCAACCCCAACCCCGCTTTATTCACCAGATTACAGAACTTAGTAGCTTTTCGGAGGACATGCGCGCACGAGGTCTAACTCCTGCCTCGCAGGTGCTGAAAAAATACCGCATCGCCGCTGATCCTGAAGTTGCGAATCAGTTGCGCTGCCAGGTAGGCGATCCCTTGTTTTTCCTCGAGCGCCTCCGTCTCGCCGATGGCGTTCCTTTGGGTCTCCACGCGGTATATCTGCCCGCAGGATTAGTTGACTTTGAAGATCTCGGTCAAAAACCTCTGTACGATTCCCTTGCAGAAGTAGGAGTTTGGGTACACACTGCTGAGGAGTTCATCGAAGCATGCGCCGCCAAAAGGCGCGAGGCTATGTTGCTGGGCTTGCGCGTTGGCGAGCCGTTGCTTCTAATCACACGCATAACCTATGATCAAAGGAGTCGACCCGTAGAGTTGGTCTACGCTCGCTACCGTAGCGATGTATATCGCTACCATGCGCGGCTTGCCCGCAAAACCGGAGGTGTAGACTGAGCATTCTTTGCGTTGGATTTCCTAGCATCGATCACATAGCCCAGGTTCGGGCAGTGGCACGTCGAGAGGAGACCCGTACGGTACTCCGCTTTTGGCCCGCTCCGACGCCAGGTGGCTGCCCAAGCAATATAGCGGTAGGTTTATCACGCCTAGGGGTAGCAACAGAAGTGAAATTCGTTATAGGGGACGATTCCGATAGTATCTGGTACTTGAAACAACTCGCTAGCGAGGGAGTTGGCATCCAACAGGTTATTGTCCTCCCAGGTGAGGCACCAAGGAGTTATCTCTTCTTTGATGATTCCGGATTAGTCGAGCTGTTCTACTATCCGGGTGTAACCACTTCCCCAGCTACTCATCCTGAGCTGCAGGGGATTGACTTGCTTGTTATCACTATTGGTCCACCCGAACTTACTAGGCCCTATTTCCGCGCGGCCAAAACGGCTGGAATTCCAGTAGCCTGGCAAATGAAGCAAGATCCAAATAGCTTGCCAGATGCCTTGATGGTCGAGTTATTGTCTTCATGTCAACTCCTTTTTTCCAACCAATCGGAGGTTGACCACCTCCTGAAAATGACGGGCTTGAAGGAGCCCCAAGAACTGCTGGAACTCGGCCCCAAGGTCGTGGTAGTAACCCAAGGTGCAAGAGGAAGCGAGGTATTCAGTATCCATGGCCACACCTATATTCCCTGTCTTGAGGCGCAGCTTGTCGATCCTACTGGGGCAGGGGACGGCTACACTGCAGGCTTTCTCTACGGCTGGCTCAAGGGGTTGTCCCCTCAACAGTGTGGGCAAATCGGAGCGGTAGTGGCAAGTTTTGTTGTTGAGGAGTGGGGTTGCCAAGCTGGTCTGCCCCGCCTTGAAAGCCTCGTGTCACGTTATCAGCTCCACTTTGGCCCTTTCCCTTGCGAGGCGGCGAGATGAAACAGGCACTGCTGCTAATAGATATTATCCACGATTTTTTCCATCCTGAGGGGAGGAATTATCACCCCAGGTATGAGGATGTACGCAAGCATATTTGCGCCCTTTTGGAAGCTGCGCGCGATGTAGGTGTTCCGATTATCCACGCTCGCGAATCACATCGCCCCGGTCCAGACTTTGAGCAACCCAAACTTCTACCGCACTGCATAGAAGGTACCTGGGACGTGGGGGTTCCCGACTGGCTGGACTTACATCCAGAGGACATTGAGGTTAGGAAGCGTCGCTACAGTGCCTTTTTCTCTACAGATCTCGACCTCCTGCTCAGGGAGAGGGGAGTACGGCGTCTGGTAGTGGCAGGAGTCAAAACCCACTTGTGCGTGCGAGCAACTATCCAGGATGCCTTTGCTTATGGTTACGAGGTATGGCTGCCCCGAGAGGCCACAAGTTCCAATCACCTCCACTTGGCGGAAGCCAGCCTAGAGGACATTGATCGCTACTTTGGATTCGTGGTTACTACTGAAAAAGCCTTGGAAGTGCTGAGAAGGAGTGCTTGAATGCCCACCTGGTACTTAAGAACCCATCCTGAAGACATCGCCCCTGATGTCATCCTCGTGGGTGACCCATCCCGAATTGAAATCATCCGAGAGTACCTCCAGTGCGTACGCACTGTGGGCAAGCATAGAGAGTACCTAGTAGTCACAGGCTCCTACAAGGGTAAGCCGCTTACAGTCACCGCAAGCGGCATGGGTGCCCCTGCTTGGGCAGTGGCCGTTGAGGAGCTTGTTTCAGCTGGGGCTAGGAAACTCGTTCGTGTGGGTACTGTCATGGGTGTGGCTGCTGACTTGGGAACCTTAGTGCTGGCTCAGGGGTCTTGTAGGCTAGAGGGAACGGGGGACAGTTATGCTCCACCCTTTCTGCCTGCTCTGCCTGATCCACAGCTATATGCCGCTTTCAGAGAGACCCTTCAAAAACAAGGAGCTAACTGGCGCGAGGGGTTAGTAGCCTCTGTAGACGGCTTTTACTCGCAAATGAGGCCTCAAAATGAGCGTGAGCAAATGCCTAAAGCCATCCCAGTTAGTTTCCTAAGAACTTGGGGCGTGCTCGGGATGGACATGGAAACTAGCACGCTCTACATAGTGGCCCGCTTCCTTGGTGTGTCAGCAGTGAGCTTGTGTGCCACTACTGTTACTGTGGGTACTCCAGACTTTATTACGCTCTCCGAATCAGATCGACAAGCGCTCGAGCGACGGCTAGTTTGTCACGCATTAGACGCGCTCTACAACGCTGGAGGCTCCACATGAGCGCAGAACGTTACTTGCGTGGATTGACCGAGCGTCTGGAACGTATCTCCCAGACACAACTTCCCGCCCTTCACCAAGCTGCTGACCTCTGTGCCCAGGCAATCGCGGGAGGCGCTTTAGTGCACCTTTTTGGCACTGGCCATGGCACCCTTCCAGCTTTGGAGGCTTTCCCTCGCACAGGCTCGTTCGTGGGGTGGCACCCCATTGTTGTAGAAGCGGTCGGCCCAGTCCTGCGCATCGGGGGAGATGGCAGTGTACACCAGTTCCGCTGCTTACAGGGGACTGAGGAATTTGGTGCTGCGATCTTGGAGAGCTACCCAATCCATCCTGGTGATCCATTTCTTATCAGCTCGCACTCCGGGGTCAACCGGGTGGTGGTAGAGGTGGCATTAGGAGTAAAGGCTAGGAGCTGTCCGCTCATCGCTATAACCTCTCTCGAGCACAGCCTGCAAGCTTCTCCCCGTCACTCCAGCGGTAAGAAGCTGTACGAGTTAGCAGACATCGTGATAGATAGCTTTGCGCCATTTGGCGATGCTAGTGTCGAGATTCAAGGTTTGGATCAGCGAGTGGCGGCGGTCTCAACACCTCTGGCTACTGCCATCATTGGAGCTCTGGTAGCTCAAACCGCTATGCGCCTAGTTGAGTTAGGACACCAGCCCTTGGTTCTTGGCCATATCGACCGGCGTGGTCAGAGCACCCCTGACGAAATGCGTAGGGACTACGTGCAGGCCTTGCAAGATCGCTTATGGAGACGCTGATTCCTAACTACGAAGAGTTCGAACGTCTCATCCAGGGACGCCTAGGGAGGGCCCGGCACCCTATACTCAACCCTGCTTCAGAAGTGCTGGTGACCGAGGTGCCGCTCAGCGAGCTGGAAGATGTGAAGGTGGCCGTTGAGCAGGCTAGAGAGACCCTCGCCGACTGGGGTTCTCTTCCAGTTCTGGAACGCTCCAAGCTGCTACATCGATCCGCAAACATATTCGAAGAGCGCTTAGAGGCGATTGCCCGCTTGCTCACCCTCGAGCAAGGCAAACCACTCCGTGACAGTCGCAAAGAGCTCCTCTTTAGTCTGCGCTGCCTGCGGTTCTACGCAGAGGAGGCCCTGCGGCTGGAAGGTGTTGCCCGAACTGGCGAGTCTGGCAAAACCCTAAGCCTAGCGTTCAAAGTACCAATAGGGGTAGTAGCGGCTATTGGCCCCTCCAACTACCCAGTAGAACTCCTAATGTGGAAGATTGCTCCAGCCCTGGCTGCAGGCTGCACAGTGGTCGTCAAGCCCCCGCTCGAAACCCCTCTGGCTGTGACTGCTACGCTTGCTTGTCTGCACGAAGCAGGCATACCTAAGGGTGTGCTAGGGCTGGTGATAGGAGGAGCTGAAGTAGGGGAGGCTCTGGCTCAGCACCCCGATGTGCGCAAGATTGCCTTCACCGGATCTACGCAAGTAGGACGCCGAATCGCTGCTCTCGCCGGAGAAGGGCTCAAGACTGTGACTTTGGAACTCGGAGGAAATGCCCCGTTCATTGTTTGCGCCGATGCTGATCTGGAGGATGCTCTGGCAGGTGCCTTGCGCCGTAGCTACTCCAACGCTGGGCAAATTTGCATTGCGGCTAAGCGAATTCTAGTGGAGGATTCCCGATACAATGAGTTCGTAGAGGCCTTTATCGAGCGTGCTAAGAGGCTGAAGATGGCTGACGGCTTGGCCGAGCCCGAGGCCGACTTGGGACCGCTGGTCAGCCGGGCTCGCCTGGAGCTGGTGAAGTCACAGGTTGAGTCTCTGGTCGCGCGGGGTGCCCGGCTGCTTCTAGGGGGTCAGCGTTTAGAGGGTCCAGGCTTCTTCTACCCTCCTACCGCCCTCGAACTCTCCCCAGCACGGATGCGTGAGTTTGATGAGGAGATATTCGGACCAGTTGTAGCCGTCACCCCATTTGCTTCTGATCAGGAGGCGCTTGAGTTAGCGAATGCTACCCGTTACGGCTTAGCCGCTTACGTATACACTCGGGATCTGGAGCGTGCTTTCTGGTACGCAGAGTGCTTGGAGGCAGGCGGAATCGGAGTCAACGTCAACGACGTTTCCGAACTCACCATGCCCTTTGGCGGCCTAAAGGACAGCGGGATCGGGCGTGAACTCGGGAAGTACGCCCTTGACAACTATCTGGTCCTAAAACACGTCAGATTCGGCGTGAAGGGAAAGAGGAGGTAAGAACATGACACTTAAGAGGGTTTTGTTCGCGGTAGGTGTCTTGGCCCTGCTTGGATTGGTATTTGCCCAGCAGCCTTTGCAGGTGGCCTTGGTGATCGCTCAGGGGGGACTAGGTGACCTCTCCTACAACGATTTAGCCTATAGCGGGCTGCAACGAGCAGCCAAAGACTTTGCTGGAAAGGTGGTCGTGCGCACTGTGCAATCGCAGGACATAGTCTCACAGGGTGAGAGTGTGCTAAGGACCGCAGCTAAAGGCGGTTTTGACCTTGTGATTAACCTTGAGTACAGTATCGCCGATGCCCTGAGGCGGGTGGCCACCGATTACCCCAATACAAAGTTCGCTATGTTTAACCTTGAGTTGCAGGGGCCAAACATTACCTCAGTGCTGTTTCGCGAACACGAGGGGTCTTACCTAGTAGGTGCTCTAGCGGCGATCGCTACTGTCAAGACAGGTGTGCCGGGGATCAATCCGCAAAAGGTCATTGGGGTGATTGGAGGAACCAAATCTCCTGGAATCGACAAGTTTATTGTTGGGTATGTTGAGGGTGCCAAGAGCATTGATCCCAGCATTCGAGTACTGGTCTCTTATGCCAACGACTTTGGTGACCCCGCCAAGGGGAAGGAGCTTGCCAAGGCTATGTTCGATCAAGGCGCAGACATTATATATCAGGTGGCTGGGGGCACTGGTCAAGGGGTAATCGAGGCAGCTAAAGAAACCGGACGGTTCGCTATCGGTGTGGACTCCGATCAGGACTACCTTGCGCCTGGACGCGTGCTTACCAGCATGATCAAGCGCGCTGACACAGCAGTTTACCAGTTGGTTAAGAGGCTTGTCGAGGGAAAGCTTGAGGGTGGTGTCACACTTAACTTCGGACTGGCTAATAACGGCGTGGGTATTAGCTCTATGCGCTACACTAGATCGATCTTCACCTCTACTGACCTTGCCCGGATTGATCAGATTCGCCGAGACATCATCTCTGGGAAGATTAAACCTACTGACATTACTACTGTCCCTGACCCTGCAGCGGTGTACAGGCGCTTAGGACTTGGACGGTAGATATGCACTCTCTTTCGATGCTTGGCATAACCAAGCGGTTTGGAACTTTAGTTGCTCTGGATCGGGTAGATCTGCACCTTCGCGCGGGAGAGGTCAACGCCCTTATTGGCGAGAACGGGGCAGGTAAGACCACTCTAATGAGGATTCTCTACGGGCTTGAGCGAGCTGATAGCGGTATCATCGAGTGCGACGGGAAGAAGATAGATATACCTAATCCTCAAACCGCTGTCCGATTAGGAATTGGGATGGTTCAGCAGAGATTAAGACAGTTCCCGAACATGAGCTTATTGGAAAACATAGTACTGGGGGCTGAACCAAGCCGCTGGGGACTACTGGATGCTAACTTGGCCAGAAGTCGTCTGGCTAACTACTGCCATCTGCTCAAGTTGGAGGCCGATTGGAGTACTCCGCTAGGTGAGCTTCCCCTGAGCACCCGGCAGAAAGTAGAGATTTTGAGACTACTTTATCGTGAAGCGCAGGTTTTGATTTTCGATGAACCTACTTCGGTGCTTACACCCCAAGAAACGGAGGAGCTGTTTGGTATCATTAGTAGGCTTAAGACTGAGGGAAAGACCATTGTTTACATATCCCACAAGATCTGGGAGGTTCTCCGTATTTCCGACTGGGTGACAGTGCTGCGTAAAGGGACTTTGCAATGCACACTGCCAACCCGCGAAGCCACTGCCGAGAGCTTAACTCGTGCTATGATCGGTGAGGATCTCCAACCCCTACGCCAAGAGGGCAGCTCGATCCGGTCTAAGGTGGCCCTGGAAGTGCGTAACCTAAGCGTGCGCTCAGCTTGGCGTGAACTAAAGTCTGTAACTTTCATAGTCAGCCAAGGAGAGATTGTAGGGGTCGCTGGGATCGAGGACAGCGGCCAGCAGGAGTTGGTCCAAGCTATCTTAGGCCTACTCACTCCATCCCAGGGCGAAATAGTGCTGGACAACATACTTCTAAACCCATTATCTGTCTCGCAGCGGCGAGCGTGCGGTCTAGCCTTTATCCCAGAGGACAGGGATCGGGAGGGAGCTTGTCTGGATTTCAGCATAGCCGAGAACCTCATTGCCACTCGCTTGCACAATCCACCTGTGAAGCGCGGGTTGTTTATTGACTGGGGGGCGGTTCGACGTCTAGCAAAGGATCAGATGAGGCGGTATTCCATCCGCGCACCAAGTGTCTGGACCTCTGTTAGTCAGCTGTCTGGTGGCAATGTCCAGAAGGTGATCATTGCACGCGAGCTGTACCGGACCCCCAAGCTGCTTCTTGCAGTGCACCCAACCCGAGGCCTAGACGTTGGGGCTACACGCAGCGTTCACGAGCAGCTTCTAGCCCTAGCACGGGATGGGTGTGGGGTGCTTCTAATTTCGAGCGAACTTGAGGAGCTATTTGCGCTCTGTAACCGCATACTGGTCATGCGTGAAGGGCACCTGGTTGGTGACCTAAAAGCGACTCACGCCACCCCGAAAATAATAGGATCTCTAATGCTAGGGCTAGAGGCAACGAATGGATAATGTTTTGCGTTTAGCTTTGGTCTTCTCACTGGCACTGCTCTTCGGTGCCCTCGTAATCGCCCTATCCGGGCGCAATCCCTTCGAGGTCTATCATCTCTTGTTTGTTCAATCCTTCGGCAGCAGGCAGGCCCTAGCCGATACCTTGCTAAACAGCACTCCGCTAATTTTCACCGGCCTCGCTACACTTGTTGCTTTCCGCACAGGAATCTTCAACGTAGGGGTTGAAGGGAGCCTGTACTTGGGCGCATTTGCCGCAGCCTGGGTAGGATTCACCTTTACTACTCTGCCTGGTTGGCTGCTTACTAGCCTGTGCCTATCGGCTGCCGCGTTCGCAGGTGCACTCTGGCTCCTTCCCCCCGCATATCTACGTGCCCGCTTTCACGTTGATGAAGTGGTTTCCACACTTCTTCTCAATTATGTGGCAATCAACCTCACCAGCTATTTAGTGAATTACCCCTTCCTAGCACCAGGCACAGCAAACTCCATGACCGTGCCTATTGCGGATCAGGCTCGGCTTGGGCGTTTAGTCGATGGGTCTCAGCTAAACAGTGGATTTCTTTTTGCCTTGGCTGCAGCACTGCTAGTGACCTTGCTTTACCGCCACACTGTACTCGGGTACATGCTTAGGGTGGTGGGGTCTAATCCACTGTTCGCTCAAGCAGTGGGGATTCCGGTAGCTCGAATAGTGGTGTTGAGCATGTTGCTCAGCGGGTTAATCGGTGGGTTGTGTGGTGCGGTGCAGACGCTTGGAGTCACCTATCGCTTCGTTCAGGGCTTTAGCCCAGGCTTCGGCTTTGAAGGTATAGCCGTGGCCCTAATAGCGGGAAACAATCCTTTTCTTGTCGTATTGGCAGCTGTTTTGCTAGGTGCTATGCGTACTGGAGGAACTAACGTGCAGCTATTCATGGACATCCCGCTTGATTTGATTGATGTATTGCAGGCCGTTATCGTCCTGCTGGTAACGGTACAGATCACCTGGCGCTGGTTGGGGGGGAGATCGTGGATCTCGTGAACTCGGTGCTGGTAAGCACTCTCAACTGCGCAACTCCTCTGTTATTCGCAGCACTCGGAGGGCTAGTCGCACAACGGGCAGGAGTGCTAAACATCGGAATCGAGGGAATGATGTTGATAGGCGCTTTTGCCGCTTTAGTAGTCAGCCATATAACCGGCAACGTTGGAGTTGCACTGTTCGGTGGGATAGTTGCTTCTAGCCTTCTAGCATTGGTGTTTTGCTTATTCACTATAACCTTGAGGGCCAACCCCATTGTGGTTGGGCTGGCGCTAAACATCGGCGCGACTGGGCTAGTAGGGTACATACTCCCTCTGGCCTTCAGTGTTCAGGGAACTTTTCGGCCCTCCGGCTTACAGGTCCTTGAAAGGTTCACTCTTACCCCTCTGAGCGAAATTCCGCTGTTTGGGGCACTCTTTACCAACCACACGTTTTTGGTGTACCTCTCCTGGTTATGTGTGCCGTTAGTAGCGTTCTTGCTCCACCGAACAGTGTGGGGTATTCGCTTGCGTGCAGTTGGAGAAGGAGTAGAAGCGGCCCACAGTGCTGGCATTCACACTGCGGCGCTGCAGTACTCTGCTGTTTTGTTCTCCGCTGTGTTCGCATCCCTAGCTGGAGCCCAGCTCTCGATTGGAGAGCTGTCCCTATTTAGTAAAGAAATGACCGCTGGGCGTGGGTTTATTGCCCTCGCAGCTTTTTATTTTGGGTCCTGCCAGCCTTGGCCGACCGCTTGGGCTTGCCTTCTATTTGGCTTCTTTGAAGCCATTCAGTACAGGTTGCAGCTGTTTGGTATCCCCCCTCAAATCGTTCAAATGATTCCCTACTTAAGTGTGGTTGTCACCCTAACACTGGTTCAGGTGAGGAAGTATCGTAGCCGCCTCGCCTGATGAAAGTACCTGGACTCACGCGGCCTCCATTTGCGCCGATAAAAAAGGCTCAAATCCAGGGTTAGGCAGTCTGCGATAAGCTCAACCCCAGACCTTCGCGTTGCAAAACACTAGCCCCATGGCCAGATGGGCCAGCAGCCTGGCCCTCCGCCAGCGCCGATGCCCCTCCCGCTGAAGCCCCCGGAAAATCTCTTCAATCGCTTGCCGCAACCGGTAGATCTCCCTTTCCCCGCCTTCACCCAACAGTTACCCCCATGCCTCCTGCGCTGAACACCCTCCAGCACACGGTCAGACCTGAGCCTCGTGACAGAAGACCGGCCGTGGGCATGGAGCCGCTTCGCCGCGTACCAGGCGTCAAAGAGCACCCCCTCCGAAAGCCCGCCGCCTTGGCCCACCCCAGCGGGGCCAGCCTGCTCTCTTCGAAGCAGGGCAGGAAGGCCGGGAGAATCCGCCGTTTCCCCTCCGTCCAGGCCCGCACCACCAGGGACAGCCCAGACACCCAGGCCCCCGTAGAGGTGTCCCGGGCCTTCTGCAGGCCCGGCTCGCCTGATGAGGACGTCATCAAGGAGGAGGTAGCCCCGGTCCAGGCCACCCATGGCCTTGCACAGCTCCAGGGAGCCAAAGCACAAGGCCAGGGGTTGGTTCAAGGCCCGGTAGAGGGTGTCGTGAGCGAAGTCCTGGCCCTCGGCCATGGCCAGGGCGGAGGTATTGAGGGGGCTCTGGGCTAAAGCTTCTAGAGCGCGCAGAACAGGCCGTGGTGTCCTCTTCATTGGGCCTCCCCAGTCACCGGAGGCCCATTTTATCGGGGATCTTCAGCACCGCGTAAGTCCAGCCCGTTGAATCCGCCCGGCCCGGATCATCGCGTACACGGTGGGCCGGGAAACCCGCAGAATCGCACACTCTTCCTTGATGGTGCAGGGTTGTTGCTCCATCTTGCCCTCAGGCAACAGCCAACACCATCTTACTGATTTACTGCAACACGGCGTTCCGCATTTGAGGGTTTCATGCTATTATTTGACGAACTTATGCAATCTTTGGCGAATAAAATCCCTGT